>JAEEGL015354162.1_pt1 | contig 82743 bp, 58 predicted proteins | sample 9134231 | NCBI WGS metagenome assembly JAEEGL01 (sample SAMN16246548, study PRJNA631951) | gut metagenome | biome: gut microbiome; feature: rumen; material: fiber-attached | host: Bos | place: Iran: Karaj | collected 2018-10
CCTTCATATAACGTTGACTTAGACGAACTTTTAGATCAAGAATCTATTGAGTTTGAAGATGAGTCTAAGAGAAAGAAAAATCATAAAGTTTTAGATTTCTTTAAAACAGTACTTGGCTTTAATCGTAATTATTATGATGAAGATGAAGACGAAGATAATACTGAAGAAGAAAAACCTCTTACAAACGTTAGAATTATTGATGATGACAAAGAAGAAATAGTTGAAGAAGAATACAAAGAAGAAATTAAAAAAGAAGAACAAGTTAAAGCTGAAGCTTGGAAGGAAGAAGCTTGGCAAGAAGAACTTAGAAAAGAAAGACTTGGTAAAGAAAACTATAAGCATGAACTTAATCTTGATTTAAAAGAAGAAAGCAAGCCAGTAGAAGAACCAAAACAAGCCTTTAAAGCTAATTTCAGCGAAGAAGATTTAAACATTTATGAACAATTCAAAAAGCTTAAAGCTGAAGAAGAAAGAAAATTAGAACGTTTAAAAGAAGAAGAGAATAATCGTAGAATTAAAGAATTAAAAGAAAAAGAAAGAATTAGAGAAGTAGAAAAGAACAGACAAAACAGAGTAAGATTTATTACAAAAGAAGAAGAGGCAAAATCTACTTCACCAAAAGTTAGAGTTGTTGGCTCTTTTGATTTTGATAAGGGTGGCTATACAAATGCTACTTCTTCAAGCATAGTTGGTGAAACAGATTATGAGATTGGTAGTGATGAAAAGACTATCAATTTTAATCCAAAACCAGTTTATAAAGAAGAACGTGAACCAGAGTCTGCTCCACTTAAAGAGACTGCAAGTAACATTGACATTAGTATTGATGATAATAGTCCAACAGGCTTTGACTTTTTAGACAAGTTTAAAAAATAATTATGGAGGTTATTTAAATGCGCAACATTATTGAGGCACTCATCCTTGGCATAATTCAAGGATTTTCGGAATTTATTCCAATTTCCAGTTCGGCACATCTAAAATTCTTTGAATGGTTTTTTAACTTCACACAATCAGAATCATTTGATGTTGCTTTACACATTGGTACTTTAATTGCACTTTGCATTTTCTTTTTCAAAGATGGAATCAATCTTATCAAAAATGGTATTCGAGTATGCTTAGTTAAGCTGTTTAAAAACGATAAGATTTCAATGAATGAAGAAGAAAAGAAAAACGGCAGTATGTTTTGGTATATTGTACTTGCTACTATACCAGCTGGAATTCTAAGCCTTGTATTAGATAAAGTAAAAGATTTAATTACTGGTGAAAACATTCAAAACGAAATTGTTTGCATTGGTGCAGCATCAATCTTTATGGGATTACTTTTATACTTTGTAGATAAATTTGCTTCAACCAAAAAAACTTTTAAAGATTATAATCTAAAAGATGTATTATTAATTGGCTGCTCACAAGCTTTAGCTGCAGCATTCCCTGGTGTTTCTCGTTCTGGCGTTTCAATAACAGCTTCTAGAGGAACAGGCTATGATAGAGAATCATCTGCTAGACTTTCATTTTTACTTTCTATACCAATGGTTTTAGCAGCAGTTGTATTTAGTATTAAAGATTTTGATTTAACAGATCCAATTGCATTTATAATTGGTATTGTTACAAGCTGTGCTGTTGGTTTACTTGTAATTAATTATTTTATGAAGTTTATCAAAAACAGCGATTACAAAATTTTTGCAATATATAGATTCATTTTTGGTCTTTTGATGTTTATAGCATTAATGTTCAAATAGACTTTGCGGCGGCCCTTGGCCGCCACAAAAAATTCCATAATTTGGTTTTTACTGTGTCATCCATCGCTCACACCATTTCGACGTATACCACATACGCCTTCAATGGTGTTCGCTCGGCTTCCTTGTAAAAACACAAATTCTGAAATTTTTGACCACATGAGATTCGTAGCGGCGGCTCTTATGGGCCGCCATATATATAATATACGAATGAGGTGTTTTAAATGAACTTAATTGATGGAAAAATGATTTCTTCAAAACTAAAAGAGGAGTTTAAAGCAAAAGTTGCAAGTATGTCAAAAAAGCCATATTTAGTTATGATACGAATTGGTGATGATGCAGCTGCAGAGATTTATTGTAGGCTAAAAGGTAAAACTTGTACTGAACTGGGCATTCCTTTTTCTGAACTTCATTTAAATGCAGATATTACACAAGAAGAACTTTTAAAGCAAATTGATGAATTAAATGCTGACGAAAAGGTTACTGCAATACTAGTTGAAAGTCCGATTCCATATCATCTAAACATTTTAGAGGCATTTGATAGAATCGATCCTAAAAAGGATGTTGATGGGCTTAATAGCTACAATTTAGGTAACTTAGCTGGTAATCATCCCACATTCATACCAGCAACACCTTATGGTATTATGAGATTACTTCATGAGTATAAAATCGAAATAGAAGGTAAAAGATGCGTTGTTGTTGGGCGAAGTAATTTAGTAGGAAGGCCGATGGCACTTTGCTTATTAAACAGCAATGGAACCGTTACTATTTGTCATTCTCGAACAAAGAATTTGGGCGAGATTACTAAAGAGGCTGACATTTTAGTCGTGGCAATTGGAAAGCCAAAGTATATTAAAGCTGATATGATTAAAGAAGGTGCAGTTGTTATTGATGTTGGAATCAATAGACTACCTGATTCGAAAGTCATCGTGGGGGACGTTGATTTTGAAGAAGCAAAAGACAAGTGCTCATACATTACACCAGTTCCTGGCGGAGTCGGGCCAATGACAATCATAAGCTTGATAGAGAATTTGATAAAAACAGTTGAATAAAATTAGGGGGCATGAAATAGATTTTTTTTCATGCCCCTTTTTAATTTTAGTTAGTAAATTACATGCACAAGTAAAACTTCGAGATCGAAGTTTTACTTGCGCAAATGAGTTACTCACTATAATACGAAAGGAACTAAATATGAAACACGAAATTAAATCTATTACATGGGAGAGCCCCCTTTATCCGCAAAAATTGAGAGAGATTTATGATCCGCCAAAGGAATTATATTATATAGGTGACATAACATTGCTAAATGCTCCTAGTATTTCAATGATTGGATGTCGAAATGCTAGTCCATATGGACTAAGAATTGCCAATATATTTTCACAGCAATTAGCAAAAGAAGGTTACATAATTGTGTCTGGATTTGCAAGAGGTATTGATCAAGAAGCTCATAAAGGTTGTTTAGCAAAATCTGGTAAAACGATAGCTGTAATGGGCTCTGGACTTGACATAATATATCCAAGAGATAGTGAAGACTTGTTTGATGAAATTATTAATAAAGGTGGTCTTGTTATTTCTGAATTTCCTTTGGGAACTCCGCCATATAAAGAAAATTTTCCTCAAAGAAACAGAATCGTAAGCGGCCTTTGTGACAAACTAGTTGTAGTTGAGGCAAAGAAAAAGAGTGGAACTCTTATAACTGTCGACTTTGCACTTGAACAAGGCAAAGATGTTTACGTAATACCAGGAAATATAGATAGCTTAAATAGTGAAGGCACCAATGAACTAATCAAGCAGGGAGCAATTATGTTAACATCATATAAAGAATTAATCACCTGAAAACTTTTGGGGACACGTTCCAAAAGTTCGCGAACTTTTGGAACGTGTCCCCAAAAGTTCATTTACTTTTAATGCATTTTGGTATATAATTTTTGGGAAGTGAAATCACTTAAAATTATTGAAATTTTAGTAACATGAGAGGTGGAAACATAATGTCATTTAATGACAAAAATAAAAAGAAAGAATTGTTAGATAGCACTCGTAAATTTACCCCATCATCTAGAACAGGCACAGTCAAAGTTAAATCTAACGATATTTCAGATAGAGATAAGAAAAAAGCTAGTATTAAAAGGAAAAAGAAACGCAGAAGCATAGTTTATGGCATTTTTAGATTTATTGCTGCAATTCTTAAATTAATCATTATTCTAATGATTATTGGAATTCTATGTGCTGCTGGACTTGGAGTTGGCCTTTATCTATCTATTATGAATGGTGCTGGCCAGCTTTCTAAAGAAGATTTAGAGATTAATAATTTTACTACATACATCTATGATATAAACGGCAATGAATATACAACCCTTTCGGGTGCTGAAAACAGAACTTATGCATCTCTAGATGAGATAAACCCATATCTTCCAAAGGCATTTATTTCTATTGAAGATGAGCGTTTTTACCAACATAAAGGCGTAGATATTAAGAGAACTGCGGGTGCTACTTTTAAATACATTTTAAGTAAGCTTGGAATGGGATCTTCTGATTTCGGTGGAAGTACTATTACCCAGCAAGTTATAAAGAAGGTTACTGGTGAAGATGACAGGTCTTCATTAAGAAAAGCTAAAGAAATTATTAGAGCTTTCCAGCTTGAAAAATGGCTTTCTAAAGATGAGATTATTGAGCTTTATATGAATCTTATCTATTTAGGTGAGGGCTCATATGGTGTTGAAGCTGCTTCTTACACTTATTTTGGAAAGAGTGCAGAAGACCTAGACATTGCTGAATGTGCTGTTATTGCTGGTCTTGCTCAAGCACCAGAAGGATATAATCCATATAAGCATCCAGAAAAGGCTAAGAGTAGACAAGAGCTTGTTTTAGGTAAGATGTACGAACTTGAATATATTACTGAAGCTCAATATGAAGAAGCCAAAGAAAAAGAACTTACGTATACCAAAGGCGAGCTTAACCTAGCTTCTTCAAACTCATACTTTGTTGATGCAGTTGTTGAAAGCGTTATTTCAGACTTAATGAAAGCAAAGGGAGTTAATAGGCAGCTTGCTCAAAAGATGGTTTATAACAATGGTCTTAGAATTTACACAACTTTAGACCCTGAAGTTCAAAACATACTTGAAGAGACCTATTTAAAACAAGATTACTTCCATACAAGAAAAGGTTATGATGAAAATCTTCAATCAGCTATGGTTATCATAGACTATAAAGAAGGAAATGTTGTTGGATTAGTTGGCGGTGCTGGTGAAAAGACTACTTTAAGAGGATTAAACAGAGCTACTGGTATGACACGTTCAATTGGTTCAAATATGAAACCACTTGGAGTTTATGGACCAGGCTTAGAATTAGGAATCCTCACTGCGGCAACTACATTTGATGATGTTCCTACTACATACAAGATTGGTGGAAGAGCATGGAACATTAAAAACTATGATGGCCGTTATAGAGGATTAATGAGCATTAGAAAAGCTATTGAGATTTCAGATAACATCGTTGCAGCAAAAGCTATTCAAGAAAAAGTTGGTACAGAGTATTCATACCAATTCTTACAAAAGCTTGGTATTTCAACTTTGACTAGTGCAGATAAACAATCACCTGCTTCACTATCACTTGGTGGTATGAACAAAGGTATTAGTCCATTAGAAGTTGCAGCCGCTTATGGAACAATTGCAAATAAAGGCGTTTACGTTGAGCCTAGATTATATACTCGTATTGATGACAGAAACGGACAATTATTCTTTACAAAGACTCAAGAAATTAGAGACGTTATGAGTATTGAAAATGCATATATCCTTACAGATATGATGCATACAGTTACTACTGGTTCTGAAGGTACTGGTAGAGCCGCAAGAATAGATGGCGGTATCGAGGTTGCCGCTAAGACTGGAACAACATCAGATGATAAAGATAGATGGTTTAGTGCATTCACACCATATTACGTTGGAAGCGTATGGTTTGGATATGATACACCTACATATATCAACGTTGCTACAAACCCTGGTACTAAAGTATGGCATGATGTTATGAACCAAGTTCATAAGATTAAGGGATGTAAATCTGCTACATTTGAAAAACCTGCTGGTGTTGTTGAAGTTGCAGTATGTCGTGACTCTGGTTTACTTGCTACTGATGCTTGTAAGCAAGATAGAAGAGGATCAAGAGTATATACCGAAATATTTAATAGCAAAAATGGTTCTATACCAAAACAAAAGTGTAATATTCATGAATTTGTTACGGTATGTCCTGATACATTCTTGCTACCTACAGATGAGTGTAGAAAGCAATCTACATTAATCGAGATTTCTAGAATTAATCGTCATTATCAAAATGGACAACCTACAATTAAACCATGGGATTATGATAATGAAACTCCTACAACATATTGTGAGTTCCACAAACCTCAGTCTGAAATAAATTTTGAAAGAGTAGATAATGAAGTTAAACAAATAAATGAAATTGTAAATCAAGGAGGAACTGTTCCAATCACTACTCCAGGTACAGCGGCAACGCCTTGGCCAGAAGGCATGAGTAATACTTCACCGAGTGCTCAAAGTGCTGTCACGGAAACAACACCTACGACTAAGCCACCTGATAAAACGAGTACTCCTACAAGCACTCCTGTAAGTACTGGCAAATCAGATACAATAAATCCAGACACTAGTAATGGTTTTTGGTGGGAAAGATAAAATATAATATAAATACAAAAGAAAGAAGAGGATGAAAGAATGATTAAAAAAGTTGGAATTCTTACAGCTGGTGGAGATTGCCCAGGTCTAAATGCCGTTATCAGAGGAGCTGTTAAAACGGCCCTATATAACGACATTGAAGTTTATGGATTTTTAGAAGGTTACAAAGGTCTTTTAGAAAACAGATGTATAAAGCTTGACCAAAAAGCAATTGACGGAATCATCTATAAAGGTGGAACAATTATTAAATCAAATAATGGTACTAACATCTTTGCAATACCTGAAACAAATGAAAATGGTGAAAAGGTATTTGTTGACCATTCACAAGAAGTGGTTGATAGACTTAAAGCTGATGGCTTTGATTGTTTAATTATAATTGGTGGTGATGGCTCTCTAAAATCTGGAAGAGACTTTATGCTAAGAGGATTAAACGTTGTCGGAGTTCCAAAGACAATAGATAACGACGTGCCATTTACAGATGTTACATTCGGATTTAATACTGCTGTAGAAGTTGCAACTGAAGCAATAGACCGTCTTCACACAACCGCAGACTCTCATGGAAGAATAATGGTTCTTGAAGTAATGGGAAGATATGCAGGGTGGATAGCTCTTTCTTCAGGTATTGCTGGTGGAGCAGATACAATTCTTATTCCAGAAATACCATATGACTTAAATAAAGTTGTAGATAAGATTAAATCTAGAGAAGCACAAGGCAAAATGCACAGCATTATAGTCGTTGCTGAGGGTGCTAAACCAAAGGAAGGCGACTTATCTATTAGAGAAGTTGAAAAAGATAAGGCAACTAACCAAGGATTAGATAGTGTTAAACTTGGTGGTGCTGGTGACTATGTTGCTCATGAAATCGAAAGACTTACAGGACATGAAGCTAGATTTACTAACTTAGGCTACTTACAAAGAGGCGGAAGCACGTGCCCTTACGATAGAATACTATCAACCGAATATGGTTCACTTGCAATGCAACTTTGCATTGACGAAAAGTTCGGCAGAATGGTTACACTACTTAATGGAAAACTACAAAGCATTTCATTAAATGAAGTTGCTGGAACTGATACAACAATCGGTGCAAAATCATCAAATATTAAACAAGTTGATTTAAATTGCGATCAAATGAATACAGCAAGAAGAATCGGAATTTGTTTTGGAGATTAAAAATTCCATAATTACCTTTTTAAGGACAATTCTGAAATTTTTATAAATGAGGTTTATTTATGTTTGTTAATGAAAAACTTTTACAATTTAAAAAAGAAATAAAAGGTAAGCGTGTTGCTGTCATCGGATTCGGTGTCAGCAACATACCACTAGTTAGGTACCTAATTGAATTGCAAACAGAAATCTGTGTCTTTGATAAGAGAACACAAGATAAGCTAGACCAAGAAAAATTCGAGGATTATAGCTTAAAAGGTGTTAAGTTTTATCTGGGTGAAGAATATTTAAAAAATCTGTTTGGTTTTGATTATATTTTTAGAAGCCCTAGTATGAGACCAGATTTGCCTGAAGTTCAAGAAGAAGTTTCTAAAGGGGCAATTCTTACTTCTGAAATTGAGATGCTAATTAATCTATGTCCTTCAAAAGTAATTGGAATTACTGGTAGTGATGGTAAGACGACCACAACTACACTTATAAATATGATTCTAAGGGAAGAAGGCTATAATACTTATCTTGGCGGTAACATTGGTATCCCTTTATTTGATAAGATTGATTTAATGACTCCAGAAGATTTCATAGTTCTAGAATTAAGCTCTTTCCAACTTATGACTTTTAAGAAGAGCCCACAAATAGCAGTTTGTACCAATATCGCACCTAATCACTTAGATATTCATAAAGATTACGACGAATATATAAATGCCAAAAAGAACATTTTCTTATATCAATCAGAAAATGATTTAGCGGTATTAAATTATGATAACGAAATAACAAGAGGATTTGAGAGTGATATCAAAGGAAGAGTTAGATTCTTTAGTGCTAAATCACAACTTTCTAATGGAGTTATCTATGATGAAACTGATGGCAACATATACATTTGTGAGAATGGCGACAGAAGAGTTGTTATCAACGAAGATGAGATTAAACTAATTGGAAGACACAACTTAGAAAATTGCTGTACAGCAATCGCAGCCATTAAAGAATTGGTTTCAATCAATTCAATCAGAAATGTTTTAACCACATTTAATGGCGTTGAGCATAGAAATGAACTAGTTAGGATTCTAAATGGCGTTACTTGGAGAAATGATTCAATTGGAAGTAGCCCATCAAGAACTATTGCTGGTTTGAAGAGTTTTAAAGAAAAGGTTATTTTAATCGCTGGTGGATATGATAAGCATTTAGATTATTCTCCAATGAGTGAATACTTAGCTACTAAAGTAAAAGCTTTAATACTACTTGGACAAACTTCTCAAAAGATTAAAGAAGCTGCATTAGAAGGATTAAAAGCAGACCATGATAGAGTAGAAGCAGTTCCAATATTTGAAGTTAATTCTTTAAAAGAAGCAGTTCAAAAAGCTTATGAAATTGCACAAGAAGGAGACACGGTTTTCTTCTCACCAGCATCAGCAAGCTTTGATATGTTCAAAAACTTTGAAGAACGTGGAAACATATATAAAGATTTAGTTAATAATTTATAATTATATAAATTATTTAATCCCAATAACTTTTTAATAAAAGGATGGTGAATAGCATGGCAAACTCTAAACTAATCATCGTACAAGGGCCGCAAGGTTCTGGTAAGACTACAGTTACCGACTTTCTTAGATTCAAAATTCCTTACACAAATCTTTATAGGTTAAGTGGTACTAGAGACAGTAGTCCAGAAGGAAAGACAAAGTCTATTAATATGTACATCAATTTACTTGATTACATACAAAGACTTGAAAATGCTGAGATTAACCTTGTATTTGATCAAATGTTCTTTACCGAGTACGTATATTGCTGCTTAGGTTTTAAACAGTTTGATTATGAAGAAGAGTTTAGAAGCTTTCTAAAGAGGCTTGCTTCTTTTGATTTCGAAATCTACTACATCAACCTATATTTAGGTGATACCGATGAGTTCGAAAAACGTCTTGCTCGTGAGGGTAAAGCAATCAACAAGTATGCAAAGTTTAGTAAAGAAAGCAGTGTAAAGCAACAGAACGAATACTTGAGAGTTTCTAAATTTGTCAGAGACAATTATGGCGACAAGATTCATGTTGTTGACATTGACACATGCGTTGGGGTTGAAGGAGTGCAGCAAAAAGTTTTGGAAGCACTAGGGTTAGATAAGTAAGAGTTAATCTTAAAGTTACGAAAGATGAAGAGGGGTGATATTGATGAAGATGTATCGCAAGAGATTTATCCCTATGGAAACCATTGATATTTCTAAAGATGAAGTTGTTTTGCGAACAAGTTCATTGATAGTTACCAAATGGCTTCCTATTCACAAACGTGAAGATATAGCTTCCGGTATGTCTTGGACATATCTTGAAGATGGTTACAAAATCAGCAAGTTCTTCGATAAAGATGGCAATCTTCTTTATTACTACTGTGACATCATTGATGTTGATTATAATGAAGAAGAGGATGTATTTACTTTCGTCGATTTACTTGTAGATGTGAAGGTCTTTCCTGACGGAAAACTGGAATTTCTTGATTTCGATGAACTTCAAGTTGCTTTCAACAAAAAGCTCATTGATTCCAACCAACTTCTCATGGCCATAAATCACCTTAACAAATTAGTACAAAAGATTAACGAACGTGGAATAGAAGCACTTTGCTTAATCTAATATTTAAACACATTGGTATATGACTACGAAAACGGCTTCCGCAGCAACTTGTATTATTTGCACCTCTTCATCTTTACAGTTAATGTATGATAAAGACCACGGTGCAAATTTTACAAGTTGCAATTGTGCAGATTGTTTTCTTTAGTCATATACCAATGTGATATTAATTAGATTAACAAAAACAACATCCCTATTAATTAAGAAAGGATAAAACGAATTGGAAAATCAAAAACGAATTCGTAATTTTTGCATTATAGCCCATATTGACCATGGAAAATCTACACTTGCAGATAGACTTATTGAAATGACAGGTGCTCTTTCGAAAAGAGAGATGGAAGCACAAGTTTTAGATAACATGGACTTAGAAAGAGAACGTGGCATTACAATTAAGCTTCAAAGTGTTAGAACAACTTATAAGGCAAAAGATGGCGAAGAATATATATTGAATTTAATAGATACTCCGGGACATGTAGACTTTAATTATGAAGTTTCTCGTAGTTTGGCAGCTTGCGAAGGAGCATTACTAGTAGTTGATGCTTCACAAGGTGTTGAAGCTCAAACACTTGCTAATGTTTACTTAGCAGTAGACAACAACTTAGAGATTGTCCCTATTATAAATAAAGTTGATCTTCCTAATGCACGTCCTGAGATGTGTATAGAAGAGATTGAAAACGTTATTGGAATTCCTGCACAAGATGCACCACTTATTTCTGCTAAAACAGGACTAAACGTTGAAGAAGTATTAGAAAGAATTGTTAGCGATATACCTGCTCCAAAAGGTGATGAAAATGCACCTTTGCAGGCACTAATATTTGATTCATATTATGATAACTATAAAGGTGCTGTTGCTTTTGTAAGAGTTAAAAATGGTTCCATAAAAGTTGGCGATGAAATTTACTTCATGGCAACAGGCAAAACTGAAGTAGTTGCCGAAGTAGGATACTTTGGCGTTGGCACATATAATCCTTGCCAAGAACTTAAAACTGGCGAGGTTGGCTATATTGCAGCATCAATTAAGAATGTTTCTGAAATTCATGTTGGTGATACAATCACATTAAAAGATAAAAAAGCTGAAAAACCATTACCGGGTTATAGAAAAGTAGTTCCAATGGTTTATTGTGGAATGTATCCTGCTGATGGTTCTGACTACGAAAACTTAAAGGCTGCTTTAGAAAAACTAGCACTAAACGATGCTTCTTTGTTTTATGAGCCAGAGACTTCAGTAGCCCTTGGATTTGGTTTTAGATGTGGATTCTTAGGTTTACTTCATATGGAAATTATTGAAGAACGTATTGATAGAGAGTTTAACTTAAATGTTATTTCTACCTCACCTTCAGTTATTTATAAGGTTTGTAAGACGGATGGAGAAATTACTGAGTTATATAATCCAGCGGATATGCCTCCAGTTTCTGAAATTTCTTATATGGAAGAACCTATTGTAAATGCTCAGATAATGCTTCCAAAAGAATATGTTGGAAATATTATGCAGCTTTGCCAAGATAGACGTGGTGTATACAAAGACATGAAGTATATGGATGCTTCGAGGGTTATACTTGAATACGAAATGCCACTTAATGAGATTATTTATGATTTCTTCGATGCTTTAAAATCTCGTTCAAAAGGTTATGCTTCATTAGATTACGAGATTAAAGGTTATCAAAAGTCAGAACTTGTTAAGCTTGATATATTACTAAATGGTGATTTAGTAGATGCTTTCTCAATTATAGTTCACAAAGATAAGGCTTATGCTAGAGGTCGTAGAATGGCCGAAAAGCTTAAAGATAACATTCCAAGGCAAATGTTTGAAATACCTATTCAAGCTGCCATTGGAGGCAAGATAATTGCTCGTGAGACTATTTCTGCTATGCGTAAGGACGTATTAGCTAAATGTTATGGTGGTGATATCACACGTAAGAAGAAGCTTCTTGAAAAACAGAAAGAAGGTAAGAAGAGAATGAAACAGTTTGGTACTGTTGAAGTTCCACAAGAAGCATTTTTATCAATACTTAAACTCGATGATGACGAATAATTCGTAATCATCGTAGCGGCACCAATTGGGCGCCATATTTATGAAAGGGGTATTATTATGGATAATAAAGGAATCTCAAAGAAAGCAATTATTATCATAGTTGCATGTGTTTTAGCACGGAATTATTTTTTTAACTGCTGTTGTAATGGTTATTTTAGGAGCAATTATTTTGGAATCTGGTTCTTCAACTGTAAATAAAGCTACTCTTGCTGTTTATATTTCAACTGTCTCAGAATACAGCTATTCAGTAGAAATAGCCAAAGCTAACTTAAAATTAGATCTTGCTAAAGAGTCTAAGCACTGTAATGATGCACAGATTAACTATATGGTTGCAAATGGTCTTTCAGCATCAGATGTTAGTAAAGTAGCGGGCTATAAAATTCCTGAAGGCTATGTAATTCCTGATGAATTAAAAGAAGCATTAAATATTTCTGATAATGGCGAAGAAGTTGTTGCGTATCTAATTAAGGTTGATGCAGTTGATTATAGACTAGATTCTACAACCTCTGCTGATTTTTATTCGGCAAAGAAGTTTATCACATCAGATGGAACAGTATTTATGCTACCAGGAATGGAAACTGAATGCGGAGATAAAACACGTCAACACTACATTAGTGATGGTAGAAATGGTAGCTATGTTACAACTGGCAAATCAAAGCTTTCAGTTGGAGATGTTAATATATATGGCGATAAAGTTGTAGCTAAAGAAACAATTACTGCTGAAAAGCTAATGAGCGAAACGTACAGCTTAAAAGCAGAAGATTAAGAAATTGAGTAAATGATATATTTATATAAAGACGTCAGCATTTTGCTGGCGCTTTTTTGTGTTACAAATATATTATATTTACGGGCTTTTAGTTGTTTACAACGTTTTATAATGATACAATAATCGTGGAAAATTATATTTTTTATTAGCAAATTTACATAATATTGTTTAAAATAGATAAAAAACTAAAGAAAACGAGGGGATTTAAAGTGCCAAAATTAGCAGTAAAGATTAAACCAAAAGATTTAGAACAAGACGTATTTCTTAAGCGTTCATATGATGGCTATATGCAGTATGGCCACTTAGAGCTTATTGATAAACGTCAAAACCATACAAACGTTATTGGCATTATACGTGATAATAAACTTCAAGAAGATATTGTTATCGATTATACCGATGACTTTGAAAAATTTAAGATTCTTGAGGCTATGCCAAGAGGATTTTATTATCGTGTTAATATGGATCAACAACGTATCTTTATAAACTTCGATAGAACGCTTATAAAAGCTCACTTGTTTACTAATCGTGAATATGTTAGCGGCATTTATAAATTTCTAACTTGTTTTGATGAAGAACAAGATGTTCAACTTAACGTTTCTTTAAAGTCGCCTGAGCTTACAGAAAAGATTTTAGCTTTTAGAAAAAAGGTTGTTGAGATTAAGAAGGGATTCTTCCCATCACATTTCATGACGCTTGAACAGGCTAAAAAAGATGTTAAATCATACTTGATTTATCTAATGGAAAACTACGAAGTTGAAGTCGTTGAAGATGAGTTAAATGAATATTTAGCAAACTTAAGACGTTATTACAACAATTGTGACGTTGATCTATTTAAAGGACTTCTTAAAGAGGGCCAAGATGGATTTAGTTTTCAATTCATTTATAAAGGTGAAACTTATAAAGTTACTGTTGGAAGCATAAAGACAGAGCATTATTTTGAAGATTTTGACGGATTTAACGAAGTGTATGAAAGAGAATGCAAAGAGTCATAAATCTAATCTAAGGAGCGAATTATATGAGACTTAATAAAGGAATGTCAGTTATTTCTTTGATTATAACAATCATTGTTATGATAATTATTGTTTCTATAACTGCATATGAAGGTATAAAGTCTATTGACTCGTCAAGAAAACTTCTTGCAACTGAAAGATTAAGATCCGTTGCTACGGCTATTCTTTCACATGAAGACTTATTAAAATATACTGAGAAACTTGATGCTATTGAAGGTGAATATACTCAAATTACTACAAATGATTATTATTTAATGGGATTAGATGACTTTGCTGATACTTCAGAATTTCCACCAATCTTAATAAAAAAAGAATATGACAAAGATGACCCAGCTAAAAAGATATATACTTTAAGAACTCCTAAATTGCTTAAAAAGACGGGTATTTACAATGATGATGAATATGTTGAGTATATTCAGGAATTTTATGAAGAAAGAACTACAGAGCATTATAAAGTCGAGTTTGATAAGGTTAAAGGTGTAAATAGACCACTAATAACAAAAGAAATGATGCCAGTAAAAACATTCTTTACAGGTAATAATGACTACCTTCCTGTTTTGGTTGATGATATGTATACCGAAGAATGGTATAGCTATTCAAAAGAATCACCTATGTGGGCAAATGCAATGATTAGAAATACTAACACTAATAGACAAGATGTGTATGTTTGGATTCCTAGGTTTGCTTATAGAATACAAGATATATACACATTAAAGGGTTATGACACGGTTCCAGCTTCTGCTATAGAAATTGTTTTCCTTCAAGGAACTACAGATTTAATGCCTAATGGAGACCTACTTCCTGCGAAGTTCCAAGTTCACCCAGCATTTAAGTATAGAGATCCTGATACAAACGAAATGGTCAATCTTCCTGGATTTTGGGTAGCTAAAAGAAATATAGACTACGCAGATGACTTGTTATCTAACGATGCATTAATGGCTTGTATAGAATGTAAGATTGATAAATTTTATTCTGACGTTGATAGACATTATATAAGCATGCACTTGATGAAAAATACCGAGTGGGCTGCTGTAGCATACTTATCTCAAGCAACATGTGGTCAGGTTACAAATGGTAACTCACTAGATATTAGTGCTTCTGGTGTTTTAGATTTAAATGAGCCTTGCTTTGTTGCCGGAGGCTTAGCACATGATGTTGATCATTTATTCCCATATGGAGATAAATATTACGAAGCAGAAGATACATACATTACTTATGATTCTTATGAAGGCTATTCTGGTGATAACTATGGACATTCAAAGGGTAAAAAGTTTGGCGATGCTATAATTGCTACATCAAGTGGTCTTGATGAAAAATCTGCTTGGTTTGGTGGAACAAGTATTAGAGTGTCAGAGGAAGAACCATATATTATTAGAGGTTTAGATAGTAATTTGTTTTCATATGATGCTTGCTCATCTTCTTCTGAAGGAGCAAAATTTAGAAATGTAATTATCGTTAATGAAAGATAAAGAGTTATAAATAGCATTTTGGTGGAGGCAGAAATACTTTTGCCTCCACTTTTTAGTAGCGGAGCCCATTGGGCACTAAGACATTCAATTAGTAGTAGCGACGCCCATTGGGCGCCTCAACAAGAAGATAATAACAAGAAAGGGCATATTCATGAGATTTATAATCGGTAGAAGTGGAACTGGTAAGTCCACAAAATGTCTTAATGAAATAAAAGAAACGATTGAGTCTGGCTTTGATAAACCTATTATTTATATAGTTCCAGAACAATACTCTTTTGAAGCTGAAAAGAAGCTTATAGAGGTTTCTGGGCGTAATGGAATAATCGGAGCGCAAGTACTATCTTTTAAAAGACTTGCTTATAGAGTATTTGAGTCTAATAATTTTGCTCAAGATCAAATTACTGATTCTGGTAAGGCTATGCTTATTTATCATATTATGCTTGATCAAGAGAAAAACCTACAGGTTCTTAAAGGTGTTTCGACTAATATAGGCCTTGTTAATACAGTTTGCGATGAAATCGCAGAATTTAAAAGATATAATTTGTCTCCAGAAGCATTTATGACTCTTGACTTAGATAATGAATATCTTATGCTTAAAATTCATGATTTAAGCCTTATTTATGATGAATATATAAAAAGACTATCCAATGATTATATTGACTCAAATGATGAACTTACTATTTTAGCATCTCTATTAAAAGAAAGAGATACTTCATTAAATGGAGCCAAGATTTGGATTGACGAGTTTGATGGCTTTATACCTCAAGAAATAAGCGTTATTAAAGAACTATCTAATAAATGTGATGTTACTATTTCAATGATATCAGATGATGAAGAGGTATTTGAATTAAATCATCAAAATATAGATAGGCTTTCTAGATTATATAAAGATAATTCTTTTGAGAAATTAGACAAGGTATTAAGATTCCATAACGATGAGCTAACACAATTAGAGAAAAGCTTATATAAGACTGATGTTCATTCTCAAACTGATAATACTAGATTTGTTTTCTTAAACTCATATAATAATGCATACGACGAGATTGAAAGTATAGCTAATAGAATTCTATATATTGTTGAAGAAGACGAAAAAAGAGGCAAAAATACTTGCTTTGAAAATATTGCAGTTCTTACAAGAGACGTAGATAAATATAAAAATATCTTTAAGATGACTTTTAATCTTTATGGTATTCCATATTTCATAGATGACAAAAAGGAACTTGCCAAAGAGCCATTAGTTTCACTAGTTTTAGCATTTATGGATATAATCTCTAAAAACTATGACTATGAGAGCATGTTTGCTTATTTAAAAACTGGACTTACTAATATTACAGATGAAAGCGATATAGATCTTATTGAAAACTATGTTCTTAAGTGGGGAGTTAAAGGCAAGCGTTGGGAAGAAGACTTTACAATTGAAGATGAAAACTTAGAAAGAATTAATTTAATTAGGAGCCAAATTGTTTCTCCTATTATGAAATTTAAAGAGAGATTTGAAGGAAGAAAAACAGCTAAAGAAATCGCTACAGAGCTATATAACTTCTTAAGTGACATTAACGTTTTTGATAATATTAGTAATATTGTACTAAAGTATCAAAATTCTGAAAATCATAATAATATTAGAATATCTCAAGAGTATTCTCAAGTTTGGAACACTATAATAAGTGTGCTTGATGAACTTGTGGCTGTAATAGGTGATGAACAAATATCATTTGACAAGTTCAAAAACATATTTAAGGTAGGAGTATCAAATATTGAAATTTCAGTTATTCCTACGACTAAAGATAAAGTTATTATTGGTGATGTTCAAAGAACTCGTAATAGCGATATTAAGACTTTATTTGTAGTTGGGCTTAATGATGGCTCTTTTCCAAAAACGTTTATAAATGAAGGCTTCATAAATGACCAAGAAAGAGAAACTCTCTTAACTAATGGCATTGAACTTGCTAAAGACTCTAAAAATCTACTTAAACAGGAATACTTTAATATATATAAAGCTTTGGCAGTTCCTTCAGATTATTTATATTTATCTTATCCAACTGCTGATTTAGAAGGCAAAGAAATTAGACCATCATTTTTAATAAACGACATCAAAAGAATCTTTCCTAACATTTCTGAAGCTCCAGAAGAACATTTTATTACTAAAAATGCTTCGTTTAAAACTTTACTTAATACATTAAGAGGACTTAAAGATGATGGTAAAAAACCTTCTGGCGTTTGGAAAGAGGTTAATAAGTGGTATGAGATTAATGATGCTGATAGATACAGTGCAACTATAAAAGGTTTAGACTTTACTAACACAATTGAATTCCAGTCAAAAGAATTATCTAAAACCTTATATGGTAATACTATGAATACTTCTGTATCAAGGCTCGAAAAATACGTTTCATGTCCATTCTCATTCTATCTAAATTATGGACTTAACCTAAAAGAACGTGAAGTTTATACCTTAGGAGTTCCAGATATAGGAAGCTTTTTACATGAGATAATTGATAGATTCTCTAAAAAGGTGCTAGAAGATAGTATAAACTTAAAATCACTTTCTAAAGAAGATTGTGACATTATTGTAGATGGTATTTCAGACGATGTCATACTTTCTTTTAGAAACAATTTGTTTTCTTCAACTGGAAGACTTAGAACATTGGTTGCAAAGCTTAAGGCTCAAGTCAAAAAAGTGGTATGGTTAATTGTTACTCAGCTTAATAGTGGCAGCTTCGATATTTTGGGAAGTGAAGTAGAATTTGGACTAGATAAAGAATTTCCACCGATTGTTATTGAATTAAATGACGACCAAAAGCTTAGCTTATCTGGGAAGGTTGATAGAGTAGATATTACTTCTATTGATGATAAAAAGTACATTAGAATTGTGGATTATAAGTCATCAAACAAGGCTATAAAGCTTTCTAATGTTTATTATGGAGTTCAACTACAATTAATTGCATATACTGATGCTATATCTGGTGATAGTTTTGACCCAGCAGGAGCTTTTTATTTAAAGCTAGATGACCCTATTGAAAGAACTAAGAAGCAGATATCAAAAGAAGAACTTGAAGAAGAAATCAAGAATAAGCTTAAATTAAATGGCGTCATCATTTCAAATGCGCGATTAATAGAAGCTATGGATAGTGAGTTTAACAGCGATAAAGCAGGTAAGGCTTATGAGTCTGAAATATTAAATTTGAAGCGTAACAAAGAGGGCGAACTTTCTAAGATGCCAGTAGTTTCACCGGAACAATTTAAGGACTTAAGGTCTCATATGAGAAAGACTTTAAAAGATATCGGAAATGAGATTATGAGTGGTAATGTTAAAAATGAACCACTTTATAAAAGAGAGGGTAATAGTCTTCCATGCAGTTATTGTCCTTTTGATAAGGCTTGCAGATTTGACAAAAACTTAGGAAATAAAGTTAGGTATAATGAGACACTAAAAGACGATGAGGTTTTAGCTAAGATTAAGTCATAATACCTGAAAGGATTGATGGATTAATGCAATTTACAAAGGAGCAAGAACAAGCAATATACACAAATAATTGTAATTTGCTAGTTGCAGCAGGTGCTGGTTCGCGGAAAGACTGCTGTTCTTGTTGAAAGAATTATTAATAAAATCATAAATGAAAATATTGATATAGATAGACTATTGGTAGTTACTTTTACAAACGCTGCAGCATCAGAGATGAGAGAAAGAATTGCGCGCAAGCTATATGAAGAGATTCCTAATAACCCAAAGCTAGCTAATCAGTTAAGACTACTTTCTAAAGCTTCTATTACCACTATAGATAGCTTTTGTAATCGTGTCGTAAAAGATAATTTCTTTAAGTTAGGTATTGATCCCAATTTTAGAATTGCTGATTCTGGTGAAAGCGAGATCCTTAAATTAGAAGCATTAGAAGAACTTTTTGAATCGAAATATGAGTCGGCTGACGAAGATTTCATCAATTTATTTAATATGTATGGCTCAAATAAAGATGATAATAATCTTAAAGCGCTAGTTTTAAAGATTTATAACTTTACACGTAGTTTGGTTAATCCTGAAGAATGGCTTAATGAAAAGCTAGAAGCATTTAAGATAGACGATATATCTAAGTTTTCATATTGCGATTATATTCTTAATTACTCAAAATCTCAGATTAATAATGCTATTAATGAATTCAAAGCACTTCTTGATGATTTAGATGGAAGTGAGCTTTGTGGTAATTATTTGGACTACATTTCTAGAGACATTGAAAATCTAAAAGTGTTAAGTACTAAAACTAATTCGTGGGATGAGTTCTATGAAGCTATTAATGCTTTTGATTTTGTTAGAGCAAGCTCAGTAAAAGGTGTGCCTGAAGATATAAGAGAACAAATTAATAAAGTAAGAGATTCAGTTAAAAAGACGATTAGAGATGAGATTAAGGGTACTTTTTTTATGTTTTCACGTGACGAGATAATGCAAGATAATGATATAATCTATAATTATTTAGATAAACTAATTAAGCTCGTTCTAGAATTTGTTTCGGTTATACAAACCAAAAAGCTTGAGAAGAATGTTTTAGACTTTAGTGATATTGAACACTATGCAAATAAGCTTTTAAATGATTATGAAGAGATTGCTAAGTTTTATAAGGATAAATTCGTTGAAATTCTAATAGATGAGTATCAAGATAGTAATTTACTTCAGGAGAGTATTTTGACTGCTATTTCTAATGACAAAATGTTTATGGTTGGCGATGTTAAACAAAGTATTTATAGATTTAGAAATGCAAGACCTGAACTTTTCTTAGAAAAGTATGACACTTATGAAGAAACTGAAGAAGCCTTAAATAAGAAAGTTTTACTATTTAAAAACTTTAGAAGCAATGAGAACATTGTTAATGAAGTTAACTATATATTTGAAAGAATCATGTCTAAAGACTTTGGAGAGCTTGACTATACAGAAAAAGAATTTTTAAAATTTGGCGCCGATTGTTACTCTAAAATTGGAGAACCAGCTGAGCTAACTTTTATCGAGACCAACCTAAATGATGAGACTCTTGAACTGCCTGAAGAAGCGATTTTTGATACTACAGCTAATATGGAAGGCAGATATATCGCAAAGAGAATCAAAGAATTAGTTGGTAACCTAACTATATTTGATAAATCTCTAAAATGTGAAAGAAAGGCTCAGTACAAAGATATAGCTATTCTTTTAAGAAGTACTAAAGGAAAAGCAGATGGCATTATAGAAGAGCTTTCAAATGCTGGCATTCCTGTGTACTCTGAAAAGGGCGGAAGTTACTTTGATAATACTGAAGTGCAAACTATTCTTTCAGTTTTAAGAATTATAGATAATCTTATTCAAGATATTCCATTGGTTGCTGTAATGCGCTCTCAAATTGGTGGATTCAACATTGATGAATTAACCTCAATTAGATTATGCGATAGAAAGAGCTCTTTTTATGATGCGACTATTAAGTGCTTAAATCAAGAGAATGAATTATCTGCTAAGGTAAAGACTTTCTTAGATAAACTTCATAGATGGAGAGAAATCTCTAAGCATATATCTTTATGGGAGCTATTGTGGCAAATATATAATGAAACTGGTTATTATTACTACGTTTCGTTATTTCCTGATGGCTTAAAGAGGCAGTCAAACTTAAATCTTTTACTTGAAAGAGCTGAAGCATTTGAAAAGACAAGCTTTAAGGGGTTGTTTAATTTCTTGAGCTATATAGATAACATTAAAGAGACTTCAGCAGATTTTGGTGAAAGTAAGCAAATTGGCGAAAATGAAAACGTTGTTAGATTAATGAGTGTTCATAAGAGCAAGGGACTTGAATTCCCGATTGTTATTTTAGCTGGAACGGAAAAGAGATTTAATATAAGCGAATATAGTGAAAATATTATTTTGGACCAGGATTATGGATTTGGTGTTGATGTTATTGACTATGAAAAAAGATATAAATATGCCAATATTTCAAAACATGCTATCACAGTAAAATCTAAAATGGATAGTGTAGCAGAAGAGATGAGAATTCTATATGTTGCACTTACTCGTGCTAGAGAAAAACTAATCGTTACAGGACTTGTACCTAGCATTCAAGATGCTTTAACCAAGTATGGTACAGATATCACTAAATATAAGATTTCTAAAGCACATTCATTTTTGGATTGGTTAGGTCTTTGTATTGTTAATAAGATTTCAGATTGGAATGTTATTAAAGTGCCATTTGAAGATTCATATACTAACGTAGAGGCGACCATCGGTCGCCAAGCTGAAGAAAACGACGTAGCGGTGACCAATGGTCGCCAAGATGACGACACTTCAATGTATGATTACGTTGATCGTCAAATGTCATGGATTTATCATAACGACATTGCTACAAAGCTTCCAAATAAAGTTAGTATATCTGAACTTAAGAGAGCACATATTGAAGAAGACGAGAGTAGTTCACTATTAGAGAAGAATAATGTTAAACAACTGATTACTATGCCAAGCTTTTTATCTGATGATGAAGAAGATGGAACTAAATATGGTACTATAGTTCATGGCACAATGCAAAGAATAGACTTTAAAAACTACACTGAAGATGAGGCTTTAAAGGCTATCAAGTTTTTAACAAATGATGAAAAAACTCAAAATAGCATCTTAAGAAAAGTAAAAGCTTTTTCAAATACAGAGTTATTTAATGACTTAAAAGAAGCAAAGTCTGTTTATAAAGAAACACCATTTAACTTAAACATTAGTGCAAAAGATATATATAAGGTTGAAACTGATGAGAAGGTTATGATTCAAGGTATCATAGATTTATACTTTATCGATAAAGAAGATAATCTTGTATTGGTAGACTATAAAACAGATAAGGTAGAAGCAGAACAAGAGCTTGTCGATAGATATAAGATTCAGCTTGGGCTATACAAAAAGGCTCTTGAAGAAATCCTAAATAAGCCGGTTTCAAGGACTCTTATTTATTCGTTTAAGTTTGAAAAAGCGATTGAAATCTAGCTATTTAAAGGCTATACTTAAATCGTGAACTTTTGGGGACACGTTCCTAAAGTTCGCGAACTTTAGGAACGTGTCCCCAAAAGTAATCAAGGAAAAGAAGTGAAAAAATGAAAGATGAAGAGGAATTAAGTTATAGCAGAGCTTTAGTGCCAAAGCATAACTTTTTATATAAAGTAATAATTGTTATTTTGCTAGTAATCATAGGATTACTAGTAGGCTTTTACTTTGCAGTAATTGCTCCAAAAGGAAATGCAGTAGAAGAGCATTCATCAGGAGATAATGAACAGGTTACGATTACAATTAATGATGATTATGACACCAAGCAAATCGGCGTTCAAAACATCATGATAGATTATGTAGACAACTGTAATTGCTCAGTTAATTATCCTGAAATTGGAATTGAAGAAGTAGATAGTTCGATTTTCAAGTATGCAAATAGCTTGAAATATGGTTTTATAGAAAGCTTCAAATCAAGCGGTGAAGTAGATGCTACAAAGTACTTCCAAAATGTAGATTATCAAAGCTATCTAGAATCTGGTGACATAATTAAGATTGTTTTCATTGACCAGATTACTAATGAGGCAAATATAGTATTATCTCAAAAAGAGCATACTCATTACTATAGAATGTCTGATGGTAAAGAGATTGATGAATACCATAGCATTATAGATACTACAAATCAAATAGATTCTTTAGAGCCACTCGAAGGTGAGGATTTTTCAAATTTCAATTTAGTTTATAGTGGTGACATAATTAAGTATGCAACTTCAGAAGTAAATATAAGGGTCGAAAAAGATATAAACTCTGAACCTATTGATTTATTAAGAGAAGGACAAGCAATTGAAGTTAGAAGCGGTGATGGTGAGTGGGATACTGTTCTTTATGATGGTAAACCTTTTTATGTTAAATCAGCTTATCTAACTAGAAAAAAGAATTTACATAAAGATGTTGAACTAGAAGTTTTAGATAGAGGAATAGATCCAGATAAACCAATGGTTGCAATAACTTTTGATGATGGACCAAATCCAATTTCAACACCTCGTATATTGGACACTTTAGAGCAGTATGGAGTAGTTGCTACGTTCTTTGATTTAGGCCAATTAGTAGATAGATTCCCAGATATCGTTAGAAGAGAAGAAGCCATTGGATGCGAGGTTGGAAACCATTCATATGCTCACAAAAACTTAAACACTCTAACTGATGATGAGATGCAAGAAGACATTCGTAAGTCAGAAGCGGCTTTTATCAAGGCTCTTGGGCACAAAACTGTTTTATTTAGAGCGCCATACGGAAACGCTAATCTTAAAGTTAGAGAGAATTGGGAGTATCCAATTATAAAATGGAATGTAGATAGTCTTGATTGGAAGACTAGAAACAAAACAAAGATTTTAAAAGAAATTAGAAAGATTAAAGATTTAGATAATCACATTATTCTTTTACACTCAATTTATGGAACAACTGCTGATGCTGTAGAAACGCTTGTACCAGAGCTTTTAAACCAAGGATATCAATTGGTTACTGTATCAGAATTAGCATTCTATAATGGTAACACGATATTAAAAACTGCTGAGGAGTACTTGAGCTTTCCAAAATAAGACAAAAATTTTTCAATTATATTAAAAAAATATTAAAAATATATTGCACTTTTTTAAAGTTTCAAGTACACTACTCTTGTGAAGTGCAAAACAAGAGCACTATCACTAATTACACGAAAGGCAGGTGCATTTTTAATGCAAGTTACAAACGTAGATTTAACTAAAACAAGACCAGGAAGTAAAATGAAAGCTTATTGTACTATTACATTTGATGATTGTTTCGTTGTTCACAGCGTAAAAGTTATCGAAAGCAAAGATGGTACTCTAAAAGTATTCATGCCAGAAGACAGGAGAAAAAAGGACGGAACAAAGGGCGGAGATGTTGCACACCCAATCAATCATGAAACAAGAAAGATGATTGAGGATGCAGTATTTGCTAAATATGAAGAAGCTCCAGAATATGAAGAACTTCACAAAGCAGATGAAGCCCCAGTTGAAGAATAAATAAATTATAACAGCACCAGTTATGGTGCTGTTTTTTTATTTATTAAATTCATAAAATGGGCCATTTATGAGGGAAATATTGGCTTTTAAGGTAATTTACATAAATTTGCAGAAAAAGCTTGCTACTTTACATAATTTGTGCTACAATAATAATTGCTTGCGTAAAGCGAATCAATTTAGCAGCGGAGGTTTTTTTCAATGTTGAAGCTGAAAGACACGTTGATCCTCGGGAACGAAACTCTGGTTGGCGACCTCGTTTACTTTATCGATGCAGATGGCCAGCGTACCAACAATGTTAATGTGGCCAGGGGTTGGAAAGATGCCGGCAAGATCGTAAGAGCCGTCATCAGCATTAACAAAAAGAAGTACGAAACTGAGCCTATCAGCCGGTTCTATAAGCAGAAGGATGCGGATCGTTTCTTTAAGGTGACTGCGGGTGGTCGAAGGTTACATATAGTGCCTTCTAAGGCCAATGAGCGCTACCTTAATGGGTATGGCTTCGTCTTTGATGGCGATGGCACTGCCAAGGTCAGGGATTTACGTGATCTGAAATCCAAAGCCACCCAATACAACATCAGGCTCTGGTACAACGAGGATGGCGTGGATGTCATTTCTGCCCCCATCAAATCGGTCAATATGCATACGCATGCTATCGAGACCGAAAAGATGGTTTATTACGTGAATAAGTAGGTGCGTACTTTCGAGCGTCCCACTGGTAGAGTGGGGCGCTCGTTTGCGTTATAACGAAGAAAATCCTTGCAACTTTACATAAATTATGATATATTATTGTGGTCAACATAACAGAGTAAGAAAACAGGAGGTTTATTCAAATGTTAAGAGAGGATTTATTCCCTGAATTAGAGCCTGAGACCAGAGTACCTGAAGAAAAACCCTATAGGCTTCGTATTACACCTGATGACATTAATCTATCAAGGTTCAAAGAGGTAGGTTTTAGTTATTTTATAAGTGTGTACGGCCGGACAGCAGACCTCGAGGTAGCTAACAGCTGGCTCTCAGATAAAGTTGAGGTAAGAGCCCAGATTACAGTTGATGGTGAACCCAAGCTTGTCGGACCTATTAGTCATATTTACAAGCCGTTCTTGGGAGTTAACTTTACTAGGATAAGTGTCAGTAAAGGCAACCAAAAGTATAAGTTAGTTCCCCTTGATAAGTATGCTCACTACTTACCGAAAGAAGTAACGTATCTTGAAGAAACCACGGATGGCTTAGAAGAGATATCTGTGGCGGATTTAGAGGATCTTTCAGAGAAAATTAAGCATTCTCAAATTCATTGCAGATTTTGTGAGTGTATGTTGCTAACCACTACAGCTGCTATCAAAGAGGTAAAACTGAACGATGGATACTTTGTGTCTACAAGAGGTATTCGGTATTATCTTTTTGATGATTCAGCGGTACTTAAAGGAGAGGAGCATAACGATGGATGATTACATAGATGCCTACATAGTGAACTTCTATACAGAAGGTGGTGCTACAACAGCACACTTTGGAAAGGCCCAAGAGTGGCATGAACAGGATAAAGAAAACGTCCATGCAACTTTGTCTATAAATGGTGAAACAAAGAAAACCGGTAGGATAACTTGTTTTTACCGGACCAATGATTTTAAAGTGATGATCATACATGTTGGCAAAAAGCATTACACGCTATTTACCAGACGCCCAGTGCTGAAAACACTATATTTAAAGACACCTACTTTCGTTATTGACGGCAAGCCGTCTGAAAAGTCCTTAAGTCTCAAGGCTTTGCAAAGAGTGGTTGAAAAAAAGCAGAAACTTCAGGTGAGATACAGCCCTGGATCTACTGATATATGTACATCTGCTTATATCAAAGATGTAAATCCTGAGACTAAGACCCTCACAAGTATAACAGGACAAATGTACAAACTTATCTGAACCGATTTATGACCTGCGAGTTATTTGCGGGTCATTTTTTATGCTTTTTTCGAAATAATAGGGAAGTTACCATAAAAAATATTAAATAATTATTGCAACTTGACATAAAACGTGATATAGTTAGCGCGAAATGAAGCTTTAAATAGGTGAAGGAGGAAGCATATGCCAAATTCAATTTTCTTTGATGCTGAAATTAGAGCATCTTTGCTGAATTTTTCAAACGATGATGGAGACAAAACTACTAATATAGAAGTCGTTCGAGGATGGCGGAAAAATGGTAGGAACGTCTATGCAACTATAGAGGTTTATAACGAAAAGCCAAGTACTATTAGAATACAAAATCTTTCTGTATCAAAGGCTAGAGGCAACATTCTAGTTTCAACAGAATTAGGACTAAGGTATAGATTAAATTTCAAGAAAGTCAAAGATCGTTATGTAAAACGGCATCAATTCAAAGTTGATGGAGAGTTGAGAGAAGATGTCTGTACTCTTGATGATGTTTCCAAAAAGCTTGCAGAAGGCCATAAGGTAAATGTATTTTACTATCAGGATCCTAGCACAAGCGTGACCTCTGAATACATTGTTGAGGTTAACTCTAAAGGAAACTGGGTTAAGAGTTGTAAGGATATCACTTACTGGTTCTCCTCATAAAAATTCCATAATTGGCTTTTTACTGCGTCAAAATCAAATCAAGCTCAAAACGGTACCGAATTCGGTGCCGTTTTTTCTTGGTTTGTGGTATAATACCAAAGTGGAAAGGTGGTGAGACTATGTTCAATATACCTGAAGAATTAAAGAAGCTTCCTGAAAAACCAGGAGTATATATTATGAAAGACAAAGACGATAATATCATTTATGTTGGAAAGGCTGTTGTCTTAAAAAATCGTGTTAGACAATATTTTCAAAAGACAAATAAAACTGAACGTATAAAGAAGATGGTTTCACTAATAGACCATTTTGAATACATTGTAGTAGATAATGAGATGGAAGCTCTTATATTAGAGTGTAATCTAATAAAACTACATAGGCCAAAGTATAACGTTTTATTAAAAGACGACAAGATGTATCCATATATTAAAATTTCGCTTAATGAAAAGTTTCCAACAGTTAGAATCGTTAGAAAAGTGTTTAATGACGGTGCAAAATACTTTGGACCGTACACAAATGGATATGCAGTTAAAGAAACAGTTGAGTATTTAAATAAAGTGTATAGATTAAAACACTGTAGAAGAACCTTTAAAGAAGGTAAGGTTGAGTCTCCTTGCTTAAACTATCATATTAAAAGATGTATGGGACTTTGTAGAGGCGAAATAACTAGAGAAGAATACATGAAGTCAATTAATCAAGTTATTAGCATATTAGAAGGCAAAGCAGATGATATATTAAATCAAATAGAAGCTGAAATGGAAGAAGCATCAAAGAATCTAAATTTTGAAAAAGCTGCTGAGCTTCGAGATAAAATGGCTAACATAGAGAACCTTCTTGAAAAGCAAAAGATAGATAACTTTAACGAAAATGATTTAGATGTAATTGGTGTTGTCAAAGTGTTAGATAGAGCCTGCATTGAAGTTTTTAGTGTTAGAAATAGTAGAATGCAAAATGGTGAAAACTTTATATTTAAAGATATATCTACTGAAACAGAAGCGGAACTTTTAGAAGATTTTATAAAGCAATACTATACAGAAGGCACAGTTCCATCAAAGATAATGTTTAAGTATGAACTTCCAAATCAAGAGCTTATTAAAGAATGGCTTACCAATATAAGTGGAAGAAAATCAGTAGAGATAAAAATTCCTAAAATTGGTGAAAAGATGAGATTTATAGAGATGGCTGAGAAGAATGCTCAGATAGCACTTCAAAATAAAACTTCTGCATTTGATGATGAGGGCATCTTAATGGATCTTATGGATTTACTATCTTTAGATGAATTGCCAAAACGAATTGAAAGCTACGATATTTCAAACATATCTGGAACTGACCAAGTTGCTGGAGTAGTTGTGTTTGAAAATGCTAAGCCAAAGAAGAACGAGTATAGAAGACTTAAGATAAAGACAATAGAAGGACAAAACGATGTAGGAGCATTAAGAGAGACATTACTTAGAAGACTTAAGTACATAGCAAACCCAGAAATAAAAGAGAAAAATCCTTTTGGACCAAAACCAGATTTAATACTAATGGATGGTGGAATTACTCAAATAAGGGTAGCAAGAAAGGTAATAGATGAATATGGGCTAGATATAGCTGTGTTTGGAATGGTAAAGACAGATAAGCATAGAACTAGAGCAATATTAGACGAAAATGGTAAAGAATATGATATATCTAATACCCAGGCACTATTTAACTTTGTGACGTTTTTACAAGACGAGGTACATAACACCGCAATTTCTTACCACAGAAAGCTTAGAGAAGATAAGATTACTAAGTCTGAGCTAGACGAAATTCCGGGAATAGGAGAAACCAAGAAAAAGGCTTTATTGGAGCACTTTGGATCGGTAAAAAGAATAAAAGAAGCATCGGTAGAGGAACTTTGCGAGGTGAAGCGGAATAACAGAAAAGATAGCTAATTTAATAAAGAACTCATAATGGCGCCACTTTGGCGCCTATTATTTTGTACCGGCGACCATTGGTCGCTTTTTTTGTTACATAATTCTTGACTTATGTAAATCTAGATGGTATAATATAAGCGAGCTTTGCATATAGGCTCATTTGATGTTTCGCGCTTTGCGGACATCAGGCCTTGCCAGACCAACTATATTAATATGAGGAGGAATCATTCAATGGCAAAGGTTGAGAAAAATTCGGGATCCAAGGTTGACGAGAGGAAGAACATCGAGAGAACGGATGATGAGATTTTGGCTGAGTACGACCGTGAGCAGCGGGAGAAGCGCCTGAAGAAGGCAAAGGCTTCCCAGGCTCGCAAAGAGCGTGTCGAAAAGGTTAAGGAGGCTCTGTCCCTCCGTAGCATCGGCTACGCGCTGCTGTGCGTGGCCATCGCGGCTGGTCTCATCTGGCTGTTGTTCGGAACAGGTCTCGGTCGTGGCATCCGCGACGCAGTCGCAAACATCGCCATCCTGTTGGCGGTTGTTTTCGGCTGCTACTGGCTCTGGACTCGCCTGACGAAAAAGAAGGCGAAGAAGGAGTCAAAGAAGGCTAAGAAGGACGAGGTTATGCCCAAAAAGCGTAAGCCCGCCGAAAAAAAGCCTGCTGCCAAGCCCGCCGAGGCTGATGATGACGAAGATGATGACGAAGATGAAGAAGCTTCCTTCATCAGGCGTCTGGCAAAAAAGTGCTTTTCCGATAGCACTTTTGAAGCTCATGTGTGGAGGGTCTTCCGTGAGGAGGATCCGGAAGCCGATGGGCTTGCTGATACGTCTGGTGACGGAAAAATGGAGAAGAGGATCCGCGAGATTGCCACGAAGGTATACTCCGACAAGGAGTATAGCAAGTGGTTTAGCGGGATCTGGGACTCCATGGCTCCCGACGACACCGACGAGGAAACCGAATAACAAAAACCGGCAAAAAGCGATGATCTAACGCTTCCGCCGGTTACCCCGCACCCCCTAAAAAGGGTGCGGTTTTTTTATGCTTCTTTTTCTTTTATAACATTAATGCTTTGGATTTCTCCAGTAGATTTAATATAAAGTGTTTCAACCTTTTTAGAGGTTCCAACTTTTAGTTCAACGCTTCTATTTGCAAAGTATGCTTTGTCTGTTTCCATTCCTTCAGTTTCAACAGTGATTGTTACATCATATTTATCTTCAGTTGGCGCAGGTACTACTGTGCCTTTTATTGTTTCAGCGTATGTGATGCATTGTTTTACAGAAATATCTTTAATTGTTCCAATTTCCATTTTTGTTTGTGAGTCATAAAGTGTATCTCCAGATTTAAATGTGTCTACAGAGTATTGTCTTAATGCTTTAAATTCCATTACATATTCAATCTTATCCATTTTTGTGTCGGTTTTAGTATGTTCAATTACATTAAACTTAAAGTAAGCAACTAATGCTAAAGCTAGTAACAAAACAATTGCGATGACGTCGAATTTGTTTATCTTAATCTTCATAATTAGTCACCTAACCTTTCTATGCTAACTATATAACCGGCGGCAGCAAATCCTTTACTTCTTAAGAATGCTTGGTTACCAACTTTTATGTCGTAAGCATTATCTGCCATGATGTCTTTTCCTTGTATCATTGCATCTACTTGAATTGTTAATAGAAGATTAACTTTGCCATCTACTTCTGCACTTCTATATATTTCTGCATCGTTATCATAAACTGAACGAGTTGCAGGTACAACTTCCTTTTTAACAACCTTTCCTATGTAATAGTTTTTAACACTATCGTAAATCTCAGAACCTACGTCTACCATTTCGGTACTATATGGAGTTTGTTCATCACTTCTAAATGTGTAAGTAACCTCAACTGTAGGCACGGTGATTACTTCAGTTTTTCTTAAAAACTTAAATGCTAGTAATCCTAATACCAAAACGGCCGCTATGATAATTACGTCTAAAACATTAAACTTTTTCTTAAATTTGGTTTCGCTCACTTTTTTATACTCCTTTTCAATATTTTTTGTATAAACATCAATTGTAAATTTTTCGTTGTAAATCTTCTTTGCTTTTTCGCTTATTTCTTTATATAACTTTTCATCTTGAAGTAGCTTTATTATTGCATCTGCAGTGTCAATAGGTGATTTAATTGGTACTAAAAATCCGTTTTCACCATCTTTTATTACTCCTGGATTTCCACCATAGTCTGTAACTACTGCAGGAATACCAATGCTCATTCCTTCAAGTAAAGATAGGGAAGTAGCTTCAGTTCCATAAGAGCAATTGACTTGTACATCAAATATATTTATATAGTCTTTTACGTTTTTTATAAATCCAGTAAATATAATTTTATCTTCAAGTCCTAGTTCTTTAACCTTTGCTTTTAGTGTGGCTTCTTCGTCGCCAGTACCCATGATTAAAAACTTCGCTTTGATGCCTTTATCTAATACAATCTTTGCACTATCTATAAAGTATTCATGGCCTTTAACCTTATTAAGCCTTGCTAAAATTCCAACAACCTTTTCATCATCCTTAATACCAAGTGTCTTTTTAAGCTTCTGTTTTTCGTCCTGGTTGGTTTCAGGCATTTTTTCAACACCATTTAATATGACGTCAATCATATCTTTATTTATGCCGCCTTCAACTAAGTTCTCTTTAGCAGCATCAGCAACAGCGATTATCCTATCTGATGTGAATTCATTTAATCCTTTATATAAGTAGTGACCAATGCCTTTTTTTATCCATCTACTAACAGGGAAGACAGAGTGTCTTGTGTAGATGATTTTTGCATTACTACATAGCCTTGCTGCTAATCTCGCGATTGAACTTGCATGAGTGTGGACAATATCTGGCTTTTCTTTTCTGATGATTTTTATTAACTTAAAAAAAGATTTAATGTCTAGCGATTTATCTTTTAAGCCGTCGATCTCAATTACGTGAGCTTTAGTTTTTGAAAGCTCAGCGACTAATTCGCTACCTTTTGGAACTACAACACTTACGTCAAATTGTTTTCTGTCAAATGACCTGCAAAAGTAGATGACGCATTTACCGAGCTCCGCCGATATTTGAATCGCTAATAATGTTTAATACCTTAATCATTTACTTTCCTTTCTATTTTTGTTGTTGAAATTCCGATTGCGATAACAATCCAGAATATAAGTAATACTCTATAATTGTACCAAGTGTAGTCAGTTGCACTTTGAAGCAAAAATCCAGCCATAGCCGCAATTGACGCCATCGTAAAGTAACTCTTGGTATTTTTATATGAAATAAGTGTTTCTCTAAAATAGTTAAACATGATACCTGCAAAAACTATAAATCCAATAACACCATATTCAACAAATAATTGAAGATATAAGCTGTGTGAATGAGGAGCAACAACTTCAGAATAAGCATATAAAGGATATATTGTATTAAAGCTTGTAGTTCCAAGACCAATACCACATAAGAAATAATCTTTTAACATTGCTATGGTTCCAAGCCAAATATATACACGGTAAGAAGTAGATGTATCTTCCATGTTACCTATACTTAAAAATCTATCTAATATTGATTGCGGAAGTATGAATGGCGCTGCAATTAATCCTAATACACCTAGCCAAATCAAACGCTTATCAAAAAGGATTGCAATTATAAAGCACTCAAATAAAATACCTAGCCAACAGCCTCTTGAGAATGTTAGGACAAGAGATACAGTCAATACGCCACTTATTCCAATCCAGAATAGCTTTTTAATCAATCCTTTTGATTCGGCAACTAACATTGCTGAAAATGGAATTACTAATAGTAAATACTCTCCGAAAACGTTAGGATTTTGGAATGTTGAGTAAACCCTCATTTTGATGTCTTCAAACATTTCATCATCTAGCCATGCTTGTGAATAAATGTCTCCAAAGAAGTATTGGTAAAGTCCATATAGTGCTGAAACAAATCCTGCTAGTACAAAAATAGATATATAAAATATAAATGCTTCTTTTGTTCTTACAGTGTTAATCCAAACAAAGTAGAACAAAATAAAGGCTATACTTAGCATTGCTATTTTTATAGCTTCTTCCATACCAAGAGATGCAATAGCAGAAAATCCAACAACTATAACAAATGCTAAAACCCACGCGTTTGTTTTGTAATAAGTAAACTCAAAATCCTCTTCAACGCAAGCTTTTAGAATTAGTGTAAACATACAAAAGATTACTAACGCTAAAACTAACATCGTTGGAAGAAATGGTGATAGTGCTAAAACAAAAGTAATCCAAATTTGAGGTTTGGTGAAAATACTACCTTCAAAAAGCTTGTCAAATTTTAGTTTTTTAAATATGGCTCTCAATATATCTAAAGCTTTATTAAAAAATTTGACTAATAGTGAATTTTTAGATTCTTCGTGATTATCCTTTTCAGTAAAGAACTTATTAACTAAAAAGCTCTTTGAGAAGAGATTCTTGAAGAACGTATTTAGCCATACGAATAATTTATATATATAACTTTCTTTTAAAGTATTCAAAAACTTCATTCCTTTCATCTGTGCTTTTAGTGCTCAAACACTATACCACAAAGTAGGCGGGATTTCAATAATCGCGAACTTTTGGGGACACGTTCCTGGAGTTAAGGTAGACTACATAATGTTATCGTTAACCTTTGGAACGTGTCCCCAAAAGTTAACATTAGCTAGAATTAGGGATAACATAAGAAATAATGGGGGCTAAATAGTTGAGAAGTTAACATAAAAATGGTATAATTAAAGTGCACATTTAAAAATAATTCGGAGGTAACACTATGGAAAAAGTGGTCATCGCGTTGTTCGGAATTCTTCTTGGTTCCCTCATCTTCGGAGTTCTTACTTCAATTAAAGGAGAAGACCGGGCCTTTTCCAACTACATCAAGGGGTCGGTAATGACCTTTGGCGCCTTCCTGGTAATCTTGGGGTTCGTCCTTGAGGCGTGCTTTAAAGATGTCCATGGAGAGCTTACCCAGATTTTGTACACCTCCCTTCTCACTCTTGCTCTCCTTCACTGCGCGTGGGGCTTCACAGATGCTCCTCTTAGTAAGGAAGAGACAAAGAGTGAGAGGACAAATCGCCTCGTCACCCGCTGGGTGCTGGCTGTAATCCTCGTGGGGATCGTCTTCTGTGCGACTATAAGGTGATCCCAACCGGCTTCGGCCGGTTTTTTTATGGAAAAAACTTTTGGGAAAGGTCCAAAAAGTTAGGCTTGTCAACATAAGATTATCGTTAACTTTTGGGGACACGTTCCGAAAGTTAGTCTAGTCGACATAAATCTATCGCTAACCTTTGGAACGTGTCCCAAAAAGTTCGCGAACTTCCGGAACGTGTCCCCAAAAGTTATTGAAAATTACATAGCTCGGTGGTAGAATTTCCACGTTAATATAGATTTATAAATTCCTTTATCTATGGTAGGAGGTATTCAAGATGACTTCGAGTAAGAAAAAAGGCATTAAAAGAGTGCTTTTTCCTGGCTCTTTTGATCCAATTCATCAAGGTCATGTAAGCATCATCGAAAGAGCATGTGAGATTTTCGAAGAGGTTGTAGTTGCAGTTCTAGTTAATCCATCAAAAGAGGACGATTACCTTCTTGAACTTAATGAACGGGCAAAACTAATTTCTGAAGTATTTGAGGATAATCCTCAAGTAAAAGTGGTGTATTCTTACAAAATCAATACTGTTGAAATTGCTAGAAAAAATGGTTGCGATGCCATAATTCGGGGAATTAGAGGAGGTAGAGACGTTCACAATGAACGTTTCTTTAATCAAATCATTCTTACTGAATCCGACTATGAAATGGATGTGTTGTACATCTTAGCTCTTCCTTATGAAAATGCTGCTTTAGTTGTTGACCCGTCAGATATTTCTTCTAGTGAAGTTAGGAAAAGGTTTAGAGAAGGGCAAGACTTAACTTGGTATTGTCCGGATGAAGTCATTAAATATCTTGAAAAAATGAAAAGATAAGCATTGGGACGCTCCTAGAAAGCTACTATAACAAGCTTTTTAAGGAACGTCCCTTTAGTTTTTCTTTGCCAAACATTTGAAAAATGGTGCCTTTTATGATAAAATACACTAGATAAAACGGAAAGGATGTTTTATATGAATAAAATACAATTTGAATTGAAGTTAAATGGTGAAATACAAAGAGTCAGACGAAGACGTTAGTAGAGGCGACCACTGGTCGCCATGTTGGCAAAATGCCAACATTACGATACTTATAATAAGCGCCAAAATGGCGCCAAAAAGGAGGAGACGTCATGACTGACTATAAACAAATAATTGCAAAACGAATTGCAACAATAACTAACTTAGATTCAAACGAATTAGTTAACTATATAGAAATACCACAAAACACCGAGATGGGAGACTACGCTTTCCCATGTTTTAAGCTTGCTAAAGAGCTTAAAAAAGCACCACCAATGATAGCAAATGATATAAATGCTGAATTTCTAAACGATGATGAGATTAAAAAGTACATTGAAAAAGCTGAAGTAGTAGGTGGTTACTTCAATCTATTTATTAAAAAAGACGAATACATCAAAGATATTATGGCTGAAGCAGTTGAAAAAGGCGAAGACTATGGTAAGTCTACAATTGGAAATGGCAAGACAATCGTAATTGACTACTCAGCTCCAAACATTGCAAAGCCTTTCCACATAGGTCATTTACGTACAACAGTTATAGGAGGAGCACTATATAAGCTATATAATTTCTTAGGCTATAAAGTAGTTGGTATCAATCACTTGGGTGACTGGGGAATGGGCATTAGTCGTACAATTGCCGGTTATTTAATGTGGAAAGATGAATACGATTTTAGTGAAAATCCAATAAATTCAATATTAGCAATATACGTAAGATTTAATAAACAAGAAAAAGAAGATCCAGATTTCAAGCAGCACGCAGTTGATGCTTTCAAAAAGCTAGAGCAAGGCGATGAAGAGATTACAAAGATTTGGAAGTGGATTATTAAAGTAAGCTTAGATAATTACCAAAAGATATATGACTTAATGGGAAGCCAGTTTGATTCATATAACGGCGAAGCATTTTATAACGATAAAATGGACAGGGTTATCGATGAATTAAAGGCTAAAAACCTACTAGTTGAAAGCGAAGGCGCAATGGTTGTAATGATGGATGAAGATATTCCACCATGCATGATTTTAACTTCTCAAGGAACTACCATTTATGCTACTCGTGACCTAGCGGCACTTTTATATCGTATAGATAACTACAATTTCGATAAATGTCTTTACGTTGTTGCTTCTGAGCAAGCACTTCACTTTAAACAAGTTTTTGAAACACTTTCTAAGATGGGTTATGAAGAGTATGCAAAAAGGTGTGAACATATTCCATTTGGTCTAGTACTTGATGAAGATGGCGAAAAGATGGGTTCTCGTAAAGGTAATGCTACAACTCTTGAAGAAGTTTTTAATGAGTCTATCGAAAAATCTTTACAAATCATTGAAGAAAAGAATCCAGACCTAGAGAATAAAGAAGATGTTGCTGAAAAGGTTGGCGTTGGAGCAATTATTTTCAATGACTTAGCTAACTCTCGTATCAAAGATGAGATATTTGACTGGAAGCAAATTCTTAACTTCAATGGTGAAACTGGCCCATATCTTCAATACACATATGTTAGGACAAGGAGCATTTTAAGAAATGTTGGCGAAATCCCTAAGACAGCAGACTTTTCAAAGCTTAATGATAAAGAAGGCTATGAAGTTGTAAGGCTTATAGGAAGCTTAAGTGATACAGTAAAAGTTGCTTGCGATAAGAACGAGCCATCAATTGTATCTAGGTATCTAATCGACTTAGCCAAAGCTTTCTCACGTTTTTACAATGAACATCAAATCATTTGTGACGATAAAGAAACTCAAAACGCAAGGGTATTACTTACAAAAGTTACAGGTGATGTATTAAAGACGGGTCTTGGCCTATTAGGTATCAAGTGCCCAGAAAAAATGTAATCGGAGCGGCGCCCCTCGGGCGCCATTCTTTAAAAAAGGAGTGTAAATATGAACATTCAACCAATAACACCAATTATTAAGGCAGAACTAACTGATGAGCAAATAGCAAAGTATCAAGAAATAGGCTCAGAAGCTATAAAACACGGCAAATTAGCCGTTTGTACGTTAGCAGGTGGACAAGGTACACGTCTTCGGACATCAAGGACCAAAAGGTACATTTATAGTACCATTTACCAAGATTAAGCCTATGTCAATCTTTGAAGTTCAGGCTAAAAAGCTAAAAAGAGCTGAAAAAGCCTACGGAAATCAGCCATATTGGTTTATTATGACCTCAAAAGATAATGATGTTGAGACTAAAGCTTTCTTTGAAGAAAATGACTATTTTGGCCTAGATAAGGCCAAAGTTATATTCTTTATTCAAGGTGAGATTCCGTTAACCTATGAAAATGGCGAAGAAGTCAAAGATTCTGAAGGAAATACAGTAAAAGCTGCTAATGGAAATGGCGGAATTTTCAAGGCTTTAGAAGATGAAGGCATATTAGAATTAATGCAAAAAGAAGGAATTGACTACATTTGCTCTTGTAATGTAGATAACATACTTGTAAACCCTATAGATGAGATTGCAGTAGGCTCTTTAGAAGAAAATCACACTGAATTAGGAATAAAGACTACAAAAAAGGCCTTTGCAGAGGAAAAAGTTGGTAATGTTGTAACTAAAGATGGTGCTACTTCAGTTATTGAATATATAGACTTTCCACAAGAATTAGCTTCTCAAACCGACGAAAATGGTGAATTAAGGTTTACTGAGTCGCATTTTGGCTGTAACTATATAAGTTTAGAGCTTTTAGAGCGCATTGCAGACCAAAAACTCCCAATTCATGAGGCTCACAAGCACAATGATGAGTATGGGGACTATATAAAAAGGGAAATGTTTATCTTTGATGGCTTCGAAATGGCAAAAAGTTCTTTAGTCTTCAGAGTTAAGAGAGAAGATGAATTTTCACCTATAAAGAACAAAGAAGGAGTGGATTCTCCGCTTACGGCAGTACAACTTTACGAGAATTCTGAGCTTGTAAATTTGGACTAAGTATAAGTCGATATTATGTAAATCATAAGCTCGCAAAATGGCTATTTTAAACCTTTTTGCGAGCTATTTTAATTGACATAATTTACATTATGTGATACAATATTTATGAATGTACTGATTTTATTTACTAATGAATAAGGGAGTGAAGTTTATGGATGAAATGGATGAAATGCTTAATGGCATGTTTTTACCACAACCATTAAAGGACTTTCTGAAAAAAGAATTATCTGATGTAGCTTTTTATGGTGGAAGTAACTCAGAGATTCTTTTGGGTAAGGTTATTGAAAAGCTTAAGGATGATTCTGATTTTGGTCAACGTTTGGAGAGCAATGGTGGTTATGTTGTGCTTGAAGGTGCATTAAGAAGTTATTATGAAAGTAGAAGCTTTGAACCTGATATTAATCTAGATTCAATGGATGATAAAAGTAAGGAAATATATAATAATCATATTGATGAGATTACTAATGATTTGACTAATAAAGCACTAGCTAAGAAAGCTTTATTAGATTTTAAAGAATTAGGATATGCAGTTAGAGATATTGTTGCTAAATATGACATAGAAGCCAAAAAAGGTGAACAAGCCTTAAATGGGACTTATGATCCAGAAATTGAATATCCTATTGATGATGAAGAGAAAAAAGAGAGTACACATCCTAGAAGTTTAAGTGATAATTTTTTGGAATACTTGATAAAGGAAAACATACTTGATGAATCAAGTAGAAATTTGTCAGATTTACAATTAACAGAGGCTTTATATAAACAGCTTGAAAACCCAAGTGTGTTCAGTAAAATTAAAGACTATAATCAAATAGCACTTAGTATAGCAATTCAAGGTTATTATAATAGCTCTGTTTTTTATAGTGGCTTTGATAAATCTAGTTTAGGCGATAAAGCAAAGAATATAGACTTAATTTATTTTATTGATGAGTTTGAAATGCAAGCATATGAAAAAGGCCACATACTAAGTCAAGATGAGTTAAAACAAGCGGCTGAATTTGTTATTAATGAACACACTGAAAGAGTCACAGAAGAAAATAAAGATGAAAGAGGAGATGGTAGTATGGCTAAACCAGAAAAAAGAGAAAAAGGGTTTACAAAAATACCAGAGGAAGATCCAAATCAAAGGTTGAGTGAATTCTTGATTAAAGAACTAAAACTTGCAAAATGGGATACAAAAGAAGTAGTAGAACAAGTTAAAAGCAAGATGGTATCTGATCCAACATTTGCTCGTAGATTAATTAATGAAGATGGACCTATGGGTACACAAATAGTTGAAGAAGCAATATATGAATACTATGAGAATCCAGATACTATAAACAATTATCCTTCAGTAAAGAACTTGTCAGGCGAAGATCTTGAAATATTTAAAAAATATGAACATGAAATAACTAATACTATAGTTAATGAAGCTGTTAAGTATAGACGTATTTTAGATGATTATGATATAAGTTTAATTTTGGAAGACATAATTCCGAAAAAGAAAGATGTTGAGGCAAGAAAAGCTGCTAAAGCTGCTGAAAAGGCTAAAGAGGATAAAGAAAAAGTGAAGATAAGAGAGGAAGAAGAAAATGGTGGCACGCCTGCTCCTGAAGGAGAATCAGAGCAACCTAGTCCAGAAGCGGGAGAAGCTCCAGTAGATGTGCCTGATACGAAGTATCCAAACTTAAAGAAAAAATTACAAAGAGAATTTAGAATAGAAGGTCTAGAGGGAGAAACTATAGACGATATAAAAGAATCTTTAGTTGACAAGCTTGTAGAAAGAGCAAATAGTGCTGGAAGAATTAATCTATATGCACTTGAAAGTAAGCTAGATAATATGGGATTGAAGACTATTAATGGGGATGCAATCTCTGAAGTTGTCGATGGTGTGAAAGAAAAATTACAAGATAAGGACAAAGAGATTTGTGAGGAACTAAATATTAAGAAAGTGAGAGCAGATGTTTTATATACTAAGAAAGAAGCAGCACTAGAAGATTATCCGTTCTTTAGAAAGGGACAAGCACTTCATAAGAGTACTAAGAATGGTTTACTTGAAACTAAAACATCATATAGAAGTCTTGATAAAGAAGGAAATGTCCAAGAAAGTGATATAACAGGTGTCAGAGAATCAGGTGATGAGAGATTAATTCTTACAGATGATGGAATTAAAGAACAGCATAAGAGACGTGCACTTATGGATATTAAACCTATTGATTTATCTAATAAGAGACAAGCTAAAAGACAACTTAAAAAATATATTAAACTAATGAGAAGTGCGGAGTACCCTCTTCCTATTGATATTCCTGTAATATATAATGGCAAACAATACTCTTATACTCTTGAAATAAATGCATCTAGATTTGCATTTGTTGAGTATAATAAGATAGTACAAGATATAGCTAACGGAAAACTAGATGAAGTAACACCAATTCCAGAAGGACAACCAGAGCAACCAGAACAACCAGAGCAACCAGAACAACCAGTGCAACCAGTGCAACCAGAACAACCAGTGCAACCAGAGCAACCAGTGCAACCAGAACAACCACAACAACAAGAACAGCAAGAACAACAAGAGGAACAAAAACCACAAAATCCACAAAATCCGCCAAAACAACCAAAGCCAGGTGCACCAGTTATTACTGGCTATGATATAAGACCACGTCCACCACACAAATTATTACTACCATTCCATAGAATGCAACTTGACCAATATTTAAAGCTAATAAGAAAGAATCCACAATTGGAAAAACTAGTTGAGCAAGAAATAGGTAAAAGAACTGATATGTCAAAATCTTTATTCGATCTTTTATTCTATTTTGAAGAAGGCCAAACAGAAGTAGTAGTTAATGGAAAGAATGAAAGTTTAACTGCTGTATACTTTGTTGCAAATCTAGATAAAGCATTAAAAGCGGTTTTTGCTCAAAAGGATATACCGGATGATGTAAAAGCCTTACAAGCAGAGTATGGATACATGCGTAAAAAACAAAATGCACAAGCTCGTGCAATTACTGATGATATTAAGTCTATCGAGCCTGATTTACCAGACGGTTTAAATCTAAGAGAAGCATATATGACAATTAACATTGCAGAGAATGCTTCATATAAAGCTCAAGCAGCAGAGGTTGTACAAGCAAATAAGAAAGGCAAAGATAATCTAACAGATGTTGCAAAGAAGAAATATCTAGAGTTAACTGATCCAAGTAGATATCCAAAGAGCTTAGATATTGCTAATAAATATTTGGCATATAAAGAAGTACTTGCTCTTAGATTCCAACAACATATTACTTCTCATAACTCAGCATCAAAGTTGGCATTAGAGACTGCATACCAAGAATTACAAAATTTCTATGCTAAAACAGACCCAACAACAGGTGAGACTTATGGAAGAATAGCTATTATGACTCTTGGACAAATGAAATGCATTCAAATGGCATCTGACTTAGGCGCAGAATTACCAAGTGGTGCTAAACAATTATTAATGCAAGATAAAAGAGCTGATATTATTAAACCTAAGACAAGAAAACTTAATGAGCAAGGAGAATTCGATTATAATTTTGATGCTAATAAACCAGTTGGCGAAGAACAAGCTCAAGGTTATCAAGAAGAATATAATAAATATATGTTGCTTGTTAATAATCTTAAGACAGAACTTGGTAAATTTGGATTAGATATTAGTTCTATTAGGACAGTAGATTCAAAAGAGAGCATGGCCAAGGTTCTTGAAAAGATTCAGAAGAAAGCACCAGCTGAGAAGAAGCTAGATTGTGATAGGGTTCTTAATGCATATAAAGAATTACAAAAATTCTTAGATGTTTCAAAACATCCAGAACGTATTAAAGCTATCAATGCATATGAAGATATGTTTAGAAGAACAGATTTATCAAGAGCAACAGGTGCTGCTCATAATGATCGTTATGGCATGAATACAACAATTGACAACACCTCTATGGAGCCAAGTGTTGATGTAGGAAGAGTAACCAAAATGTTAAGAGATATGACAGATTATGAGAGAGTTCTTATAGATTTAGGTTATGAGAACCTAGGTGAGCTAAAGGCTGAAACTGGAAGAACAGATTTGCAATATGATGACGACTATGATAGATAGTTTGAACAGAAACTAATGAAGAGGAGGCGCTTCAGATGGAAATGAATTTAAATAAATTGAATAGGAAATTGGTAAAAGATTTGTTAAAAGCTTTTCTTGATCCAAAACATCCTGCTTACAAAAATTTCTTGTGTTTGGCTCGTGTACATCAAGCTCCGACAGCTGCTGACAATAATATAAGAGGTGTTGACGCTGTGCTAGCTAAAGACCCAGAACATAAATACACTAAATTTGATTGTTCGTGGGAAGCATATAGAGGAGAAATGCCAGAATCTTTAGAAGAGTATCAACAGCAATTGCAATATTTAATTGCATTAGATGCTGCAATTCGTGCTTATGGAAAGCCTGTTGAGGAAGAATTCATTCAAGCATCTGAAATTGATAAAGGTTTAGAAGATAGGGTATCAACATTTACAAGAAAAATTAAACCAGAAAAATATGTTTACAAGATAGGAAAAGGAGTATTTTGCCTTGACCTCGGAGACTTCGTTGAAGGTCATGAAGGCGAGTTTATAATTGGTCCTTTTTGTGAATCAAACTATAGTTCAGAAATAGGTAGCAGTGTAATTACAGAGAATACGACTAGACCGGGATATAGAACTGTTGATGAAAAAAAATATGGTGAATTCCTAGATGATATTGATGCTCAGCAATATGAAGATGAAAAAGGAAACGACTCACGTTTAGGGGATTATCAAAAAGTATACGGTGATCCACTTCTTAGAAGTGCACAAACGCATAAAAACTCAGCAACTATAACAGCAGAAGCAATTATGGATATGGCTAAAAGAGAAATTATTGAAGTTAGAAAAAGAATTGCTATTGCTAGAGCTAATGGCGAGTTTGATGATAAGCCAGTAGAAGAAGGAGAAGTTGAAATCTAAATATCTAATAAACAATTAATTCAAAACAATTAAATCGGAAAGTGTAAAAGCTTTCCGATTTTTATTGCCTTTTATAAGATATTATGGTAGTATATACCTTGTTTTTGAACTTTTAAATGATTTGGAGGTGTGATATGGCTATTTCAAATGAAGACAGAATTATTGAAGAGAAAAAGCTTACCAAAACTCGAAAACTCATTGATGACGAAGTCAAAAGAGGTGAAGAAAGACTCAAAGAAGGCTTCGCAGAGTTTGATTACGATGATGATTACAAAGACGAATTCACAAAAGCAGCCCTTATTGAAAGGTACAGAGAACGTATACGAAATCTAAAAACGGTTAGACCTAATCCTTATTTTGCTAGAGTAGATTTTGTAGAAGCTAATAGTACCAAGAGGGATGCTTTTTATTTAGGCAAAGAAATGGTTACAGACCTTAAGACCTTAGAGCAGGTTGTTGTTGACTGGAGAGCTCCAGTAGCTGATTTGTACTACGAAGGAAGACTTCGGAGATGCAGAATATGACTGCCCAGAAGGTCTAATTAAAGGCGAAATCAAACTTAAAAGGCAATATGTATTTGATGATGGCGAATTAAAAGATGTAATGGATATTGATATCACGACTAATGATGAGATGCTTCAACCATTCTTAGCCGTTAATTCAGATACAAGACTTAAAAACATTGTTTCAACAATTCAAGCTGAACAAAATAAGATTATTAGAGCAACGATGTGGAAACCACTTGTTGTACAAGGAGTTGCAGGTAGTGGAAAAACTACTATAGCGCTACATAGAATAGCATACTTGATTTATAACTGTGGAAAAGATTTCTGGCCAGAAGAGTTCTTGATAATAGCTCCAAACAAATTCTTCTTAAACTATATTTCAAACGTATTACCAGACTTGGGTGTTGATAGAGTTTCACAGATGACTTATGAAGAAATTGCATTTGATGTTATTGGTAAAGAATATAGTATTGAAGATCCTAACCAAAAACTTAGTCTACTAATAGATAATAATAAGTCACCTAAGCAAAAAGCACTTTGCGAGGTTATGGAAAATGCAACATCGTTCAAATCCACAGTAAGATTTAAAAACTTAATAGATGAATATATCTTTGAAGTTGAAAAGAGATTTTTACCAGGTCGTGACTTTACAGCATTTGGTAGAGTGTTTATGACCAAAGAAGAAGTTGAAGTTTTGTTTTATAGAGAATATGCATATTTACCACTTGTTAGAAGAATAGATGAAATAAAAAAGCATTTATTTAATAAGCTTGCAAATGCTCAAAGAGAGCTTATTAATGAGTTTGAAGAAGAAGCTCAGTTTGAAGTTACAAAAGCTAAATTCGAAAACGAAAATATCGAGATTCAAAGAGCGGTTATAAGAGACATTTATGCAAAGCGTGATGAACGTGTTAAGAATGCAACCAAAGATTTAAAGAAATATGTATTAGAGTATTTTAGCGATAATAAAGTGTTAGACCCAATGGGATATTATAAAGAGTTTTTAGATAATTACTTTAAAGTGTTAGTTAAAGATAGAATCCCTATGGAATATGTAGATTACATTATTGATAGCTTTAAGACATCTCAAAGGAAAGGCAAGATTGAGATGGAAGACTTGGCACCACTAATGTATATCACTTATATGATTCATGGAATTAAAACAAAGTTTGAATTAAAGCACATCGTAATTGATGAAGCACAAGACTTTAGTGAATTTCAATTCTATGTATTTAAAAAGATTGTTAAGAGCAATTCGCTTACAATTTTGGGAGACTTGGCTCAAGGTATTTATTATTATCGTGGCACTAAAAACTGGCAAAAGACCATGGACATTGTTTTTGAAGGAGACACTGATTTACAATACTTAACACTTCAAAAAACATACAGAACTACTGAAGAAATTATGAATATGGCAAACACAGTAATTGCACATATTCAAGATAAACTTAAATGCCCACTTGGAGAACCTGTTATGAAAAATGGTGCTCCAGTTACTATTAAAAAGTTTGATAGTGATGATGAGATGTGTGAAAGAATTTTACAAAGACTAGAAGAATTTAAAGAAAAGAAATTTTCAAACATTGCAATTATTTGTAAAACAGTTGGCGACTGTTTAGTAATGCAAAAACGTTTAAATCGTGATGACATTCATGTAATTTCAGATAAAGATAGCGAGTATAACGGCGGTATTTCAATTGTGCCATCATATCTATCTAAAGGTCTTGAGTTTGATGCTGTTATCATTACAAATTGTGACGACTTCAATTACACATCGTCAGAAGTTGATACCAAACTATTATATGTTTGCATCACAAGAGCAATGAATACGTTAGACATTTACTCAGTTGATGAGCCATGCAAGCTATTATCTTAATCATTTGACATATGTTAAATTGTAACTCTCAGTGCATATATATAACTTCGACCTCGAAGTTATATATATGCATTTTTTATATAATTCGGTTGTGGTGAACATAAAGAGTAAACTTTTACTTTATCTATTGATGAGGTCCAAAAATCAAATTAAAATCAAGCCATCTTATGATGCTTGATGCATCAAATCTTATTTTTTTCGTTTCAATAGTATTTGTTTTCAAGTTTTTCTTTCAATTTTTAATTCTATTTTTTTATTTCTATTTTTCTCAAGAAACCGAAAACTAAATAGCTATTGTACATTTGGAGGTTTTTATGAATGTATTGATAGTTGAAAAAGACAAAAGATTTGGCAATTGGCTTTGTAACACTCTGCAAAAAAGTGATGAAGTAAAACTCATTAAGTGTGTTTTTAGTGTTGATGATTTCAAAAAGTTAGATAACACCTATGAGAATTACGAACTCTGTTTTTTTGATGTTGATTCTTTTAAGCAATACTTAGATAATCTTAAAGACTTATTTAATATTGATTATCTCATTGGTTTTTCTGAAAATAATCGAGCCTTTTCAAAGTATATTAATTCAAGCGTGTTTGAAAGGATTTTTAAAAAGCCTTTTGATGTGATTGATTTGATTTCATATTTAAACAAACGATTTGATCTTTTCAAAAACAATTTTGACATTTCTTGTGATAAAGACATCCTTGAGACACTTTCAAAAGTTGGTTTTAATGTTTCTCATAACGGCACATTATATCTTGCCGAAACAATAAAAGTAGCATCAACAAAAAAATACACAAAGATGAAGGTATTATACGAAAACGTTAGCAAGACCTTTAAGACAAGGGCATGTAATGTTGATTGGGCGATTACTAATTCGGTCGAGTCTGCTTATAGCAACGATAGAAATGGCAAGATGGAGCGATTTTTTAAGATTTATGACGGACGTAAGCCAACACCAAAATTTATTATTGAGTATTTTGTTAAGATTTTGGAAGTTAATAAGAATTCGTGAATGAAAATGAGAAGTTGAGAACGATCTCCGTTTGACGATTTATTTGCAAATTTGACATAAATATGGTAAAATGCCCATAGATTTTGAGAAAAAGAGGCGTTTTAATGGACGAAATAAGATATACTAAAGAAGGTGTTAACATAACTGAATATTACAAAAAGCCTGAAGATATGCTAGTTTTGGCTATTGAATCAAGCTGTGACGAAACCGCATGTGCCATTGTAAAGAACGGCCGTGAGGTTATTTCTAATGTCATTGCGACTCAAATAGATATACATAAAAGATATGGTGGTGTTGTGCCTGAAATAGCCTCTCGTAACCACGTTGATTGCATTTCAACGGTTGTTCAAGAGACTTTAGATAAGGCAGGACTTACCATTAAAGATATTGAATTAGTTTCGGCAACCTATGGTCCAGGACTTGTAGGAGCTTTACTCGTGGGATTATCTACCGCAAAAGCTTTGGCATATTCGGCAAATAAGCCATTTTTAGGTGTTCACCACATAGAAGGCCATATAGCAGCGAACTATATAACTCACCAAGATTTAAAGCCACCATATATATGTTTGGTGGTTTCTGGAGGGCATTCTAACATAGTTTACGTAAAAGATTATACTGAATTTGAAATCCTTGGAAAAACCAGAGATGATGCTGTCGGAGAGGCTTTTGACAAGGTTTCAAGGGTTATTGGACTTGAATACCCTGGTGGTCCTAAGATTGACAAATTAGCAAAAGAGGGTAAGCTAGCATATAAGCTTCCAAAGACCTTCTTTGAGGACAGCTTGGATTTTAGTTTTAGTGGAATTAAGACTGCTGTTATAAATCTGGTTCATAACAGCAAGGAGATAAATATACCAGATTTATGCTTTAGCTTTGAAGAAGCTATCTCAGATATGCTCCTTGAAAATGTACTAAAAGCCTGTCAAATGAAGAATACAAACATCGTAGCGCTTGCAGGGGGAGTTTCTGCTAATTCTCATTTGAGAGCAAGACTAGATAAGATGGGCGAGGAAAATGGCCTTAAAATCTATTACCCAGAGCTTAAATATTGCACTGACAACGCAGCAATGATAGGTGCTTCAGCATATTTTGACTATATGGCTGGAAAACGCTCAGGGTGGGATTTAAACGCTGTTCCTTACCTAAAATTAGGAGATAAATTAAGAAAATAGAGGTGGAATTTTGGCAACATTTGTAATTTCAGATTTACATTTATCTTTTGGCGTAGATAAGCCAATGAACGTATTTGGAGATAAATGGAATGATTATGAAAATAGAATAAAAGAAGATTGGGAATCTAAAGTTTCGGCAGATGATTTTGTAATCATTGCCGGGGATGTTTCTTGGGCAACGTACCTAGAACAAGCTTTAGATGACTTTTTGTGGCTTGATAAGCTACCTGGCACCAAGATTATCTTAAAAGGAAATCACGATTATTGGTGGGAAACTGTCACCAAAATGAACAGATACATAGATAATCATGGTATTCACACAATTAAGTTTTTATATAACAACTATATCGAAACTGATGAATACTTACTTTGTGGCACAAGGTATTGGGACGTTGAAGAAGGTATGGACAACGAAAAGATCTTTAATAGAGAGATTGAAAGAGCTAAAATATCCTTAGAATTGGCTAAAAATAGCGGAATTCAAAAGCCAATAGTTATGTGTACACATTACCCACCAGATGACAGAATCCTTGAAGAACTAAGGGATTATTCAATCGAAAAGTGGATTTACGCTCACATTCATTCAAATTATGAAGAGCATATTGCTAATACAGGTAACATAAAGAGCTTCTTGACCTCATGCGATTTTATGAATTTTAAGTTGATGAAACTTTAGGTGACATAAAATTATCGCTAACTTTTGGGGACACGTTCCGAAAGTATGCGTGGTCAACATAAGATTATCGTTAACCTTTGGAACGTGTCCCCAAAAGTTATTTTGACATCATGTGATTTTATGAATTTTAAGCTAATGAAACTATAATCGTTGAAAATCCATATAAGTGTGGTATAATAAATTGCCGAATAAATCATGGCAAACAGAAAGGAAAATTACAATGGAAATTAAATTAGAAAAATTAGAAAATAGTGAAGTAAAACTTGAAATCACTGTTGAAAGCAAAAGATTTGACGATACAATGGAAAAAGTTTACAAGAAAAACGCAAAGTACTTTAGAGTTCCTGGATTTAGAGATGGCAAAGCTCCTATGAATGTTGCACTTAAGAAATATGGCGAAGGAGTTTTATACGAAGAAGTATTTAATGAGCTAGTTCCAGAAGTTTTAGTTGAAGCATATAAAGAAAAAGAATTAGATGTTGTTGCTAAGCCAGAAATTGATGTTTCTCAAATGGGCATGGGCAAAGACTTTATCTTTACAGCTAAAGTTACAACTAAACCAGAAGTTAAATTAGGAACATATAAAGGTCTTAAAGTTGAATTAAAAGAATATCCTGTAACAGATGAGCAAATTGATGAAGAACTTAAAAAGAGACAAAATCAAAATGCTAGAATAGTTGAAGCTAAACCTGGTACAGCTATTAAAGTTGGAGATACAGCTGTTATAGATTTCGAAGGTAGTGTTGATGGCGTTCCATTTGAAGGTGGAAAAGCTGAAGGACATTCTCTTGAAATTGGTAGCGGCCAATTCATTCCAGGATTTGAAGATCAATTAGTTGGTATGAAATCTGAAGAAGAAAAAGTCATCAAAGTTAAGTTCCCAGATGAGTATTTCTCACCAGACTTAGCTGGTAAAGATGCTGAATTCAAAGTAAAAGTTCATGAAATCAAAGTTAAAGAACTTCCAGAACTTGATGATGAATTTGCAAAAGATGTTTCTGAATTTGATACTTTAGAAGAACTTAAGGATAGCATTAAATCTGAGATAGAAGAAAAGAACAATCAAAGAGCTAAAGACGAACAACATCAAGCAGCTATAGATGCAGCTCTAGAAAAGACAAATATTGAAGTTCCAGATGCTATGCTTAATGAAGAAGTTGAATCATATACTGAAGACATGGAACATAATCTTTCAAGACAAGGTCTAAGCCTTGAACAATATCTAGGATTTATGGGCAAAGACTTAGCTTCATTCAAAGAAGAATACAAAGAAACAGCATTAAAGAACATTAAAACAAGACTACTTCTTGAAGCAATTTCTAAGAAAGAAGAATTAGAAGTTACTGATGAAGCAATCGAAGAAAGAATGAGAGAACTTGCAAAGGCTTATGGCAGAGATGCTGATGAGTTTGTTAAAAATGCAGGCGAGCAAGTTAAAGAGTATGTCAGACAAGAACTTAAATATGATGTTGCAGTTAGATTTATTATAGCCAATGCTAAATAAACGTTTGCGTGAAAATCACCATCTTGCGTTGTCGCTACGACTTTTAATATCCTCGACGTATACCACATACGCCTTTCGGAGTATTAAAACTCTAGGCTCCTAGCAACATGGCAATTTTGACGCAAACTTAACAATTAAAATATAATTTATACAAAGGAGGATTATAAATTATGAATGATAATGAAGTAATTAAGAACGATTTAGTACCTTATGTAATTGAGCAAACATCTCGTGGTGAAAGAAGCTACGACATTTTCTCAAGACTTTTAAAAGATAGAATCATTTTCATTGGTGATGAAATCACTGATGCTACAGCAAGTGTTGTAGTTGCAGAACTTCTATTTTTAGAGTCTGAAGATCCAGATAAAGATATTCACATTTATATAAATAGCCCTGGAGGAAGCGTTACAGCCGGTATGGCTATTTATGATACAATGAATTATATCAAGCCAGATGTTTCAACAATTTGCGTTGGAATGGCTGCTTCAATGGGAGCTTTCCTTCTTTCAGCTGGTGCTAAAGGAAAGAGATATGCTCTTCCAAATTCAGAAATCATGATTCACCAACCTCTAGGTGGTGCTAAAGGACAAGCTTCAGATATTAAGATTCAAGCAGATTTGATCTTAAAGACAAGAGATAGATTGAATAGAATCTTAAGTGCTAACACAGGAAAACCACTTGAACAAATTGAAAAAGATACAGATAGAGATAACTTTATGACAGCTGATGAAGCAAAAGAATATGGATTAGTAGACGAAGTTATGATTAGAAAATAATATTAAGGAGTGAATATCACTTTATGGCAAATTTTGAAGAGAAAAGACCTATTAGATGTTCTTTTTGTGGAAAGTCGCAAGATGCTGTTAAAAGAATTATTGCTGGGCCTGGCGTATATATTTGTAATGAATGTGTAGACTTGTGTAGCACAATTATTGCTGATGGAAACGATGAGGGACCTAATAATAATCAAACAATATTAGATAGAGTTCCTAGCCCAAAAGAAATCAAAGACTTCCTTGACCAATATGTTATTGGACAAGACGAAGCAAAAAAATCTCTTTGCGTTGCAGTATATAATCATTATAAAAGAATTAATAATGATTTAGAAATTGAAAAACCAGAAGATGACGTTGAGATTCAAAAGAGCAATATTCTTTTATTGGGACCTACTGGTTGTGGTAAAACATATTTAGCACAAACACTTGCTAAGTTTTTAAATGTTCCATTCTGCATTGCTGATGCTACAGCATTAACTGAGGCTGGCTATGTCGGAGAAGACGTTGAAAACATCTTATTAAAACTTATTCAAGCTGCTGACTATGATATTGGGAGAGCACAAAGAGGTATTATCTATATAGATGAGATAGATAAAATAGCAAGAAAATCTGAAAACGTTTCTATTACAAGAGATGTAAGTGGTGAAGGAGTTCAACAAGCTCTTCTAAAAATTATTGAAGGCACTGTTGCACAGGTTCCTCCACAAGGTGGAAGAAAACATCCTCATCAAGAATTTCTTCAAATTGATACCACAAACATTTTATTCATTTGTGGTGGTGCATTTGAAGGATTAGATAAAATTGTTAGTGAACGAACATTAAATAAATTCATTGGCTTTGGTAGCGACGTTATGACTGAAAAAGAAAAACAAGCTACAAACATGCTAAAAGATGTTCTCCCTCAAGATTTAATTAAGTTTGGATTAATTCCTGAGTTTATCGGAAGACTTCCTGTTATTACTACATTAGATCCACTTTCAAGAGAAGCTTATATTGAGATTATGACTAAACCCAAGAATGCTCTTATTAAACAATATAAGAAATTATTTGAAATGGATAATGTTAATTTGAATTTCGAAGATGATGCAGTTGAAGCTATAGTTGATAAAGCATTAGAAAGGAAAACTGGTGCTAGAGGCTTAAGAGCTATCATTGAAGAAACAATGAGAGATATTATGTTTGAGATTCCTACAAACAACGAAATTGTAGAGTGTACTATTACAGCTGATACAATACTTAATAAGACACAACCTAAAATTGTTCTTAATGAAGTTAAAAAGACGCAAAACGCTCGTAAGAACTCTAAAAAGAATTCTCAAGCAAGCGATGACGTTGAAGATAATGTCTCTTAAAAAATCATTTGGTAATTATTAAAAAGAATTATGTATTTGTCACAGGGCGATTCCGCCAAGATCGCCTAGGGTGAGAATTTCAAAAGGCAAGCTTTTGAAATTCCTTGTGCGGGACTAAATCACATTGTCGCCCTTACAACAAATACATAATTCTTTTTGAAATGAACAATTTTTTTACGAAGGAGCGTGATTATAATGAATTATATAGAGTCAAGAAACGATTTTCTTAGAGACATTCATAGTGTTTATAGTCACGACATATCTAATTTCGTATGCAGTCTAGCTGATTTGCCAGATCTTCAGAGAATTAGTCAAGTCAGCAAAAACGGTGGAGTTGAGTACTCTTGCTTTAATACGATGGCATATAAATACACTTTGCTTGACCATTCTTTTGGCGTTGCCATTATACTAGAGAAGTTTAAGCAGTCAAGACCTCACATTATTGAAGCTATGTTTCATGAACTTGCTAGCCCAAGCTTCGGTAAGAGCATTGAATACTTAAAAGAGTACTTTAATAAAGAAGACTACGAATCACCTACTTTTGAAGATTGCTTGGTTAGTAAAGATCTTCTTTTTGAAGGAGTAAGTAGTAGCGAGTTTAATGTCACAGATTGCGCCAACTTTAAAGATTACGTTTTAGGTTTTGCGGACTTTCCAAAGCTTTCAGCTGAAAACCTAGAGTATATACTTACAAATGCTTATTTTTCTGGGCTATGTGATTTACATGAGATTGAAGCAATGTATAGTAAGGTTTCAATTTGTAAGAACGAAGATATAGTTGATGAGTTCTGCTTTACTGACCCAGAGAGGGCCTTTGAGTTTTTTAAACTAAGCATTGAAGTAGGTAAGTTAAATCGTAGCTATGAAGCTAAGATTACAAGAAGACTAATTTCAGATGTATTGATGCTTATGGTTAGACGTGAGGAGATTATCTTTGATGATTTATATAAATACTCAGATAAGGGTATTATAAATATAGGAGAAGAATGTTCAGATAAACGTATTCAAGAGGGCTGGCAAGAAGTGCTTTCTTTGGATAAAGTTGATTTGAAATTCACTCCGACGGCGGATAAATCTAAGTATTGTGTAAAAACAGAGGAAAAATCGATTTATGTAGACCCGTTAATTAGGACAAAAAATGGTATTTTTAGGCTCTCTAAAGTAGATGAAAGAGTCGAAGAAGAGCTAGATAAGTACTTCTCGAGCGATACAGATATGTATATGCAAATCGACTACGAATTGTAACCAAAAGCTTCTAAATTGCCTTTTTGCTGTGTCAAACTTCATTCACAATCCTTCGACGTATTACTTATACGTCTTCAGGAATTGTTCATTTGTTTTCCTTGCAAAGAAGCCAATTTATAAGCTTTGTGGAATATAAAGAATTATGAATTATAGGCAAAAGCTCCATAATTGCCTTTTTGCTGTGTCAAACTACATTCACAATCCTTCGACGTATTACTTATACGTCTTCAGGAGTTGTTCATTTGTTTTCCTTGCAAAGAAGCCAATTCTGAAGCTTTTGGAAATGTTATAAAATATTGTGATAAAAATTAGCACTTGTTATTGACAAGTGCTAATTTTATGTTTAGACTATATTTGGTGGTTAGCAATATGCCTTATGAAGTGCTAATCATAGTTCGAGGTGATACTTTGAAATTAGATGAAAGAAAGAAGAAAATACTAGAAATAGTAATAGAAGAATACACTTCAACGGCTGAACCGGTAGGTTCTTTAAAGCTTGCAAAAGACTTAGATTTAAGTAGTGCTACAATTCGTAACGAAATGGCAGCGCTTGAAAAACTTGGCTTTCTTGAACAACCACATACTTCTGCAGGCCGTATTCCTACAACCGAGGGCTATAGATGGTATGTAAATCAAATTATTGCAGAAAATAGTTTGTTACCTAAGGAAAAAGCCTCAATAGATAAAATGCTTAATGATGATGTTGTTAAGTTTGATAACCTTATTAAAGAGGCTACACAAGTTTTATCTAGACTTACAAACTATGCATCAATTGCAGTTAGCCCTGAGATTGATGATTGCACAGTTGAAGAAATTAAGCTTGTTAAAATAGGCAAAAACAAACTTATGATTATTCTTCTTGCAGATAATGGAATGATTAAAGAAACTGTTATCACAAACGAAAATCAAATTCCTGATGCAAACATTGAAATCTTTAATAATTACTTAAACTACAAACTTAAGGGAATGAACTTTAGAGATATTTACGATAATATCACTCCATATATTGAAAATGAACTTAACAACATTAATGACAACATTGTTCCATTAATTGTTGAATTAAATAATCTTTTAACTTCTGATACAGAAGTAATTGTTGATGGTGCTTCTAACATGCTTGCACTACCAGAGCTTAAAAAGTCTGAGACGCTTAAGAAGTTTTTAAATGTTATCGAAACAAAAGATGCATTAAAAGAACTGGTCAAGACGGGCTATGATGGAAACATTAATGTTTACATCGGCCCAGAAAATTCATTTGATGAGCTTAAAGATTTTACTATTATTACGTACAAACAAGTTATTGATGATAAAGAAGTTGGTACAATCGGTGTTATTGGTCCTAAGAGAATGGATTACAAAAAGGTTATACCTACTATTAAATACATAGGAGATATGCTCCAAGAAAAAATGACAAGAAAGCGAGGAGAAAAGAAAAAAGATGAACGAAAACGAAAACGAAGAGACACTTGATGCTACAGAGGAAAACCAAGAGCAAGAAAACAACGTAGAGCAAGAAGATAATAATGAAGAAACAAAAAAGAAAACTCAAGCAGATGATGAAGACGAAGAAAAAGATGTTTCAGAGCTTTCAAGAGATGAACTTGAAAATGAAGTTGAAGAGCTTAAAAAAGAAAACGATAAATATTACAAACATCTTCAACGTACTGCAGCAGAGTTTGATAACTACAAAAAGAGAGTTTCTAAAGAAAAAGACGATATTTACAATTTAGCAGTTGGAGATACAGTTGTTAAATTTGTAAATGTTTTAGACAACATTGAAAGAGCACTTCAAGTTGATAGTGCTGATGACAAAATGAAAGAAGGAATTTCACTTATTAAAAAGCAAATGCTAGATATTATGGCAGACCTTGGATGTAGCGAGATTCCAACAGTTGGAGAAGTATTCAATCCAGAAATTCATGATGCAGTAATGCACATCGAATCAGAAGACTATGGAGAACAAATCATAGTTGAAGAACTTAGAAAAGGATATAAATGCGGCGATAGAGTTATTCGACATGCAATGGTTAAAGTTGCAAATTAACCGTAGGGGCGATTATCAATCGCCCGAAGATATGTTTTCAAAAAAATAAATATTAAGTATTGTTCGTGTCAAAATTAGTGTATCGCAAGGAGCATAGACTTTTTCATAGGCGATGGCGTATTGGTATACGTTGAGCCTTGAAAAAGTCGTAGCGACACAGCGAGACGCTGATTTTCACACGAACATAAGAAAGAGGGAAAGAATTATGAGTAAAGTAATTGGTATCGACTTAGGTACTACAAATTCATGCGTAGCAGTTATGGAAGGAGGCCAACCAGTAGTTATTCCTAACGCTGAAGGAAATAGAACTACACCTTCTATAGTTGGTTTTGCAAAAAATGGCGAAAGACTTGTTGGTCAAATCGCAAAAAGACAAATGGTTACAAACCATGATAAAACAGTTATTTCTATTAAGAGAGATATGGGTACAGACAGAAAAGTAACAATAGATGGAAAGTCATACACTCCACCAGAAATTTCAGCTATGATTCTTCAAAAATTAAAGACAGATGCTGAAAACTATTTAGGTTCTGCTGTAACTCAAGCAGTTATTACAGTTCCTGCTTACTTTAGTGATAGCCAAAGACAAGCTACTAAAGATGCTGGACGTATTGCAGGTCTTGAAGTTCTTAGAATTATCAACGAGCCTACAGCTGCAGCTCTAGCATATGGTCTAGAAAAAGATATCGATCAAAAGATTATGATTTATGACTTAGGCGGTGGTACATTCGATGTATCTATCCTAGATATTGGTGATGGCGTATTCGAAGTTTTAGCTACATCTGGTAATAACAGACTTGGTGGTGATGACTTCGATGATAGAATAATTAAATGGTTAATAGAAGAATTCAAAAAACAAGAAGGCGTTGACTTATCAACAGATAGTATGGCAATGCAAAGACTTAAGGAAGCTGCTGAAAAAGCTAAGATTGAGCTTTCTGCAGTTACTCAAACAAATATTAACTTACCATTCATTGCTACAACTTCTGATGGTCCAAAGAATATGGATATCAACTTAACAAGAGCTAAATTCGAAGAATTAATTGGTGATTTAGTTGAATCTACAACAGGACCTATGAACCAAGCTATGAAAGATGCTGGTTTAACACCAGAACAAATTGGTAAAGTAATTTTAGTTGGTGGTTCTTCAAGAATTCCAATGGTTCAAGAAACAGTTAAGAGAATTACTGGTAAAGAGCCTCACAAAGGAATTAACCCTGATGAATGTGTTGCTATTGGTGCAGCAATTCAAGGTGGTGTTCTTTCTGGTGATGTTAAAGACTTAGTACTTCTTGATGTTACTCCACTATCACTTGGTATTGAAACATTTGGTGGTGTATTCACAAAGATTATTGATAGAAACACAACTATCCCTACTAAGAAATCACAAATATTCTCTACAGCTGCTGATGGACAAACTTCAGTTGAAGTTCACGTTCTTCAAGGTGAAAGAGATATGGCTGCATACAACAAAACACTTGGTAGATTCACATTAACAGATATTCCTGCAGCTCCACGTGGTGTTCCACAAATTGAAGTTACATTCGATATTGATGCTAATGGTATCGTTCACGTTAGTGCAAAAGATATGGGAACAGGAAAAGAAAACAAAGTTGTTATTACTGCTTCATCAAATCTTTCTGAAGCTGAGATTGAAAAAGCTGTTAAAGAAGCTGAAGCTCATGCTGAAGAAGATAGAAAGATTAAAGAGAAGATTGAAGTTAAAAATAGTGCAGACTCTTTGGTATATAACACAGAAAAGACACTTAGAGATTTAGGAGATAAGATTTCTGATTCTGAGAAGAGTGCTGTTGAAGCTGAGATTGCTAATGTTAAAAAGGCAATGGAAGGCGACGACATTGAAGCTATTAAATCAGCTCAAGAAAAACTTACTCAAGAATTCTATAAAGTTTCTGAGAAATTATATGCAAACGTAAATCCTAATGCTGGTGCTACTGATGGCACTACAGCAGATGGCGGAGCTACTACAAACGAAGACGGCACAGTAAACGGAACAGATTACAAAGTTGAGTAATCAATTTTTAGTAGTGAGTGATGAGTAAAAAACTAGTTTATACTCACCACTCATTGCCATGTTGAAAGGAGCAGCTAGGATGGCTGAGACTAAAAGAGACTACTATGAAGTGCTTGGGGTTGAAAAAACAGCATCAGACGATGACTTAAAAAAAGCATACAGAAAACTTGCTAAACAGTATCATCCTGATGCTAACCCTGATAATAGAGAAGAAGCAGAAAAGAAATTTAAAGAAGTTAATGAAGCTTATGAGGTTTTATCAGATGCACAAAAGCGTAAGATGTATGACCAATTTGGTCATTCTGGACCTAATGGCTATGAAAGCGGATTCAATGGATTCTCTGGATTTGACGGCTTTTCAGGTGGATTTGGTGGATTTGATGGTGCCGGATTTGACGTTGACTTAGGAGATATATTCTCAAGCTTTTTCGGCGGTGGTGGTAGAACCACTACAAGAAGAAGCAATGGACCAAAAAGAGGCAACGACCTTAGAGTTTCAATTAACATTGCATTTAAAGAAGCTGCTTTTGGATGTAAAAAACAAGTTAAGGTTACCAGAAAAGAACAATGCTCTACTTGTAATGGTACTGGTTGTAAGCCAGGAACAACTGCAGAAACTTGTAAAGTATGTAATGGCCAAGGGCAAGTTCGCACAGTTAGAAATACTATATTAGGTTCTATGCAATCAGTTAGACCTTGTGAAAGCTGTAATGGAACTGGTAAGGTGATTACTAACCCTTGCGTAACTTGCCATGGTACTGGCTTTGAGAAAAAAGTTCGTACTATCACTATTAACATACCTCAAGGTATTGATAACGGAAACGTTATAAAAGTTTCAGGAGAGGGCGAACCAGGCCTTCGTGGAGGTCCTGCTGGAGATTTATATATTAGCATTAATGTTTCTCCAGACCCAGTATTCTCTAGGAAGGGAGATCATCTATACGAAAATGTACACATCTCTTTTGCTAGAGCTGTTTTAGGTGGAAAGATTTCTATTCCAACTCTTGAAAACTTTGAAGAATACGAAATCCCTGCAGGAACACAAAGTGGAACTATATTCACTCTAAGAAATAAAGGTATTAAGAACTTAAATGGTAGAACAGCTGGAAACCTTAATTTTACAGTAATTGTAGATATTCCAAAAAAGATTACTGATGAACAAAGAGAACTTATTACTAGACTCGCCGAGATTTCTGGAGAGCCTATTAATACTGGAAAAAGGAAAGGCTTTTTTGAGTTTTAGATAGAATGAGGTGCTTATGAACAACACTTTTTATATAAAAAAATCTCAAATTAACGATAACGTTGCCTTTATAGATGGTAACGACTTTCACCACATAAAAGATGTTTTGCGTGTCAAAACAGGTGAAAGCGTTAATATTTGTGATGAAGATGGTAATAAGTACAAGGCCCAGCTTATTGAGTATAAAGATAAAGAAGCATGGTTTAGCCTTTTTATTGACTATGCAAAAGAAGAGGCTGATAGCGGTGTTAACATAACACTTTATCAAGGGCTTCCAAAACAAGACAAGATGGAATACATAATTCAAAAAGGTACAGAATTAGGTGTTTCAGAGATTGTTCCTGTTAAAATGGACAACTGTATTGCAAAGCTTGACGATAAGGGGTTTCAGAAGAAATCTGAACGTTGGCAAAAGATTGCGAAAGAGGCTTCGTCACAATGCGGGAGACATAAAATCCCAGCCATTTTAGAGCCTATTAATTTTCAAAATATCATTGAAAATATTACAAAATATGATATAGTATTATTGCCTTATGAAAACGAACAGGACGTTTCGATTAAAGATGTTTTAAGGACTTCAGATAAACCTTCAAATGTGGCTATAATTATTGGCCCAGAGGGAGGATTTTCTAAGGCTGAGATAGACTTTATTTCAAATTACCCTGAGGTTCGTTTCGTAAGTTTAGGTAATAGGATTCTTCGTACTGAAACAGCCAGTCTTGCTGTGCTTTCAATGATTTCGTACGAGTTAGAATTATAAAGAGTAAGTTGTGTTAGGAAAGGTAAGATTTAAATGAATTTAACTGAAAAAAATAGATTATTAGACAAAATATCACTAATCATTTTGATGGGCATTTTCTTTGAGATATTCCTTTATGGAGTTCACTATTGCTTCACCGAGAGAATTGATGTTATCGCTGAAATGCCTTATATAATGCTGGCTTTTGCGGTTATTTTCGTTTTAATTGCAGTTGGAGTTTTTGTATATGCCAAAAAGAAGAATAGACCTAAATCAAAAATTTATGGTTATGAATTCATTGGCTTTGCAATTTTATGCCCTATAATTACATATCTTTATCTTCCTAAGTTTTATGGACTTAAAACCAACTTTCTTCATAGTATATTCAATTATAAAGTTGTAATGTTACTTGTATTTTTGTATTTTGCTGCAAGAGTTATTACTGCATGTGTACTTGCGTACAAAAATTCAAATGCTTATATTCTTAAAAAGAAAAGAGCAAAAAGGAGAGCATAATGGTTAAGAGCATGACTGGTTTTGGTAGAAATGTGCTTTCGCTTGAAGAAAGACGTTACACTGTTGAAATCAAAACCGTTAATCATAGATATAACGATATATCTATTAGGCTTCCTAGATTCTTAATTGGTCTTGAAGATCAATTAAGACAATTGATTGCAAAGTCAGTATCTAGAGGCAAGATAGATGTATTTGTTAACGTAGAAAACTTATCTATCAATAGTAAAAACATTAAAATTGACGAAGCATTAGCTGGTGCATATGTTGATGAGATGCGTAAGCTAATTGAAACATACCACCTAAAAGATGACATCAGTGCAACTTCACTTTTAAAGCTTCCTGACGTTATTGTTGCTTCAAATGAAATTGACGAAGATATTTATTGGCAAGAACTTTCTAAGTGTGCAAACGATGCACTATCTGCACTAAATGGTGCCAGAGAAACCGAAGGCCAAAACCTTAAACATGATTTACTTGCAAGGCTTGATGAGATTTCATCAAAGGTTCCTGAGATTGAAGAAAAGTCAAAAGGCTTAGTTGATGAATATCGCAAAAAGCTTGAAGCAAGACTTGATGAATTAAATGCTAGAGGAATTGTTGATGAAGCGAGACTTGGTGCAGAGCTTGTATTATTTGCAGACAAGTCTAGCGTAGCAGAAGAAATTACACGTCTTATGAGTCACATAGTTTCATTCAAAGAGTTCTTAAACGCTCAAGATGATAAACCATGTGGCAAGAAGTTAGATTTCTTGTGTCAAGAAATGAATCGTGAAATCAATACAATCGGTTCTAAGGCTAATTGTATCGACATTACAAATGCAGTCGTATTTGTAAAAAATGAAATAGAAAACATTAGAGAGCAAGTTCAAAATATTGAGTAAACTGAAAGGAGAGTTGTACGTAATGATAGTTAAACCTACTATGACAAGTCTTTTAAAGAAGGCTCCAAACAAGTATTCTTTGGTGGTTGGTACAGCAAAGAGAGCAAGACAAATTTCACTTGGAAGTCCAAAGCTTACAGAAGAAGAAACGGAGTCGGATGTTACAGCTGCTGCTATTGAAGTTGACGAAGGAAGAATCAATTTTAAGAAATAACATTAAAAAATAGAGTGCCGACAAATTGCTTTTTGTGACACTCTTTTTTATTATTTATTATATTTTTATCATATTATTGTTTGTGAGTCATATGCAAGATATATAACTTCGATCTCGAAGTTATATATCTTGCTGTGAAATACAGATTAAAGTCTTGATGAATAAAGGGGTAATAATTATGACAAAAAAGCACATTATTTCTATAACAGGTGATTTAGCTTCTGGCAAATCAACTGTTACAAGGTTTTTAATAGAAGAATTAGGATACTCTATTTATAAGAATGGCGAGCGCTTCAGAGCAATGGCCAAAGAAATGAATATGAGTGTTTCTGAATTTGGTGATTACGTCGATGCTCATCCTGAGATTGATAGAGAGCTTGACGACTTTGCTAGAAAATATGGTGAAGAGAACGATAACTTTATCATAGATGCTCGTCTTGGATGGTACACTGTTCCTAGCTCATTTAAGGTATATCTTAAAGTTGATCCTGATGAAGGCGCTAGACGTGCATATAATGACCCGGACAGAAAAGATACTGAAAACTTTGCTACGGTTGAAGAATACAAAGAAGATATGTTAAAAAGATATAATGGTGAAAACAGCAGATATATCAAGCTTTACGGAGTTGATAGAGCAGATATGTCTAACTATGATTTAGTAGTTGATACTACAAATATGACAAGAGAAGAAGTAAAAAACTACATACTTGAAAAATACAAAGCATGGCTTGAAGAATAGGAGAAATGAAATGGGACTATTTAGTAGTATATTTGGAGATTACAGTGAAAAAGAGATAAAAAAGATTCAACACTACGTTGATGATATCAATAAATTAGAACCAGAAATGCAAGCTCTTTCAGATCATGAATTAAGAGCTAGAACAGATTGGCTTAAAGAAAGACTTGCTAATGGTGAAACATTGGACGATATTTTAGTTGATGCTTTTGCTACTGTAAGAGAAGCTTCAGTTAGAGTATTTGGTAAGAGACCTTTTGATGTTCAGTTAATGGGTGGTATAATTCTTCATCAAGGAAGAATAGCCGAAATGAAAACTGGTGAAGGTAAAACACTTACTGCGTGCTTACCAGTATATCTAAATGCTCTTACAGGAAAAGGCGTACACGTTGTTACCGTTAACGACTTCTTAGCAAAAACTCAAGGTGAAGAAATGGGTAAGCTTTATAATTTCTTAGGTTTATCTTATGGAATTATTATCCATGACTTACTTCCTTCACAAAGACAAGTTTCTTATAATGCTGATATTACTTATGGTACAAACAATGAATTTGGATTTGACTACCTAAGAGATAATATGGCAGTTGAGAAGAATCAAATAGTTCAAAGAGAACTAAACTATGCTATTGTCGACGAGATTGATAGTATTTTGATAGATGAAGCAAGAACACCATTAATTATTTCTGGTCAAGCAGATAAAGCAAACGATTTATACAAAAAAGCAGATAACTTTGTTAAAGGCTTAAGAGCAAAGGTTATTGCCAAGACAGACAGCAAAGAAGCTGAGACAGAAGACGATAATCAATACGATTACATCGTAGATGAAAAGGCCAGAACTGCAACACTTACACAGACTGGTGTTCAAAAGGCTGAAAACTATTTTAGAGTTGAAAACCTATCAGACATTGAAAACACTAACTTGTACCATCATATCAATGCAGCATTAAAAGCTAATGGTACTATGCACGAAGGAATAGACTACATTGTAGAAGATGGACAAGTTTTAATCGTTGACGAACATACTGGTCGTATTATGTATGGTCGTAGATATAATGAAGGTCTTCACCAAGCTATTGAAGCAAAAGAAGGTGTAGAGATTGCAAATGAGTCAAAGACTTTAGCAACAATTACATTCCAGAACTACTTTAGAATGTTTAAAAAGCTTGCTGGTATGACAGGTACTGCAATGACCGAAGAAAAAGAGTTTAGAGAGATTTATGGTCTTGACGTTGTAGCTATTCCTACAAACAAGCCTATGATTAGAATAGACCATGATGATAGAGTTTATTCTACTGAAAGAGCTAAGTTTAGAGCAGTTATAGAAGACATCAAAGAAAGCTATGATAAAGGACAACCAGTACTTGTAGGTACTGTATCAGTTGAAAAATCAGAAAAAGTAAGTGCTTTACTAGATAAAGAAGGAATACCTCACACAGTATTAAATGCTAAGTTCCACGCAAAAGAAGCAGATATCGTTGCCCAAGCAGGTCAATATAAAGCCATCACAGTTGCTACTAATATGGCTGGACGTGGTACCGATATTATGCTTGGCGGTAACACTGAAGCTCTTGCCAAAAGGGAACTTCGTAAGAGAGGCTATGATGAAGATACTATTCTAAACGCAGTTTCTCTAAATGATACTGATGATGAAAAAGTATTACAAGTTAGAAAAGAATATCACGAAATATATGACGAATTAGATAAAGAAGTATTAAAAGATAGAGAAAAGGTTATAGAAGCCGGCGGTCTTAAGATTATTGGTACTGAAAGACACTCAGCACGCCGTATAGATAACCAGCTTCGTGGACGTAGTGGTCGTCAAGGTGATATAGGTGAATCTAGATTCTATATTTCGCTTGAAGATGATTTGATGAGACTATTTGGTTCTGAAAGAATGCAAATGATTACATCAACTATGAATCTTCCAGAAGATCAACCACTATCTTTAAAGATGCTTTCTGGTGCAATTGAAAGAGCGCAAAAGAATATCGAAGCAAACTACTATTCAATGCGTAAACACGTATTAGAGTTTGACGATGTTATGAATAAGCAAAGAGAGAATATTTATTCACAAAGACTTCGTGTACTTGAAGGCGAAGATATGCATGAGACAGTTGAAAAGATGATTAAAGAAACCGCTGAAAGTGCAGTATATTCATATCTTCACGCAGATAGTTCAAGAGAAGGCGTAGAAGCATTAGAAAACTACATTAAGCAAATCTTTGACATTGATTATGAAGTCGGAGATAAAGATGCAGATGAAGTAAATGAAGAACTTTCTGAAATGGCAGTTGAAAAACTTCACGAAAAAGAACAAGAATTTGGTGAAGAACAATTTAGAAAGTTTGAAAGATATGTTATTCTTCGTACCGTTGATGATAAGTGGATGGATCACTTAGAGACAATGGATCAATTAAAAGATAGTGCTAATTTACAAGCATATGGACAAAAGGACCCAATAGTTCAGTATAGAAACGAAAGCTATGGTATCTTTAACGAAATGACTGATTCAATCAAAGAAAACGTTGCCAGAGTTTGCTTACATCAGTCAAAGGTTACTGAAGAACAAACAAATACAGCTAATTTAGCAAAAGCAACAGATATGATCAAAAGAATAATCGAGAAACGTCAAGCAGAGGCACAAAATCAAAAATCTTCTGACACAAAGTCTCAACCAGTTAGAGTAGATAAGTCACAAAAAGTTGGAAGAAATGATCCTTGTCCATGTGGAAGTGGGAAGAAATATAAAAACTGTTGCGGAAAAAATTCATAATATAAGAGGCGCCCATCGGGCGCCCTTTTTTGTTACGGTTTAGTTAAATTCACGTTATATTTCGTTAATAACTCCTTTTCTAATAAAAATATATATTAAAATATTTATAGGAAAAATATGCGCTTGTGCGCTTTAATATGTCTCAAATGACGAAAGGAATGAATTACAAATGAAAACGTTATCAAGAATTGTTTTAATGCTATTATTAGTATCGCTATTATTAAGCGGTATAGCTATGGCTGATGAAGAAAAGAGAAAACTTGATGGAAACAATCCAATACCAGCAGGGGATGGTGATTTTCAGAATTTTGACGGGTTGTGGTGCGCTGATACTGGAAGAACAGGAACTAGATATGTAATCAGAGTTAAACCTGTCGGCGCTAATAGCTATACTGCAACTCCTAGACAATATTTTATCAACTATTTAGATAATGGAAGCGGAAGAGTAATGACAGTCGGTGCAGATATGCTTGATGATATAGTAACTGTACGTACTGGTACAACAATATTTACAGATACAACGTTCAAGCATCCTGTTCAGTGGTTCAACAATTCTGAAACTTTAAGTGCTGGCTTAAGTGAAAACGATATTAAGTTACTTGCTACAGTTGTAAAAGAACGTGCTACAGCTGCAAATGATACCACTTGGATTAATCATATGGATAGTATTATTAAAATGTGTGATGGAATTTCTCAAGGCGGTTTTGCTTTTGATGTTCGTTGTGAAATACTATTCTATGTTAGAACTCCTAGAGCTAAATCAAGCTCTGATTCTAATACTGTAAGGACAACTACTATTAATGGTCAAGGAGCTACTCCAACTTATACGTTTAGATATTATAATGACTATAATTACCATTGGATGACTTATCTTGAACTATTGGCAATGAGAAAGAATAATGCTAAAAATAATTTAGTTGAAAACAATAATTTACTACAAAAGCCTACATGGTTTGAGTATGTATGTACTGCATTATATGAACAAGACGAAGAATATATTTTTGTAGATGGTGTGTATTCTTGTAGCTGCGATTTATTAAGAATTGATAAAAATGCCAATATAAGATTAAATGATGAGCCTCATTGGAGCACTAATGATTCTTCTAATGGAAAGTATCTAGCACATTATTTATACATTTGTTATGATACGAGTAATACAAATAATAATCTTGAAGCTCCGTTACGTTGTTCCATCCCTTGTAAATTAGGTAGTTCTAATCAAACCGTTTATGTTACAACTAATAAAAAATATGACTCTAGCTTAGTTACAAAGTATAATAATGCAACTGGTGAATCTTTTTCAGGTTCTTCAAAAGTCCATTATCAGTGCCATTTTAATACTACTTCGCCATATTATTTACACAAAAACTTTGCTGGGATTCACCAAACTTTTGATAGTAAAGCTGGAGCTGAACAATATGTAATTGATGATTATACCAGACCAGCAATATATGAAGGTTGGGATTATGTATTTAAATCAGAAGATATTGAATTAAAAGATCCAGCCAAAGTAATTACTCATCATTATAAGAAAGGTACAACAGAAAAATTAGCTAACGATGTTACAAATAGCAGTTTATTTATTGGTGACCCATATACAACAAGTAGTAAAAAGATAACTGGCTATGTGCTTGACAGTAATGCAGGTGACCCAAAGAGTGGTACAGTTAACAAAGCAAAGATTGAAGTAATTTACTACTATGTACCTGAAAGATATCAATATGAAGTTTATCATAAAGTAAAAGGTACAAATGAAGTTTTAAGTATGGAATCTGGTGCTGCAGATTTTGGAAGTGTTATTAAAGCGGTTGATAAAAAGCAAACGTTTCCAGGATACACGTATAATTCATATGATAAAGCATCTATAACTATTCAAGTGGATGATAGTAAAAACGTGTTGAACTTATACTATGTAAAGGATTCTACACCAACACCAAGTAAGACACCTACACCAACACCAAGTAAGACACCTACACCAACACCAAGTAAAACACCTACACCAACACCAAGTAAAACACCTACACCAACACCAACTAAAATACCTACGCCAACACCACCGCCAACATTTACGCCAACTATTGCACCTACACCAACTCCTACAATAACTCCTACACCAACTCCAGGAACAGCTAAGGTAATTGTTCATCATTATATAAAAGGTACGACTACACCAGTTGCAAACGATGTTACGATAAATAAAAAGATTGGCGATCCTTATGAAACAACCAAAGCTTCACCTGAAGCTTACGTATTTGATAGTGTTGCTGGTGATCCTACAAAAGGCGTGGTAAGTAAATCTAAGATCGAAGTTATTTATTACTATGTACCTCAATGGTATAAGTACACAGTACATTATTTAGAAAAAGAAACAGAAAAAGTTTTACATGATCCAAAGACCACTACGGCTCCATTTGAAACTAAGATTAATGCAAAGGATGAAGTAATCACTATAGATAAGTATTCATATGATTCTTCAAGTGTTGACGCTATTACAATTAGTATTGATGAGAACAAGAATGTTATAAAACTGTTCTATGTATTAATTCCTGAAGACAGGGCACAAGTTATTACTCATCACTACTTAAAAGGCACTACGACAAAAGTATTTGATGATATTATAAAAAAGACTTCAATGGGTGCAAATTACACAACTTCAAAATTAACAACATTAAAAGAATACACGTATGATAGTACTGCTGGTGACCCTGTAAGTGGAGTTGTTACTAAAACTACAACAGAGGTTATATATTACTACGTACCTAAGAATTTTGAATATATAGTTAATTATCTTGAAAAAGATACAAATAAGAAACTTGATACTTCTAAAAAAGCAGAAGCTCCATTTGAAGCTACTATCTATTCAAAAGACGAAGTAATACCAATTAATGAGTATAAATATGATTCTGCTGACGTTGAATCAATAAAGATTTCAGCTACAGAAAAGAATGTAATTAATCTATACTACATTAAGTCAGAGATTAAGCAAGGAAGAGTCATTGCTAAGTATATTGATAAAACTACAAACAAAGATTTAACAGATCCAATTCCACAAGTAGGTGATGTTGGTACAGAATATACTACACAAGAGAAGAAGTTCCCTAAATATACTTTAGTTGAAAGACCTACAAATGCAAAAGGTACATTTACTGAAAAGGACATTACTGTAATTTACTATTATGAACCTGTTCCAGAATTTGAGCTTCAGATAGATGATGATGGACATCATGAGTGGTATTTAAGAGGTTATGAGGATTACACCTTTAGAATGACTGGAAATGTTACAAGAGAAGAGGTTGCAACAATCTTTTATAGATTAACTGTTACAACTAATAACGACTTAAGACAAAACTTAAAGGTAACTACAAAACCATATTTAGATACAGAGCTTGATAGATGGTCTATTAGAGCTATAGCTTACATGAAGCAGCTTGGAATCATGGGTGGTTATGAAGATGGAACATTCTTACCATCAAAGCCAATCACTAGAGCTGAATTTGCTGCAGTTATAGTAAATTACATCAAGAATCCAAATAAGAACACCACTATGTTCAAAGATATACCAAAGGATCACTGGGCAACAGAAGCTATTTCGATAGCTACTAATGAGGGTTGGATTCAAGGTTATGATGATGGTTCTTATAAACCAGAGCAAAATATTTCAAGAGTAGAAGCAGTTACAATTATTAACAGAATGCTTAAGAGGGCTTTAGACCCAGCACAAGCACCGAGTATTAGAATTCCAGTTGTTGACTTAGATACCACACATTGGGGCTATGCAAATGTACTTGAAGCTATTACAAGACATGATTATACAAAGAATGACAACGGATACGAGCATTGGGATTCTTATGAATATCCATTCCATGAAGATATGTCTCAAGATGCTTATAATGATATCTAATATCGAATGAATCTCGTAGAGCCAGCGTTTTGCTGGCGCTTTTTTATGTTAGAATGGAGTTTTTTCCCTATATGTATTGAAATTTTATGTTAATCATGATATTATTCCTCCAGAGTTGTGAATAGCTTAAGGGCCAAATTATAATTAAGGAGGTTGCAGATATGAAAAAGTTAAGAAAATGTGGTCGTAACACCGCTCAGTGTGACTATGGCACATTATTTGGAAATGTTCGGTGCAGAAAAGATGGTCACTCTATAAAACTTGATGAAGACTGCAAATTCGGCATCATGGATGCAGTAGCAGGTGAGGACGAGCACTATAGAACTTGCGAACGTTGTAATAGATGTCTCGAAGACACAATTTTTGGACCAAAGTGCAAAGAAGATGGACGGTACGTCCAATTCGGTAACATATGCAGGCAAGGTATTGTCGATAAAGACATAAAGCCTCAAGATAAGCCAGTTCTTTCAATAGTTAAGCAAAACCCGGTTTGCCCAAGGTGTGGATTCCCAGGTGGATATAATCTTGCAGACTGCTTACCCAGAGTTGTGCATACAAAATCTTGGGAGTATGGAAAGCCATATAGCTTTAATGGTGATTCTTATCAAGATTTATATCACTACACCTTAGAAGTTATTCAATACTATTCCAAGTGTCCTAGTTGCGGTTACTGGCGCCATGTAGAAGATCATGTAGTTGATAAAGTTCTCGACTATATTCAAAGATGAAGAAAAACAAGACAGGATTTTTCCTGTCTTGTTTTTTTGCATTTAATTACACTCAAGGAGAAAGAATCTTTGTATTATTAATCATTAATTTTAAAGGCTTACAGTTTATTTACTAATATGTTACAGATTGTGTATTTAGTGGATTTTTTTAGGCAAATTTTGTACAATTTTAGTGGGACTATGTAGGATTTTACAAACATTATGTTAAGCCGATAGCATAACGAGGAGGTTTTTACGAATGAAACAAGCATTTTTGACAATTATAATGGTCTTCTGCCTATTATTTAGCATTTCATATGCAGAAGACGCTCATAACTATAAAAAGGTTGTAAGTATTGTATATGATGACTCTGGAAGTATGCAGAGTTATAACAATTATTGTTATTCAGATTATGCCTTACAAATTCTAACTGCGTCTTTGGGACATGATGATGAGCTTAATATCGTAAAAGTTTCTTCTCCAGGAATTAACAATGTTGTTGATTTATCTACACCTAATAAAAAGCAAAGCTACATTGAACAGATTAGAGCATATAAACACATAGGTGGTACTTTTTTTGAATCTGTTAATACAGCTAAAGATTGGCTAATTTCAAAAAAGAATCTTTACGGCAGTAATGCAGATTATTGGTTTATCGTAATAACAGATGGTGAGTTTGCAAATATGCCAAACGATTTAAATGCATACTTTGTAAATCTAAATCAAGAATTCAACAACATGAATTATGAGTTTATTTTATTAAGCATTGGTTTTTCTTTCGACCAACAATTTGAAAACGCAGTAAACAATAGTGCTAATAGTAACACCATTAAAGCAAGTGATACAGATAGTATTTATAGTTCAATATTAAACATTACAAATACAATCAATCGTGGAGCAAGCGATAAGATTATAAAAGCATCTCAAGTTAGCCCTACAAAGATTAATATAAAAGTTGATTTACCAGTTGAAAAGATAATGCTTTTAATGCAAAACACTAATGGTAAAGTTGTAAGTATTAAAAATGTTTCAACAGGTACAAGCTTAGTTTCTGAAAACTATGAAGTAAAGTATGATGACGTTGCTAATTTAAGTTCTACAGTAGCTCAAATCAAAGATGGCTCAGGTGCAATAAACAGAGGTAGTTATGAAATAGAATTTGACAATCCTGTAGATATAAAGAAAATATCATTTTTGGCAGAAGCATATATTAGTGCAAAGATTTATATTGTAGATGAGAATGATAAAATTTTAAATGATTCTCAGATTAAGTTCTTAACATCAGATAAGAGAATAAGAGTTAAATGCGAGCTGCTAGATGGTTCAGGTCAATATAAAATAGAGCTTTCTGATATGGGCGTCGATTTTTCAAACATCAATGTTCAGTTAATCAACGATAAAAATAAATATAATATGACTTATGACTCTGCACAGAAAGCATACTATACTGAGTTAACTTTAATAGGTAAAAATAATAATATATATGCAATTGCTGAAGCTAAATCGGTATTTAGAGTTAAGTCAAATGTTATATTTATAGACACTGAAGCCAATAAAATGAACGTCGATAAATTTGATGACGAAAAAATTGTCTTTGAGGTTCCGTATTCATCTAAGAAAGAATACGAAGAATTTGCAATGTTCGATTTTTCTAGAGTAGACTCTGCTGATTCTAATATGGCAGAAAACTTTGAAATATTACTTGTTGATTTTCCAAAAGGAATACATGTTGAGTATGAAGGCAAAGAGTATGATAATGGTGATTCAATCCCTATGATAAACGAAGTAGGTAAGACTTTCCATTTGAAGCTTCTTTCAAATAAAGACTATAAAGAAGATAACGATTGGGTTTCAACATTAAGGATTGTTACTGATGCATTAAACACTGATATATATTGGGACGGCAATGGTCTTTCAGATTTAAATGTTACTTTTAGACCAAAGATGTACAGAATAGATGTTATTAAAAAGGCACCAGCTGGTGGAATAGATGTTAATGAAGACACTTTGGATTTATCTGTTATAAAGATAGATGAAGCATTAAATACAGTTATGGGCAATGTTGATGTAAAAGACATTAGTAAGATAAACACTAATAGTAGTTTTACATCAGGATACACGTATAGCGTTAAAAAGAACGATAATAATCTTCTAGAGGTTAAGTTTAAACCAAATATATTTGCTTTGTTCAATTCAAACAAATTGCCTATTGAGATTGAACTTGAACTGGCAAATGGTAAAGAAAAAGCAAAATATGAAGAAACCGTTGAACTATTAAATGTTGATTATTTAGCTATTCTTATGCCATACATTATAGGCTTGATTTTATTAATACTTGCATTAGGATATGTATTCAAAAAGAAGTTTAATAAAAAGTCTCAAATAGCTATCACAGAAAATGGCGAAAAAGTTGCTTATTCGTTAAAACCTCAACTTGCGACTTTATTAATTCCATATAAAGCTCATAAGGCTAAGATTGGAATGATTGAGTTTAAGGCGGGTAAAGGAAATGATCTTATATATTCAGCTAAAGGTTTAGACATTTTAAAGATAGATGGCGAAAACTATGAAGATTACAAAGAAACAAATAATTTCAATATAGAAAAGATGGTTATGAAGAGAGACTTTTCTAGTATATTGATAAATGCTTTTGATGTAGAGCAAAAGTACGAATATGTTACAAAAGATAATGATATGAGTTCTTATTCAACAGGCTCTGGCGACGACTATTCAAATGATGGCTCATATGATGACAGTTATTCAGATACATACACGGATACTTACTCAGATTATAATCAATTTTAAAAAGGAGAGTTTGTGATATGGGAAAAAATGACGTAACAGCTACATTACTTGTAGGTCTTGGAGGTCTTGGAAGTGGTATTGTTAATAGTATTTACGGAGAAGTTAAGAAAAATGGGCAAGACAAAAAGGTTGAAGCGGTCATAATTGATACCGATATTGGAAGCTTAAATAGAAATACTAACATAGATCCAATATATAGAATTCAAACAAGTGAGAATTCTACGGTTAAAGGATTGTTAGACAGAGACCCAAGCTGTAGAGAGTGGTTTCCAGAGCATCCAGTAATCTTAAATTCCCAAATCCTAGAAGGCGCGGGAATGGTTAGAGCAATTTCAAGACTTGCTTTAAAGAATGCTATTAAAAATAACAAACTATCCGTTTTAAATCAAATTGGGGATAATCTATTTGAAGTAGGCAATGAGACAACAACTCGTGGTGTTAGGGTCATGATTGTTACTTCATTAATGGGTGGTACTGGTTCAGGTATATTCTTACAAGTTCCATTACTACTAAGAGATATCCTAGAAAATAAATATGGTACCGATAGAATCGATATAATGGGAACATTTATCTTACCAGATGTTATTTCTAAGGTTATTCCAACCGAGAGAAAGATGGATATATATGCTAATGCTTATGCATCATTAAAAGAACTACAAGCAATTATCACATCTTTAACCAAAAATGAGTTTGGAGTAGACCTAGAGTATAAACCTGAACAAGTCAATGCTGAAGGAATCAGAAATATTACAGTAGATAGATTACCTTATGACTTCTGTTATTTATATGATAGCAAAAATATGAATAGTGAGGTTCTAAGCACATTAGATGATTACCTAGATGTTATTGTTAGAGATGTCTATGCTATGCTTTTTGGACCTATTTCAGATGATATTTTCTCAAAGAAGATTAATACAATGAGAGAATTAATCAAAGGACAAGGCCAAAATCTATATAGTGCCATGGGAGATGCAATGCTCGTATATTCATATGATGATATGATTAATTATTGCACCTATTCATGGATAAGTAACTCTCTTTCTGAAAACATGCTTAAGTTAGATAATGAATACAAAAAGTTAGATGAAGAATATCGCAAAAACTTAAGAAAAGGCATTGTTTCTCAAGAAGTTGAAAAATCAAAGGTTTTCGTTGATTGCTTTGAAAACTTGGTTAAAGAAGATAATAGTTACTTTAAGAGTATTATGAACAGTATTACTTATAAAGATCCAGTAAATTCTTCTTTATCATTTAATAAACCAGTGGATATGCTTAAATCTTTTGATGAAAAAATTATGGAACGTATCGAAACAGATATGGATATTAATTCTATTCAAACCGAAGTTAGAAAGAATATTAATTTCATAGCTGGAATGAATGACGTTAAATCTAACGATGCTTTCGGCGGTCGTATTAGAATGTGTGAAGATAGCATATTAAAATATAAGAACATTGCCGAGACTACTGCTAAAGCTAAATGTTCAATTGATGTTAAAGGTATTATTGGTTTAATAGATGATGCACCAAATGGTCTTTTATATGATACATTGCATAATAAAGATGAATTTATTCACATTCTTGGTGTTAGATACTTAATGTATAAGGTTAAATTCATTGCAACCAATACAATGAATAAGCTACTAGAAGATGTAAATAGATTTCCTGGAGCTTTTGGTAGAGCAGAAAACGGATTTGTATTAAAAGATAAAGGCAACGGAAATGCTTCTCAAAAGCTAAATGAAATACAAGATAACAAGGGCATGTTCGGTAGCAAGTTGGTTAACTTTAGAAAAGAATATATTGATAATGCTAACGTTAAAGCTAATATGATTAAGAAATACTACATAGCAAAGCGTAGACTAGAGTCATACAAGGTATTAGTTAATGTATTAGATGGCATTTCAAGAGAGTTTGAGAACTTCTTTGAACACCTAAAATCATACGAAGATATGATTGAGATTAACAAAGAAAAAGAATTCAACAAGACAAACGATCAAACAGGAAAGACTATTGTTAACGTACTTGGTAAGGGAGAAGAAAAAGAGGCTATATATGGCGAAATTGAAGGTCTTTTAGATTTCAACTCTTTACAAGCAAAACTTGCAAGCTTTATGTTTGAGTCTATTTTTAGAAACTACAAAATCAAGCTTAATAATGCTAACATATCTAGCAATCTAGGAAAAACTTATACTGCTATTGAAGAAGAAATCATGAAAGATTGTAGACAAGAGCTTATTGAAAACTCTAGAGATGTTCTAGATATAGATATTGTTGATGCATTGATTAAAGAAGCTAACCTAAATGGAATCGATTATAAAGACAATATCGAGAATAGATTAAAACAAATATGTCGATTGGTTTCACCTTGGATTACAACTAACGATAATGTTAAGACACATGACGATATCATCTTTGCAATGAACTCAAAGACATATAACAAGTTGCCAGATAAGGGATTAATCTTCTCATTACTTAAAGATAAAGGAAATGTTTCTCCTGAGCAAAATGATAGAATTAGTGAAAAAGAAATTTCACTTATCATGTTAAAGTATGGTATGGCAATTACTGATATTAAAGGCTTCTCTAGCACCACAAATTATGCTGAACAAGGTGAAATGTTTAAAGCATATAATGAATTAATATCACAAATTCAAGATGCGCATGCAAGCACAATTTTAAATAGAGTTGTAACTCCTCACATTGATAAAAGATGGCATGTAATGCTTCCTGCTATTGACCAAGAGTATGAAAGCGTTAAACAGATTGAGCAATCTAAAGCATACCTTGCAGGACTTGCACTTGGAATGTTTAAGATTAAAACAAAGGCTGATGGTACTAATAATAAGACGTTCTTATTCTACTCACCAAAAAATACAATACCTGCCAAAGTTACAATTGGTGGATTAAATGGTATGAGAGAAATTAAAGATTCTTATTGGGAGCTACTAGAGGCAGTTAAATATAATCCACAAATGTGTAGGACAATTATTGAAAAGTACAACGAAGAATTAGAGGCAAGTAACAACATAATTGGTATCGGCATCGATAACATTACAAGCTTACCATTAATTGCTAATCTTTGTGATGTTCTTAAAGATACAGAAGAAGATATGAGTATTATTGATGCAATGGTTGCTGCATATTCTGCAGTTCCAGCTTCTGAAAAACAATCTTCTAATACTTTAAAGAAACTTACAGAGTTAATTAAAGCTTTAGAGGGTATGATAGAAGAGAACATATCAGTATTTGCACTTGGAGATGTTCAAAAGAAGCAAATGTTTAATAAAGTTTTAGATTTCTTATTATCAAATACAAAAGTAACAAAAGAGTTATCAGGTGACACTATTGAAAATGTTTACATAATTGAACCGATTAAAAATCTAAAGAGGGTACTATAAGATATGCTAAAGTTATGTATAGATAATACATCAACATTACATGAATTCCATTTATATGAGCCATATCTTTATGAAATAATGAAAAGCAAGGATTGTTATTTCATAAATGATTTCTCAAAAGACAATAGTGATATTGAGAGATTCGATATCACTATTAGTAGTGCCGAAAATGTTTTACTTGAACGTAGAAAGATGGATTATGAAGTAACTGTTGTTACAGAGCTTTTAGATGATGGCACATCTCTTATTAGAAAGCTCTATGATATTGAAAAATACATAACTTCAAAGTTTATAAATAGCCCTATTCAAAAAACACAAAATGTTAAGATAATTGTTTTGGATCAAACTGGTAACAGCTACATTGATTTTAAAGAAAATGACTATGTTTTACCTTATCAAAGTGATTTGTATTTTACTAAGGAGGATTTAATACGTGCGGAGGCTGTGCTTAAGAATACTAAAGATAAGAATCAATTTATAAGCACGCTTCTTGAAATTAAAGATTCAAAGAAAATCACTAATGAAAACGAATGGTATTATCAAATGTTCTCATTGATGGTCGAGCATCTATATGATTCTAATATCATTGAATTACATGAAACTGGTACTTTTGATGTAATTGAGATTTTTAAAGGATTGATGTCTTTCTTTGTAAAAAAAGAGCTTATTGATAGTACATTTATCATTAGGTATGACATGAGCGAGCAAAAGAATATATTATCTACTCAAAGAAAGACATTCCTTGATATGAATAAGATAATCGCTCTTATAACTCTTGATATGAAAGATTTCTTTTCAGTATCTAAAAGCATATTATATAAAGGAATTTATGACGTAAATATTGGTATTGATGAAGATAAAGTAAATAATATGCTTGGGCAGTACACTGAAAACCTTAAAGCACAGTTAGAGTCTTTAAATAAGAGCAAACCAACTAGAATTGAAGTTCAAAACAGAGTTATTCCGAATGTATCACTTAGAAAGATGTATCTAGAGCCGGTTAAGATTAAAAATGAGCGACTTACGTTTTTCAAAAGTGGTAAAAACATACAGTACTTAGATAAGCTAGAAAAGAATTTTACAAACGAGATGAATTCTCGAATTAAGAGAGCAAAGAATAATAACATTAAGAATATATGCGATTTAAGAACACTTAGATATTCTGATGAGACTAATAGTCCAAAAGTCAAAATGTCTATGTTTGAGATTAAAGACAAAATAGAAGAAAAGTCTAATATGTTTAGACGTAAGAATTCGCAGGCTTTTAATAAGAGAGCGGATTACTATGAAATACTTGATGATTTCTTAAAGAAACAAAAGCCTGAAAAGGAGAAAGTACTTAATGAATTAAATAGAAAGGTTAAGTTTGGAGAATTCTTTATTATAACATTGTTACTATATTTAATTACTATAGGCTTAATTATTATGAGTAAAGTAGATATTTCAGTTAATTCTCCAGAATTAAAAAATCTTTTAATTACTAGTGGCGTTTTAGGAATTGCCTATATTATATCCACAATAATTGTGTTTAAAATTGAAAATCATCATATTAAAAAGATGATTGATAAATATATTGATTTTGTTAATGTATATAATAATCAATTACAAATTAGTAGTGATGCAGAACTTAAAAGGTTGATTAATACATACGAACTTATCATCTTAAATGGTGATATAGAGTACTATAAAGAAGAGTATTCTAAGTTTTTGAATGAGGTAAGTAAGTACGAGTTCCACATTTCACAGATTAATAAGCATTTAGAAATTGCTAAAAGACTATGTGAAAGAGCAAATATTAATTATAATGAAATACTTGTTGACGATGACTCAATCTGGGACGAAAAGAATGTTGATGTTGACATCAATAAAGATGTATATCAGAATCCTTGTTATTCAATTATGAGGTTTTTGTTTAAGTCTAAGGACTATTGCATAATGCTAAATAGTGGGGAAATCGTTGAAAAAGCTGAAGTAGAAACATATTTAAAGAGTATTAATTTTACCGAGGACGAGGTGTATAAGTTTTAATGGGTTTAGATATTTTTTTGAAAGGGAATCTAGCTGCATATTACGTCTTGATAATTGCTTTAGTTGGCTTGTTTTACTTGTTTAACAAGAAAAAAAGTCAAAGAAAAAAGCAGTTTTGCGTTGCCATTTTTTTAGCTATTGCCACTTTTGCTATGAGTGTTGGCTTATTGCTTAGCTATTCATTAAATGGCTCTTCTTCAGTGTTTGATAGCTTTTCTTTAGTAATGTTAATTAAATATCTAACTGACCCGGAATCAGAAGTATTTGAGGTACTTGTTGGATTCTTGGTATTTATCAGTATAATAATTAAGTTTGTCTGCTTTTTAGATAAGACACAAGATAGTTATACTTCTGCACAACCTTCAAACACTACATACTCAAATCAATCGTATCAAAATAGGTCATATCAAAATTCAACATATAATAGAACAAGCTATTCTTCACCTACATATAATAATTCCCTTTATAATTCGGCAACTCCATATGTTCCTAAACCAGGAAAGGTCGAAACATTTTTCTATGTGGATGAAAAAGGGCCAGAGAGAAGAGGCATTTTTAGAAAGATTTTCCTTGTTGTTGCTTATTCACTTATGACTTTATATATTGTAGGTCCTTTGTTTAGTAATTTTGGCATCGATTTTACTTATTCAACCATTGGACTGTTGCTATATATAATAACTTCTTTAGAGTGGTATTATATTATGAATTGGGATAAACAAGATAATAATAAAAAGAATCCCGAGCAGCCTGCAGTTAGAAGCGCAGACTCTGTAATGGTGTTATTAAACAAATTATTGAAATTAGAAGTTGTTGAAAATCTTGTTTATAATCAAAAGATGGTTAATAATTCTAATGGCACAGTATTAAAGGATTCATCGGCTCTTGTTTGCGAAGTTACTAATAGTAATGATATTAGAGAAATAAATCTTAAGATTATGAATTCTGCATTTTTTGAAAACAAGAAGGTATTGGTTGTTTCTTTGAATCAAGAAAGAGCAGAACGCTATCAAGCTAGACTTGCTGAGTACAACAAGGTATATGATGGAAGACTTGTTATCAAGCTTCTTACAGAAGAAGATAAGTTATTTGATGGCGTTGCCGAGATTTATGTTACTGCTATAGAAAATTGTTTTGGTAATATTAAGCTTCTTAACGATATTGATACAATTATCTTTGAGGATTATGACGATATACTTATGCAAAAACTTGAGCTTTTAAGAGCTTTGGGCGGAATACTAAAAATGGGTAATCCTAAGTTAAATTATGTGATTTTGTCATATAATTTCCAAGGAATAGAAGCTACAATTAAGAGTCTATTATACGTTAATAACGTTAATTACTACTTTACAGAAAACAAACAGCAACCAAGTGAATTAGACATCAAGGTATGGGATGGAAACCCTAGTCTAATATCTAATAGAGCATTCGGAACCTCTATAAAGAATATTGGCTGTCTTATCCCATTAGCTCTTTTAGAATTAAAGTGGAATCCAGATAGAATATTATTCATTTCAAATTATGAACCTGTTAAATATGAGATTAATGAATTGAATGCTATTAGAAATCTTTCTGAAAAGCAAATATTCAATGTTGACCTTAAGGTTTTATCTGATAAGATGACTATTTGTACTGATGAAAAGTATTTTGATTACCGTAAAAAGAATCTCATTGTATCTGATGATAAGTACAATTTATATGAGAAGATATATAAACTAACTCTTATCAACGGTGAAGTTAATAAGCTAAGTATTGCTTCTGAAAGATACTTGCTTAGAGATTACATGATTAGTACCTATAGCAGAAATAGGTCAAAATTTAAAGAGTTTCTACCATATGTGCCTTATGAAGTTAATAGTGGAAAAGTTGTTTTATACAATCTACTTCTTCAATTAACAAATTTTGGTGTAAAAGATAGTATTATCTATAATTGTTTAAATGAGAATAATATCGACATTGATATTGTCGAGGGAAACAACGTTAAAAACATAGCTACTAGCTTAAATGAGTTTATTCGTAGAGAATTTGATTTAACAATGGATATTTATTCTTATTTATCTGTTAAAGAAGATAAGGAAAAATACGTATTTGATGCTGCATATAGGAAGTATCGTCAAAAAGACTGTATCTATGTTTTAGACGATGAAGTTTTAAAGCTATTTCCAAATGAAATGTTTGAGAGAGTTAGCTTTATAAAAGACGGATTTCCTCTAAATATTGAGAAAGAATATGCTTACAATATTTATCAAAAATATTTACCTGGTCAAAAGCATTTCATAGGTGGATATGTCTATGAGATTAGAAACATTATTGAATCTCAATTAGGAATCAATGCTATTTTAGAGACAAGTACTACATATGATAACAATACTTATAGACAAGATCGTATTGTTACATTAACAAGTGATTTTACTTCAGAAGAATCTAAAACAAATTATTACACAAATATAATTTGTAAGAATTGTATGGGAAAAGTAAGCTATGATGTTGATACTAAAGGCTATTTTGAATTTATCGGTGGTGTTTCAAGAATACCAGGAGAGTATCGTTATGTTGAATTAGATCCACAAGTTAGGAAGAAGGCCTTTAGAAGTCATAAGAATTCAGATGCTATAAAGATTGAGATTAGTAGAGTTAAACCTATCAAAGGTAAAGAAACAGAAATTGCTTATTTATATCAGCAATTAGGACTAAAGTTAGCCTTTCTAATATCTGAAGTTTTATATAGTATGTTAGGTGATAATTTTAATTATATTCAGGTTAAATCTGTAAGTAATGGTAGCAACACAGATATTTTTGAAAAAGATTGCTGGACGAAGTCTATTATTTCAAAAAACATAAGTTTTGACTGTATAGAAATATATATATTAGAGGATACAAAGATAGAAAGAGGATTAATAGACATGATTTATAAGAATTTGGATAATATCTTTATGATAATAAAAAATTATCTGAATTGGGTATTTGATAGTAAATCATCTGATACTGATGAGGAAAGAGCTAGGTTCTTACTAGATATCGAACAATCTACTACAGAGTTAATTGGATATAAAAATATTAAAGGAATAATCAATAATTCAGTAATTGACTAATCGAACGAGTTTACATAAGCAAAAGGCGAGGAGACATACTTCTCGTCTTTTTTGTTATATTTATTGATAATTTATGTTAATCATGATAATATTGCCTGGTCAAATGAATTCTTTTAATTGTCCTAATTATATTTAAGGAGGAAAGTATGAATAACAATTCTATAAGTAACGGCACGGTTTTGCCGAAGGAACTATTTAACACTAAGGTTAGTTTTCCGGATGGTAAGTCAGTTGATCTTACATTGAATCCAATAAGGTATGCTATATGGACTCTTGCTTTTCTAAGGGAATTAGGTGATCCGGATACTGAAGAGAAAGTAAAACAAAAGGACGAGCTTGTACAGACTATTTTGAAATATGGTAGGTTTGAAGATGTATTTGCTTTGTTTATGCAAGATAATAAACTTGCTCAACAGATTAGTACAGTTATTCTAGAAAAGTTTTTTGCTGGTTTAGATAATACAAATTGGATTAATCGTATTAATTCCCTTGTACAGTTTTATATTGATGCTAATGAGGGACATCCCGTTCCTATTATTAATGTCAATGATGCTATCGATAAGATAATAAGTATGGAAGATGCGTTTGAAAAGGATGAAATTCTTCTTAAACTTGAGAAAGCGCGTAAAGCAACAGATACATTACATCGTTGTAGTAAGATTTTGGACTATTTTTATGATAAGGACAAAATTGATATGGTGCTTGAGTTCTTTGACGAGTACGACTTTGATGGTGATATCGAAACTTTGGTTGAAGAGGTCATTACATATGGTACAGCAAATCAAATTGCTAAAGCTGTAGAATATATAGATTCACCAGTAGATGTGTCAAGACTATATGAAGTGTTTATCTCAAAAGATGACATAGGTGAGGCTTGTGCTTTGCCTACTATGATAAATAATCTTAAAGATAAATATGATTCTTATGATGCAGATACCTTTGATGCAAGATGGTATCTTTATATTTTACTGGATTTGGTTCTTGTAATAAAGATTACACAAAATGCAGAATTGGCATCGCAGGCTATCTTATATTATCCTAAAGAATATATAAATAAGTGTGAGCTTTATAAGATAGTTCTTAAATATGGCAAGTATGGCGATAAGAAGAATGCGTCATATAGAGTATCATTGATCGAACGGATTTTAGCAAGACTAGGCTTTTGGAAAGACAAATTATTAAACAAATGAGGTATATACACTTTTAAGGAGGATAAAAATCATGCCACGGACTTATGAAGAGTGGGCAAGAGAACCAGAGGCAAATAAGACTCTTGCTGATGATGATCTTTTTAATGAAGAACTTATAAAACGATTAATTGCAAATAACTGTTTAAAGTCGTTGAAGTATGCTTTTAGTGCTAATACAGCTGGTGTTGCATTTGTAGGCGGATCGTTTGTAGCTTATCAGATTGGTGAACATGGCGGCATTCAAGACGGTCAAGTTTGTGCTCAATCATTCGAGACTGCTTTAGAAGCGGCAAGAGGTATGCTCAAAGACATTAAATTTGAGCGAGATTATTATGAACGCTCTATTGCGCGCCATGCCGAAGAAGATGCAGAGAAAAAGGTTCTTATAAATGACGATTTGAAGAACGAAAAGTTGATTGCTGTAATGAAGGCTGATGGAAGAATCAATTCATTAGAAGTTGCAACAGTTTCTGATTCTGCAGGTGTAGCTAGTGCGGATGGGAAATACCATGTTTATTTGACAGACGAGCATGGACATGCTGCAGCAGTGAAAACATACCATAGTTTTGATAAAGCACTAAAACGTGCAATTCAGTTGTACGAAGATTTGGTATATATGTTCAAAAAGATAGACAGCGAGAGCTAATCTAATTAATGTAACAGAATAACTATCCCGAGTCCTAGTAGGAGGTTATAATGATTTTTGTTATAGCGGGAGTAATATTGATTATAGTCTTAGTAATTGCTTTTACAGAGGATTGGTTTGATAATCTTCCTGTAGGTGCAATTGCTGAAATCTTGGGCTATTTTGGACTTGTAGCTGGAGCTTTTTTGATTATCATGGGAATTTTTGGTTCTTTTGGAACAGAATCCGTTTTAACAGGCGAAGCAAAACTAATTGCATTTAATTCTAGTTATGCTGAAGAGCTAGAAGATATGGATATAAACAAGGAGCTTATTTCTTCAGATGGAAGAGACTGTTATGTGGCTGTTTCTGTTGATGAAAAGAAAGTCGTAGCTATTCTTGAATATAACGGGATAGCTAGTATAAGAGTTGGTTCAACCGATAATATAGATTTTCAATTTCAAGACGTAGATCAGCCTATTGTGGAAAGGTATGAAGAAAGGCCTATAAAAAATCCATTTGTGTTTGGAGTAGGCTTTGGAGCATACGATACCAGCTATAAAATTATAGTTCCTAAAGAGTGTGTTCAGCTCAAATAGGGTAAAGCAGAGGAAATATTCTGAACTAGTCAAGAAAAAGTAGACACAAAAAAACACTATTGAAACCCTAATTGAGTTCTATACTCAATTGGGGTTTTGTAGTTTAATGCATAACTAGGTCTATATTCATTATTATCTCTAACAACATC
>JAEEGL011456819.1_pt1 | contig 82521 bp, 69 predicted proteins | sample 9134231 | NCBI WGS metagenome assembly JAEEGL01 (sample SAMN16246548, study PRJNA631951) | gut metagenome | biome: gut microbiome; feature: rumen; material: fiber-attached | host: Bos | place: Iran: Karaj | collected 2018-10
AATCTGCAAATCTTCTTAAAAAGTTCTCTACAAATTTCTCTGTATTCATTGTTAATTTTCCAGTCTCTCTATAATATCCATAATCTACCGCATCATACATTGATGCTTCCATTACTTCTTTCATTAAGTAATAGTCTTGTTCACTTGTTGTTGTATAGTTTTGCAACAACATCATGATTGCAAATATTGATATTCCTAGGATTACTATCCAGTAACCCCACATACTCTCTTTCATCTAAATTCCACTCTCCTCTGTTTCAAGAACTTTCCATTTATTCGAATCTGTTCCACGACCTTGTCTTAAATCAGTAGTTATATTAACTGAAACTGAATGATTAGCTTCACTTAAAGATTCTCCACCAACCATATGTCGATTATTTAAATCTTCTAGGAAGATACTATCGCAATGAATACAATTAACACCATAATTTTCTACATCACAATCACAGCGTAATTCAAAATCTCTATATCCTCCATATGGTATTCTTGTAGTATTGTATTTTTTAATCTTTTCAATATCATTTCCAGATAAAACAACACTAAATCTTATATTATTTGGTGAATAGATATCTTCCGGATTACTTTCAAGAATGTTCTTTAAAGTTTTACCTTTTTCTGTATACCAGTTAATCGCATATGGTTTTTGATCTTTTGAATCAACTGGATTTGTATTTCTATCCACTGCAGTTGGGAATAAATTTTCTCCATCTGCAATCTTAAATTTGAAATTATATGGATCATCATATGGTTCAGGACATTCTAACGTATCCCATACTGCTAATTCAGAAATACCATTAGCTGGACAATAACCAACTGTTACTAATTTATCCTTAACTGTTAATGTACAAGTTAAAGGCGCATCATGTGAACAGTCATTATCAGGATTGTCTCCATCACAAATATTAGTTCTATTTTGTAAAGAAGTATCATGAGAAACTACTCCAGTTTCTTTATCCTTAACGCTATCGTCATTTATTCCACAAGTAGTGCATGTTCCACCATACTTTTCACAATTGTTAAAGTATTTTTGCATGCTTCCTCCATTACCTAATTTTTGTATTTCCCAGAAAGTTTCATATTTTCCTTCATAAGTATTAAGTTTTACTCGATATTCATAATGATGTTTAACATAATTGTTATATCCTATTTTAGCTTCTTCAAGAGATTCTGTAACAAATCCTCCCGGAATTAAAGTAAAGAATTCTTTATCTTTTTCAACCCAATTACATACTGCGTTAAATGCACCATCAGTTGTAAACTTCTTATCTGCTTTATAAATTTTTTCTTTACGTTTTACGTATTTCTTAAAGCAATCTGAAGGAATTGATTCATTTTCTTCGTAATTATCATTTATCTTATCTTGATTTTTAACATATGATTCCCAATCACCATCATAAGTTGAATTTGCTGAAATAGTAGTAAAACACAACTTTGGATCCGGGTTGAAGAATGCATCTGATACTGCAATTTCCTTTGTTCCATCTAGTGGATCTTTATTAGGATCTTTTGAATATTTATCAGAATAATTATCTGGGAAGACATCATCATCATTTTCTACATAATTATATTCTGGATTTTCTTTTGTATGTTTATAATCATAAGCTCTAACTTTACAACTGTATTTACCTGTTGCATCATTTAAAGCATCATTAGGATTATCTAAATATCCAAATAAGCCCCAGAATTCAACATCAACAGATGATAATTGAGCTTCACCTTTTTCGTTTGCATATATTTGTTCATAACTGAACTTCATAAATGTTCCACTTACATCATAGTGATTTTTCATATTAGTTTGTTCATTCCATAAAGCATTATGTAATTCATCACTATAATCTTTTTCTGTTTCAAAATCGAAATATCTATCACAAGCACTTAAGTATTCCTCAAGTGTTTTAGCATCTTGTATCTTATTTTGATATACACTCTTAGCTGAGTTCATACACATTCCTAAATTATCTCTTATAGATTCAATAGACATGTACTCGTTTATTCCAGCACAATCCCCAACAGTACTAAATAATGAAGGAATCGCTCCAGATATAAAGGAATCACCAGATGAACTTGGGGTATCGCTTCTTACTCTTTCAGGAGTATAATCAGGGTCCCAACTTACGCTACCATTATTATTCCCTAACGATCTACAATGCTCCTCAGCTTTTTGTTTGTTTTCACTATATGCGGAATTAACACAAGAAGCAACCTCATTAGCTGAAGCATAATCAACTATATAAGGATTTATCTTTATCTCTTTTTTCTTTGCTACTTTTCCTGGTGTTGCAGCACTAAAGTAGAATCCCATATGTTTTCCAAATTCCTCATTTTCCTCATCCTTTACGCGGACTTCATAATAGAAATAATCTTGGAACATCGTAGGTGTTGAATAATCTTTAAATGTTCTTCCATTTTTATCACACTTACTATCATCATAGCTAGCACTTTCATATGCTGTTGCAGGGCAATCTGGATTTGCTATACAATGGTAAACGTTATTTTCATCTGTGTAACCACTACAACAATCGTTATTATATGTATAATAACACGTTCCACTCATAGTTCCAGGGGTTGGTAAGACAACGGTATGATCACCATTATTTTCTTTATGAACTGTTGGTCTAGCAGATGTTTTATTATTAATAGCCTCATCTAATCCATGATAATAAGCCGCATATCTTTGATAATCATTATAAGCATCCGCTTCTTCTTTAACTATGTCATAATAATCTTTTTCCCACACATCATATGCAATAGTAATTCTGCATCTACGAACCTCTTCGATATATGGTGTACTTGATTCATCAGGTGCACCAACTAAAGAATTATAGAATGGTGTATCAACCTTAAACTTACTTAATGCAAAATATCTACCAGACGTTGATGTAATTGCTCCTGGAGTAGTTATATGTACTCTTTCAGAACAATACATTTTACAATATCTTTCTTTTACATTATCTGGTAAGTCAAAGTCATCAGCATCTTTAATTTTACCGCCTGTTTTTCTATCACATTTAACTTTATATTGTTTAACTTGTAATTTAGTATGGTCACAGAACATTTCATTCAAATTTAATTGTCTTACTTTAGATTCTGTATCTTCTTCACAACAATTGTTTATATCAATTGTTACATCATTTTCCAAATCTATACCTGGTGGACAGCACTCTTCTTCGTCTTCACATTCTGTACATTCTTTATCAAATGAAAGATCGTTAAAATCTTGATGTCTCCATTTTGTTTTTGGTTTTGATGATTCTGAACCAGAAGATTCACCAGACTCACTACCAGATGAAGAATCACCTTGATGAGCAACTGTTGCTGCCGCATATACTGTTGAATATATTACTCTTTGTTGATCACCTTTACTTGGAGAACAAAGATAAATATGGTCTTCTCCATTATCTTCTTCTTCCTCTTCTTCTGGTGGAGTTTCTTCTTCCTCTTCTTCAGTTGGATCCTCATCGCTCATAAGTAAATATTTAACTCTTATTTCGACATCAGTATCACATTTACCTTCTTCAGGCTTAGGTACAACTGAAATTTTACCTTGTTTAGCTCCATCCGTCCATTCAACTGCATTACTAGGTACAGTACATCCTTTTTTACAAACTACTTTTACCTTTTTAACAGGTACATCTGAAGTAAAGCTATATTTAAGGAGATCACAAGTTTTTTCTTCTTCTTTAACTAATTTCAAATGGTTATCTTCAGTCGAAGTACTATCATCACCTTCATCGTCTCCCGATTCATCATCACCAGAATCATCATCGTCATTACTAGAGTCATATCCTCCACCACCACAAGGTGAATTCTTCATAAAATTCATAGCATTTTCAATGACATATTTTTGACTATTTTCACGGGAATCGAATTTAGCTTTCTTTGCATCAATTGTAAATCCATGGTTAGCAATGTATCTAAACCAAGCTCTAAGAATACCTCTACTACCAGAAGTAGTATCTGTATTTCCAACACCATCACAATAAGCAGCAAATCTTATAGCAGTATCTAACTCACCATCACTCGCTAATTCTTTATTATGTTCGAATACATAATATAAGGCTGGAGCATCACTCTTAGATAATTTTCTACAAGAACCTGCTTGTCCTCCTGCATCGAAATTCATACCTGGATCTATACAATATCCTTTAAGTATTTTCCCATCATCAGTTTCAACATTAATAGTTAAAGTTGTGTACTTACAATCTACGTTGCTCGATCCACAACCCCAGTTCCACTGGTTACTACTGTAATATTGTACTTTAACATCCCATACTTCAGCTTTATTTCCATAGAGATTTGCAGCCCTTACACTTATAGATGGAATAAGTAATAACAACAATAACAACAAACTATTTTTTATTATTGTTTTCATTTGTTGTGTTTGTTGTGCCCTTGATTGATCTTTCAAACTCATCAAATGTTTCTGATGAATCTTCATCATAATTTTCGTCGATTTCATTTTCATGAAGCGCACCACCTTTACGTACTTTTATAACCCCTATTACAGCAACACTAATTGAAATAACCAATAGGATAATAACTATTATGCTAACAATTATTAATGCCGTCTTACTTTCTTTAGTTTGTTCTTCGCGATATTTTTCAATATCGACTTTTTCAATATCTCTAATAGCTTCTTTCAAACTATAACTTTCTTTTGAAACAGGATTATCACTATAAACATACTTTTTGCATTTATCGTAATCTTCTTTACCTTCACATATTTGTGTTACAGCTAACATGTTATACATTGGTGTTTCAAACTTCATTTCTCTTATCAATGCATCTTGGCATGATCCTTTAGAGTATTGAAGAGTCAATGTATAAGTCTCTACAACATGTTGGTTACCCGAAATGAACGAGTAAGAATCTTTTTTGATTTCATAATCTTCATCTTCAGTCTCACCTTCACGATAAACTGTAAGAGATTTTCCATCTGAAGTAACATGTAATACACTCTCATCATAATCATTCGTAACTATTACTTCAAAATCTTTTTTTATTTTAGAAATTGTAACGATTTCTTCTTCTCGTTCCATTTCTTTTTCACAATCATATTCATCTTTAGCTCCAAAGTCTTGATAAATACATTTGCCTTCGGCATCAGTATTCTTTTTCTTAATATTCTTAACTTCAACTTTTACCGTTAAAGCATCACCAGCATTTGAAGCTTTTCTAATCAATTCATTTGGGCAATTAACTGAAATGCCCTTTTCAATTTTTAAATCTTTAACTCTATTTTCCGAATAAGTAATATATGCATTAGTATGAATACTTACAATAACTATTGATACTATTAAGCCTATTACTAAAACGACCAGCGCAACTATACCCGCTATTGCGCTAATTTTGTTTATATCTCTAAAACGAGCATTGTTTCTCATAGTTTTCCTTTTTCCTTTCTTCTCCATAAGTTATAAAGAATAAAAATAATATCCAATACAACTAATAGCGCAATAACTAGCACTATAATCAATCCATATTTAACAAAGAAATCATATAATGCATCTTTATCATTCACATAATAATCTTCGCTTTCATCTGCTTTTCTTTTTTTAGATTCTAGCAATCTTTCCATTGCTTCTTCTCTAGTAATTTTAAAGTTATAATTAATCCATTCCTTACAATAATATGAATCTTCTAATTCTTTATCCTTACAATAAGGAATCGTATCATAAAATTCATTTCTCTTTGGTGTAGTAACTGATAAATTTCTAATGTCACCATTTGAACAAGCATCGGCAATTAAACTAATCTCATTTTGCGTATCTTTTTCGATCATTTCTTGCGTTTTTTGTTCAGCCATCGCCTCATCATTGTTGTATTTAGTCATCATTTGTTTATGATACTTATCATAATTACTAGTTAAAAACTTATCGTAATACTCATCATGCCATACTTCGTTAATATACTCTTGTAAAGCCATCTTCGAAGCTCTTACTGTAATTGTATATTTAACTACTTTCGTTATTTCACATGCATTAAAAACAAACGTACCATTATTTTTTAGATTCTTTAGTTTTTCTTTTTCATTTGAATCTATTGGTGTTGAATTACAATAATACTTAATGTCTTCATTACCAGTATCTACATATCTAACATATAATTTGTTATTGTTAACTTTATTAGCAATATTCATATACATAGTCTTAGGCAAATTATGAATAATTATTTTGAATCCATCAACTACCCCATCACTACCAGTTCTAAAGCTATATGCCACATTAATTTTACTAGCATCCTCTTTAAGATTAACTCTTATGTTATAAGGGCAAAATTTCTTAGTTGTTGTCGTTGTCTTTTTTGTCGTAGTTGTTGTACTACTAGTACTTACAGTTGATGTTGTTCCTTTCGTAGTAGTTTTCTTTGTAGTAGCGGCCAAAACGCTTGTTGAACTAAAACAAAAAAATAAAACAAAAACAAGTATTACATATAAAAAATGTTTTTTCACATTTGACCTCCTCTACCTTCATAATAATTATATCAAATTTATCAAGTCTATTCAATTATTTCAAGCAAAAAAAGAAATCTTTTTTGATTTCTTTTTTAATGTAAAACTGGACGTTGAGGTGTCGTGTCTCTATCCCAATTTGAATTACCATTTCTGACTATTTGAATATTCTTATCATTAGCCCAAATATCCTCTGTAGCAACATAACTATCATTGATTGAATTTATACTATTTGTTTGAGCTAAATCAGTAACAAAAGTACTAATACAACGAACACAATTATGACTTCCTTTTATGCCGCAATCACAACTTAAATTAAAGTCATTATATCCACCAGCTTCAAAACGATAATTATTATATTCCTTTATAGCTTCGATTGTTTTTGGTGTTAATACAAACGAATAAGTCATTCTTTCTGGAGAATAAGTTAAATCATTCTTTCCATCTAATTCAATAGATTCACGAGTATCATTTCCTCTTTCTGTTAGCCAATTCTTACCCCAACCAGCCGGATCCTCATAAGGAGGTATATCCGTTGGGAATAAATCAGATGGCTCTGCAATTTTAAACATAAAGTTATAAATGCTATCACAAGAACTATTACCTGCACATGTTATTCGACAAACATCTTTATAATTTGAACTTGAAGCAACGCCTTCACATACTCCAGTCGATACCAACTTTTGTGTTACATCAAAATAGCATGATGCTGGTGCATTATATGCTCCAGAATTTCTTCCTGAACATGTAGAACCTTTTTGGAAATATGAATCAAATTGTCTTTGAACCTGACTTCCTAATCCGCTAATATGATATAAAATCTCATGTTTTCCAGCATAAGTAGTTAAAAAAGTTCCTAACAATTGATCATGAGTTACATAATTATTAGTTAATGGATTAGATGACGTATAACCACCAGGTTCTAATGTATACAATCTATTATTTGTATCATCAAAAGTACAATTTACTTTATAAGTTCCATCTAATGTAACATATTTCGGGAATAATATTTTACCTGTCGAATCTTGCGGTAAGTAAACTTTGCCATTAACCGGTGAATGCATCAAAATATTAAATCCTGTCAATCCAGATGAAGGTCCAAAAGTCCGAAAAACTACTGAGCTAATATAAGGACTACTAATCGATACTGTATTAACAGCATTATAAAAAGCTGACATAACAGTATTACCAACTCTAAATTGCCAATTATCTAATGAACCAACATTATATGGTAAATATTCACTACGTATAATACTAACACGAATTAATTTCGAAGAACCAAACTTACTATCATATTCTCCATATAATAAACCAAAATCCGGATCAAATTCCATTTCATCTCTAATAAGTTCTACTTCACAATGTGGAACAATTGAACCTGATACAGTCATAGTTGCATGTTGTCCGCTTTCATTACTATATACTTGATCATATTCAAATGATGTTTCAATCTTTGATACATCATAGTGATTTTCTAGATTTACAGCACCATAATATCCTTCATTAAAGAAGTGGAAACAATCATGCATCGATGCTTCAATTACTTTAATTCTTGATAAAGCAGATTGATATCCACCAAACGCACTATTAGCTCCCGATTTAAATCCTGCCATATGAGCTTCATATTGTGGATAGTATCCATCACCTTTTAAATACAAATATTCATCATATCCTTCAGTGAATTTACACGTATAATGATTGTTTGTTTTAAAATTATAAGTGAAATTATGAACACGATCACAAACAAGCGAAGTACACGCATAATGTCCATATCGCGACGGAGTATTACAATCTGCAGTGGCAGACAAATAAGGAACATCTTCGCAGTGAGCAATCTCTGTTGGAATACGTGAGCCGTCAGGGCATGTACATTTTGGACTACCTGCTGCCGCATATGGGCCAACTATACAAGTATCATTTTTATATGCAAGAGACCAATAATTGCCAATCAAAGGTTTACTATATCCTACTTTAGACCTAGAAACCCTTACATTTACATTAATAAACGAATTACCCAATCCGTAAGCAAATCTCGGATTACTACCACCCACATACGCATCTGTACTTATTGAGGCAAATGGCATCGGGAATGAGTCAACATCTATATCTGAAGCATTTATCCTATCATAGTTTATTGAACACGTTCTCTCGACAGTTGGACATACCGCAGTCATTGGCCTAGATGCATATTTATCGCCAGTTGGGCAATGAACTGTTCCGACGTTTCTTGTACACTCTATTTTAACTATTTGCATAGCGTTTTCTATTCTATACATTCCAACAAGAGAATTATCCTCCCCTGCACGATAATAGTAATAATGCGCCATATTGTTGTAATAACTATTATAGAAAGAATTCTCCGAAAGAATAGCATTAATATATTGTTTAATGAATTCAGCAAAATCAACTGAAATACGGCATTGTCTCTCAGCATGAATATCAAACTTAGTAAAATCCAATTCAAAATATCTACCAGCAGTAACTGTTACCGGTGGCGGTGTAATTATTTTTGTTCTTTCCATACAATACATCTGACAGAACGCTCTCATTGTACTTAAATCAGCATCTGGTGATGTTGTTCTAAAATCTTCTGCATAAGTTAACGCTTGAAGTCCACATTTAACAATAGACATCAAAGTTTTTCTACGAAGTTCAGGATTTGGCAAGAAAATATCATCTATATTTAATGGATCCTCAACTGTCTTTTCAATTAAAGAATCAGTAACTACACTTGTATTAGCATCATTAGGATCAACACAGCAATTATTAATTGAACTCTTTATTTCTACATAACCTGTTGGAAGACAACGTCCATATCCACCAGTTACACATTGTTCTGACCATTCATATGGTACACAACTACTTGGTATTGTTAATGTATAATTATAAGTTTTTAAAGAAGTATCAAAAGAACTAGCATTTCCTTGTTCACCTACATAAGTTAATATCTTTTGAACATTTTTACCATGTGATACCTTACACATATATAAGTTTTCTTCTCTACCACCACGATATTTAACTGTTAAAGTTATTGTTACCGCTCCACTATTACATTGTGAACTTTCGAAAATAGCAGATTTATCAATTATAATTCTATTACCAGAAACATAAGCTCTGACTCTACTATCATTATTTACAATAACATCAGTAATTTGAACAGTATCATTTGTATTAACTATTAAAGCTAAAGTATCATCACTACAACTAACTGCACTTTCTGTACCATCAATACTTATATCCGCTTCCGTTGTTGAAGCATAATACATTTTATCAGCAATATTCTTAACATTAATTGCTTCTCTAAATAATGCATAAGCAGCTGTTGCATATGCTTCCGCATTAGCCCCAGAAACGAAACTTTGAATTGAATATCCTCTATAAATAGTTTCTTTTAATCGCTTAGAAACATAATCATTTATTTCTCGTTGATTACCACCATATATATTCTCCCCTTGCTTCAATAAATTAGAAAGCAATTGTAAATAATTAGTCATTTGATTAAATGATGAACCTGTCGTAGTTGAAGTTGAACTAGCTATACCCGTAGCCATAGCATAAAATCTTAAAGCCATATCTGTAGCTACAATATATTGTTCATCAGGTATTGGACTACGACGAGCATTACCTGCTAACTTAGATAAATATATAAATCCTGCAGTAACACCTTTAGAATATTTATCACTTCTTACTGCTGAACAACATACATTTTGATTACCACTTGGAAAATAGAATCCTGGATCTAAACAATAACCATAATATGAGCCTGGTCGATCATCAAATTTAACTGTGAAAGAAGAAACTCCATATGTCGCACTGGAATCTACTCCTCCACCATTAAGAGCCCCATAACTCATTATTCTTAACCCCTCTAATATTCTATTACCATTTAATGTTACTTTTGCTGACTCTTCTGAACAAGCAGCATAAACAGATGAACTAAATACAACAAAACAAGCAACTAAAAATAATATGTATTTTGATACTTTTTGCATTAGTTCACCTACTCTCTATAGTGCTATTTATAAGCACCCACTATCATACTTAAGTATACCATATAATACACTAAAAAAACAACAACCGAAGTCGTTGTTTTTTAACTAATATAATACTGGCTGAACAACAGTATCATCCTTATCCCATTTTCTATTTCTATCTCTAACATTTTGGATATTTTCATTACCCATCCATATCGGAGTTTCTGAAGAATATAAAACATTATTTGTATAAATACCATTCCTTTGTGCTAAATTACTCAAGAATTCACTTACACAATGAATACATGCATTCTGACCATTATTACAAGAACAATTCAAGTTAAAGTCACTATATCCACCATATTCTATTCTATCGTCATTATATTCTTTTATTGCTTCTAGTGTTCTCGGTGAAAGTATAAATGAATACATCAATTTATCCGGAGAATATGTTTTATCATCTCTAGCGATTGATTCAATTTCTCTACGTGTATTTTCACCATTTTCCGTTTGCCAGTTTTGTCCCCAACTACTTCCATCAGCAGTACTATTAAATCCATTTGGGAATATATTCGCTGGATCAGCTATTTTAAACATAAAGTTATAAATACTACTACAAGTTCCATCTAATGCACAAGAAACATAACAAACATCATTATAGTTAGCCGTTGATGCAACATCATCACATACTCCAGTTGTAACTAATTTTTGTGTTACATTGAAATAACACGAAGCTGGCGCAGCTACCGATCCCGAATTTCTTCCTGAACAAGTTTCACCTTTTTGGAAGTAGGTATCTAATTGCCTTTGAATTTGACTACCGGTTCCTGTAACATGATATAAAATTTCATGTTTACCAGCATATGTTGTTAAGAATGTCGTTAACAATTTATGATGAATTATATAATTATCCGTTGTTGGTGTTGTAGCACTAAATCCACCAGGTATTAATGTATAGAAATCATTATTATCAATACTAAAATCACAATAAACTCTATATGTACCTTGAATAGTTGCATACTTATAGAACAAATCACCTGCTTTTGCTGGTAGTACATTAAATGATTGAAGATACGACTCTAAAGACAACCCACTAAACGCCCACGTTCTATAATGACCAACCTTATAAGGTAAATCTTGTCTATGGAATCCTCTTAATTTAATATCACCATAATGGCCAAATCCTGGGTCATATTCTTTCTTAATATCTTCAAGTCTAACTGTACATTCGTGTTCAATATTTCCATAAATAGTGGCCGTTGTCATTCCGCCATACTCACTTGTATATACTTGATCATATTCAAACGAAGTGTCTATTTTAGAAACATCATAGTGTTTATCTAAATCCATACCACCATAATAGTTTCCTTCGAAGAAATGAAGACACTCTCTAAATGAAGCTTCAAGTGTTTTTAATCTAGATAACGCAGCCAAATATGCTCCTCTAGCACCTGATGCCCAATTTTTATATTCATTCATATGTGCATCAAATTTTGGATAATATCCTTCACTTTCCTTCATAATATAATCCAATGTCTTTTGACCTTCTTCAGAAATATAACACTGAAAAGCATCACCTGCAGCTGTTGAAAAACTATTTGTATACGTATGCCATACTCTTGTTACCGTCGGAGGACCACAAGAAGTAATACAGTTTGTAGGATAATCTACGCGCAACGTATAATAACTGAAACTTGCAGGAACTCCATCCCCATTTGGACACGTACAGTTTGGTTTACCAGCTAATTCCCACGGATCCCCAACGCAATGGTTAACATATGAATAAGCAAAATATCCTCTTTTTGGTGGTTTACGATAATCAGCAATCATTTCTCTTCCATGGCCAATTACCCCATCAATAAATGTATCTGTATGATGATAAGCATATTTCCCAGAGTTTTGAAAAACATCTTCTCTTACACCGACATCAAAATAAGGATAATTAGCATTATCAACACTTTGTGTATCTAACCTATCATAATCTATTGAACAATTCCTTACATAAATTTTACCCTCTTGCGTTCCACCTGTACAATTAAGCGAAGCGGAAGAAACGCTAATATATCCTGGGGAATCGCTAGTATTTGGACAACCAGCCCCACCAGCTTTTCTCTTACAATGAATTGGAATTAGTTCCGTTGCATCCCATCTATGTAATCCTTCATAGCCATTGTCAAATACTGTTCTATATAATAAATAATGGGCCATATTTCTATAATAACTTGTAAGCGCTTGTGCTTCTTCTTTAACTACCGAAACATAAGTCTGAACAAATTTAGAGAAATCAACCGAAATACGACAAGTTCTTTCTTCGTGTATATCGAATTTCCTAAAGTCTAATTCAAAATATCTACCTGCCGTAACATCTACTGGTGGCGGTGTAAATATTTGTGTTCTTTCCATACAATACATTGCGCAGAACTCTTTCATAACTGACGAATCAGCGTCTGTTGAATTAGTAGCATAAAAATCCGGTGCACTAGTTAAACTTTGCGTATGGCATTTAACAACAGACCTTAGATCACCACGATCCAAATCAGGATCTTTAACAAACAACTCATTGATATCTAATGGAGTATTAGTTGACTGATAACTCATTGCATCAGTTACAATACTTGTATTAGCATCTTCCGGGTCATAACAGCAATTATTTATTGAACTTTTAATTTCTACCGTTCCATTTTCATAGCATCTACCCGTACCAGGTCCATTATTAATACATCTATCAGACCATTCTTGTGGTACACAACTACTTGGTACCGTTAATACATATGTAAATGTTCTTGTTTTATTAGATGTACCCATATGTCCTTCTGAACCTGCATATGTAAGTATTTGTTGTTGCTTTCCACCAGACATAGCATTACAAATATAAACATCTTCATCATTACCACCTTCATAGTAAGCAGTCAAAGTAACGGTAACTGCCCCACTATTACATTGTCCTCTAGCAAATAATCCATTCTTATTGATTATCAATTTATTACCCACAATAGATGGGTTAATATCTGAATCATTATTGGCCACAAACCTTAAATTACGTACTGTATCATTTGTTTCAAAATTTATTTCTATAGTTTCATCTCCGCAAGATACTTTATCTTCCGTTCCATCAAATCTAATATCTTGTGGTTTATAACTTGCACTATTTGAGGAAGATGCTTTATTTCTTTCTTCCATAGCATTTTGGAATAACGAATATGCTCCAGAAATAAACTTTTCACTATCTGGTCCAGATAAGAAACTCTTTATTGTATATCCACTATATTTAGTTTCTCTTAATCTTCTTTGAACATAATCATTTATTTGCGAATATGCTGTCTCACCATATATTGTTCTACCTTGTTTATATAAACTAGTTACTAATTGTAAGTAATTTGTTAAATGATAAAAAGCTTCACCTACTGAAGTTGATACTGAATTTGATAAATTATTAGCCATAGCATAAAATCTAATAGCTAAATCAGTCATAATAATATTATCTCTATCACCATGTTGTCTTGCTTCACCAGCTAGTTTAGATAAATATATAAAACCAGCTTTTACACCTTTAGTATATTTATTTCCTGGTACAGCATTACAACATACACTTTGTAATCCAACAGAATATCTATATCCTGGATCTATACAATAACCATAATAATTTGTACCCGGTCTACTATTAAAGTGTACTTCAAAAGTTGATACACCATATTGAGAAGCATAATTTCCTGTTCCACCTAATGCTGCATAACTTCTTACTGTATAATCTTGTAATATGTCATTATTAATAATAGAAATAGTTCCTGATTCTTCTGTACAAGCTGCTTTTACAGGTGCACTAATGAATATAAATAAAAGAAAAAATATTGTTAAAAATATAGCTTTTTTCATTAGTTCACCTACTTTCTAAACGCCTAATTATAAGCGCCCACTATCATATTTAAGTATATCATATTTAGCAATAAAAAAACAATAACTAGCGTTATTGTTTTATGCCTCTTCCTCTTCTTTCTTTCGGCGTTTTGCATTACGTATGTATAAAGATACAATAATAATTAAAACGATTACGAATTCTGCAACAATATAAACTATGATTATATATTTAACTACGTTTTTCTTTTCTTCAAATTGTTTTAAGAATTCAGCATCTTCTTTAGATATTATATTATGTTCATGTTGGTATTCTAATATCTTTTCATACATCTTTGTATTAGAAATATCTTCGTAAATAAATTCTAAACAATATTCATAATCTTCCATACCATAACATATATTAGATCCATAGAAGTCATTATATTTTGGTGTTGTTATAGTAAATCTTTTTACTAATTGATCACTACATGTCTTAAATTCTTTGTCTGTATAATAAACTGAAATAGTATAAGTTGTTAATGTACCAGTTGTATCTGAAACATGTTGTACTTTTCCACCAACAATACTATCTCCTTCATAAATAGATTGAATAAAAGTATTATCATCTTCAATAGCTATATAATAATTATTTGGAATACCTGTAACATTAATAATATAAATATATTCTTCTGTTTCAACTAAAGCACACTCTTTTGTTTGAGCATTTGTTGTTTGTTCCAAATCACATAATTTAACTTTTTGTGTTGAATATTCAAAATTAACAGCAATACTATCTGCTGTATCTACAGCTGTTTCCAAAGTCTCATTACTACAACTACTACCAGACATATCAATTATTAATTCTTCTGCTTGTCTAGTTGGTTTATAGGTTGCATCTTGTGCTGTATAAGTCTTAGCCGTAGCTACTAAATATATTATTAAAGCTATACTTCCAATTAATACTAATATAGCCACAATCAAAATAATATATTCGTATTGGAAAAATGGTGTTCCTTTAAATATATCTGTATCCATATCATCAGCAACACTTCTACTGACATAATCACTATATTCATTACGAACATTATTGTCATTATCCATATCTAAAACACCATCCTCTCAATATTATTCATATTAATTATACCAAAACAAACATTTTCATACAATATAAAAACTAACTAAGATTATTAGTTAGTTCAACATTTGTTTTTAAGATGTAATCATGAACACTTCTATTACTATCCGTAAATACAAATATTATTGCTAGTATACCCATATATAATGTTTGAAAACTATATAAATAATTATAAGCATAAGAATATGTATTCATATCCATAGCATAACAAATAATACTATTAATTATTGAAAAGAAACATCCACTTACTAATACAGCTCTTATAATATAATTTATCAAAGGAATATCTTTTTCTTTATCTTTTACATTAATAACTCTTAATTTAAATAATTTCTTACCTAACGTTTGTCCCTTTAATAAATATTGTAATAATCCAAAATATAATAATGTAACTACCACACTAATAACACTAAAAGGAACTGTATATCTTTCTCTTAATACTACTGACTCTAATACTTTATCTTGATATGCTAATACTAAATCATTAGATAACTTCTTAACTTCATCATCACTATAATCTTTTTCTTCTAATTTAATACGTTCATATCCTTCCGGTAATTCAAAAGTAATTTCCCCTTCTTCAATCTTATTATCTTTTAATACCTTTTCTACATTATCCACTACTTCATTATACTCACTACTTGTTTTATGTATTTCCTCATTAACTCCTTTTAACTCATTAGCATTAATTGGAATAAAACTTAATAATAAAAATACAACTGCTAAAATAAAATAATCTACTATATATGCTAATATTCTAAAAATAAACTTTTTCATGTCCTATTTCTCCCTAATAATATTAATTATAACAAATATATATTCATTTGCAATTTATATTAAAGTATAGTATTATTTTAGGTGGTGAGAGAATAAAATGGAACATATTATAGAATATTTAATAATCATTGCTGTATTAATTATTATCTCTTTTGTAATAGTTAAATTAAATCGTAAAAATTTCAATTTAGAAGTTAATAAATTAGTTAAATACTTAGGTGGAAAAGATAATATCTTAGATACTGAAGTAAATATGTCACGCTTTAAGGTAACTTTAAAAGATACTTCCATTGTTGATAAAGAAGGTATTCAAAAACTTGGAGCTAAAGGTATCGTTGAAATAGATAATCAATTAAAGATTATATTTGGTAATGATGCACGTGTATTAAAAAAATACATTAGTGAAATGAAATAAAAAAAGTAAGATTTAATCTTACTTTTTTATTTTAAACTGAATCAATATTAATTCTTACTCTGTTAATATTCATATTGTAAGCTGCAGCTTGAATTAAAACTCTTAATGCTGCTACCATCTTACCATTTCTACCAATTACTGTTCCCATATCTTCTTCATGAACAATAATCTCTAATTGGATAACTTCATCGTCTCCAAGAAATTCTTGAACACTAACAATTTCTGGATTTTTAACTAAACTTTTAACCAAATTTTCTGTAAATGTAATTAATTCTGTATGCATAATTATTTACCTTCTTTATTTGATTTAAATTTAGCCCATACACCAGCTTGAGTTAAAATATTTTTAACAGTATCAGTTGGTTGTGCACCATTCTTTAACCAATTAAGAGCCTTTTCTTCATCGATATTGATATTATTCTCCTTCTTAACAGGATCATAAGTACCTACAGTTTCAATAAATCTACCATCTCTAGGACTTCTAGAGTCAGCAGCTACTACTCTATAAAAAGGTTTTTGTTTTGCACCCATTCTTTTTAATCTTAATTTAACAGCCATTTTCTATCCTCCTCGCTTCATGTAATATACTAACACACTCAAAATAAATAGTCAACCTTTTTTAGTTGACTATTTTTTCTTTGTCGTTGTTGTTGTTTCTTTTTCTATCTTAACTCCATCATATGTATTTTGTATTAAAGTTTTAGCTTTAGTAATTGCTTCTTCTTTTAACTTAACAACAGATAATTTAGACTTACCCGTAGACATACATACTTCTCTACCTAAAGTACCTTCAACACCATAAGTTTCAAAATCAAAAGATTTACCACCAGTTAATACTTTACTAACAAATTTCGTAATATCATCTTTACTCATATTTGTTACTACTTTACCATCTAATGATTCTAATATCTTTGTATACTTACCTAATATTGTCGGAGTCATACATTTATTAATAATAGCTTTGATTATTTCCATTTGATGATCTCCACGGGCAAAATCTCCACCTGAGAAATTATGTCTATTACGAGCATAAGCTAATGCTTGTTCTCCATTTAATGTTCTCTTACCTTTCTTTAAACATATTAAATCTTCTTGTTTCTTACTTCTCTTAGAATTTTGTTCACAGAAAGATTTAGGAACATCTATTGTTACTCCACCTAAAGTATTAATGATAGATATAAATGATTGGAAATTAACTCTAGCATAATAATCTACTTTAACACCATATAAATCTTCAAGTGTCTTAACACTCTCTTCTATACCATATATACCTGCATGTGTTAATTTATCATATTTTTGTCTTGTATGTAATAAAACATATGAATCTCTTGGTGTACTTATCATTGTTATTTGATTAGTCTTTGGATTAATAGTTAATAAAATATTAACATCACTTCTAGCATTCGAAGATACTTTCTTACCCATTGTATCTATACCACTTACATATATTGTAAAAGTATCTTTAGAAACATCTTTATTACTCTTTAATGTTTTAATTTGATCTTCAATAGCTACTTCATATATACTTTCAATATTTTCATAATTCTCTTTAAATTCTTCTCTTATAACATCTTCATATGATGATTCAAAGAATATTGCATCAGTCTTTTTATTTATTAAATAATCTAATAATTCATCTAATGAATCTAAATAATCATCTCTTATTTCTATTTCTGATTCTACTTTTCCCAATGCTTCTCTTATTTCTGTATCATCATCACTATTAAGATATGTTATTGTCTTATTATTAAGGTCTTTTAGGTTTTTATAGCCACTATCTTTTAAGACATACACATTATACGTAGTAACTCTTTTTCCATCATCTATTATTCTAAAAATGAACTCTTCGGTCTTTGAACCATATGTCATAATAAATATTTCAATAACAGATAACACTACACTAAATAAACATAACATTATTTTAACCCAAATTGATGTTCTTCGTTTACCAACTTTTACTGCCATCCAAAATAATAATATTATTAATATTATGGATGCCGGTACTAAATAAAATATTGAGAATACCCCTGTATAAGTTAAATATCCTAAAGTAATTACAGTTATTATTAAAGATAAGAATATAATTAATTGATAACCAAAACTACTTTTAATTTTCTTACTTGGCTCTTTTTTCTTTGTATTTGCCATATTTACCATCTCTTTAATATTCTATCATGATTAACGATAAATATGCCTATTATATGGGAACTATACCCTTTTCTTTACACAAAAAGACTAGTTTTTCAACTAGTCTTCACATTTTAATTCAAATAATATATCTCTTAATTCCATAGCTTTCTCGAAATCTAGATTCTTTGCTGCTTCTTTCATTTCTTTTTCTATAGTTAACATGAATAATTCTCTATCTTTCTTACTCATCTTATCAAACTTAGTTTCTTCGATTTCTTCATCTACTTCATTAGTTACAACATCTTGTATTTCTTTAATAATTGTCTTAGGAATAATACCATGTTCTTCATTATATTTCTCTTGAATAGTTCTTCTTCTTTGTGTTTCTTTAATTGCTGTATCCATAGATTCACTCATTGTATCGGCATACATAATAACATGTCCATTACTATTTCTTGCACATCTACCTACAATTTGTATTAATGATCTATCACTTCTTAAGAATCCTTGTTTATCCGCATCCATTATAGCTATTAATGATACTTCTGGTAAATCTATACCCTCTCTTAAAAGATTTATACCTACTAAAACATCATATTTACCCATTCTTAATTCTTTAATAATCTTTAATCTTTCTAACGTATGTACTTCACTATGCAAATAAGCAACCTTTATACCCACATTCTTTAAATAATTAGTTAACTCTTCAGCCATATGAATAGTTAAAGTTGTTACTAATACTCTTTCTTGTTTTTCTGTTCTTAATCTAATTTCCTCAATCAAATCATCTATTTGACCATCAGTACTCTTAACTTCAATTGTAGGATCTAATAATCCAGTTGGTCTAATTATTTGTTCTGTACACTTATTATTAACTAATTCTAATTCATAATCTCCTGGCGTCGCAGATACATATATTACTTGATTAATCTTATCATTAAATTCATCAAATTTAAGTGGTCTATTATCTAAAGCACTAGGTAATCTAAACCCATATTCTACTAATGTAGTTTTACGCATTCTATCTCCATTATACATTCCTCTAACTTGAGGAATAGTAACATGTGATTCATCTATAACTAATAAGAAATCATCAGGAAAGAAATCTATTAAACATGTAGGTGTTTCTCCTTCATTTCTTAAAGCTAAATGTCTTGAATAGTTTTCTATTCCATGACAAAAACCTGTTTCTCTTAACATCTCTAAATCATAATTAGTTCTTTCTCTTAATCTTTGTTCTTCAAGTAACTTATTATTATCATGTAATTCCTTACATCTATCTATCATTTCTTGTTCAATACGTCTACAAGCTTCTTCTAGTTTTTCTTTATTTGTTACAAAGTGTGTTGCCGGAAATATTGTTACACTTTTCTTATGTTGAAGTATAGCCCCCGTAAGTATATCAAACTCACTTATTCTATCTACTTCATCACCAAACAATTCTATTCTTATACCATTTTTCTTTTCCGCAATTGGTACTATATCAATAATATCTCCTTGTACTCTAAATGTTCCTCTATGAAAATCTATTTGATTTCTTTCATAGTTCATATCAACTAATCTAGTTAATATATCATTCTTAGATAATGTATCTCCTACTGTAACCATTAATAAATGATTAATATAATCATCAGGATCTCCTATACCATATATACAAGATACTGAAGATACTACAATTGTATCTCTCGTAGTTAATAACGCTGAAGTAGCACTATGTCTTAATTCATCTATTTCATCATTTATACTAGCATCTTTTTCAATATAAGTATCACTCTGAGGAACATATGCTTCTGGTTGATAATAATCATAATATGATACAAAGTATTCTACTCTATTCTCTGGAAATAACTCTTTAAACTCACTATATAATTGTCCTGCTAAAGTCTTATTATGTGCTAATACTAAAGTTGGTTTTTGTACTTTCTCTATAACATTAGCTATAGTAAATGTTTTACCTGTACCTGTTGCACCTAATAATACTTGATCTCTTTTTCCCTCTTTAATACCTTCAACTAAAGAATCTATAGCTTCTGGTTGATCACCACTAGGTTGATACTTTGATATTAACTTAAACATATTATTCCTCCTTTCGCTTGATTATAATAACATAAATTTTAATATTTTAATATCACTCTTTAATTATACAATAAAAAAGCAAGAATTAAATTATTCTTACTTTTTCTTTACTAAACATAATACACTTTCACGTTCAAAATCACTTACTGGTAATCCATATCTTATTTTATCTTCGAATGATAAATCTTCTCTTTGATAATGTTTATAATATTCATCTAACATACCTATACCATCCATAGTTTCATATACATTACCATTTCTACCGCGTTCATATCCTAATACTAAATATAAATTTCTTAATTCATTAAATTCATCAGATAATTCTGGATATTTTTCTTTTAATACTTGAGTAATCATTTCATAAACTTCAATTTGCGCATTTCTTTCTACGAAATAATCTTGTTTACCCCTATTATATCTTTCAATAGCATCTAAATGTTTATTCTTGTACATTCTTTGAAATATCGTTTTATCTTTTGGCATTCCATATATTAATTTATATGCTCTATTTATATTTTTACTATTTTCTGATTTAATACCTTCACTAACTAAATATTGATTATAATGTTCTAATTCATGTCCTAATACATACATTAATATTACTGATCTTAATAATAAATAATCTTTAGTCTTAGAACGTAATCCTGATATTAACATATCTAATGATCTATCCATTAAACAAGGATTATAACATATATTTCCTGTTTTTCTATCTAAGTATAAAAAATAACCTGAATCTAATAATAGTTTTGGTTTAATATCCATTGATTCAGTTAATTCATCAAAAGTAAAATTAACTGTTTCTTCTGAAAAATCCATACCTTTTAAATTATCTACTAACCATCTTAATCTATCGATATCTTCTTCATTCTTAACTATATTTGACATATTAAAACCCCTTACTTGGTTCAATATAATAGCATATATCCTATATTTTGGCAAATTAAAAGAGCTATAAGCTCTTATTGTATTATTAAAGTAGTATATTGAATTAAAGCATTATTATACTTATCTATAGCTTTAATACCAATATTATTATATATACCTATTTCTGAATAATAACCAAATTTATCATCTGTATATTGGAATTCTATTTCACCGCTTAAATCAAAAGCAGAACCTTCCAATACAAACATATCAGGTGTATATGTTGTACCTTTTTTTATAACTAATTGAATTAGTTTAAATGTTGGTGCACTAGTATCTTGTATCTTAAGTTTAGTTTGTACTTTTCTTCTTGGATTTAAGATTACTTCAACATCATATTCTCCAACTTCAACCGGTTCTTTTACTTCTTCACCATTTTGATAATATTTTAAGGTTGTATCAACATCACTCTTAACATAATACTCTTTAGCCTTAGGTAATACACCACCATATTCCATTGTTAATTCTTTTGGTTTTATACCTCCAAAGTGTATATCTCCATTAGAATATACATATGCTGCTACACAACATACTATAATTAAAAGAATAACTAATATTTTATTACCCATATAATCATCTCACTATCATAATATTATTATATAAAAAAACTAATATATTTACAAATAAAAAGACGCTTTTTAACGTCTTCTTGAATATGATAGTACATAATATGCCATTTGTATTAAACTAGATAATACTGCTGCCACATAAGTTAAAGCTGCGCTAGATAATACTTTAGACACTCCAACATTCTCATCTACTGTTGTTATTCCATCTTCTAATAAAATCTTTTTAGCCCTTTCACTAGCATTAAATTCAACTGGTAAAGTAACTAATTGAAACACTAATGATAATGCTGTAATTCCCATAGCCCATAATAATAAATCAAAAACTTGAAAGAAAAATCCAATTACTAACATAACATAAGCTATTTTAGTTCCAATACTAACAATTGGAAATATTAATGATCTAATACGTAACATCGCATATCCTTCTTTATCTTGGATAGCGTGTCCACATTCATGAGCTGCTATTGCTAAAGCTGCAATTGTTTCACCATGAAATACATCATGGCTAAGTTTAACAGTCTTTCTACTTGAATCATAACAATCACTTAGTTCTCCACCCGGATTCTCTACTATATAAATATTATTTAATCCGTGTTCATCTAAAATTTTTCTTGCAACTTCAAAGCCTGTTATTCCTCTATTATTTTTTAAACTCTTATATTTATTATAAGTATTTTTAATATTATAACTAGCTATCGCAGGAATTATTAATATTAATAAATATATCAATATAAAATCCATATCATCACCTACTATTTAATTATATCATAGTTTTATGAAAATTATATTAAATCAAAATGTTTATTTAATACTGTATCTCTATTTAATACTAATTTCTTATAAGAACCTTTATTTCTCATTATTTCTCTTTGAGGTTTAAGAAGAGCATTACTAATTAAGTTATTTAAATCTCTTACACTCTTATCACCTTTTTTAAGTGCATCTATTACTCCTCTTGCAAATTCTTCATCACCTGTTATTTCTACACCATATTCTCTTTCAAATCTTTGTTTCTTCTTTAAGAAAGTACTTAATTTAGAATGTAATATAACATGTAATTTAGTATTATCATCTAATTCATAATATGGGAAATAATAATTAATTCTTGTTAATAACTCTCTATCAAAATAACCTGCATCAATTAATTTTTGTTCAGAGAATCTTTCTACTGGTTTATTTTTTTGTTCTTCACTAGCAAATCCCATATGTCTATTATGTTTTCCCTCAAATGCTTCCGTAAATGCTCCTAAGAATACTTTATTAAACATTCTTGTATTTACTTTATATGTTTTATATTCTTTACTAATTGGGAAATCTCCACCTTCGATTAACTTTAAGAAGATATTAGTTAATGTAACTTTTTCATCTAAGCTATCTTTACCTAACTTATCGAATTCATCAAATACTACAATTGCCCTATTATATAATTCTTCTCTAAATCCATTCGAAGATATTAAAGAATATAATACATCTTCAACTGTAGTACCTACATAACCTTGTGGTACTAAGTTAATTGTATTTGCTACTACTATTGGAACACCTAAATATTCCGCTGCACATTCCATTGTTGCTGTTTTACCTGTACCTGTAGGTCCTGGTATTAAGAATGATTCAACTCCATCTTCTTCACTCGCAGTAAAATTAGACATTAATACTGTAGCAATCATTTCTATTTCTTCATCATGACCAAATATTCTATCTTTTAAATATCTTTCTAAACCATCTAATGTTAATTCTTCAAAAGCTCTAGGAACATTATCAGCACTAGGTTTATCAAACTTCTTAGCTGTTTCTTCTTTTTCTACTTCACCAGCTTTAAATTTCTTATATTTAACTGGATCAAACTCAACATCTGCTGGTACCCCATCTTTCATATATACTCTTTGTACACCTTCTTTAGTCTTACTATGAGTATATTTAACAATTGTATCTCTATATGTTGTTAATATATCTTTCATACATTCAATATCATCCATATTAAGAATAATATTTAATATTTTTTCATTTAATACTACAGAATCTTCCCCATCTATTACATCATATACTGATTTTTCTGATTCAGCATCATCATATAATTCTCCTGGTTTAAACGTAACTTGTTTACCATCTCTAATGATAATCATTTCCTCCATCTTATCATCATAATAACAAGACTTAACTAATTCAATATCATCTTTATTTTCCATTCCATAATATTCAAGTAATTCTTCATCACTCATATCATTACCAACAACATATTTTCCATCTAAAATAGGATTTGATACATGGCAAAAGACCTGCTTACCTGTTTTAAAGTAACCATCTTCTACATCACCTGTAATAAATCCCATTGGTTTTAATAAGAAAATATCGTCGATAAGTTTAATTTTTGCATATTTCACTGCTGTACGCATACCTAAAACCTCTATCTATACAATTTATTCCCCTAATATTCTATAAGTAGTACCTTCTCTTGTATCTACTAATTCAATTCCTTTTTCTAACAAATCATTTCTAATTTGATCTGCTAAAGCAAAATCTTTATTTTTCTTAGCTTCTTTTCTCTTTTCAATTAATTCAAGTATTTCTTCTTCATTTTCTACTTTAGTATTACTTTCTTCTTTAATTAATTGAACATCAAATACTTTATCAAAATTAGTTACTAATTCTAATTTAGTATTACCATTTAATTCATTATCTTTTAATACTTCATATAAAATACTTAAAGCATTCGAAGTATTTAAATCATTTCCTATTTCTTCTTTAAATCTATTATTATACTTATCATATAATTCTTGATTTAATTCTCCTTCTTTAGCTATATTACTAATTCTATTTCTTAATTTATTTAATGTTTGTTGTGCTTGATCTAAAGCATCATAAGAGAACACTAATTGTTTTCTATAATGACTTCCTAAGCACATAAATCTAAATGCTAATGGGTCATATCCTTTTTCTTCAAGAACACTAACCGTTAATATTGCTCCATTACTCTTACTCATCTTACCAGATTCATCTAATAAGTGTTCATTATGGAACCAATAATTACACCATTTATGTCCTAAGAATGATTCACTTTGTGCTATCTCGTTAGTATGATGTGGGAATATATTATCTACCCCTCCACCATGAATATCTAAATATTCTCCTAAATACTTAATTGATATACCAGAACATTCAATATGCCATCCTGGATATCCTTTACCCCAAGGAGAATCCCATAATAATTCATGATTCTCAAATTTAGATGTTGTAAACCATAAAGCAAAATCTGCTTGATTCTTCTTAGAATCATCAAACTCTACTCCTTCCCTTGCTCCAACAACCATCTTATCCTCAATATGATTAGTTAAGCAATAATAATCTTTTACTTTACTAACATCAAAATAAACATTACCACCAGATATATAAGCATATCCTGTATCTAATAATTTAGTAATCATTTCAATATACTTTTCAATATTTTGTGTCGCAGGACTAACTATCTCTGGCATCTTACAATTAATCTTTTTAAAATCTTCAAAGAAAGCATCCGTATAAAACTTAGCAATTTCCATTGCTGTCTTATGCTCTCTTTTAGATGCTACTGCCATCTTATCTTCTCCCGAATCACTATCACTAGTTAAATGACCTACATCAGTTATATTCATAGCTCTAGTAACATCATAACCTAAATATCTTAAAGTTTTTTCTAATATATCATGACCAATATAATTTCTCATATTACCTATATGGGCATAATGATAAACAGTTGGTCCACAAGTATACATTTTAACTGTATTACCTTCATTTGGATGGAAATCTTCCACCTTTCTTGTTAATGTATTATATAATTTCATAAATCTTCTTCCTCACTTATAATTATTCTTTTTTAAATTAAACCTCCGTATAAGGAGCAAAGACATCGTTTATTAATCATAATCATACCTATCAACCTCTAAAAAATATTATACAATAATAAAAAATAAACAACAATAATAATTGTTGCTTATTCTTCAATATTTTGGGTATTTTCCTCTTGGGATTCCTCTACTTTAGGTTCCTCAGCTTTAACACATAAACCATGTTCTTTAATATACTCATTAATTGTTTTTGACTCAACTCTTTGTGGTATATCAAATTCTTGTGTATCAGATTTAAAACCAATTGAATATGTTGCTGTAGCATAAGAAGAACCATATAGATTAGCATCTTTTAGTTTCTCTTTATCACAAATATCTACACCTGTATCTTCACCAATATTAGCACTAGTTATAATTTTATTTTCATATACTCTAGATGCGTTTAAATAAATACCTGTACCATTAAATGTAACATCTTCAATAACTAAACCAGCTATATTATTAACATTATATACTTTTAATCCTACATTACCTTTTGCATCTACAGCTATAACTTCTGTTGCTCTATTATTACCATATTTAACTTCAAATATTGCATAATCACCTACATAAGCAAAAGTAGGTTCAACATACTTAACATCTGTTGCAAATACTTTATCTTCAACTACGCCTTCTTCATTTTCCACTTCCATAGATAATTGTAAAGACCAAGTTTTGTTTTCTATCTTTAATTTACCTTTATTCTCTAATTCAATAACTTTATCTTTCGTCGTATCATAAGATAATCTTTTACCATTTTCTAATAAAGCACCCTTAAAGAATTCAATTTTATACATTGAAGCTTCTGTTGTTGTTGTACTCTTATCATTATCTTTAGTATTTATTTTAGTTGGTACAACATATTTAATTACAAATATACCTAATACACCTAAAATTGAAAGCATAACTAAAATAAAAACAAAAGTTGATCTATCTAATTCTTTTACTTCTCTTGTTTTTTTAACTTTAGTAGACCCAATTTCTTTTCTTTCAACTGGTGCTCCAATAGCATTTCCATGTTCATCTAGTTTAATTGGACCAGATACACGATTTATCTTATTATTAGTTGTTCTTCCCTCTTTATCAAGATTTCTTAAATCATTTGGATTCATAAGACACAACCCCTATTCTATGTTAATTATAACACACAAAAAATAAAAATACATTAAAAAACCCACATATACAATCATATATGTGAGTATTTTACTAACTAGTAATAATTAAATAATCTGCAATGGTATACATGAATTCCGAATTCGTAGGTCTCGCTTTATCAACATCTATTGAATTACCAAAATACTTAGTAATTGCATCGATATCTCCACGATCCCACGCAACTTCAATCGCGTGTCTAATAGCTCTAGCAACTCTAGGTGCTAACGTATTATGATTTTTTGCAATCGAAGGGTATATATCCTTGGTAACTGAGATAACCATGTTTTTGTTTTCATAAATCATCGTTATAGCTTCTCTAATAAAAATATAACCTTTTATTGAGGAAGGAATACCAAGTTCATGTAATACTTTACTAGTATGAATAATAATTGAATCATCTTTCATATCCGCAAACATGCCTGAGAAACTAGCAAACATATTATTTAATATTTTTATTGTATAATTACTAGCAATATAACTACATATTTTATAAATACTATTAAGAATATTAATATCATCACTATCAGTAATAATTATTACCTTTTTAGATACATTATTATCTCTCAAGTATTCTAAAACACTAATCGTAAAATCTTTATTTAAATCATAATTAATAACTAAGAATTCATAGTCTTCTTTTATAACACTATATACTGCATTATTATCATAATCTAAACATATTTTACTTAAATTAAGATTATACTTACAACTAGAAACATACTGCTTAAAAATACCAACTTGATTAATATCACTATTAATCATCATAATATTCTTTTGCATTATTTTTCTCCTCTATAAAGACATACAACGTACTCTAAACTAACATATCAATTTTTAAAAGTCAAACCTTTTATTTATTAAATACATAGATTATTTTCGTACCTAATACATTATTAGCTAGACTTCTTGTAGTAACATTTTGTAAAGAATCTTCAAGAACTGTTTCATCCGAAGTTGTATAGAAAACTTCAATACTATTACGTACATTTAATTTTTCTAATTTATCTTTACCAGTCATAGTTAAAGCAAATTGAACAATATCATTTTGTGCTGGAACATTATTTTCTACGTCCCTCAATACTAATACATATCTTTTTCCATCATTTGCTCTACTTATTAAATCACCAAAGATATCAGAGTTAGGATTTAAACTATTAGAATCAATATATAAAGTCTCACACTCTACTCCATCTACTGTTTCTTTAAGATCAGAATACAATTCCATTATCTTAACTAAATCTTCGTTACTTAATCCAAACATACCATTAATACTAGCGCATCCTGCTGCTGTATTATAATATGATTCAAGCAATGTACCATATAGGAAATAACTTAATCTTTCATTATTTTCATATCCTAAATGGTTTAAACCTGCTAACACTGTATTAATGTCTACTGGCATAAAAAAACACCCCTCTTAGTAGGTGTTTATACTAACAAACTATTATAGGTTTGTCAATTACTATCTATTACAAAGTATATTATATATTAAATTGATACCTGTAACTAATTGATTATCATTATTATGTTCATCATCTTTATAATCTTTTTTATTTAATTCAACATAAATACTAGGTTTAATACCTTTACCATCTATATTATTTCCCTTCGGAGAATACCATAATGCTGAAGTATATTTAATCATACTATCATCACTTAATTTATCTGTTTGTTGAACTCTTCCTTTACCAAAAGTCTTTGTACCCACAATATAAGCTCCATAGTTTTCTTTTAATGCTAAAGCTAATACTTCTGATGCTGATGCAGAATATTGATTTACTAATACTACTATTGGATAATTACGACTCTCATCAGTCTCATCTAATATCTTTTCTTTTTTCTTTTTCGTACCTAATTGTACTATTGTTTTACCCTTAATAATAAACTTACTAGCTATATTAGTAGCTTCTAATAAATATCCTCCACTATTACCTCTTAAATCAATTATTAAACCACTAATATTCTCTTTTTCTATACTAGCTAATGCACTATTAAATTGCATACTAGAATTATCTGTAAAACTAGTTAATTCTATATAACCAATATTATAATCATCATTAATAAATACTTCAGAATTAACTACCGGAATTATTACATTACCTATATTAACATCAAATATTTTTAATTCTTTATTACGCATTATTTCCATTCTTACATTCTTATCATCTTTAATATATTCTGTTATATCTTCGACATTAACTGTTTCATCTAATACTTTCCCATTAACTGCTAATATTTCATCAGCAACCTTTAATCCTGCTTTATCAGCAAAACTATCCTTTATAACATTAAATATTAAAAACTTACCATTCGAAGATTTAATAATAGAAATCCCCATTCCTTTATAAGAACCATCTAATCGGCGATTAAACGCATTGGGATCATCTAAAAACACTGAATACTTTTCATCTAATAGATCCATCATCCCATTAACTGCAGCATTTTTTAATTCATTTTCATCTACATCTTCATAATAGTTATTAACAATTTCATTATATGTATCAAGAATATCTTTGGCATTTCTAGATAACTCTTTCTTATTTATTACTCTTGTTGTAATAAAATAAGTAATAGCACTAAAGAAAACTGCACAAACTATAGCGATTATCAAAACTTCTCTACCACTAAAAATAGTTACCTTTTTCATACCATCACCCTACTAACATTATACTCTAAAGAACATAAAAAAAACAACTAACTATTTGTTAGTTGCTTTTTCATTTAATAAATTTATTATTTCTTTTCTATCACTAACATAAGATGTTACTTTACCTTTTTCAATCTTAATAAGTGTTGGTTTAGTAATTACTAATTCTGATTCTTTCGTAGGTTTAGTATTTTCTTTTCCTTCAGGATTATAATATTTCTTATTCATTGAGGAACCTAAATCAACATTATATAATTTAGTTTTTCCTTGATAATTATATGCTAAATTAGCATACATAGCTCCATAATTAGTATCCTTTGAGTCATAGAATAATACATAATAACTCTTATCACTTTGTTTAAAAGTCTTTTCTCCTAAGATAGTACTCTTATCAAAAGCTACAGTTGTTGTTGTAGTTGTAGTCGTAGTTGTATCTTGGAATTCATCTTTAGTTACAAACTTACCATTAAAATAGAATAATGCTACTAAACATATTCCCATAACTATTAAAATAACAATAGCAGAAACAAATAATTTAACATCTTCATTTCTATAAGTTTGTTTCTTCATTTCTTTAGAAATAAACTTTATTTCACCATTGTTATTCTTTTTATTCTTCTTTCCCATCAAAATCACCTCTAAAATTATATCACAACTAGAAATATATTACTATTCACTAGTACTATATTTTAAGTCTCGTAACTCCTCTTCCATCTTTTTAATCTCTTCGTTGTTCTTTTGTAATTCCTCACTTAATAATTCATTACGACTCTTAAAAGCCTTAATAATTTTCATTAATTGATTCATATACTTTTTCTTGTTGTCTACCATAAAAACTTCCCTCAATAAATATGTTTTATATTATATTAAAAACATGGAACCATTTCAACACTTAATAACAAAAATTATTAATTTTATTATCTTGGTAAATGAATTTTTCCGTTCTTAAATTTTACTTCTTTTAATGCTGGATTTTTAGCTAATCCTGGCATTGTTATTATATTACCTAAATAAACTTTAATAAACTTAGCTCCATTTGCCACCTTAATATCCTTTAATGGTACATCATAACCCTTTGGATAACCTAATACTTTAGGATCATGACTGATACTCTTTTCTGTTTTAACAATACAAATTGGATACTTATACTTATCAAAACTTCTTACTAATTTCTTTTGTTCATCATCTAATTTCATTGGATTAGCATGCATAATATTAGTTAAATATGCATTGATTTTATCTATAGTTTTATCATTTACATCATATAAATAATTTACTTTCTTAGCTTTCTTAATATCTAATACTTCTTTAGCTAATTCTATTGCTCCATCTTCACCATCTTGATAAACAGTATTTATAACAAATCTATTTCCTTCAGATTCAACGAAATCTTTAACTAATTCCATTTCACCTTTTTTATCATCATTAAACTTATTTAATGTAACTATTAAATTAACATTTAATTTATTTAAGTTTTCCATATGACATTTTAAGTTCTCTAAACCTTTTTCTAAAGAACCTTCGCCCATATATTTTAAACTTCTTATCGTAGTAACTAATACTACAGCATGTGGTGTTAATTTATTAGTTCTAGCTAAAATATCAATAAACTTAAATCCACCCATATCTGCAGCAAAACCAGCTTCAGTAATAACATAATCACCCATATTACTTGCTGTATTAATAGACATAATACTACTACAACCATGAGCTATATTAGCAAATGGACCACCATGTATAATAACTGGATTTTGATAATTACTTTGAACAATATTAGGATTCATCGCATCATTTAATAATGCTAATAATGAATCTACCATATTTAAATCTTTAACATATATAGGTTTTCCTTTTTTATTATAAGCAATAATAATATCTTCTAATCTACTCTTTAAATCTTTAAAGTCTTTACTTAAACAGAATATCGCCATTATTTCACTAGCTGCTGTTATTTCAAAACCTCTATCATATTCTTGATCTCTAATATCAATCTTAATATCTCTTAATGCTCTATCACATATATCTAAACATCTTTTAAATACTACATTATCTATATCTAATTCATTACCTTGATATATTTCGTTATCTATCTGAGCACTTATAAGATTATTGGCGGTAGTAATTGCATGGAAATCGCCATTAAAGTGTAAATTAATATTATTCTCAGGTAAAACTAATGCTTTACCTCCACCAGTTGCTCCACCTTTAATACCAAATACTGGACCTAAAGATGGTTCTCTTAAACTAAGCATACTCTTAATACCTAGTTTTCTTAAACTATCATTTAATCCAATAGCTACAGTTGTTTTTCCTTCACCAAACTTTGTAGGTGTAGTTGCCGTAACTAATACTAACTTAGCATCCTTATTGTATTTTTTACTAAATGGTATTTTAGCTTGATAATTACCATATAATACATAATCCTTTATTTCATTTTTATCTAATATATCTCTTATTAATTCCATTTACTTACCTTCCTCTTCTTCTTTTTTCTTTTTCTTTCTATCTCTTTCAATTAAGAATTGATTTACTTGATATTTAAATAATCTATCTGCTTGGTATATAAAGAATATACTTAATAATAACAATAAAACATCTACGACTAAAGCAAATATCGAAGTCCATACTACTTTAGTTATTAAACATACTATTTCATAAATAATAGCTATAACAGAATATCCAACACCTAAAATACCTACATTTTTTAATCTCTTATATTTAGGCCATAAACGATTATGTTTATAATCATATTTTTTAAAATCTATTTCTGCTTGTTTTCTTCCCTCTTCATCTAAACGTTCATACTTATTCTTCATCGTAGTCATCTCCCATCAATATATTTCTAAAACCCTTACGATATAATCTTTCTTTGATTTTTCTTTCCAATTCTTTTCCAGAATATTTCTTACTTAATATTTTCTTGGCTTTTTCATATTCCTTTTTTTGGATATCGTCGTCTATTATATCATAATTATTTAATAAACTTTCAATCATTTCTTTATCATAACCCAAATTTATTAAATCTACTTTAATTTTATTAATTAATTGGTACTTTGAACTATTATGATTAAACTTTATTTTTTTAGCAATATACCGGTCAGCTTTTTCTCTAAATACATCATCATCTATTAAACCTAATGCATTATCTATATATTCTTTTTTTATTCCTAAATCATATAATTTCTTTTCAATTTTCTTTCTTCCATCATTACCTAAGTTTATGGCATCTAACACATAAGCTCTAGTAAATAATTCATCATTTAATAAATGATTTTTATATAACTTATCCACAATATTATTTATTAATTTAGAATCACTAACATATTTCTTTAAATATTCTCTAATCTCTTTTTCACTTCTTAATCTTCGATTAATATATTTAACAGCTAGATAATAATTCTTTAATTCATCATTTCTTTGAACCATTTCCTTAAATAGATCACTATCTATTTCTTTTTTGGTAAGAAGTCCAAACTCTAAAATAATATCATCATACAAAGTAACATCTTCATCATCAAAATAAATCTTATATCTATTATCTCTTAATTTTATATATTTCTTTATTTTCATAAAATGTCTCCCTCTAGTAAAAAATTATATCATAAAAAACAAATAGAATTATTCTATTTGTCTTCATTTATTGGTATTTCCGGCACTTCACCTGGGATACCTTCGACCTTTTTCTTACTTGGTCTACCTCTTTTACCTTTTTTAGGTTTAACCTCTTCCTCTACTTTAGGTTCTTCTACTGGTTCTTCTTTAACCTCTGGTACTGGAATTTCCTTAATCTCAGGTTGTACTGGTGCTGGTTCTCTAACTATAACTGTCTTTTCTACTATTTTAGGTTTTCTAATAAATAATATTAAGATTAAGAATAGAATAAATCCTAAACCACCATATATAACATACTTATACATTTCTAATTTTTCTTTAAAATATTTACTAATATCATCATTATATGGAATTATTGTTTTATCTGCTAAATCATAAAAATAGTAGTTACTCTTTCCTGTTTCAACATCTCTACCATAAATAATAACTGTTTTAGCTTCATCATTTAGTTTATAACTCTCTACTTCTAAACCATTAAAATTAGATTGTGTTTTTTCATATAATTCAAAATCACTAGATTCTGGTAATTCTAATGGATTTAAAGTTACACTATCACTTTTTACTTCAATATATTTTTCTTTAACTCCATCATCATATATAAACATGATAATGTCGCCATTTTCATCTTTTAAACCTACTAAAGTAAAATCTGTTATATCACTATGAAGCGCAGGGATATCTTGTTCTTCCCCGTAATTAATTGTTGTTTCTTCAAAAGAAGGATATTTATCACTAGGTAAATCTTCTTCTTTTCTAATCATTGTATATTCTTTACCATCTACTGTTACTTTAATTGGATTTAATTCTTTTCTTGTTATATTAACTGTATAAGTTAAAGAATTTCCTTTTTGACTAGTAACTAATATTTCTACTTTATTTAATCCTTCAGATAATGATACTTCTCCTGTACCTGACATAGTAGCTGTACTATCATCTTTTTGTGCACTAACTGTTACTTTTTCTACATCATTAGGTACTTCAACATCATACTTAAATACTGATTTACTAAATTTAGGATTTAAATCATATTTATCAACACTTAAACTTTTTAATTTAGCATTTGTCGAATATGTAGCTTCTAATTCGGCTTGTGTCATTGCTTTAATACTTACACTACCAACACTAATACCTTTCATTTGATCTTCGGAAGCATAATCATATAAAGCATATGATTTAACTGTTACTTTAGAAGTACCACTCTTTAATGCTTTAAAAGTAAATGTTTCTTTAGCACCTGTTAACTTATAAGCACCTGTTTTAACACAAGTATTAGCATCAGCTGTTGAATTAGTTAATTTTAAATACTTTGAATCATAAGAAATACAATATTCCCATGCTCCAACTTTACCACTACTAGCTCCTGTTCCATTTACTGTTACTGATATTGTTACTGAATTACCTACAATAACAGACTTAGTATTGGCACTAACACTAATCGAAGCAGCATGAACTGTTCCTGATAATAATAACAAACATCCTAAACTAAATAATATTAATTTAATTTTCTTCATATACTACCTCCTATAACGTTATACTTCCAAGTATATGTTTTTGTACTCTTAACAAATCTACAACTGTTAATTTACCATCATAATTTGTATCCCCTGCTAAGAATAAATTACCATCTACTTTATTTGTTCCTAATAAGTGTTTTTGGATTTTTAACAAGTCTTTAATTGTAACTAACCCATCACTGTTCAAATCCCCATTAACAACTAATATAAAGGCTGTTTCTGGGCTTACATAAGTACTTATTACTACTATATCTCCCGTAATAATAACTCCTGATGTTTTCTCTTTACCATCAATTCCAATTACTTTCTTTTGGGCATTTGGACTAATTTTCTCTATTGATGTTAATAATGTTTTAACTGCTGTATTACTATTAATACCATAGAATACTTTTTCTTTAGTCTTAACACTTAACTTACTTACTATATCTTCGACAGTAGTTGTATCTGTTACTATTTTTATTGTAACAACATACTCATTTTCATCACCGTTCTCTGCCGTAACTTTAAATTTAAAAGTATTAACTTCTTCCGTTAAATCATATTCTCCTAAACCATCAATTGTGGCATCTGCTGATGAAGCAGCTCCATCAAATTTAGCTTTTGTAATATCACTTAAGAAGTATAATGTATATTCATTAATATCTGGATCAAATCCTTCAATAAGCTTATCATTTACTTTTAAGAACGCTAATGCATTATTTGAACTTAATTGTGAAGGAATATATGACTTCTCAGGCATATTATTAAATACTGGAATAATAAACTTAAATGGTGTTTCAAATAAACCATTCTTTTTATAACTATTACTTAAATAATGACCCTCAACATATGCACCTAATACATTAGTCATATATTGATGTGTATACATACTTGAACTTGCATTAGGATTAACATTAAATTTCTCTAAATATATTGTATGTTGTCCTTTAGATATATAACCTTTAGCAATCCACTCTGCTCCACCATATATAGCTTTCTTTCTTGAATTCCATGGTCTTGAATATTTATCACAAGAACCTGCTGATACATAACAAGCTGCATATGCTAATCCTCTTAGTACTGGACTATTTGTATACTTATCAGCATAAGCTCCAATACTATAATAGTTATAATATCCTTTAACACTTTTATTGTTATATAACTTATCATATGTACCAGTTACTGCAGCATATGTTGAACTAGAACCACCTTCTTGTTTAGTTCTAGCCGCTAAATGTACTGGTGATACTAAATATGTTTTACCAGCATCCATATAATAATCATAATAATGTTCATCTACTCCATTAACAGTTGCTGCTACAGCTGAAGTTAAATAACTTGATGAACCAAATATACTTTTAACTACATCTACTGTTTGTGTTTCTTCATCATAACCTAAATTTTCAAACATAAATATTGTTTTATCTGTTAAGAAATTTCTTGGGTCTAACATAAATGCTACAACTTCCTGTTTAGCCATATACCAAACTCCTGCTTCCATTGGTTTATCACCAACTTTATAAGCATCATTTGATGACTCAATATAATTCTTTCCTTCTTCTCCATTAACCGCTGCTGAGAAATCAACTCCTGTTTGTAATGGTTCAAAAGTCCATGTCGGATGTAATTCATGTACTTTATTTAAATATGGACAATATGAATAAGGGAATCCCTTAGACATTAATTCTGCACAATATACATCATCTACTTTAATTAAATCTTCATATTTCCATACATAATCTGCTGATACATATGCTGTATTAATACCATCATATATAATTTTATAATAATCTGTATCTTTATAAGTTGTTGTTTCTAATATTGTAACTTCTGTTCCATATAATAATTTAGTAATTGTTGTACCTCCAGGTTTAACCCTTATAGTAACCCAATCACCATTAATCATTCCTTTTGGATCATCAGCTTTTACTAATGATGGAACAAAAACAAACACTAATAGAACAATAAATAAAACTAACTTTTTCATTCCACCATTCCTTTCACAAAGTATACCAATTTAATTATATCAAAATAATTTTGTAAATAGTTTTATTACCCTGTCTATTTACAACCTATTAACAAATAAAAAAGAGGCTCTTAAGCCTCTTATAATTTGTCTAATACTGCACTATTTTTATTAATACATCTAATTAAATCATCAGTATCATATTTATCTAACATTGCATTAAATCTATCTGGATTCCATAAGAATCTCTTAGGTCTCTTAGTAATACAATCTTTTAAATTATTTATACCTAAATTTCTTAATGTAACATAGTTAGCAAATACAACATCTGAGAACATACACATTCTCTTAAATTCTTCTTTAGTAGTTTTATCTTTAAGTATATATTCTTCTTGTTTAGTAAGTCCCAATCTTTCTACTAAATTATCTGTAGTAAAGAATGGAATAGCATCAAATAATACATGCGTTAATTCTTTATTTTCACCAGGTACTATAGCCATTTCCAACTTACTAATATTAACTTTATCAAAGAATTTATACATAAATGCTATAGCTTCACTACTAGCACCTGTTAATTCTAGAGTATTTAATATCTTATCTAAGTTTTGTGGTGTTACTTTAATTAACACATCTACATTCTCATATATAACTTGATTATCTATACCATGTTTACCTAATACTTCCACAAATTTAGAAGTATTATCTTTATTAAATACTGGAACTAATTTTTCTAAAGAACTATCTACAAATCTACCTGCATCTAAATTTAATTCTTTAAATGCTTTACGAACATATTCTTTATCAGGTATCTTTAATTCTTCAACTCCACCTGGATTTAAATCATTTAATGATTGTTCTTTCTTAGGTTCTTCTTTTACTTCCTCTTTGACTTCTTCTTTTTTAGGTTCTACTGGTTCTGGTTTTCTTTCTTCCACAACCTCATCTTTAAATACTTCTTCAAAAGGTATTGCTTCTTGATTAGGTTCAATTTGTGCTTCAGCATCTTTTAATGCTTTATCTAAAATATCATTAAAGTTAATATAGTTTTCTCTATCATCAGCTGGTTTAAAAGGTTCAGGTTTTCTTTCCTCAACTGGTTTAACCGGTTCAATAGTTTTATCTTTTAAAGCTTCAAATGAAGTATCTAATACTATTGGCTCTTCAGGTAATCTAACCTCTTTATCGACCTTTTCAGCTTCAACTATTTCTGGTTGTCTAAATGGAACAGGTGTTGCATATATAGGTGGAGTATCTAATATTTCAAGAGTCTCTTCACTATCTTCTTCTTTCTTTGTTCCTTTTAATATTTCATTTGCCGCAGAAATAACATCATCTAATTTTTGTGTTCTTGTTAATTCTTGTTCTTTTTCTTCTTCATCTTCATCATCTAATATCACAATATTATCTAAAGCATCTTGTGCTTCTTCTTCAGTTGGTGTCTTAGTTGATATATTATCTATTTCTTCAAATATTGAACCATCTACACTACTTAATGCTTGCTCAATATCTATATCTTTTAAATCTTTTTCTATAGCATCTTTATCTTTAACATATAAATTTAAATCTTTAACATGAGCATTACTAAAATTAATAATATCTGTTAATCTTTGTTCATAGAAAGATTCTAATATCTTAGCATTCTTTAATGACTCTTCAATATTAACTTTCTTAGCTTTTAATCTTACTAATACATCTTTTAATCCATTAGCATCTGCTGTTACATTTTTAATAATATCAGCTTGTCTAGTAACCTCATCTTGTTTTTCTGCAATCTTAGCATTAATTTCTCTATCTGCTACATTTACTATTTCAACAAAATTACGAGATCCAAATTTATCTTTTAATTCTTTTAAGTCTGCTTTTAGAGTGGCTATTTCTGTTTCAAGTGATTGGATAGAAGAACGAGCATCATCTACTTGAGTTCTATATGTACTAGCATCTCTAACTTTTTTATCTATTTCGGCATTTACTTCGTTTAATTTAGATTCGACTTCTTCTCTATGAGTACGAATACCTTCAATTACCGAATTTAGATTGTCATTAATAACTCCAATCATCTTTTCCATAATAAAACCTCTCTATTCTTCTATTATTAAGTATATCAAATTTCAATACTTATGTAAATAATTACTATATTAAAAAACAATTAGAATAATCCAATTGTTTTATCTAAAATCTTTCTTTATTTTTTTAGCCACACTACTTGGATCCAACTCTAAATATTCTAATAATTCTACCTTTTTACCTTGTTTAACAAACTTATCTGGTATACCTAATACTTTAATACTTCCTTTATATTCTTTTTCGTTTGCATAATTAACTAAATATGCTCCTAATGAATTATCTTTCATTTGTTCTTCATATATATAAATATGCTTATATTTCTTTAATATATCTTTAAACATCTTTTCATCTATTGGTTTTTGATATCTTGCATTTACTACTTCTAAATCAATGTTTTTACTTAATAATTCTCTTATCTTTAATGCATTATTTAACATATATCCATAACTAATAATACAAGCATCATTACCATGTTCTAATACTTTCCAAGAACCTATTTTTAATTTCTTATATTCCTTTTTATTTTTATATTTTAATCTATCTTTTGAATATCTTATTGCAAATGGTCTTTCAATAATACTCGCTGTATATAACATATCTCCAGCTTCATCACTATTATATGGTGTACATATAATCATATTTGGTATTGGCATTAAGAAACTTAAATCAAATACTCCTTGATGTGTTTCCCCGTCTTCTCCAACTAAACCTGCTCTATCTACACCAATTATTACATGCGTATTCATTCTTGCTATATCATGTAATATTTCATCATATCCTCTTTGTAAGAATGTTGAATATATTGATACAAAAGGAATAATATCACATAATGACATACCATTAGCTAATAATAAAGCATGTTCTTCAGCTATACCTACATCTATAAAATTATTTGGATATAATTCTTTATATTTATCTAATTTACTTCCTGATGCCATCGCTGGTGTAATAACATTAATCTTCTTGTTATTTTCTGTTAAATTAATTAAATGATTACTAATAACTTCACTCCAAGTTACTAATCCATCTTTATTACCAATTAATTCTCCCGTTTCTTTATTAAACGGACCAACTCCATGCCATTTACCAAGTTTATCATTTTCCGCAAAAGAATATCCTTTACCTTTCTTTGTTACTACATGTAATAATACTGGTCCTTGATCTTCTTTAGCTATTTCTAAATATTTAATTAATTCTTTATAGTCATGTCCATTAATAGGTCCATAATAATTTAAACCCATTTCTTCGAATATATATCCTTCTTTAACATATAATTTCTTTAATGATTCTTTAATATTACTAATAAATTTACCTAATGGTTTACCTATTAATGGTATATAATTTAATATTTTCTTAGTATTAGTTTTAGCATTATTATATCCTTTTTTAGCTCTTAATTTATCTAAATGATTATGTAATGCTCCAACATTGGCACTAATACTCATCTCATTATCATTAAGTATAATTATTACTCTAGTTTTTAATGATCCAATATGATTTAATGCTTCAAAACATAAACCATTGCCCATTGATCCATCACCAATAACTGCTATTACTTCATAATTTTCTTTATTCTTATCTCTAGCTAAAGCCATCCCTAAAGCCGCAGATAATGATGTAGATGAATGTCCTGCTTCATAACTATCATATTTACTTTCACTCATTTTTTGGAATCCTGATAAGCCATTAAATTGTCTTAATTTATCAAAATCTTTTGCTCTACCAGTTAATATTTTATGTGTATATGTTTGATGTGATACATCAAATATAATCTTATCTTTTTTTACATTAAATACTTTATGTAATGCAATAGTTAAATCTACTACTCCTAAATTTGAAGATAAGTGTCCTCCTGTTTTAGAAACAGAGTCAATCAAAAACTCTCGAATATCATTTGAAAGATCTTCAAGTTCATCAATATCCATTTTTTTCAAAAACTTTGGATTATTAATATTTTTGATATCCACAGACACCCCTCCTAATTGATTTCCTATTATAGCACATAAAAAGATAGTTTGTATTGTAAACTATCTTATTTACACTTTTTCTAAAAGAAATCTACCCTTTTATATCGCATAGTTAACTTTCTCCATAATATTTTTCTCTTTGTTAACCATACAAATTCTACATTATTTTTAGTATTACCTGCTATCTTAGTAACTATATACTCTGCTACTACATCAGGTAAATCTCCTAATGTATTATATATTCTTCTTGCTTTATAATTTAATTCAAATTTATCTCCATCACCATTTGATGTATTAATAAAGTTTGTAATCATTAATCCTGGATTTATACGACCAACAATAACTCCAGTACGTTCTGTCTCTGCTTCACGTGCCATTGCTTTACTAAAATAATCAACAGCATCCTTACAAGATTGATATATTGCTGTTCCATCAGGCAATTTATCAAACTGTGAACCAACAACATTATATATTTGTCCAAAACCTTGACCACGCATAACATTCATAATAGCTTTTGAACATAACATAACTCCTTTTAAATCAGTATCTACTAGTTTTATAATTGAATCATCATATATTTCCCATGCAGGTAAATTAAACTGATTTATCGCAGCGTTATTAATCCATATATCAATTGTCTTGAATTCTTGTAATGTTCCTTCAATAAGACTATCTATATCATCTAAATCTGATATATCCGCTTTAAAGAACAGGATTTTACCTTCACTCTTAATCTTCCCCAATTCTTCTTTAGCGGTCATTAGTGCATTTAAATTAACATCACAAAGAACAGTATTATATCCATTCTCGCGAAAGTACTTAAGCATGGAGAATCCAAAGCCTCTAGCACTTCCCGTGATAACAACTGTTTTCATGTTAATCACTACTCTCCATTATCATTATATCATTAAATTATTATAAATAAAAAATAAACTTGATTTATTTAAAAACATTTGATATATTATTTATGCAATGCAGGTGTGGTTCAACGGCTAGAATGCGACCTTGCCAAGGTTGAGACGGGAGTTCGATTCTCCTCACTTGCTCCATTGAATATAACCAACTCATATGAGTTGGTTTTTATTTGTTCCAAGATGGAGGAAGTGAGGAAGAATCGTTTCGGAAATTAATTATATCTTCGCGAATAAAATTCCATCTAACACAAAGAAGATATCTATCCATACGATTTTTTGAACTCCCGTCAAGATCGCGCTTTTTAGGACCCAACGTCATACACGCAATATGAGGTGAAGTAAAATCTATACATCTCTTAGATAATACCAAGTCATATAAATCGTGTTTTAAAATCCATATATAATCTTCAACAGTACCACATATTAAAGCATCTATATCGTAATCAGAATTCCTCCCTCTAACTATAAATCTATCAATCATGTCAATAATAATTCTTGTCTTATTAATATAATTATTAAAAATATCCAATTCGGATTGAAATAACCTTTTATACTCCTCTGCACTATATTTTATAGAATAATCTGTATCACCATTATCTTTTCTACCATATCCATAATGATATTTTAAATAATAATCAATCACTTTATATGGTATTCCAACATTCCCCAAATATCTTTCAAATTCTTGTATTTGTTCATGATGCATTGAATTGCTATTTCCGCATTTTAAACTAATCCCTTTTACATAATTGTCAATCCTTATAAAAATATCTGCTTTCTGAACAGCATGATTTTTCCAACATCTAACAAAGGGATTACCTTTTATATTCCCTTCAAACAATTCACCTAAAAAATACTGTGAATTCTCATCTAAATCCATAAAATATTTATTATTAAATAAATAAACAAAATCTAACTCATTTTGATAACCATAGTTCATATTAACCTCCCAATTAATAAAACAACTATATCATTTTATGACAATAAATTTTGTCACTTCATGAAAAAACGACTAAATATAGTCGTTTTATTTTTAATATTATTCTTGAACTACAAATTCAATGGCAGTTCCATCAGTCCAAAAATCAGCATTATATTTGTTATGAGAGAATACCTATTTAAACTTGAACCACACAAAAAGACTACACTATGTAGTCTTTTTATTTACCATAATGATATTGAAATATTTTGTTTAGGTGGATTTAATACATTCTCTACACTACCACCTTTAGCTACCATATTAAATAACATAGATCTCTTATTCTTATCACTATTATATATTTCTCTTAATCTTTCTTTAGTGTCATCATCATATGCACTAGATTCACTTAATAATTTATTAAAATAATATGCTTTATCAACTACTACTAAAGGAATATCAAATTCACTCGAAGCTTTTAAACAATCTTCATAATATTTAGCATTTATTATTAAATCAGTATAATAATTTCTTAAATCTTTAACACTTATTTCTTCAGTTAAAGCTCTAACTTCAATAATTTCATTATATTTAGTTAAGAATTTATTTATTTCATTTTTATTATTTAATCTTCTTATTATTTCTTTATCATTATCTTCGATAAATTGTAATTCATTATTAAATAAAGAATCTAAAAACATAAAATTAGTCTTATCTAAAGAATCAGCCATCATAATAATATAATCTGGTTTTCTTTTATATTCTTCTTTATCCTTATTAGTATTTCTTCTTTCAACAACTATTTCATTATAACCGCCTTGAATAGTTTTTAGCATTTCTTTAGGAGTATAAAATTTTGCTCTATTTCCATTACCTTCTTGTACTACTCTTGCACCATTATATGACTTAGAATACCAACCTATTGAATCTATATCTGTATTACCCATAGCTAATATTGATCCATTTTCAAGTGTATCAAACCCCATTATAATACTTCCATTAGATCTAATCGAATGTATTCCTTTCTCGCTTAAATAACTACAAGCAACAAAATGATCTTGCATTTGTGGTCTATCCATCCAATCAACTTTATAGTTACTATCTATAGCATCTTCTTTTAACGAACACGAACCAACACAATGCACAAAGAACCTAAAAGACTCTCTAGGAACACATACTTCAATATTCATTCCATTATACTCTACATTATCAAACATATCTTCTTGTGGTCCAAAAATTTGTTTTCTCTTATCAATTTTAAATAATGTATCTGAATACAATTTAGTATATGCACTTCTTAAATAAGCCTCTAAATTAATATCTCCGTTATATATTGTTATATTATCTAAATCTAAGTCTTCAATATTATCTAATTCTACTATATGATTTATTAGTTCCAAATATTTATATACTTCTTTAGGTAATTCACTTTCTTTAATAGACTCTAACATATTATTATTATAATTATCATAACAATACTTATAATTAATATATTCAGCTTCTTTTAAATCTATATTAAATAACATCTTTATTAAACTATTTTTATTACTATTATTAACAAAATATTCTTTCTTCTTATTATTATAATTATTTAAATCTTCTAAAGTATTAATATTAAATTGATTATTAGGTAATTCTAATACTCTTACTAATTGTTTAATACTATCAATATTTAAACTATTAACATCTATATTATTAATTAACTCTTTATAATCTTTAATATTATCAATAATCTTAATAATCATTAATGATATATCATATTCTTCATAATCATATGCATCTAATATCTTATTTAATACTTCTAATTCTTTATCATTTAATAATCCTATTCTTATTTGCATATCTATATCATTAATAAATCGATCATAATGATCACTATTTATATTAAATATATTATTCTTTAAAGAAGTAGCCACTAAAGTATTAAATATATTATTATTTCTCTTATAATAATCTAATACCCATTTACCTCTTTCATAAAATTCTTTCGAACTTAATCCCAAAGTATTAGCATATTTATTAACTAATTCTTCATTATCTAAAATATTATCTGGTAATAAACATTGAACAGCTAAATCTATTCTATTTTGTTTAATACATTCATCTCTAAATGGAATACTTTCTATTAAACACTTAGGTACTCGTCCTGTACTACTTATTACATGAATTAAATATTCTATATTATCATTAACTAATACATCAAATGAATTAAGACCTGTTTTTCTATCTAATCTACTATAACTTTTTTTATCATATAATAAGTTTAATAACTGACTAAATTCTTCTTCACTTAAATCATCTTTTATACTAAACAATTTACTTGCTAATCGAACATTACCATATCGTTCTGAAACCTTTAAACCGGTTTTCATTAAATCCGCTAATAATTTTAAATTATCTACTGAATATTCTTCTATATTCGTTATTAAATCTTGTTTCTTTTCCAATAATATTAATTTAACAATACTATCATTATTTCTTAATAAATATGGAACGTTATTTTCTTTTATTTTACTAATAAATATTTCTACATTATCTTCGATAAACTTATTTACTTGTTCAGCATTACTAAAACAATATCTATAAAAATTATCTTCAACATAAGAATTATCTAAATTACTTACTACCTCAAATATTCTATATACTTCATCATTAGAAAAACTAAGACCTTTTTGCTCTAATTCATATAGTTTATCTTCATCACTAAAAACTACTTTAACTAAATCTGAAAGAGTTTTTATTTCATCACTAATTGGCACTAACTGTCTTATTTTTTCTAAAACACTATCCATATATTACCTCCGAATATATTATTAATTATTTACATGATGATGTACTGCTGGTGTTTCATCATCTATAGCTTTAAATGTATATCCATTTTCTAATCCATACTTAATTATCTTCTCTACAGCATCAACAGAATAACCTTTACTATCATGCTGTAATACTATTGAATAATCTTTCTTTAATCCATTGATAACATTCTTATATACTTGATTTGTACTAGTCGTAGCTCCCGCATCTCCACTTGATACATTCCAATCAAAATATGTATATCCGCGTTTTTCTACTTCATTTACTAACCTACTCATTATATGTTTTCCACCATCATGTTTTCTACTTACTGTATTAGATGATCCACCGGCAAATCTCATATATTTAGGTTCATGTCCTGTTATTCTAACTACTCTATTTTTAATTTTATTTAAATCCGCAAAGAAAGTATCTACTGTTGCATACATCTTCCAATCGTGTGACCAAGTATGTAATGCTACCGTATGACCTTCATCATATTCTCTCTTTATCATTTCATCACTACCATACTTAGTTACAAAGAATGTTGCTTTAACATTATATTTCTTTAATACATCTAACAATCTAGCTGTATGTTTACTTGGACCATCATCAAAAGTTAAATATATTATTTTCTTACCTGTTAATACTTTTGGTACACTAGCTTGTCTCTTAACAATTTTATTAACCGTAATTGTTCTTTCCAATTTTACTTCTTGATCAGATGAATCTTTAACACTATAAGTTATCTTATATGTTCCTGCTTTACTTGTATCTACACTTCCACTTGTAACCACTTTAATATCTTCATCACAATCATCAGATACTTCAGTACCACTTTCCGTATATTTATCACCAACATATAAACTTATAGACTTCTTACCCTTTAATTTTAATGTTGGTTTATTATCTATAACTTTAGCATTCAAGTCCTTAATAAATTCATTACCACTTGAATCTACAACCGACAAATAATAACTACCAGCTGCTTTATTTAATTTAACTCTTTCTGTTAAATCTCCTTCATATTCATCTATTGCTTCCATTTTTAATTCTTTTTTTAATTTACCATTTGGACAAACCTCAATAATATCATTATCCATATTAATTACAGGTTTCTTTTTATCCACTACTCGTACTTCTTGTTTAAACTCAATTATATTATCAAATTTATATGTAATCTCATAAGTACCTATTTTAGAGCTATTTACTGTTCCATATACTTTAGGTTCTAATACTTTATGACTAAATATATTACCATATAATAATTCTCCATAATTATAATTGTAATTTGTATTATACTCTATTTCAGTATATTCTTTAAATTTCTTTTCTAATATTCTGGGCACAGTAAGATAAGCGATTAAAAAACCACTGAATAACGCAATACATATAGCTATAAATACACGTTTTTTCATATCTACTCACCCATTATTATTATATCACTATCTATTTATAGACTATAAACTATCTAACTTTTATATGTAAAATCATTTACTATCAATTGTTATTATTTTTTTTTCATTCTATACTTATAATAGGTGATAAAAATGAAGAATAAAAATATTAGACTAGTGTGGGCAATACTATTATTTACAATTGGCGTTTTAGTAATTGTAACAGTTTTATTAACTACCAAAGAAGTATATGATAAAAATGTACCTTCTAAAGATCAAACTACAACCAAAGTGGAATCAAAAGATATTATTGAAATAATTCAAAATAATAGTGAATTACCAATTAAATATATGACAAAGTACGATGATATTAACCCAGATATTCTTAAAGACTATAAACCATTCTATAACTATATGGATAATAGTTATACAAACGATGATATCATAATTGATTTCTATGGTTATCCAAATGATGAATCAGACTTCTATTTTGCATCATTTACTTTAACATCAAATAAATATAGTATCTTTAATATTCATGTTGGTGATGACTATGATAAAGCTTTAGCTATTATAAATAATTATGGATTTATAACTGATTCTGAAACTAACAATCTAGTCAAAGATAAAATAAGAATAGATATTGATCAAGAAAATAATAAAGTAAAACTAATTAAAGTATCTGCTGCTAGTGAATATTTAGGAAACAGAGTGTATTAAAAAAATAGGACCTTAAGTCCTATTTTTTAATATCCTAATTCTTTAATAATTGATTTAACTTCATCTTTATATTTATCGTCAACTTTTAAATATAAAACTGTATTATCTACTCTTATAACATACATATATAATCCATTTGAATGACAAGAATATGAATTATAATTTCCCATATTAACTTCAGATTGTGAAGAAACAGTATTACTTCTTAAATTCTCAAATTCTCCCCTTTTTGTACTAAAGACATTCTCTGCTCTTCCTTCATTATCTAAAACCACAAATTCCATTTCATATCCAGATTCACTTTTAGCAAGAGTCGCTTCTTTATAGTTCCCTTCATCTTCATGTTGTTTATAAGTATCAGTTATTTCAAACTTCTTTCCTTCTAATACAGACTTAAACTTATCCGTAGTTAAAGCTGTCTTTGAACAACCTGTTAATCCTATTAAAACAACCAAACACATTGCAATTAATAATACTCTTTTTTTCATATATATACACGTCCTTTAAACTCATCTAGTATAAATATATTATATAATAAAAAAAGTAATAAATATATAAAAAAGTAGCCTTTTAAACTACTTTTTTTATATATCATTTTCATACACATATTGTGACACAGATTTAAAGTTTTCATCATATGGATATGTAGATTGTCCAAACTTTATCCACATTCCACTCCATGATTCCCCATTATTCAATAATTCTTGTACTTTATCATTTTTAGCTGTTTCATTATTCTCTTGATTATTTAGATCCACACTACCATCTAAATCATATAACTTACATTGAATATCACATTCTAACTTATCACATTGATAAGCAAATTTAGCTTCTGGTGTTTTATGTTCATCAAATTCTAAAAATAATTTTTCAATTTCTTTCCCATCTAATAAATCACCTAATATTTTATGTACTGCCTCATGTTCTATCTTTTCTTTTTCATCTTTATCCATTTGAAATTGCGTTATATCACCAATAACTGCTTCCCCCAACTCATGAATAGCTAACATATAAATAACTTTAAATATATCTAATTTATATTGGTATTCAGATTTCATTGCTATAGCTAACATCTGTACCCCATATACGTGCTCTGCTACACTCTCTATTCTTTCTCTATTAACATTCCAATTTAACCAACCAGTTCTTATTACATTCTTTAATTTATTACATAATACATAAAAATCTATTACTCTACTTTCACGTGACATAATATCCTCCACTTTGAAATTATATTATATAACTAATTAGTTAACAATCCAATAAAAAAACATATTCTAAGAATATGTTTTATTGTTTATTTCCATAATCAACGTAGAAATTATCTCCATTATTTTGTTGATTGTTCATCGGAGGTTGTCCATAACCACTTCCATAATTACTATTATATGGATTATTAACTGGTGTTTGTCCATATGTATTATTTGGAATAGGTTGTCCATATTGATTAGTTACTGGAGCTGGTGGGAATGTATTTCTTAATGGAAATTGACCCCATGGAGCAGTTTCCATTGGTGCTCCTTGTGGTACAGGGTTTTTATTTCCCATATAATAATCTGAATCTAAATTACCCGTTAATCTATTAATTTCTAAATCAATATAATAGTTTTCTGGATTTGCTTCATCTATTAGTATATCTACTAAACCATCTGCATCAAATAATCTTCCATCATTTCTTCCATCACCACGCAATAATATTGTACCACCATTAGGTAATGTATAATTAACTACCGGTCTTCTTATTGGATTACCATTAATTACTACTCCTGTATTCTCTAAATAATATGGTAAATTCTTAACTAATTTTCCTGTTTGATTTAATTGATTAATTTTTTTAATTCTCTTATTAATCTTCATAATATTAATAACAGCTATTACTATAAATAATAATGGTAATAAAGTAAAAGCAAAGAATAATATGCCTGATTCACTTGAATATTCCGTCATACATCTTTGAGGATTCTTAGAATCATAATATACTGTTTTTTTATTCAAATCCGGATAAATACTTGATGAACTATTTGAACTACAACTATATTCTTTTCCATCTACTTCATAATAATATACTGGAGAATACATTGTTCCATCATCACTATCATAATGTTCTTTTACATCAATTCTTGTAGCATTTGTAAAAGCATCCATTGAATTCTTCTTTTGTATATTATTTATACCTAAAAATATCAGTAATATACCAAAAAAAGCACCTGCCACAAAAAATATATAAAATATATTCTTCCCTTTTTTTACATTTTTTAAATTAATATCATACATATATACTCACTTCCTAATTATATTTTATCATTATTATCCTTATCTTACGTTTTTAATATCACCTATTGACACAAAGAAAAGTAAATATTATCTTCTTTATTTTTAAATATGATAAAATAATGATAGACAAGAAGGGGTCAATATGGAAGAAAAAGACTATTATTTTATTTGTTTTATCATCTTAGTTATAGCTTTTATTGTTATACTTGTTTTTGCTTTAATCTTTAATGTTGATCAATTCAATAGAGATATAGCATTTAATAACCAAACAACTACAACTTATAAGACTACAAGTTATACTAAAAAGCATACTACTCATACAACATCCGAAGTACATTTAAAAGCAACTGTTTCTACTATTACTAAGCTTAATAGTACTCGTGATTATCAAATTGAATATGCTAATAATACTGATAATAATTATTATATTTCTAATAATGGCTATCGTGAAATAAAACTTAAATTTGACGAAGATATAGAAAATTTCGAACTACTTAATTTCGAAACTTCCTGTATTATAGCTAAACAAATAAATTCTAAAACTTGGTCTTTTTCATCATCAAGTTGTAAAAATACTAGCACCATAACTCTTGTAGCTAAAAAAGATAATACCTCTAAACAATATACTATTCATAATGAAGATATATTAAAACTATATTACGAAGAAGAAGAATTAAAAAAGAATATGAATTTTGATACTAAACTATTAGAATTCACATCTAATATTGATGTTGAATGGGTAACATCTAATAATAATGGTTTAATATATACTGATATATCTAATCGTAATATTCAATTTAAACTCATAGATAATTTAACTATTAAAGCTATCTCAAAAGGTGGCCAAGAAATAGAAATAGTATTCAAATAAAAACACAGATTATTTATCTGTGTTTTTTACTACTCTCTCTAAGTCTATTTTACTATTACCTACTTTATCAAATATCTTATTATCTGAATTATAACTAAATACTTTTATACGTGCTTTATAAATATCCTCTTTATTAGCATTCTTTTCTATTACTTGTTTTAATTCAACTATTGCTGTATCATTACCAAATCTTAATGTATCTGGACTTAAATAAGTAATATCTGGATAAGTATCTACTTCAGCTTTACCTTTACTATCTGTATATCTAACTACAAAAGCTGCTTTAACAATATCATATTCTACTTCATAAGTATTTCCATTAAATGTTCCTCTATATTTATTTGAGAAATAAGATAATAAATTAGTTAAATTATCATTAACTCTTTCTTTTTCTTCCACTTCAGGTTCTTCTGGTTTATAGTTTGAAGCATAACGATAAATACCATATCCTATACCTATTAATAAAATACATAACAATAATACACCCCAAGGTTTCTTATCAGCTTTTTCATATAAATGACTTTCTTTTCTTGCTGGTGTAATAACCTTTTTCATAGCATCGTCAACCATTTTTTTATCTTCTTCATGTACTTCAACACGTGCTCCGCATCCAGGACAAGTAAATGTTTCAGCATCTATATCTACATAATTTAATTTTCCACATCTATCACAATTTTTGGCTATAGTTCTTCCCATAATTCCACCTACTTTATATCATCATTTTACCATAATATTACAACAAAAAAAACTGCATAAGCAGTTTTTTATTTCTTAAATCTACCTAGTAAACCTCTAGTTTTTACTTTTCCATGTTCCATAGGTGTTATTTTTACCGTAAATGTATCAATAATTTCATCTAATGAAGAATATCTATAAACATAATCTGGAATAATTCTTCTTATGAAATCCGCTCCAGTTAATTTTTCTCCATCCGGAGTATCTACGACACTATCTAGAGGAATCTTATCTATAACTTTATTATCCTCTAAATAATCTAATACTGTTACACTTTCTCCATTAGGTAATTGTAATTGAATACCAAAGAATCTTGGATCCGTAGATACTAAAGCATATTTAGCAATTAAATCTTGATTCTTTTCATCAACGACAAAACTACTATCAACAAGTGTTTCTCTCTCTTCTTCAGTTAATTCATCACCTAATGTACTAATTTCTGAAGTACGATATTCGTCTGGAATAACTGGTTCAGTTTCATCTTTAACAAATACTTCATCACTTGTATGAGCTCCGCTTAAATCATCACTAACATTATTATCTAAAATGTTATTTAATGCTTCCTCAATATCTTCATCACTTGCACCAACAGCATCTTCATTTACTCCACCATCAACTGATTCACCTTCATCAAAATCAACCTCTGGTACTTCTTCAGTCTTTTCTTCTTTTTCTGGTGCCAAATTACCAAATAATATAGCTATTTCTTTAGTCAAATCAGTAATTTGAGAAGTTAAGCCCAATTGTTCTTCTTTCTTTTCTTCTAGATCTTTTAAATCTTTATTTAAATCTTCGATTACTTTGGCAGCAAATTCTTCTTCCATTTCATCTTCTTCAACAACTGGAGCATCATTTATTTGTTGTTCAACTTCTTCAACTACCCTAGTTAACTCTCTTGTAGCTTTATCATCAAACTCTGTTTTTGTATTCTTTATTTCTTCAACATCTGGTATTATTGGTTCACTAATACTAGCTTCCGCAGCATCAGCCATACCATCTTGATTTTGCATTAACGCAATAACTTCACTTGGATTTAAAGTACCTGTAGCTTGAATGAATTCATCACTCATCTCATCACTTACATTTAATTCTTTATCATCTACTTCAATAATAGGCGTAGGTACAGTTAATTCAATACTAGATTCTGTAAATGAAATTGAATCACTAACCATAAGATATGGTAATTCTTTTTCTCTTAAGCCAGTAAGAATTCTTTCTCTTATTACATTTCTTTCATCTTCATCTTCTAGAGCTTCTTTAGTATTTTCTCTAACACTATTAATTACTACTTCTCTTATTATCTCAGATAATAGTTTTCCATCTATATTAACATCTAAACCTAACCAATCCTCAACTTTAATATCTAAAATTGTTGGTTCCTTACATTTCTCTTTAGTTACATTAGATAAACTATCTAACATATCATAAACTTTATCTAAATGTTCATCATCACTATATACTTGAATAGTCTTTTTTAATCCTTCATTTAAATAAGCTGGTCTAGGTACTGATATATTAAATGGTAATATTTTTAATTCTGCTATACCTAATAAGGCATTTAAAACATTATATAAGTCCTCTACTTTAACATTTAAATCAAAGCAATACTTATCTCCTATTTCTTCACTACCATTAATATCGGAAGATCTATAAGTAATCTTATGTTTATTAGTAACCATCTTTTGTGCTAAATCCTTAATATCATCACCACTATATAAAGATGCTACTGCTAAAGAAACTAATCTACTATCTTCTTTATTAATTTCTCCAACATTACTACTATCATATAAGAATGCCTTTTTTCTCTTATCTAGATATTCATCTATTAAGGCATCAATATATCCTTGATCAACGTTTATTTTCATCTTACTCAATATATTAGACATATAAACCCTCCCCTAGGATGCTATACTACGTTAATTATATCAAAGAATTATCTCAAATACTAGTAAACCAATTAAAAAAATCAAGATAATCTTGATTTTAATCTATACTATATACCTTTTTATTTAAATCTAGTCCTAATAATTGCAATTTAACAATAATCGTATTTATATCTAAATCTTTTAGTCCTAAACTCTTTAACTTCTTTCGATTTAAACACCATAAATCTTCGACTTTAGTAATACCATTACTTATTAATATTGTTTCTATACTTTTATCTAATTCTAACTTCTTTATATTTTCTTTTATATTACTATTATATTTTTCTCTTCTCATATAACACTCACTTCTTCATTAATTTTTACGCACTAACTTATTATACCATTTTTTTAATTTTTAGGTAATATAAAAGTTCACTTTTTAACTAAATAAAAAGAACGATTACTCGTCCTTTTCTTTTATTTTATAAGGATTAACGTGAATAACTGCCAAATAAACTTCTTCAAGTTTAACTAGTTCTTCTTCTAGATGATCTGCTATTTCATGACTAGCATATGTTGATAAATTACCATCTACAAATATTGTTACATTTATTTGAAATTGATAACCTACTGGTGTTGAATTCAAATGATTAATCTTTTTTATTTCTGGAAACTTAGCAATAATATCTAATATATCTTGTTTTGTTTCATCATCTATACCTTTATCCATTAATACATCAAATGATTCTTTAAATATTTTACCTTCGACATATATTATCCATAGTGCAATAATAATACCTACTACTCCATCTATATATGGAACTTTTAAATAACTTAAGATAATAGATAATAGTGTTACACTAGTTACTCCACAATCACTAATATGATCTATAGCATTTGCTTTTAATAATATATTCTTATGTTTCTTTGATAAAGCATTAACATATATAAACATAAATAGTTTAACTACTATTGTAATAATACAAACTAATATTAACCATACACTAAATTCTAATTGTTTATTATTAACTATAGATACTATTGAATTATATATTTGATTAAAACTAATTCCTATAATACAAAAACTTATTAATAAAGCAAATATATATTCTGCTTTACCATGACCCATTGAGTGATCCTCATCAGCTTTCTTACTAGCTATCTTATTACCGATATAAGTAAATATACTATTAAATATATCTCCGCCACTATTTAAAGCATCACTAAGCATAGCTTGGCTACCTGAAATAACTCCAATGATTGCTTTTATAATATATAAAAATATATTAAAAATAACACCTAATATACTAGCTTTCTTACCACTGATATATCTATCATCCATATTATAACCTTCTTTAATTATTAATTGTTATATCTATTAATTCTTCCCACTTTTTATTTAATTCTTGTACTTCTTCATTATACTTCTTTATCTTTTCATTAATAGCATTACTCTTATTAAAATCATTATATACTTCTTCATTATATAATTCATTATTTAATTCTGATATTTTAACTTCTAATTTAATAATTTCATTTTCTACTTTATTTAATTCCTTTTTAATATCTCTTAAGTTTACTTTTTCTTCTTTTACTTCTTCTTTTTTCTCTTTTTTCTTCTTCTCTGGAATAGCTAATACACTCTTTTTAGTTTCTTCGACATATTGATCATATCCATATGGATAATATGTAACCGTATCATTATCAAATACTAATAATGATTTAGCTATTTTTCTAACAAAATATCTATCATGTGATACAAATATTATTGTTCCTTCATATTCGCTTAATATACTTTCTAAATGTTCTTTACCTAATATATCCATATGATTTGTTGGTTCATCTAATATTAATAAATTAGGTTTATTATAAAATATCTTACATAATGTTAATCGTACTTTTTCTCCACCTGATAAGACATTAATACTTTTAAAGACATCGTCACCCTTAAACAAGAATGAGCCTAATGCTTTACGACATTCTGGTTCTATTAATTCTGGTAAATATTCTCTAAATTCTCTTAAAACTGTATTATTACTGTCTATCATTGCTAATGTTTGATCAAAATATCCTGGTTTAACATGAATACCATATTCTAAAGAACCACTTACTGGTTCTATTATTCCATTAATTGTTTTTAACAAAGTAGATTTACCAATACCATTAGCTCCAATAACTCCTATTTTATCTCCACGTTTAATATCTAAATTAATCGTAGCTAATACTTTATTACCATAACCAATAGCTAAATCTTTTAATCTAATTACTTTCTTACTAGATAATTCTATTTCACTTAAATTGGTAGTAAATACTCTTTTATCCTCTTCATTAGGTTTCTCTAGAATATCCATTTTCTCTAACTGATGTAATCGAGACATAGCTAAACCAGCTTTTTTAGGTTTATATCTAAATCTTAAATAGATATTTCTAAGTCTTTCTATTTCTTTTTGTTGAAATTCATAATCTTTTAATAACTTATTATATCTAACTTCTTTTTCTTTCTCATAATAATCATAATTACCTGAGTATTCAATCATCTTCCCATACTCAATTTCATATATTTTAGTGACTATATTATTTAAAAACATTCTATCATGCGATACAAGTATTAAAGCCCCTTCATAGGCCTTTAAATAGTCCTCTAACCAGACAATAGTTTTAATGTCTAAGTGGTTTGTTGGTTCATCTAGTAATAATAAATCAGGATGTTGTAATAATAATCTCATAAAGGCTATTTTTGTTCTTTCTCCGCCAGAGAAATCTTTAATACATTTATTCTTATCACTTTCACTAAAACCAAACTTATTTATCATTACTTCATATTCTTTTTTATAACCATAACCATTATTCATCTTAAAGTTGTGTTCTAAGTCTGTATATTCTTTGATTAACTTTTCACTATTATCTTTCTCCATCTTAATAACTAATTTATTAAGTTTCTTTTCCATATCTAATAAATATTGATATGGTTTTAATAATTCTTCAAGTAAAGTTCTATTCTCATCTTCAAAATCGACTTGTGATAAATAACCAACTGAAAAATTTCCTATTTTATTAATAGAAAACTTTTCTTCATCAATACCTTCTTCGAATAAATCTTGGTCTATCAATGCCTTTAAAAAAGTAGTTTTACCCGTTCCATTTCTTCCAACAATAGCCACATGTTCATGATCACATATATCAAAGTTAACACTTTCTAATATTGTATTACCATCTAATGTAACACTAGCATTTCTAATACTTAATTTCATTTCTTCATCATCTCATAATATTTAAAATAAGTATCTTTATTAACTTCGATTAAATCACTTATTTCAATATTTTTAAAATTACTTAAATACTTATCATAATCTTCTTTATTAACAAATAAATATTTATTAGTTCCAAACGCATAAAATACAATCTTATTTTTATCTAAAGAATTATATCTTATATCTGTTATTTCATCTTTAAAATCTTCTTTAATACTTCTAAGTAGTGTTTCTTTAATAAATTCTATTAATACATCATTTAAATTATCTCTAAATATAAGAATCTTTTCTTTAAAGTCTTTAAAACTAGTACATATTCTTTTAATCTTTCTTTCTTCTTTAATATCTACTTTTTCATCATTAACTTTATAATATATTAAATAATCTTCTCCATATAAAACCAAAGAATAATCTAATGTTACTTCTTCTCCACATTCACTACATTTAGCCTTAAATAAACTTCTATCAATTATTTCTGGTATTTTATCTTGATTAACTTCCTTAAATAATTTAATTCTATATTTCTTATGACATTTAGGACATACAAAGTCAACTTTTATTAATGACATAACACCACTCCATTCGATAAATAATTATACCATATATCCCAATTTTATAATATAATAATCATGTGATTACTATGAAAAAGAAATTAATTATATTATTAAGCATATTACTTTTATGTAGTTGTACTTCTAAAGAGCCACAAACTGAAGAAGTACCTAAAGTAGATAAAAAGTTATATGAAACACCTGAAGAACTAATTATTGAACAAAATAAAACAGAATTTGAATTATTCACTAATGTATCATCTTCTGAATTAATAGGTAATACTAATGCTACTATAACTAGTGAAGATACTATCCTAGATACATTATCTCCAGGTGAACATACTTATACTGTTGATTTAGAATATAATAATAAAAAATATAAACATGATTTTAAATATACAGTCAAAGATGTTACTCCACCATTTGTACTAACTTATAATAAAACAGCTTATACTACCTTAGGTACAGTTCCTAACCCATGTTCATCTGCTAATTTCGTCGATGATTATGATGATGAACCATTCTGTGAAATAGTTGGTGATTATGATGTATTCCAAGATGGTGATTATAAAGTTCAATATCGTTTCTATGATTCATCAAATAATGAAACTTTAAGAGACTTAACTATAAAAGTTATCGAAGAAATGCCAACATTCCCCAAAACTACTAAAGCACCTACTCCTAAAACTAAAACATATATTAAAGATGTAATTAGTAAATATAAAACAAAAGATACTATGATTGGTATAGATGTATCTCGTTATCAAGGAGATATCGACTTTAATAAAGTTAAAGCCTCAGGTGTAGAATTTGTAATTATGCGTTTAGGTATTCAATCTAATATAAACAAAGATATATCTGTTGATACTAAATATTATCAAAATATTAAAAATGCCAAAGAAGCTGGTTTAAAAGTTGGTGTATATGTATTTACTACAGCAACTAATAGTGCTAAAGCCAAAGAACATGCTGAATGGACTTTAAACATTCTAAATGGTGAAGAACTAGATTTCCCTATTGCTTATGACTGGGAAAACTGGAATAAATTTGGTAGTTATAAAACAAGTATATTCCATTTATCTGATGGCTTTGATGCTTTCTATGACACAGTTAATAAACAAGGATATACAGCAATGTTATATTCATCTAAACGTTATTTAGAAAAAGTTTGGATGAATAGATTTGATCGACCAGTATGGTTAGCTCATTACACATCAAACTTAAATAAATCAAGTTATGAAGGAAAATATATAATGTGGCAATTATGTAGTAATGGCCGTGTAGATGGAATAAAAGGAAATGTTGATTTAGATATTTATTATAAAGAAAAAGAGGAATAATTCCTCTTTTTTTATACTCTATCGAAGTAGTTAATACCTCTTTCCATAACATCAGCTTCAATATAATCTCTAAGTAATTTTCTAACTTGATTTGGTGTTTGAACATTCTTTAATATTATAATTGAACCAGCTCTACTAGAATTAGATTTACTATCTACTTTAACTCTAATACTACCCACTTTAAAAAATCTTTGCCAAAGGCTTTCTTTTAAATCTGGATCTTTTAATAAATATAATTCAATAGTATCAGTTCTTCTCATTATAAAACCTTTAGTAATTATTAACTCATCTTTACTAATTTTATACCATGTGAAATTTAAATGAATAGAAGTTAAGAATTTACCCCATAAACCACTAGGTTGTCCTTCCCAAACAATATTAAAGTTTGGATCATTTACTGTTGTACTTCTTTTTTCTTCAATTGTCTTTTCTCTTGTCGTTAAATTATTTCCATTCATTTCAATCACTCCTAGATTTATTATAACATAATAAATTATTTTTTTATAACTAAACTAATATATATATAAGCCATTATTAAAAATAATATCCCTATCAGTATGTATAATAAATAATCCTTTTTATCTGTTTCTGGCGAATCATTTATAACTATTTCTTTTGTAGTTACTATTGTTCTCTCTGCTGAAATAGTTGTTATAGGTTCTGTACTAGTTATATAAGTCGTAACTTCCAATGTTGGAATTACAAGAGTAGTATCCTCTTCTACTTCACTAGTAGTTTCAGTAGTTGTTGGTGTACTAACGCTTGTCATTAAGGAACTAGTAGTTGTATTTTTTAATGTCGTTGTTATCTTTTTTGTCGTCGTTGATGTTTTTTTTATTGTTGTAGTTTTTTTCTTTGTTGTTGTAGTACTTGTTGTAGTTTTTTTCTTTGTTGTTGTCGTAGGTTTAGGCGGTATATCTAAATATATAAATGCCACTCTTTTACAACCTGATGCACTATTATCATATTTGATTAATTGTCCCGTATATTCACTTGTGTAAAAATAATTATCATAATCAAAATTAGGACATGGCTTTGGATTCATGCCTTGTGGTACATAATCTAATCCAAGCGTAGTATCATCTTTATCATATACATACATACAATAATCAACATCAGTAAAATCTTCTCTAATTATAAGATTTGAAAAGATTTCTTCTTTTGATAGTGGATCTCCTCCATTCATACTATCATAAATATCATTTAGACCTTCGGTGGTTAACTCGTTATACCATTCATCATACGTTAATATTCTATTAATATATTCAACAGAACTGATAACACCTTTACATCCTGATTTATTTATGACAATCGAGTTTGATCTTGGTTTTGTTCCCACCGTATAACCTGCAAGTTTAGCTTTACTTTCCCATGTCGAAGGCTCATCCCAATAAGGAAGAGCAATACCCGTATTTTCATAAACTAAATCCCATACAGCCGAAGTATACGTATTTTTAAACCTCGGTACCTCCTCATAAGGATTTTTAGCAGCAAAAACATTAAGAGGTATAATTAATAAAACTAATAATATTAAACTTCTTTTTCTCACCACTATCACCATATTAATGATAACTCATTATAACAAAAATGTAAATTTGTATAAAAAAAGAAATGTCACTATCCATTTCTTCCTTTTATATGTTTAATAATTATTAAAATGATTCCAAGAACATCAGCTACTATCAATATTTTTACTACTAAAATTAAATTTTGTTTATCTTTTATATTATTATCAGATTCAGGTAAAACATCATTACTGATTTGCGTAGTTGTCGTAGTCGTAGTACTTGTAGTTGTTGGACTTGGCTCAGTTGTATTTTCCGTCGTTTCTTGTGTAATATCTATTATATTCGTAGGAATATCAATTGATATAATACTTGTTGTTGTAGTTGTTGATGATACAGTAGTTTTAACACTTACTTCATTTTTCTTTGTTGTTAAAATTGTAGTTGGTTTTGTAGTCACTTTTTTTGTCGTGGTTTTCTTAGTTGTTTTCTTTGTAGTTGTTTTCTTAGTTGTTTTCTTTGTAGTCGTTTTTCTAGGAATATCTAAATAAATATATGAGTATCTATAATTACCACTATTATCATACTTAACTAATTTATTCTCATCAGAATCATAATAATAAAAATCATCATAATCAAAATTACATCTATTAGAATCAAGAGAACAACCATATCCTGGATTATACCCTTCTTCATATCTGCAAGGCATTCTTCCTCTTATTGATGGATTATCATATTGATATATACAAAGATCATATTTTTCATCCATATTATTTCTTAAATAAGAATATAGTTCACTTTTAGTTATACTTCTATCAAAATAATCATATATATTATCCAATTCCTCTTCTGTTAAAGTACTATACCATTCATCAAACGTATATATCTTATAAAGATATTCAACGTGTCCTGGACATCCACCTCTTTGTTGAACTTCAATAGAATTAGACTTAGCAATCGTTCCCGTTGTATAACCAGAGTTTTTAGCATCTATTTCCCACTTACAGGCATCATGCCAATATGGTAAAGCAACACCGCCATAATTATAAGCTCTATCCCAAGCATCCCACGTACACGCACCAATATAATTAGAATACGGATTAGTAGCTGCAGAAACACTAATAGGTAAAATCAATAATATAAGTAATATTAAACTCCTCTTCCTCACTACTATCACCATATTAATGATAACTCATTATCACTCAAAAGTAAATTTAACCAACAAAAAAAGACGTTTAAAACGTCTTATTTATTTAATGCTTCGGCTACGTGAACAGCCATTTTAACTGTTGCACCAACCATTGGATTATTACCCATTCCTATATATCCCATCATTTCTACATGCGCAGGAACTGATGAAGAACCAGCAAATTGCGCATCTCCATGCATTCTACCCATTGTATCAGTCATACCATAACTTGATGGACCAGCAGCCATATTATCTGGATGAAGTGTTCTACCTGTACCTCCACCTGAAGCAACTGAGAAGTATTTCTTACCAGCTTCAATTCTTTCTTTCTTATAAATACCAGCAACTGGATGTTGGAATCTAGTTGGATTCGTAGAGTTACCTGTTATAGAAATATCAACATTTTCAAGATGCATTATAGCAACACCTTCTTGAACATCGAAAGCACCATAACATTTAACTTTGGCTCTATCCCCTTTTGAATAAGGAACTTCTTTAACAACTTTTAATTCATTTGTATTATAGTTATATTCTGTAGCAACATAAGTAAATCCATTAATACGAGAAATAATTTCTGCTGCATCTTTTCCTAATCCATTTAATATAACTCTTAAAGGATTCTTTCTAATCTTATTAGCTGATAAAGCAATACCTATTGCTCCTTCAGCCGCAGCAAATGATTCATGTCCAGCTAAGAAAGCAAAACATTCTGTATCTTCACTTAATAACATACTAGCTAAATTACCATGACCTAATCCTACTTTTCTTGAATCAGCTACACTTCCTTTAACACAGAAAGATTGTAATCCTTCACCAATATATTCAGCAGCTTTACTAGCTTCTTTTGCATCTTGTTTTAATGCTATAGCACAACCTGCTACATAAGCCCAACAAGCATCATCAAAACATATTGTTTGAACTGCTCTTACTTCTTCTAACGGATCAATTCCATAAGACTTACATAATTCATATGCACTTTCTAAACTATCAATACCATGACTATTTAATACTTTATTAATATTATCTATTCTATTTTCATAATTTTCAAATAATGCCATATCAATTACTCCTCTCTAGGATCAATTACTTTAACTGCTTCAGCAAATCTACCATAAGTACCTGTCGCAGCTTCAATAGCTTCCATCGGATCCATACCTTTCTTAATACCATTCATCATCTTACCAATATTAACATATTTATAACCAATGATATTATCTTCTTCATCTAAACCTTGAGCAACTATATAGCCTTCAGTTAATTCCATATATCTAGGGCCTTTTTCTCTAGTTGAATATATAGTACCAATTTGACTTCTCTTAGTCTTTCCTAAATCTTCCATACCAGCTCCAACAGTTAAACCACCATCAGAGAAAGCACTTTGACTTCTACCATATACTATTTGTAAGAATAGTTCTCTCATAGCAACATTAATAGCATCACATACTAAGTCTGTATTTAATGCTTCTAATATTGTTTTACCTGGTAATATTTCTCCAGCCATTGCAGCACTATGAGTCATACCAGAACAACCTATAGTTTCAACTAATGCCTCTTGTATAATTCCATCTTTTACATTTAAAGTTAACTTACAACAACCTTGTTGTGGTGCACACCATCCTATTCCATGTGTTAAACCTGAAACATCTTTAATTTCTTTAGCATGAACCCATTTCCCTTCTTCAGGAATTGGTGAACATCCATTTTGTGCTCCACAGTTAACATGACACATATTTTTTACTTCTTCAGTAGTATTCATATTATCAATCCTTTCTTTATATATCACTTAATTATTATATCATTAAATAATAAAAAACAATATGATTATTCATATTGTTTTTTGTGTTCTTCATAAGCTTTTGCTAATTCTGAATCTTTAAATTCTAATCCAATTTCATTACGCATTTTAATTAATGCTTGTTCACCAACCTTAGAATTAATACTCTTTTCATCATCAATTAATGCTTGTTTAATTTCATCAGATAAACCACTAGTTAAATCAGCAGTTTCAGCTTTACCCGAAGCATAAACCACAAAGTATTTATATGATTTACTAGAAATAACTTTAGAGTATCCAGCATTTTTAATACCTTTAATTGCCTCACATATTTCTCCACCATATTCTTTATATAGATCTATGAAACTAACATCACTAAATTCTGATGCCGTTACTGATTCATATTTACCATCAATTGTATTAAATGCTTTTTTATTTTTTAACATACTACGAACTGATTCAAGATCATCTTTATTTTCACCAGTGAAAACATATACTATTTCTTTATCTCCAAAAGCATATAAACTATAGAAAGCCTTAATATCCGTTTCAGAAATTGATTGAGATACATAATCATCAATATACTTTTCACGTAATGAATTATTAAACATATACTCTAGCATATCATCATAACCTTTGAATCCCATTTGGTCATAGAATTCAGTTTCTGTATATCCTAACATTGATGTGTAGTAAGAAATATATTGTTCAATACCTGCCTTAGAACTTTCTTTTAATTCTTCTAATTGATCTTTATATTTTTCTTTTAAATATTCAATATCAACTTTTTCTAGTACAGTACTTAATCCTACTTTACCTTTAATTTTATTATAAATATCATTTGCTGTAATAGTTTTACCATTATAAACAGCTGCAACTTCTTCACCATTACTTAATGTAGCAATTCTTTCTGGCCACATTAAAGCCATAATAACTACACCAATTAGAATACCAACAATTCCACTTATAATAACTAAAGAATTATCTCTTACCCATTGAATGAAAGATTTAGATTCCTTTTTTGGTTCTTCTTCCTCTTCTTCGAACTCTTCTTCATCTTCTTCATCTTCTTCAAGTTCTTCATCGTCTTCTTCTAATTCTTCGTCTTCGAATTCTTCTTCATTTAATTCATCTTCAACTTTTTCAGCTTCAACGAATTCACTTGTCTTATTATTTTTTGCCATTACCATTTCCTCCTAAAATTTATTATAAAACAATAATATGAAAAATAAAAGAAAAACGTTATTTCTTAATTCTATTAAAGGCACTGTCATGTGGATATAGTTTCTTTAATACTTTCATTTTTCCTTCGACTTCATTTTTCATAAAATCATAATTATAATCTTCTTTAATAACATTATTCATATCTCTTGAATACTGTTGACTTAATAACATATCATGTAATACTCTCGTAGGTCTATCACCACATTTTACTTGTTCAAGCATTTGATAAGCAGCTAAAGTACTAATTGAATACTCTAGATAACAATTTTCTACTTGATTCTTTCCCTTAACATATTCAAAGTCTTTTATACCTCTATTTATTTCGCAATCCGTATCTTCGCCTTCAATTTCAATTGGATCAGTTCTATATTCAATACTATTCCCTCTTTTACGCATCTCATCTAAATAAACCATATCTCTTAAAGCATGTAGACTAACATAATCATTTGTATTTGCCACAACAGAATAATCATTTCCATAACCATGTTTAGTTAAATATTCATATAAACATAATTCTGAAAACAAAGTTGGTGCTTCTAAAAAATAACCATGTTTTAAATTACTTTTGGCTTCCCATCGATAATCATTTAAAAACTTAATTGAATATAAGTGAATAAATTCATGTATAAAAGTACTTACTAAAGACAAATTTGTTAATTGCCCACTTTCTACAAAAAATCTATATTCATCAATTGATGGCATCATATATGATAAACCATCTGCTTGTTGTGAATTAACAAATTCTTTAGAAAATAAGAAACAATTTTTATCCCATAACTCATCATAAAACTTTAAACTTTCTGGACAAAATTTATTTAAGAATTCTTTTACTATCGTTTGCCCTTCTTTATTACTTAATCTAACTTGTGGAACTTTTCGTAAATAATGAAAACCAGCAGACTTATATGCTTCAACTGCTGGTTCACAATAATATCTAATTAATTCAATTTCTCGCGAAGCTTGAGCAGGCAAATAAGTATCTAGATAATCATACAATGGAATTTCATCCAACTTTAAATCATCTATTCCCAATCCATCTAATAAAGCATATAAGAATAAATAATCTTCGATAATTCTTTTATTCATCGATTTACTTCTTTTAGATGTTCTAACTAATCTATTAAACTTATTAACTAGATTAGTTATATCTGCCTTCAAGTCAAAATCCGCCATAACCTTTTCCCCCTGGTTACTTATTAGTTTTCTTCTCCTTCATCCGTTTCTGGTTTCGGAGCTACAGTTGTAGTTGTTGTTGTCGTTGTTGTTGTACTAGTACTTGTTGTATTAGTATTTACAACTGGCTTACTACTACTAGTTGTTGTCGTTGTATTCCCCTTTGTTGTAACTTTCTTCTTTGTTGTTGTCGTAGTTTCTTTTTTCTTTGTTGTCGTAACTGCAACTAATGGATTCTCACAAGAGAAATCTGCACACTTAAGATTTAACTGTTCTGCTTTAATCTTATTTAATTGTGTATTTAAATATTTGAAGTAATTACTTTCAATAGCTTTCTCAGATATTGCCATCTTTGCACTAATATCTTTATTAATCGCCGTTACTTCTTCTTGTGTATATTTTTTATCACCATAATACTTAACTTTATTCTTACTTGCATCATAGAAACCAATTTCATTCTTCCATGATCCATCAGCAAATACTGTCATAGATACAGCATCTTCACTAAATAAATCATATCCTAAATATAATCTTGGATCATAATCTAAATTAAATAAGTTAGCTAATGTTGGTAATATATTCATATAACTTGTATATTCTTTAAATACTGTACCATCTGTAGTACCCGCATTATATATTACGAAAGGTACTTGTTCAGCATTCTTATCTTTCTTTGTATCATAATCTAATACTTTATTTAAATTATTTGTACTAATACCATATGGATAATGATCACCATATAATACGATAACTGTATCTTCAAGCATACCTCTTTCTTCTAATCCATCCATAAGTATACCTAAAGCATCATCGACAAATTTTAATTTACTCATAAATCTTCTTACATCTGAAGGATATTTAGTACCCTTAGTCATATCATAATATGCATTACCTTGTTTACTATCTACCCCATATGGTTGATGTGAAGAAACAGTCGTAAACCATGACATAAAATGTTCACCATTATTTGTTTTCTTATCTAATATCTTTAAGAAAGATTTCATGGCTTCATCATCATTAGCCCAATTAACATATTCACTTGAATAACTAATTCCTAACTTATTAACTCCATAATATTCTCCACTACCCATATTTGGATGAATAGTTTTTCTTGGATAATAAGCATCTGTATAATCATGAACACTGAAAGTATTATAATTTTGATTATTAAATAAATTAAATACACTTTCATGATAATTATTATTTTTATATTTACTTGCTGTACAAGTCTTAATAATTGAATATAAACTTGTCATACCACTAAATTCATTATTCATAGTAGCACAAGCATTTCTTGGTGAATAATTATTTTCCCAACTCCATCCACCTTTAATCATCTTAGAGAAGTTTGGATAATAAGTCTCATCATAAATAATATCATTAACAGATTCCATTAAAATAATTATTAAATTCTTACCTTCGAATAAACCAGTTTTATCATTCTTAGGTGTTATATCTCTACTGATAAAATAATTATTTAATGTGTTATATGTTTTATTCTTTTCTGTACTAATTAATTCTTTCCAAGCTGAATCATCTACTACTCTAACATTATCATTTTGGAATTCTAATTCTTCTTCCTCTTCACTCTTTTCTGTTGGTGTTAAATCAACCTCAATAGCTAAAGGATCACTTGCTTCCTCTTCCACTTCAACAGGGAATAAAGCTGTCTTAACATCTAAGAACACAAATCCAAAAGCACCATATTCCTTAACTGTTAAACTTGGATTAGATGCTGTTAAGAATAAATTCTTGTTAGATATTGACTGAAGTTTATCTTGGAAAGCACTGCCTACTACTGTGAAATAATACATAGGTACACATACTGCCAAAATAATTAATAAAACTTCACAATTATGTTTAAAGTTTAATTTATCTCTTCTTTTTTTGTTAAAGAATATAGCTTGAGCTACATATACTACAAATGGTATATATGCTAAGAAATATTCTGGTTTAAAACTTCTTAAGAAATCCATAATATAATCTACTACTTCATCTAACTGACTAGATGTTTGAATAGACATATATACTCCAATGAAGTTATAAAATCCCATTTCTACACAAGAATATGTTGCTAAAGCAAATACTAATATACCAATAATTATTTTTTTAATAACATTATTTCTAATGAAATTTAAACAAAATGAAATTAAAGCACTTACAATATTAAGTCCTAAGAAAATACGTAAACTAGAGAACTCAAATACACTTTGTTCACTAACCACTTTAAATATAACTTCAATGGCACTAAAACATAGAACCATTATTATATAATTTCTAAAATATGTTTTATTAAAAATTTTCTTTAAAAAATCTTTCATAAAACCACTCCTACATCCATAATTTTACCATAATAAGGCACATTAAAACAATTACACCTAGGCAAAAACAATAAAGATTATAACACTTTTTGGCACGCTTTACAAATACCCTCTATGTCAAGGTGATGATCTAATACTAAAAAGCCATTTAATTCCTTGCTTTTTTCAAGCGGGCAACTGTCAATCTCAATAATAGATTGACATTTAACACAATGTAAATGGTGTTTATGACGACTCTTTAAAGCATATCTAATTCCCCTATTTTCATCAACATCCATTATTAAAATACTATTCTTTACAAATAAATCAATAATACGATATATCGTTGAATTATCCATATTAACTAATTCTTTAATATCTTTAATTGTTAAATCATTGTAATTATTAAACAAATTTACAATTTCCAATCTTTGTCTTGTCTCTTTCAAGCCATATTCTTTTAATATACTCATACACTTACTCCTAATAACCAAAATACTAATCCTGTAACTACAGAAATAATATATACTAGTAATACTATTGATATATTCTCTTTCATATGCTTTTTATTACTTCTAAATAGAATTAATAACCCCAATCCACTATTAGCCATTAAACCTGCTATTAAACTACCAAAATGAATAACTCCCTTAACATATAATTCACTAATAAGTACTGAAGAACCACAATTAGGAATTAAACCTATTAATCCACTAACAAATGGTGCTAATATTGAACTCTTCATAAATATTGTATCTATTAATTCTTCATCTAAGTAAAAGAATAATATATTAAGAACTAATATAATTAAAAATATCGATACTATAGTCTTAAATGTATGTTCTAAACTTCCCTTTAATATTGATTCATCACAATCACAATCTTCACACATTGATACATCTATTTTCTTTTTCTTACGATAAATAATATCAATAATAAAACCAAACATAATACCTGTTACTATCTTAATAGCCACGATCAATAATATATTTTGTATCGGATAACTATTAGATAACAATACTGGTATCATTTCATCGCTCGTTGATAAATATATAGCTATTAAAGTACCTAAAGTAATTAGTCTTGTTACATATAAATTAGTAGCTACAACAGAAAAACCACATTGGGGAATACCTCCCAATAATCCACCTACTAAAGGACCTACTTTCCCACTCTTACTGACTATATTCTTAGCTTTGTCTCCTAATTTATGTTCAATAAATTCAATTAGTAAAAAGGCTATAAATAAAAAAGGTAATATTTTAACAGCATCCAATACTGAATCTAATAAAATATCTAAAATATCCTCCATAAAATCAACTCCTAAATGCAATTTAATTGCAATTAAGATTATAACACCCCTCTATTTTATTGTAAATAAAAAATAATACCATTCAGGTATTATTCATATTCACTATTAAGTTCCGTAAAATATAACTTAATATTACTATTATTTATTTTAATATCTTTATCTATTTTCTTATAAAAATGTCTAGTACTTTCAAAACATTTACTCTTATTGCGACGCTCTAATAAACCTACTCCAACATTATCTTCAATAACAAATCTAGCAAAACGAAATATTCCACATTCTTGTTTAGGAATAGAAACAATAACTACATTATTCTTTCTAAAATCTCCTTCATCTAAATCAACATCATTCTTTAATGCATCATCATCTTTTTCTCTCTTTTGATAATCTTCATAATTACTAAATACTTCCACATTATAGTGCTTCATCGTTTTATACGAGTTATCATAAGTATTATTACACTTACTACCAGTACAATATCTACCATTAATATTATGGAAAACATAAGAACACACAATAGCAAAAGAAACAACTATTACTAAACTAATTATTGCCAAGATATTTTCATATGTTCTATTCATAATATCACCTATTTTCATTATATCAAAAAAATGCAAATTTAGTTTGCATTTTTATTTACTTTTAACAATTCAGTATAATTTTTGTCAAAACTATCTAAGAAATCACTTATTTCAGATGGTAAAGTCATTATTGCTGATAAACTTATTCTTATGGTTGTTTCACTTCTCTTTTGATCATGATACATTTCCATTACTGCTTGACTAGGTTTACCACTTGAACAAGCTGTATTAGATGAAACATATATACCATCTTTTTCTAAAGCGTGTATAAATGTTTCTGGTTTAATATCCATCAAACTAATATTCAAAATATGTGGAATACAATATTTTGAAGAATTAATCTTAACATTTGGATATTGTGCTAAATGACTAACTATTCTATCATGATAACTTTTAACTGTTTCTTCCTTTTTATTAAGATCCTTACAGGCTAATCTTAATGCTTTAGAAAAAGCAACAATCAAAGGTAATGGTGGTGTTCCTGGATTTAATGAACCCTCTTCTGAGCCATATAATAACGGTGTTAATACTAAATTACGTGTCTTATATAACAATCCTATACCTTTAGGCCCATATATCTTATGACCACTCATACTAGCTAAATCAACGTCATTAACATCAATTTTAACTTTACCTACCGCTTGTGTCATATCACTATGTAAGATACAATTCTCATTATTCTTTCTAATAACTTGTCTAACCATCTTTAATGGTTGTCTAGCACCTGTTTCTGAATTAACAGCACATACACTAACTAATATTGTATCTCTATCAACTTTTCTTTTTAATTCATCAAAGTCTAATAAGCCTTCTTCAGTAACTCCTACATATTCAATAGTAAAACCTAATTTCTCTAGATACTTACATATACCATATATACTAGGATGTTCCATCTTTGAAACAACAATTTTATTTCCATATCGACGATAAGTTAATGCTGTTCCAATTAAAGCAATATTATTAGCTTCTGTTGAACCGCTTGTATAAACAAACTCTGATTCTTTAATTCCTAATATATCTGCAATTTGTTTAGTTGCACTATCTAGTAATTCTTTACTTTTAATTCCTAAACTATGCAAACTATTTGGATTCCCAAAATATTCTTCGGTAACTTTATTATAACTATCTAATACTTCAGGTAATACAGGAGTCGTTGCTGAATAATCTAAATATGTCATTGTTTCACCTCAACATTAAATTCACTTTGTGCTTCATTTAATAAACGTTTATGAATACCTGGTTCAACTATATTAATTGAATTAATTGCATACTCTAAACTACTCTTAAAGTTTCCCTTAAAGAAGTCTCTTTCAGCTTTACTTAATCCACTATCAATAGTTGTATTAACTCCACGATATCTATTTCCATAAACAATAGCATTCTCTGCCATTGAAGCTGTCTTAACTATTTCTATTGATGTATTATATAATTTCAATACTAAATCTCTAGCTGTATCTACTCTTGTATTTAATACTTTAATAGATATAGGTTTCTTTTCTAATTCAATTATCATATTTCTAATAGCTTCTTGTGCCTCATCTAATTCTACATAATAATTACGTGGTATTACTGGTAACTTATAAGAATTAATATGTGCTTTAGCTTGTCTAATAATATTCTTAATTTCATCTAATTGATCTCTTGCTCTTACTTCATCTTCTTTTAATGAACCTAAACTTCTTAAAGTAAAATCAAGTTTATCTTCTGACTTAGATAATTTAAGATTTATCTTTTCCATTTCTTTACTTAATCTAGAATATGCTGTTTTCTTATCTCTAAACATCGCTACTACTTTATCATAGTCTTCTTCACATTCTAATATTTCACCACTTAATTCACTAATAATATTTAATTCATCATCAGTTAAATCATAACTATATTTAATAACATCTAATTTTGATGCTATACCAGCTACTATCTTCTCTAGTTTTCTACACTTAAGAATAATAGTTCTCATATATTCATCAAATACTTTCTTACTAATACTCTCTTTATCAAAATCAGCATATAACTTATCAAAATAATCTAATATCGTTCTTAATTCGAATATCGAATCTTCAAGATTTAATACATTTAATCTATCAAATACATCTGCTATTTTCTTTTCACTTTCTTGAATATTATATTCAATATTTAAATAATCTAAATTATATCCTTCACTAACCATTCTATTATATATTTTTCTTACATCTTCTACTTTATTAGGTATTAAAGTTTTACCCATAAGAATAATAGATGGTGCTTCTTCAATAACTATCTTTAAATTACCAATCGTATCATCTAATGCTTTTACTATTTTACCTACTTCGCTATATACATTATTCTCCATAGCTAATTCAAAAGCGCTAAATAACTTATCTACATTTTCAAATTGTAACTCTAAAGGAACTTGAATAAGGGCATAATCCCCCTTACTATTATTCGTATAAGTTAAGAATATTTGTCTATATTCAATCTTTAACTTAGTTACTATTTCTCTATTCTTCTTTTCGCTTAAAGTAATTTCTTTAATATCACCTAATAATTTTTGTGATTTACTCTTAGCTAAGAATATTTCAAATTCAATACGTGCTAATTCTTGTTGAATCTTTTTATTATTCTTAATACCATCTAAATCTTCAATTTCTATTAATTCATCAGTTATCTTAGGAACATCTACATCCTTTAATTCTTTAAATAAACTCTTCCAATAATTATATTTATCTTCTAAGTCTTTATTATTAATCAAAGATTCTACTTTACTTAATTCTGATACAATCATTCCACTAATAATTAAGTTTTTATTTCTCTCTAAATTAACAATATTCTCTTTATATTCTTTTTTAATATTACGCAGAATAAGGATAATAATGCCCACAATAGCTAATATAACAATAATAACATATGCAATAGTAATCATCGTCATCATTTGTGCACTCATATTATCACTTCCTATTCTCCTAAATTATACCATAACCCCTGTCTAGTTTAACACTACCACCCCACGAAAAAAGACCATTTCTGGTCCTTGTTTACAAACACTTAATACTTGCTTTACTTTTGACATTTACAGCAATAATAAGTCCCTCTTCCTCCAACACGTGTTTTCTTTATTATTTCACCACATTTTGGACATTTTTCTCCTACCTTTGTATGTACTTTTAAATAATCTTGATAATGTCCTGTTACTCCTAATGAACTTAAATAACTACGAATTGTTGTTCCACCACATTCAGTTGCCTTTGTTATTATCTTCTTACAAGCCTTTTTTATTTCTTCACATTCTTCTAATGTAATACTCTTACCTTCTCTTAAAGGATTTATACCTGCTTCAAATAATACTTCATCAACATATATATTACCTAATCCATTTATTATACTTTGATCTAATAATAAACTCTTAATTGGTAAATTACTCTTTTTTATCTTATCTAATATATATTCTTTAGTTAATTTATCACTATCAGGTTCTATACCTAATTTCTTTATTTCTTCTTCATTTTTATAATCATTATTAACTACTAATTTCATTCTTCCAAACTTACGGGTATCATGATATCTCAAATCATATCCATCATCTAAATGAAAAATAATATGCTCATGTTTAGCTAATTCTTCATCTTTAGGTTTAATAAAATATTTACCTTCCATTCTTAAATGCGAAATAAATACTCCTTTATCAGTTTTAAATATTAACCACTTACCTATATTAGAAACACTCACAAACTTAGCATTCATTAATGTTTCTTTAAATAAATCTCTTGGTTCTTCGACTATCTTATCATATATAAAATCTATTCCTATTATTTTCGTACCTACTATTCTCTTATTTAAAGTTTTAGCTACTGTTCTAACTTCTGCTATCTCTGGCATATTATTCACCTCAATAATTATTATATAATATTATCTATTTATATACTTCATTATTTTTTGATAATCTCTATCTTTTAAATAGCCATTATCCTGATGTATATAATCATATTCTTCTTTTGATATAGGTAATCCATGATAAAATCTCGTTTTAAAATCCAAATTATAACCTGATACTTTACTAGCAATACCTATCCATCTATATGTTCTTTCTAATGGACACAAAATATACTTTTTGTCTTTCTTATAACCACTATCTATATAACATAAATGATTTACTCTAGCTAATACTTCTCCATCACTATCTCTAACTATTTTATACATTGTTTCTGCAGTATTAATATTAGCATTTCTTTCATGATTAAAATCTAAACCATATTTATCATAATTATAATAAACTAGATCATCATCATTATTTAATCTATCAAATATTCTACGATATATATTTCTTACTTTTGGATCTTCATAAGACTTAATACCATATGCTTCCATATATTGATGTAAATGTTCTAATTCATGTAATACAAAATACATAATCCAATAATTATAACCACGTATTTTATCACTCCATAATTTCTTGTTAGAATTAGTCATTTCACTAGATATTTTAGTTAATTCAGGTAACCCAATATAAACTTCCCCCTTCGAAGCTATATCAACAATACCTGGGAACTCTAAATCATCATCAAAAGCCAATAATAAATTATTTTGAAATTGTGTTTCGCCATTAGCTATATCTATCATATCCATTATGGCATTCTCACTCATTCTTTTACTATTGTAAGAATTAAATAATGTTTTAAATTCTTTAATTGTACCCTCTTTATATTTCATACTAAAACCTCATTAATGACGTATTATAATATGAAAAAAGCAAACTATCAAGTTTGCTTTATTGAACTATTAAGGCCGTAGCTACCGGTCTAGTTTTATGTTGCATTTTAGAGTTTATCGGATCACTTATTAATTCTCCATTTTCTACCATAACTGCTGATGTACCACCATCTAAAGCAGCCGCATTTACTGCCCCATAATTTTGCATAAACTTAGTTACATTAACCATAGATGCTCCACCTGTTCTTGTATCATTAGCATCTACGACTAACAACAATATAATGCCATCTGCTCTTTGTCCAATAATTGTTCTTGCATCATATCCATATCCTCCATTACCTTTCGTATATGAACTCTTTCCATTAACAATTAGGAATGGCCCAGATGTGACGGCATCTCTTATACCATATTCTATTCCTTCTTTAGCATTTATCCCTTTATATAACACTAAAATATTATCATTATTAATTCCTATAACCCCAAACTTCTTTTGATATCCTCGATCCATTACAATCTTGCCCTTACTAATTGTAACTCCCGAAGGTATACCTCCACTTCCTTTGCCATTAACGTCACTAAATCTTCCTCCATTAACTGCAACCAAAGCATTTGTTCTCTTCGCCATACTTGTTACATATTCCCCTTTAAATCCTAACTTTTGTGTTACCTCAACCGATATAGTACTAGGATCATATATAACAGCTAAATAAGCATCTTGTTTATTAACTTTTGTTCTTATCATTCGATATTTTTCATCTTTTGTATGTCCCATAAATATATTAGCTTCATATTCATTTTCATAATGTAATTGATATTCATCTTTAAAAGCTTCAGATATATTACTATATTCATTAAATACTGGTTCATCAGTAAATGATAAATCATCACTTACTTCTCCACCCAATATTTCTAATATATCCATATTTTCATATTTTTCTACTGCTTCATTAGGATTAATTAATGAAGTATCTACTTTCTCATCTACTTCAACTATATAATTATTACCCATAACTTCATTTATGGTATCTTTGCCATAGAAAATCTTACAATAATATTGATGTTTCATCGTAGCCATCGAAGTAGTTACAAACCATTCTTTAAAGTCGTTATTAGTATATATAATTCCTAATCCCATTAAACATACTATAGATAATAAACCCACTCCTACATTACTAATATAACCAAATATATTTAATTTGATTTTTTCTTTAATTGATTTATATCTAATAAAATAATAAACATACAAAATATAAGTAGTTAACATAAATAATAAGCAAAAATATTTAAGTATACTAGTTTCTGTATAACTACTATTACTTAATACAATAAATAACGCCAAAAAGAAGAATGATGCTAATAATGTCACTCTACATAATCGCAAATAAATAATTTTAGCCGTTACTTTCCTATTATTCATATTATCACTATATTATATTATCATATTAACATTTTATAGTCATCTTATCAGTCAACTTATTATCCATAATTAACAATATATTGATTTACTATTAACATTATATTGATATATTAAAAACGTCAACATTTTACTGCTGACGTTTTCTTATTTAGCTTCATATAGATCTTTTCCAAAATCGTGAGAAACTACTAATGGTACATCTAATTTAATTACACTAACCATTATCGTAGTTACAATATCTTTAACTTTTTCTTTTTCTTCTTCTAACACATCAAATACTAATTCGTCATGTATTTGTAATAGCATTTTACTCTTAATATCATTATATTCAAATGCTTTATCTATTTCGACCATAGCCTTCTTTAAGATGTCCGCTCCTGTACCTTGTATAGGTGTATTTAAAGCTATTCTCTCACCACTTTGTCTTACCATATAATTCTTATTAAATAATTCATCTATTTCTCTCTTACGGTTAAATAATGTTCTTACATAACCACAATCATAAGCACTTCTTATAATCATATCCATATATTGTTTAACTCCAGGATATAATTCATAATACTTATCAATAAACTTCTTAGCATCCTTCGCTGACATACCAATATTTTCTCCTAAACCAAATCCTGATATACCATATACTATACCAAATATAACACTCTTAGCTATTCTTCTTTCATCTGGTTTAACATCTTTAATATCTTTATTAAATATATCTGCTGCTACTCTTGAGTGAATATCTTCACCATTAATAAATGCTGCTTGTAATTCTTTACTCTTACTTATATGTGCTAATATTCTTAATTCTATTTGGGAATAATCACATGACATAAAATAATCATATTCTGGTACAAAAGCTTTTCTAACTAACTTACCTAATGAATCTCTCGCCGGTATATTTTGTAAATTAGGTTCAACAGAACTTAATCTACCTGTTCTCGTTAACGTTTGTTTATATATTGTATGTATTTTACCATCTTTTAATATATATTTATCTAATCCTTCAAGATAAGTACTATTTAATTTAGTTAATGTTCTATACTCTAATATTTTGTTTATAATTGGATGTTTATCAACTAATTTCTCTAACACATCTGCACTTGTACTATATCCATTTGTATTCTTCTTTCCTCCATGTGGTAACATTAAATTCTCAAATAATACTTCCGATAATTGCTTAGGACTAGATATATTAAACTCTAATCCTGCTAATTCATATATCTCTTTTTCTAATTCTTCAATTCTTCCTTTTAATTCTTCACTCATATTTCTTAAGATATATGGATCACATATAATACCATTTCTTTCCATCTTAGCTAATACTCTAACTAATGGCATTTCTATCTCATCAAATAACTTATACATTTCATCTGCTATTAAAGATTTAATATTACTTTCTTGTGTATCAAATATATATTTAGCTTTCTTAACTACAATATCTGTAACATCCATTTTATTCTTAATAATATCATGATAGAAAGGACATTGTATTCCATCATTATTCATTAATGTTGCTACATCATCTTTAGTCGTCTTATTAAGTAAATATGCTGCAATACTTAAATCATATACCGTATTTAAATCTAAGTCCTCAAGTAATACCATATTCTTTTTTAAATCAAATGTATATTTCTGAGCATCTCTAATATACTTAATTGCACTTCTTACTAATTCTGGTCTTACATAATAGGCTGTTGTACCATCATATAATCCCATTCCTAGTATATTAGCTTTATGATAATTTTCATCATCACATTCAATATAATATGCTACTTGATGTTTTAAATCTATCTCTTCAACATTATCTAATATTTTAAAATCTACTAATTCTTCTGGTTCTTTAGGTAATCCTTTATTCTTAACAAATGAATAAAATTCTAACTCTCTAAAGAAATCATCCAAATCATCTCTAGGACCAGTATAAGCCATATCTTCAAACTCATACTCTAAAGGTACATCTCTATATATTGTTGCTAATTTCTTAGAAAAGAATGCACTATCTTTACCTTCCACTAACTTATCATGTAATTTACCTTTAACTTCATCTATATGATCATATAGATTCTCTAATGTACCCCATTCTTGTAATAACTTTAAAGCTGTCTTTTCACCCACTCCCGGTACCCCAGGTATATTATCACTTGAATCACCCATCAAACCTTTTAAATCAATTACTCTAATTGGATCTATACCATATTCTTCTTTAAAAGTTTTTGGTGTATATTTTGTATATTCTCCTTTAGGTTTTAACATCTTAACTGTAACTACATCACTAATTAATTGTAAATAATCATGATCACTAGTAACTAATAAAGCATCCCATTCCGGATCTAAATCTGCTCTTTTAGCTAATGTACCTACTATATCATCCGCTTCATATCCTGGTAATTCAAAATACTTAATACCCATATGATCTAATAATTCCTTAGATATAGGCATTTGTTTTTTTAACTCTTCTGGTGTTGCATTTCTTCCAGCTTTATACTCTTTATACTCTTCATGTCTAAAGCTCTTTCCAACATCAAAACATACAGCCATATATTGTGGTTTTTCTTCTTCAATTATCTTATTTAACATTGCCGTAAAACCATATAAAGCATTAGTTACTAACCCTTTTGAATTCTTCATCAAAGAACCTGAATATGCTGTTGCATAATAAGCTCTAAACATAAAATTATTTCCATCAATGATTACTATTTTATTCATAATTCATACCTCAAAAATATTATAACATAAAAAAAGTAGATTATTCACCCACTTCATCATTTACCATACGTTCTATAGCTATATCCCAAACCGGAAAATTAAAGCAATAATTGTATGTACCATCATCTTCTTCAGTATAGTCCTCTACTTTTTTTACTTCTTCAATTAGATATGGTTTATATTTTTCATATACTGATTTATCAACAAATAAAGCATTTCCAAACCCCATAGGAACAAAAATATATTTTTCAGTATTAACTTGCTTTCCAAAGCTATCAACACTTTCTTTCCAACGTGGGAAAGCACTAAACATGTCCTCTATATATATTTTTTCTTCTGAATTAATAAGATAATTTACTCTATATTTAATATATTTATTGCCATCTTTAACTATAAGTGTTGAACCTTCTTCATCACCCATTCTTCCAGGATAAGTAATAAACATCAAATTATCTTCATTTAGTTTAAATAATTCTTCTTTTGTTATATATATTTCTTCTTTATTCATAATTCATACCTCAAAAATAGTATAACATAAAAAAATAAACATTACTGTTTATTTCCTATCTAATATCCATTAAGAATGCCTTAAATCCTTTATAATTCTTTGGAAAGCTTCCTATACCTTTATATACTTTTTCTCCTTCATCAGAGTTTATTATTACTTTAAACTCTTCTTTATCATTAGATTCTGGATCACTATATTCTTCTTTCCAACTATTAGTAAAACTTAAAAACTTAATTATAGTTCCTCGACTAATTCTCTTAGGAATACCATTAGATTTTACCTCTAATGTCTTACAATCTATAAAAACATCCATATCTTTACTACTATTTATTATATGTACTTCAATTGTATTAACCATATTTACCACCTATTATATATTATACCACACATAATATTTCCTCTTAACTAAAAGACACTATAATATGTCAAATAAAAATGACCATTTGGTCATTTCTTATAACAAAATATTGAATTCCCTTTTGGAAACTTTAATTCTAAAGTATTCATAATACCTTGTTCTATTTGATCCATATTACTATCTTGATAATTACCTTTTCTATAGAACTTAATATTATAAGGTAAGAAAGTAATTAAGAATGAATTATTATGTTCTTCAAGTGGACCAGCTGTATTTCTTATGAAATTTAAATTCATAGATATTCTTAAAGCTCCAATATTATATACTTTTCCAGCTTCAACAGCACTTCTAAACTCCCATATATCTTTATATCCTACACCTAAATCTTCATTCATCTTAGGTTTAACATGTACTTCAAATAACTCATTATAATTTCTTTTGAAATCATATACTCTATCTTCTTCTCTAAGCATCTTATTCTTCTTTTCATCTTCATCTAATAGCTTAGTAAAACCCATATAAACACTATAACAATACTCAACTAGATATACTAATCCCTCTGGTGTTGGTAATATATTTGAATAATCATAAGTCTTATCTATTTCTATTTTCGTATTACCGCCTAGCATATATACACTCCCTATCATATTTTAATTATATCATAATCTACTTTTATGATAAAATACTTATAGGTGATTGTAATGGAAAATTGTATATTTTGTAAAATAGCTAATGGTGAAATACCATCAAAAACTATATATGAAGATGAAATAGTTCGTGTATTTTTAGATATTAATCCACGTGCTAATGGTCATATGTTAATTGTTCCTAAAAAACACTTCACAGATTTTATGGAACTAGATGATGAAACTATGACTCATATTCATAATGTAGCTAAAAAAATGAAAACTGGTTTAGATGAAACAATCAAACCAGATGGTATTATGTTCGGCGTTAATTATGGAATTTGCCAAGAAGTAAAACATTATCACTTCCATATTATTCCTCAATGGTCCGAAGAACAGCCATTAAAACCTGTTGATGAAGTATATGAAGAATTAGCAAAATAAAAAGGACTACTTAGTCCTTTTTATTATTGTACTATTACTGTATATTGTAACTCACTTGTTGCTCTATTAAAGTTTCCTTTAATATAAACATCTAACTTTTTATTTCCACACTTTGTTTTAATCGCACCATCAGTCATAGATTCTTCGGTATTTCCAATTGCAGCTACTGCTTTAGACTTATCAATAGTCATATCCTTACATACATAATCATTATCATGAATAGTAAATGTTATATTAGTATCACTAATATTAATATCAGTTACACTTAAAGTCTGTTTATAATCCATCATTGTAACTAATACATTATCTTCACTATCTACAATAGATAACTTACTATTCTTATTAACTACCGCATATTCTCTATTAGCCTCAATTACTTTATTATAGTTAACACTCTTTCTAATTAACTTATAATTCTTAAATAAATATATATTACGTGAATCATACATAAATAATTCATTATTATCAAATAATATCTTATTTACTGGTACTCCTAAACCATCATATATTTCATTAAAATCTTTATCATATATTTTAGATGCACTAGTACCACTTCCATATAAATCAACGTTATCAAAATAATAATCTTGACTTGTCTTACTAGTTATTACATGAGATATCTTTTCTTTAGCTACTTGTTTCTTTATCGCATCATATAAAACATATCTTCGATTATTATAGCTATAACATAATAAATATCCTTTACTAAATATAAAATCACTTGTTGTAATAAAATTATATTCATCAAAATTAATTGCTAATTTATTATTCGTAACATCATAATAACCAATACCTGTTCCCTTACGTAACTTTAATAATAAACCAATTACATTTCCACCATCATAAGTATGTATTTCTGCATAATTTCTCATTGGTAAAGATAAATTCTTTATCTCTTTTTTATTTAATACATCAAATAAGAAATATTTATCATTATCATATATTGTGGCATATTTACCTGTTCCACTTACATCAAATACCATACAGTTAGTTGTCTTACATACATACTCACTATACTTATTTGCTGAACTTGTAATTGATGTAGCATATACATCATCAACTTTTGTAAAATATATAGTTACTCCAATAGTACTTCCATAATTTATTTTTTCTGTTATTGTAGATGGATCAACGTATTGTGTTGTTGTCGTCGTTGTTGTGGTTGTCTTTTTTGTTGTTGTACTTTCAGTTGTTGTTGTTTGATGTAATACTAATTCTTTAAATTCTTTATTAGTTAATAAACCTAATACTCCAACTACTCCTATTAATATAATTACTATACCAAAGATAGCAAAAGCTAATCCACCTTTACTTTTATTATCTTCACTAGTTTCCTCATTTATTTCTTCTTTTGGTTCTTCCACCTTTTGTTCATAAACATCTTCTTTAGTATCAATAATAGTTACTTCTTCTGGTGTTTCTTCAACAACTGGTGTTTCTACTTTAGGTTCTTCTTTCTTTTCTTCTTTATTCTTTTTTCTTTTTTTCTTTTTCTTTGGTTCTTCTTCCCTAACTTCACCTAAAATAAAACCGCCATCTGAAAAATAATTACCTTTTTTTTGCTCATCATTATTCATAAACAACACTTCTTATTCTACTTAAAAGTATATCATAAATGCTACAACTAAAAAAGATAAAACAAATAGTTTTATCTTAGTTTATTTAATGTCTTTTGGTAATCATCACTCATACATATTGCTGATCCTAAAACAATAACATCAGCCGGAGCAACTAACTTTCTCGTTTCTTCATTAACTCCACCATCAATACATATATCAAAATCTAAATTACGATCTTTCTTTATTTGTTGTAATTTAATTATTTTTAATACTGTCTCAGGTATTAATTTTTGTCCACCTTGACCCGGATGAACACCCATAACTATAACATATTGTATCTTATCTAAATAAGGATATAATCTTTTAACATCTGTTTCTGGATTAATAGCTAAACCAGCTCCTATTCCATAACTATGTATTAAATCAATATATTTCTTTTTATCTTCTAATTCAACATGTGTAGTTATATATTTAACATTTAAT
>JAEEGL016646855.1_pt1 | contig 82494 bp, 77 predicted proteins | sample 9134231 | NCBI WGS metagenome assembly JAEEGL01 (sample SAMN16246548, study PRJNA631951) | gut metagenome | biome: gut microbiome; feature: rumen; material: fiber-attached | host: Bos | place: Iran: Karaj | collected 2018-10
CCAGGATCAAACTCTCTAGTTTATGGTATCTATATTATAAATAATATAAATCAATTTGAGTTTGAGCTTATTAGCTCGATTAAAATTTTTGGTAGTATAAAAACTACCGCTTGGTTTCTCTTAAAGGATATTTATTGTTTACTTTTCAATGTACTTTATGTTCTTACGGAATTTCCGTGAACAGATATTATCTTAACACAAATTAACCATATTGTCAACAACTTTTTTTATTTTTTTTAAAATATTTTTTTGTTTTTTTAGTGGCTAATTTTTAAGCTGTGTTTTTGTTTGCTTTCAAGTCACAAACTGTTTTGTATTTTACTACTTCTAAATACAAAAGTCAACACTTTTTTAAAATTTTTTTTATTTTTTTACTTTTTTCTCAAAAATATTGATTTTTAAGTGTTTTTTCAACTATACCATACATAATATGAGTAATTTATTTCTTAAAATTACAATATAACTAATTATATTTCTAAATAGAAATAATTGTAACAAGAAATAAAAATACGAGTTCTTATAAAATAATATGGAAATCGTTCACCTTTGACGAAAGGAAGCCATATTGTTTTATATTTAGAACTCGTTTTTTATTTCTTGATTAATTAATGTAATAAAGAAACTGATTGATTTATTATTTTATCTCTTTAGTCCTTCTCTTCCTGCATAAACAGCTACATCACCTAAATCATTTTCGATATTTAATAATCTATTGTATTTAGCAACTCTATCTGTTCTGCAAGGAGCACCTGTTTTAATTTGTCCTGCATTTAATGCAACAGCAACATCTGCTAATGTTGTATCTTCTGTTTCACCACTTCTGTGAGAAACAACTGCTGTATATCCATTTGATTTAGCAAGTTCAATTGCATCTAATGTTTCTGTTAATGTACCGATTTGGTTTAATTTGATTAATATACTATTTGTAACTCCCATTTCAATACCTTTTCTTAATCTATCAACATTAGTTACAAATAAATCATCACCAACTAATTGTACTCTATCACCAATTCTTGATGTCAATTTTTTCCAACCTTCCCAATCTTCTTCTGCTAAACCATCTTCGATTGATATAATAGGATATTTATTAACTAAATCTTCTAAGTAGTCAACCATTTCGTCTGGTGTTTTTAATATATCTGTTTTCCAGAAATAATAACTTCCTTCTTTTCCAATTTTCTTAGCTTCATCATACATTTCTGTAGAAGCAACGTCTAATGCTAAGCATACTTCTTCACCTGGAACATATGAAGCTTTTTCGATAGCTTCAAGAATTAATTCTATAGCTTCATCTTCGCTCTTAACATTTGGTGCAAATCCACCTTCATCACCAACACCTGTTGCTAATCCTTTTGCTTTTAAAACTTTCTTTAAGTTATGATATATTTCAGCACACATTCTTAAAGCTTCTGTAAATGTTTTGGCTCCAACTGGCATAATCATGAATTCTTGTACACTTAAAGTACTATCAGCATGTTTACCACCATTCATAATGTTCATCATTGGTGTAGGTAATACTTTTGCATTTGTTCCGCCAATATAATTATATAATTCCATTCCTAAAGAAGCTGCTGCTGCTCTAGCTACTGCTAAAGAAACGCCTAATATTGCATTAGCTCCTAATCTTGTTTTGTTACTTGTTCCATCTAATTCAATAAGTGTTTTGTCTAATTTAGCTTGTTCGTAAACATTCATTCCTAAAATTTTATCTCTTATAATTGTGTTTACATTTTCAACTGCTTTTAAAACACCCTTTCCTAAATATCTTGATCCATCTTCATCTCTTAATTCATAAGCTTCAAAAGCTCCTGTAGATGCTCCAGATGGAACCATAGCAATACCACTATATCCTCCTGCAACTACTTCAACTTGAACTGTAGGATTTCCTCTTGAATCAAGAATCTCCAATGCTCTTACTTCTTCAATTTCTAAATAATCTCTCATTTTAGAAACCTCCTCCTTTAAAATATTATAATATTAATTTTTTAATCTATTCCAAATATCGTTTGTCCTTAGATAATCTTGATAATCTAGTTCAACTCTATCTGAATATTCTTTTAATTCTTTAAGTAAAATATTGAAGTCAAATTGTTTAAATACATTGTTCATAGCTGGAATGCATTTTTCCAAGTTTTTAAATACAATTTCAATATTTTCCTTATAATGTTCTTTATCTGTAAGATACATTAGTAGTGGTTTATATCTAACCCAACCGATACTTACATTAAAGAATCTAGTTCCATTAGCATAATCTGAATTAACAGCTTTTTCAAATACTTTTGGAAACCTTTCTAACATAATTTGACTATATTGTAAAAATCCATCATGAAAATGATATACAGGTATTTTTAATACTGTAGAATCTTCTAATCTTGTAGAAAAGAATGTATCTTCTCCTCTAGCATTCATAGGATTATAAAATGCTGGTATTTTATCTAGATGATGTAAGTTCAAACACAATGTTGAACCTGCAACCCATTTTCCTGCCCCTTGCTTCTCTATCTCGTATAATCCTTTTCCATTAGAAATACTCTTATCTGCATATGTAATACCATGATTTTCTTGAATTGTCTTTTTTATTTTTTCCCAAGAAACAATATCATTACTTACAACTTCTATAAAGCTTCTAAATTCATCTTCTGTTATATCTGTTCCAAAATCAACAAATGGTATTGGTGAAATATAACCACAGTGATATCCAATAGTAACATTTGCTTTATCTATATTTCTTAAATGTGCATTAATGTTTTCTTGTTTCTTCCAAATTATTTCATTATTCTCTTGTACACAAGCAACTGGATATTCATCATCATCCCAGAATAATAAATAATCCATGTTATTCATACATGCAAAATACATCAAGGAATTTCTTCCTCTAGCATGTCCATTTCCAAAGAAAAGGTTAGCCTCTTCTTCAGTTAATTGTTTTTTATTAATTAATCTTTGTTTTTCTTTTTCTATATCTTCTGGTGTAATAAACCTTACATCTATATCTTTATATACTGCTGGAATTATTTTATAAAAGTCATTTCTCTCTGCTCCAACATAACCTAAGTCATATAAAAGAAAGATTGTAATATTAACTTTTCTATCTAGTTTACTAACTTGTTCAATCATGTCTTTGTAATAATTATTTATTACTTTGCATACATGAGATCTACCAGTTACAAAACCGATTCCTAGTTCAATTGCTTTCTCCATATTTTCTCCTTAAAATACAAAAACACAAATTCGTTAGTTATATTATCATAAAGTAAAAAAAATATCAAGTTATTAAATCTCAAATTTACAGTATATCATTTTAATAGAAATAGTTTTTTCTGTCAATATTGAAATTTATTAAGATTTTGATATAATAATTACATGAAAAAAATAGTTGTTAGTAAAAAATATGATAATAAAAAACTTAGTTTATTCGTTTTTGATTTTTTTCCTAATCTAAATAAAAATATCTTTTATAAAGCTTTAAGGAAAAAAGATATAAGAATAAATGATGTAAAAATAAATAGTGATTGTAATGTTTCTTTAAATGATGAAATTACTCTATATATAGTAGATGAACAATTATATAATAGTCCAAAGTATAATTTAGAAGTCATTTATGAAGATGATAATATCTTAGTAATTAATAAACCTGAAAATCTTTCTGTAACTGAAGATAATTACTCAGGGGAAACATTAACTTCCATTTTAAAAAAGAAATATGGAAATAATATTAATCCTTGCCATAGAATCGATAGAAACACAAAAGGTCTTGTATTGTTTGCAAAAAATGATGAAGCACTCTCAATATTATTGGATAAATTCAAAAATCAAGAAATAGAAAAACATTATTTTTGCAAAGTAGTTGGGATTCCAAAAATTGAACATCAAGTTCTTGAAAGTTACTTATTTAAAGATAGCAAAAAAAGCTTTGTTTATATTTCTGATGTTCCTAGAAAAGATTATACAAAAATCATTACTGAGTATCATATAATAAAAAAAGATATAAAAAATAATATTGCTCATCTTGACATTACTCTTCATACAGGAAAAACGCATCAAATCAGAGCTCACTTAGCACATATTGGTTATCCTATTCTAGGTGACGGAAAATATGGTGATTATGAAACTAATAGAAAATATAAACTCAAAACACAAGAACTATATAGTTATATTCTAAAATTTACATTCACGAGTCCAAGCGGCAAGCTTGAATATTTAAATGGAAAACAAATTGAATTAAAAATAAAAAGCGAGAATTAATTTCTCGCTTTTAATATATTTTATCAAGCTCTTTAATTACATATGGAGTAATATATTTGTATCCTACATCATTTATATGAATCCAATCCTCTTGCCTATACTTAAGTCCTGTATTAGAAAATTTAGAAGATACATCTATGTAATCAATCTGCCATTTCTCACAAGCAATTTTTATTTCCTTCCACAAATCATCTCTTCTTTGTTTTAATTCTGGTTTAATTGCTTCATTTACAGTGATATGATTTATTGTTTCGTCATCAATTAAAAACATTTGAACATAACATATCTTTGAAAGTGGATATTTTTCTTTTAATATTTTTATTGTTTCTTCAAAATTATTAACAACTGTATCTCCTGTTGTTACATCTTCTGTTTCTGTATTCACTTTTCCAATCTCTTTTTGATTAGAATATGGATATGTTCCAATATTATATCCCATAATGTCATTTGCTCCACCATCAAGCAAAATTATTTGTGGATATCCTTTAATACTATTTATTTCATCTTTTATAACTGTATAACTTGTTCCATTATTATCAGATAATGTTGCAGCATCTTGAGCATAATTGTTAATTTTTGATCTATAAAGATTTTTCGAAAAATAATGCTCGAAACCTTTATCTTCATTCCCATAACCTTTCATAATAGAATCACCTATTACAGTTATATCCATTCCATTTAAATCTTGATTAACGAAATTGCTAATTATTGCACTTAAAACTATTATAATTAAAACTATTATAATTACTTTTTTATTTAACATTTGTATTCCTTATAATATAATAGAGCAGACAGACTGCTCTATTTTAAAATTTATTTAAAAAACTCTTCAAATTCTTCACTTGTAATCTTTTCTTGCTCAATTAACTTATTAGCTACTTTATCTAATATATCCATATTATCTAATAATATTTTTTGAGCAGTTTCATAAGCAGAATCTATTAGCACTTGAATTTGGTTTCCTACTTTATCTATTACTTTATCTCCAAATATTTGCAATTCATATGGGTCATCAACTTTTAAAGAAATTGGACCTAATGAATCATCCATACCATAAACTGTTAGCATATCTCTAGCAATTCCAGTAGCTACTTCTATGTCATTGCTAGCACCTGTAGATATTTCATTTAAAGCTATCTTCTCGGCTGCTCTACCACCCATTAAAGCAACCATCTTTTCTAATAATTCTGTCCTAGACACATAATATTTATCTTCTGTTGTTTTATACATAGTATAACCACCAGCAACTCCCCTAGGAATAATAGAAACTTCTTTTACATCAGTTTGTGTTGGTAAGAATTTGCTTACAACTGCATGGCCTGCTTCATGATATGCAGTTAATTTTTTATCCTTTTCTGAAATAACTCTATTTGTTTTTTCAAGTCCTACTGTAATTTTCTTTACAGCACTTTCTATATCTTCATTTGTTATTTCAGTATGTTTATTTCTTGTTCCAATAATTGCGGCTTCATTTAAAATATTAGCTAATTCGGCACCTGTAAATCCTGCTGTGTCACCTGCAATTGATTTAAAATCTACATCAGCAGCAATTTTCTTGTTTTTACCATGAAGCTTTAATATTGCTTCTCTACCATTTAAATCTGGTGCTGGAATAGTAATTTGTCTATCAAACCTTCCTGGTCTAAGCAAAGCTTTATCAAGCATTTCTGGTCTATTAGTTGCTGCTAAAACAATAACTGTTTCGTTTGTTTCAAAGCCATCCATCTCAACTAATAATTGATTTAATGTTTGGTTATTTTCTGTTTCTGCTCCACTATTACTTGTTCTTCTAGAACCTATAGCATCAATTTCATCTATAAATACAATACATGGTGAAATTTTTTTAGCTCTTTCGAATAATCTTCTAACTCTTGAAGCTCCTAGTCCAGCGAACATTTCAATAAACTCAGATCCACTCATAGAAATGAATGGAACTCCTGCTTCTCCGGCAATTGCTTTTGCAATTAAAGTTTTTCCTGTTCCTGGTTTACCATATAATAAAATTCCTCTTGGAATCTTAGCTCCCATATCTAAATATGCTTTTGGAGTTTTTAGAAAATCTACAATTTCAATTAATTCATCTTTTTCTTCATCTAGTCCTGCAATATCTTCGAATCTTACATCAGATTGCTTTGAGCCATCTTCTCCACCATATACTTTTCCTTGGTCTCCACCAATTCCTTGCATCTTGAAAAACATTATCATTAATACTACTAATAAAATAGTTGGTAATAATGAAAATAATGTATCAACAATTTTTAAAATTGGATTTACATTTTCTTCTATTAATTCAATGTCTTTTCCTTCTTTGTCAACTTTTTCATTAATCCATTCCATAAAAGCTTGAATACTTGGTACTAATACTGTTTTCTGTCTATCTTCTTCTTCGCCTTCTCCTTTTAAAGTAACTATTACAGAATAGCTACCAGTTTTCATTTTGATTTTTTCAACTTTGTCTTCATTAATATTTTGAATTAATTCTGTATAAGCTAATTCTTTTTCATCTTCTTGTTTTTGGTTCATTAGATAGTATGCAAAACCACCAAGTACAATAACTATTAACAATAAAACAGATAAAATGATAGTTTTTATATTTTCATTTTTCTTTTTATTATGTTTCTCGTTTTTTTCCATAAGTCCTCTTTCCTTTATTAAATTTCAGAACCGTCTAGCTCTGTATCTTCATTATTTGGTTCTTCTTTATTATCATCTGTATCTTTTTTATCATCTGCATTGTCTTTATCTTGTTCTTTTTCTTCTTTTTCTTCTGGAATTTCTATATTACCATTTTCTAGTTCTATTTTTACTTCTTTTTGAGCTTCATATATTTTTTCTAGTTCTTGTTGCTGTTTTATTAAGTCATCTTTTATTATAAATAAAGCAGCTATTAAATAAACATATGCAATAAGTAAATAGAAGACTGCAAAAGATTCCATTGTAAATCCAAAAAGAATTTTGGCACAATTATAAACACAACTTAACAAAACTGATAATGTAAGTGAGTAAATTGATAGTTCAAATGCTCCAGCAATTTTCAATCTAATACCACATAGTCTAGCAATAAATATTCCAACTATAGCAACAAAACATAAATCAGAAAAAATTGAAATTCCATAAATTACATAATATGTTAATATACTAGCAGCAAATAATGATGTAAAAAATGAAATAATTCCTGAATTACTAAAAAGATTTATTAAATCACTTTTATTCGAAATAGAAATATTATAAGCTGAAGCAAAATTTGTATATTTCTCTGATAATACATCCATTTCTGGTCCTACATTTAAAATGAATCTATCTCTTAGAAATAATACACCTGTTGTTGACTGTTGTATTTTCTTTACATAGCTTTCAACTTCTGCATCACTTATCTCAAATGTGTTTATAACAAAACTAAAATTATATTCGTTGTCATATCCTTCAACATATTCATCAAACTTTAATATTCCATCTGTCATTGAAAATTCTGGTAATTCATCTTTTATATAAGAAATTCCCTTTGTTATTTCTTTATAATAGTAATACGTAGATACTAATGAAATAATTATTGCTACTAATAAGATTAAAATTAAAAAATATTTAATAGCTGGAGAAAGCTTTTCTTCTAGGAAATCTCCATAGTTTTCAACTTTAAATATTGCTGTTTTTAGTCTTTTAAAAAAGCCTTTTTTTTCTTTTATGCTTTCTTCCACTATAAGTATTCCCTCCTTATTTCTTCATTAGCTTGCAATGGTTTTATATCTAAAATAACTTCTGTCCCTATATTAATATCTTCTCTTCCGGTAATATCAATAATTGAATGGTACATTCCAAGTCTTCCTATTACTTTAAAACTCTCGTTATTTATTTTAACCCTTAAACTTGAATCTGTAAATAGTTTTTTTATTTCCATCAAAACAGATATTATTTTATTTCTAAAAGAAAAATCGTCTAATAATCTATTTTTATTAAAGCCATCATAATATCCAACTGGTACAACAGCAAGTCTTGTGGCCTTTTTTGTTTTATAAGTATTGCTATAACTTATATTATAACCTTTAGGTACATCTTTTATTTCTGTAATTTGAGATTTGAATGTACCTACTTCTTTAAATCTATTCTTAGCTAATACACTTCTCCCTTGAATAATAGATCCAAGTCTTACAGCATCTAAATACATATATGGATATTTAAGAAATGCTGTAGATGAACATACATGTGAAATTCCATAGTTAATATTATTTTGTTTCAAGAACTCTAAAATATCAGCAAACCTTTTAAATTGTGTATTAGTCCACTTTTCATCTGTTGGTTTTGAGAAATGTGTAAATATTCCTGTAAATTTAATATTGCTTACCGTATTATAGCATTTCAATATTTCTTCTTTTTGAGTATATAAGAATCCATATCTTGCAAATCCTGTGTCAATTTTTATTTGAGCCTTAATAATACCTTCATGGTTTTGTGCCACTTTTTCAAGTAACTTTAGCTCTTCAACGCTTCCTATTGTAACCGTAATATTGTTTTCTACTAGTTCTATTAATTCTTCTTCAATCATTGTTGGAGAAAGCATCATAATATTACAATCAATTTCACTTTTTACTAATTTAATAGCTTCTTCATTTGTTGAGACTGCTAAATCTGTAATACCGCTTCCCAATAAAAACTTAGCATATTTTACAATATCTAATCCTAATCCATTTGCTTTTACAACTGCTATAACATTTACTTTTTTATCTGGAGAATTTTCTTTAATAATATTATTAATCAAATCTAAATTATATTTCAAATCCTCTTTTTTTATTTCAATAACTTTCATTATATAAATCCTACTTCTCTTTTCCTTTTTTTAAGTTCTTTTTCAATGTTCTAAGTGTTCTAAATGTTTTTTCTGCAAACTTGTACATCTTGTATACTAATGGTTTAAATGGTAAATAAATTTCACCAATAAACTCTGTAAAATCTGCATTGAATCCTTTTTTAAATCTATATAATCCATATTGTGGATGTGATTCGTCAACCACTCCAGAAACTCCTCTGAAATCATACATATCACATCCATTTGCTATTGCTTCTTTTATCATAGTCCATTGTAATAAATAATTTGGCATTAAGTTTCTATGACTATTAGAACTTGCTCCATATAGATACCAAGTTTTTTTGCCATACATAATTGGAATAATACCAGCAATAGGTTGGCCATCATGATATGCCATTAATACTTTCATGTGGTCTGGAGCCATCTCATCATACATTTTTTCAAAATACTCTAGTGGTCTAATAATGAAATTGTCTCTTTCTCCTGTTTCAATCATTATTTTATGAAAATCTTTTAAGTCTTCTCTTGTTCCTTCTTTTATCTCTACACCTTTTTTAGTAGCAAGTCTTATATTATATCTTGTTTTTTGATGAAGTTCTTCAAAGATTTTATCTTCTGTTTTATCTTTCAAATTCAATCTAAACACAAATCTAGGCTGAATTTCATCTTTAAAATCTTTGCTGTCATCTTTTATCTTAAATCCATATTTTAATATAATATCTCTAAATTTTTCATCTGACTTTAAAATATCTGGTTCAATTCTTAAAACAAATGCTTTATATTTATTTGCTAATAATTTTGCACCTTCTACAATGTCTTTAATAACTTCTTCATCATAAATATCACAAACAGGTCCTCTTGCTGAATACATAATATTTCCGAATATTGGCATTTTTCTAATCCATACGCATAAACTTCCTCTTATTTTGCCATTTTTATCTTCAGACAATATTACTTCTTTTTTCCAACTTGTTTTAACATTTCCCCATTCAAGAGATTGTTGAAAATTACATCTTGGATTTTCTTCCAAGAACTTTTTATATTCTTCTTTATCCTTTTCTTCTAATAATCTCAAAATGATCCTCCAAAGTAATTTATATTTTCTCTACTAATGTTCCTTCTTTACTATCTTTTACAGAATATCCTTTGCTTATTAATAAATCTCTAATTCTATCAGACTCAACCCAATCTCTGTTTTGTCTTGCCTCATTTCTCCCTTTGATTAATTCTTGAATTTCATCTGGTAAAACACTTTCTGTTTTTTGATAATTTTTTAAATCTAATCCTAATACTTCATCAAATTTTAATAATAACTGTTGTAATTTTTTTGACTTTTTAGGATTTTTTACTACATCCCATACAACACTCATAGCAACTGGCATATTTAAATCATCATTAATTGCATCTAAGAATCTAGTTTCGTAATCTCTAATCTCATCATCTGAAATATCTTCTTCACCTTCACTATGTTTTAAATATCCATCTCTTAATCTCGCTAAAGCTGTTTTAGCAGCATCCATTGCTTCAAATGTAAAATTAATTTGTGCTCTATAATTTGATGTAAAATTAAACATTCTATATACAAGTGGTTCATATCCTTTTTGAGCTAAATCTTCTAATGTATATAAATTATTTAAACTCTTAGACATTTTTCCACCATTAATTTGTAAAAATTCAACATGCATCCAATAATGAGCTGGTATTTTTCCACAAAATCCCATAGCTTGTGCAATTTCATTTTCATGGTGAATAGGAATGTGATCAACACCACCTGTATGTATATCAAATTCGTCTCCTAAATATTTATACCCCATTGCAGAGCACTCTAAATGCCATCCTGGATATGATTTTCCAAAAAACGAATCCCACTTCATAATATGGTTTTCTGGTGCTTTTATCCAAAGAGCAAAATCTGAAATATTCTTTTTATTTTCATCAAAATCAACTCTTGCACCTGCTTTTTGTTCTTCAACATTTCTGTTTGACAAATAACCATATTTTTTTAATTTTGAAGTATCAAAATATACAGTATCTTCTGTTTGATATGTGTATCCATTATCTATAATTTTCTTAACATATTGTTCCATTACATCAATATGTTCTGTTGCTCTAGCAATAATCTCTGGTCTATCTATGTTTAATTTATCAATATCTTTTAAAAATGCATCCATATAGAAATTAGCTATTTCAAATGGATTTTTATTTTCTCTTCTAGCTGCTTTCATCATTTTGTCTTCACCTTCATCAGCATCAGACACTAGATGACCAACATCTGTTATATTCATAACATGTTTTAAGTTATATCCATTATATTTTAAAACTCTTCTTAAATTGTCCATAAATAAATACGCTCTTAAGTTTCCTATATGTGCAAAATAATAAACTGTAGGACCACATGAATACATTCTCACTTCTTTTTCATTAATTGGTTTAAAATCTTCTTTTTTACGTGTTAGCGTATTAAAAAATTTGATACTCATGTGTTTCTCTCCTTTATATTAATATTTGGGCAGATTTATAAAACCTGCCCTATTTACTATGAATTATTTATGTGGTTATTTTAATCACTTTCAGATGTGTTTGATATACTATTAGTATTTGGTTCTGGTTCAGGATTTACAGTATTCGTTGGAACTGTATTAGTTGTAGTATTAGTATTTGGACCTGGTTCAGGATCTACAGTATTTGTTGGAACTGTATTAGTTGTACTGTTAGTATTTGGACCTGGTGTTGGAGCTACAGTATTAGTTGTATTTGTATTAGTTGTATTTGTATTAGCTGTATTTGTGTTATCATCTTTCTTTTCTTCTTTTGGCTTTTGATCTACAAGTGGCCCTATATGAATATTACAGCTTTCAGTTGGTATATCTGTTATAGCTTCTTCTGGATTCATTGGTCTCCATATAGCATCTATTTCTTTTTCTGGTATTCCACCGATTGCCTTTTCTGTAACATTTTCAGCTGGGCAGAAATCTGTAGCTAATAAACCTGTCTCGTTACATATTCTAACTACAACATGACCTTCACAATGTTCTGTAGGAATATTCTCTTTTGTAAATACTTCTGTATATGCATTTTCTCCACAAGCTTCTGAAGATAATTTACCAGATAATCTACATACTGATGCTCTTAATATTCCTTCTGGAACATCAAAATTCTTGTTTTCTAAATCCTGATGAACAGCTTTCATAACTGCTGCCCATAATTTTCCTGCTGGATTTCCATTACTATAATGTACAACAGCACTATATTCATAACCATACCATGCTGCAGCAGAATAATATGGAGTATAGCCGCAAAGCCATCTATCATAATCTTTATTTGTTGTTCCTGTTTTAGCTGCTGTTTCTATTCCAGGCATTTTACAATAAGTAGCTGTTCCTGAAATAACTGGTTGTGTTAAGATATTTGTTTCTATATATGCATTTTGTTCTGTCATTACTCTTGTTTTTTCTTGTTTTGGTTCATAAATTATATTACCTTTTGAATCTGTAACTTTTGTATAGAATGTTGGTGTAACATATTCACCTTTGTTTGCTATTGCGCCATAAGCACTAGCCATCTCAAATGGAGAAACTCCATCTTCAATTCCTCCTAATGCTAATGATAAACCACTCTTAGAAAAATCTGGTAATCCAACACTCTTACAAAATTCAACAGATACCTCTACGCCAATATTTGATAAAGCTTTAACATGTGGAACATTTGCAGAAACTTCAATCGCTTTACGCATATTGATTAATCCTCTATAATAATCATAATCTTTTGGATGGTATCCTCCTCCAAAATCTGTCCATACATCATTATAAACTGTTGCTCCAGTAATTGTTCCAGTTATCAATCCTGGTGCAATAACTGATATAGGTTTCATACATGATCCTGTTTGTTTATTAATTTTTGTAGGATAATTCATAAAACCAAGTTTAGTTGTTGCTGTTCTTTCGTCTTTAGGTCCAACAGCTGAAGCTGCTGCAACAACATGACCATTGTGATAATCTATTATTGCCATAGATGGTAATGAATTTTCTTCTATTTTATTTTTCTCATTATCATAATATGTTCCTTTTGTATACCATGTTGGTTTTACAATTTCTTCTTCAAGTATTTTTTGAATATCTGTTTTTTGTGTAGTATATATTTTATATCCACCACTATATAATAACATTTCAGCAGTATCTCTGTTCATATCCTCATTGTTAGACTCTGTAATAATTTGATCAAGAATTTGATCTATTGCAGCAGCTGTTAAATATGATACATCTGTAGTAACAGAAGCGCTTTCTCCTTTTTCAAACTTTAATCCTTCATTTACTTCTGCAACTGCTAATTTATATTGTTCTTCATTTATATATTCTAGTTCTTTCATCTTTCCAAGAACTGTCTTTGTTCTTTTCTTGATTAATTCATTATTCTTTTCTTTTTCTGCTGCTGGATCATTTTTATCTGCATAATCATAAAATGGTCTATATAGATTTGGAGAATGGTTTATACCTGCTAAATAAGCACACTCTGCAATACTTAAATCCTTTGCAGATTTATTAAAATAATAAACTGCTCCTAATTCAACACCATTTATATCGTCTCCACCCATGAATATTAAGTTTAAATATAACTCTAGAATTTGATCTTTTGATAAATAATTTTCAACTTGGAATGCTTTTGAAATTTCTTTTACTTTTCTTAGAGCACCAGCAAAAGAACTTCTCTCTTTATCTTGAGTGATATTCTTAATAACCTGTTGCGTAATAGTACTTCCACCAAATTTAGAATTACCTCTGTGTAATACATATGTTAGCGTTGCATATACTGTTCTAGGAATATCAACACCTCTATGTGAATAAAACCTTTCATCTTCTATTGCAACAAAAGCTTTTGGCAAGTATTCAGACATATCTGCCATACTAATACTCTTTCTCTTTGTTCCACCACTTAAAATTGCAATTTGATTTCCGTCAGCATCAAAAACTGTAGAGTTTTCATGTCCTACAACTAATGTTGCTGGATCTATTTTTAATTCATCGCCAAAAATTCCTATAAAAGCACCTACTAAAACTCCTGTACCTATGATTAATAATAATATTAATGATAAAATGGTCCACTTAATAATTTTAGCTGCTTTAGGATGTTTATTTTTGAATTTACCTTTTTCTTTGTTTGATTTTGAGTTTCTATTTTTCCTTGTTCTATTCTTTTTCAAATCTGAAGTTTTTATTCTTCTTGTTTCGCTACTATCTTTACTCATAAATCCTCCTTTGTTAAACGATATAATCCTATAATATCGTTTGTATTATATTACATTTCGTTAAAAATATAAAGCCCTTTTTTATTATTTTTTTATTAAAATATATCTTCTATTTTATTCAATATATTTGCACCTTCAAATAGTAAATAATTTGTGCCCTCTGATTGTTTTGAAGTTATATTTCCTGGTACTGCGTATATATCTTTTCCTTGATCTAAAGCATAATCAACAGTAATCAAACTTCCACTTTTGGATCCTGCTTCAACAATAATCACTTTTTTAGATAATCCACTTATAATTCTGTTTCTTAGCGGAAAATGATATTTCATCGGCTTTGATCCCAAACAAAATTCAGATACAATTGTACCACCTTCTTTCAAAATTCTTTCAAATAGTTTTTTATTTTCATATGGATAAACTTCAAAGTCTGATATTCCTGTGCCAAGTACAGCAATTGTTTTTCCAATTTTACTATCAAGTGCACCAAGATGAGCATATTTGTCAATTCCAATTGCTAAACCACTAACAATATTTATGCCTTTATCAGCTAATTCTTTTGCAATTTTTCTTGAAACTTTTTTTCCATAGTCTGTTGCTTCTCTTGAGCCAACAATTGCTATATTGTCTCCATACAGATTTTGAATATTTCCCCTTACATATATATAGACTGGTTTATTACTAATTTGGTTCAAAATTGTTGGATAATTATTTTGGGTACATGAAATAATTTTAATATCATTTTTATTCATATAATCAATATATTTTTTCATATTTTTAAAATCAGAATTAAGTATTTTGTCAACTGTTTTTTCTTCAAATCCTTCATTTAGTAATTCACTTTTAGATTGCTTTAAAATTAATTCTGCACTTCCAAATTTTTTTAATAGTTTTAATTTATTTTCATTACTTATATCAATTCTTGATAAATAAATATCATAATAATTCATATTTTTCATAATTCATATTTTTCCTTTCATAAAAAAAGAGCATAGATTTCTCTATGCCCCTAATATTTTTTATAATCTTTTTTCAGCAGCTTTTACCAAATTATTTAATAGCATTGCTATTGTCATTGGTCCAACTCCTCCAGGAACTGGTGTTATATAGCTTGCTTTCTCTTTTACATTTTCAAAATCAACATCCCCACATATTGTTCCGTCTTCATTCCTGTTAATTCCTACATCTATTACTACACAACCATCTTTAACCATATCTTTTGTTACAAATTTTGGTTTTCCGATAGCTGCAATTAAAATATCTGCATTTTTTGTTATTTGATCAATATTTTTTGTTTTTGAATGACATACAGTTACAGTTGAATTTTTAGCTAGCATGCATTGAATCATAGGTTTTCCAACAATATTGCTTCTTCCTAAGATAACTGCATTCTTTCCTTCTGTTTCAATATTGTATTCTTCAAACATTTTTATAATTCCATACGGTGTACAAGAAATAAATGCATCTTCTCCTATGCTTAAATTTCCAACATTAACCGGATTAAATCCATCAACATCCTTTTCTGGTGAAATATGTTTAAAAGCATTATTAATATTAATACTTTTGGGAACAGGACTTTGTAATAATATTCCGTGAATACTATCATCTTTATTAAGCTTATCAATTACTTTTAGTAATTCTTCTTCTGTTAAATCTTCGTCATATAAATACTCTTCAAATTCTATTCCAACTTTTTCACATGCTTTTGATTTGTTTTTTACATAAACAGTTGAACCTGGGTCATTACCAACCATAATAACTGCAAGTTTAGGATTAATTCCTTTTTCTTTTAGAACTTCCACTTTTTGTTTTAATTCACTTCTAATCTTTTTTGCAAGTTCTTTTCCATCAATTAATTCTGCCATAATAATACTGCCATACCTCCAATTATTTTTCTGTTTTCTTTTTATAAATAATGATTAATGAAGTGATAATTGCTATAGCAGTAATAACTGTAAATGTAATTACTGCTGGATTTATTCCAACTTCTGGTAAAACACCTACTTCATCTTTTATAATATTTAATACTTCTTCTTTTGAAACTTTATTTGAATCTTCAACTACATTTGTAACAGAATTATTCACAGTGTTATTTGCAACACTTGATACAGTGTTTTCTTCATCACTTGGTTTTTTAGAAGAAAGCAAACTTGTTAATACATATGCTGTCTTTCCTTTATATGTTACTTTAGACCAGCCATTACTTCCTACACCTGTTCTTGTTATTTCTTCTCCTAACTTCAATGAGCCAACTTGTTCAGTATCTGTTGAATATCCTTCTCTTACATTACAATTTCTTACTGCATACATTTTTTCATTTACATCTTTAAATGTAACTTCTTTCTCTTTTGGAGCAGTTGTTGATAAATACTGTGAAGAAACATAAGCAGTTTGTCCTTTATATGCAACTCTAGACCACTTATCACTAATACCTGTTCTTGTTAATTTAGTTCCTTCACTAATTTTTGCTATAACAGAGCTACTAGTTGAATAACTTTTTCTAATATTCAAATCATCTACTGTAGCATATACTGTTTCGTTAACATCTTTAAATGTAACTGTTGTAGTTGGTGAAGTATTTGTGTTAGTACTACTAGTATTTGTACTTGTATTAGCACTTGTGTTTGTGTTTGTATTAGTAGTTGTATTGTTTACTACATTGTTTTTTACTGTAGTTTCTTTTTCCGCAATATTAAAAGTAATTGAATTAGGTGGATCTATATGGTTGCTTTTTTTATCTGAAATCGTACAGTCTTCCACAGTAACTGTTGCCTTCCCTGCTGCTTTTGCAGTAAAAGAAGCAGTCATATTTCCAGGATGATTTTCTAAATCAGGATCCCATTTGATTAACATTCCGCTTGAATCTGTTGATTTATCACTATATGTAACTTTAATTATACCTTGATAACCAATTGCATCGCTTGGAATATTAACTGTTACTGTATAATTACTACCTTTTACTACATCGCTCGAAACGCTAATACTCGCTTGAGAAGCATTAACATGATTGATTGTAAGTACATTATATAATGCTAACAAAATTAATAAAATTGCAATTATTTTTTTTATTACTCTCATTATTCACCATTCCTTTTTCTTATGAAATCTATTTTTCTTCTGCTTTTATAATAAGTCTTTCTGTTGAAGCACTTTCACATGTAATTAATGTAATTTCAACTTTATTCTCATCTGGAATTAATGCTTCTAAATCTGTTGGCTCAACAGTTAATATATCTTTAACTTCATATTCTGTTTCAGAAAAATCTTTTTCTACAATTGTGATAATATCTCCTTTGTCTAATTCGTTCAATTTTCCAAACATATTATCAAAATTATGCCCCGCTAAGCATAAATTTCCATAATTATTCAATGAACCACCATACAATTTAGAAATTCCCTTTTTTAATGCTTCTTCTTCAGTTGAATCTAATATGTATTGTTCAACATTTAGTTTTTTTATTTTTATCTTGCCTAATACTTTGTAACCCTCATATGTACTTTCCATAGCGATTGGTTCTGCAACAGTATTAGTTTGAACTAAATTCTCACTATTGTCTTTATTTGATCCTCTTGTTGATATAAATAATGCAACTCCAACAATTACAATAATTGCAACTAAAGCACAAATAATTTTTATTTTAGTTATATTAGGTTCATCATCATATTCTTCGTAATATTCATCATTGTTTATATCGTTTTTTTCTTCTATTCTTTCGTTTTTTTGATCAAAGTAATATCCACCACCATCAGCAGAATGTTTTCCCTTTGCCATAATTACACCTCCAATTTATCATATGAATTTTTATTTATATTTCTCTTAATACGTGATACAATGTTTCTTTTATGAATTCTGCTGAAGTTAATGGGGCAACTTTTGCAGGTAATGATAATGCCCATATTACTTTTAAATTTTTTTCTCTTGCAGCTTTTCTATCAACTCCACCAGGATTAGAAGCCAAATCTATAATTACAGCTTCTTTTTTTACTAAATCTAATTTCTCACTATCTAACAATTGAAAAGGAATTGTATTTATAATAATATCAAATTTTCCTAAATTCTCACTTAAGTCATTTAAATGAATTGGATTATAACCATATGCTTTTATCCATGATATATCTTCATCTTTTCTTGCTTCACAATATACTTTAGCACCTATTCCATCTAACATTTTTGCTAATACTTTTCCAATTCTACCAAATCCCATAACTAAAGTATTAGTACCATGCACTGTTCTTTGCGTTTCCTCCATTGCAATTTGGATAGTTCCTTCTGCTGTTGCAATTGTATTTAAAACAGAAAATTCTTCTCTTTTTAATAAATCTGTACATTGAATTTGATTTGCATCAAGTTCTTCTTTTATTCCAATATTTCCTGCAATAAGGTATTTTCCTTTTAAAACTTCTATAAAGTCTTCTAACTCAACAAAGTTTCTTCCAAATGGTGTAGAAACTCTTTTTTTATCACTTGATAGAGGAATTGGTCCAATAACAACTTTTGAATGGCTTACAGCCTCTTCTAATGTTGGGCACATTGCAACTCCTTCCAGACAAAGTAACTCGTCTGCATTTTCAAGTCCATAAGTATAAACTTCATACCCATCCTTATCCAACATTTCTACAAGTTTTACAATACGTAAATCTCCACCTACAACTGTTATTGATTTTTCCATAAAATCACCTTTTCCTCTCTTTTATGCAGGATTAGTTTTTACCTGCATACTTTTGTTTATCTATATTATCAATTTCTTTATTGACTTTTTCTTCAGTTATTCCAAGAAACTTATCTATAGCTTCTTTCTTTTCTGCTTCTTCAATTTTTTTATTTTTTTCTTTTCCAAAAAGATAATCTAATCTTTCGTTTACTTCTTTTTTAGTAGTATTTTCACTCATTTCTTCAATTAGTTTAGCTGAAGCTTCTAAATATTGTCTTGCTAATTTTTCTTGTTCTATAATAATACTATTTCTCTTATAACCATTACTATAATCTTCGTATTCAAAAGGCTTATCATCTTCGTCTACTACTGCTTCTTCTTCATATTCTTCTTTTCCATCTAATTTTACAGAAACAGAAATATGTTGTTTTATTTTTTCAAAACACTTCTCTAAATCAACTAGTTTTAATAAACTTGGATCTAATTCAATTGCCTTATTAAGAAATGCAATTGCTTTATCTTTTTCACCTTTTAACATACTTATTTTAGCTAATTGAAAATAAGATATTGCTTCAAAATCATCATATAAACTGCTTTCAAAATATCTTTGAGCTGTATCATAATCTCTTTGTATAAATGCAATCAATCCTAAATTGTAGCCAGCACCATACATTCTATGATTAATAGCTGCAGCTTTTTCATACATTTCTTTTGCAAGTTGAAAATCGCTCAATCTTGTATAAACAATTCCTAAATTATAGTATAAATCATAAGAAGCAGGATTATACTTTAAAGCTTCACTATATACATTTGCTGCTTCTTTAAATCTTTCTTCTTCGCATAATAAATCCCCTAATAAACAAGATGCTTCAAAACAATCTGGTTTTATTTTTATTAGATGATTTAGCATTTCAATTGCTTCTTCTCTTTTACCTAAATTTTTTAATAATTCTGTTATTTTAAAATAAGATTTATAGTCTTTTTTATTGATATCAACTGCTGTAACATATTCGTCTATTGCACGTCTCATGCCACCTTCTTTTTCATATATTTGAGCAAGAAACTTGTGTCCCAAATAACTTTCAGGATATTTTGAAACTAATTTTATTAAAATATCTTTTGCCTTTTTGGAATCCCCAAACATTATTGAAAGTTTTGCTGTACAGATACTTAATAATTCAGAAAAATTAATTCCACATAATTCTATAATAATAATGCATAGTGGTATTACTATAGCAAATATATATCTGATGATTACCCAAAATAATTTTTCTTCTATATTAAATTTTAATACAATAAAACTAATCGTGATTCCTATAGCTTCTAAAATTAAAGATAAAAAATAATTAGTATCATTTTTTCTTATTATTTTCAAGAAAACTATAATGAAAAACGAAAAAGCAAACATGTTAAATAGCAATTTTTCTAACATCAATTTTTCTCCACTTCTACATCCTTAAAATATTTCTATTTTTATGTTGTTCATTATATCATATACCTATTTTTTTAACAAGATTCATTTCATTTTTTTAAGGACGGACTAGTTGGCTTCTGCCAGTAAGTCCGTCCCCGTTAATTTAACTTGCAAATTTTAATTTTATTTCTTTTATTTTATCAAATTTATTATCTAATATTCTAACCATTGCTTCTGCAACTTCTGGATCAAATTGCTTACCAGCCCCCTCAATAATATTATTTTTAACAACATCTAAATCAAGTTCATCTCTATATGACCTTTTTGATGTCATAGCATCAAAAGCATCAGCAACAGCAACAATTCTTGCTAAAAATGGGATCCTCTTTCCTTTTATTCCTTGTGGATAACCTTCTCCGTCATATCTTTCATGATGTGAATATACTATTGGAACAATATCTCTAAATATTGTGCTGTTAGCAATAATTTGTTTTCCTATAATAGGATGTTTTTTTATTTCTTCATATTCACTATCTGATAATTTTCCTTTTTTAGATAATATTGTATCTGGAATCCCTATTTTTCCTATATCATGAAACATTCCGCCTATATTTAATACTCTTAAGTCTTTATCATATAATCCAAGTTCTTCACCTATTAATACTGAATACGCAGCTACTCTATCAGAATGCCCTCTTGTATATGCATCTTTTAATTCAACTGTGTATCTTAGCATTTCTATTGTTTCTAGATATGCCTTCTCTAGTTTTTCTTTTGACTCCTTTAATTCTGTGTTCATTTCTTTGATTATTTGCATTTGCTCAATTGATTTAAATGCAGATTCAATTAATAATAGCAATTGATCAAATTTATCTTCTTTCTCACAATATGCTTGTATTGATAATTTCTTTATTGTTTTTAAAGGTGAAACTAAAGATTTATGTCCTGTAAAAAGAATAATATATAATTCTTTATCAAATTTTCTTATTTCTTCTACAACTGCATCACCACGAATTGGATCCATCATATAATCCAGAATCATTAAATCAAAGTGTTCATTCTCTATTCTTTCTATGGCTTCATTTGGATTTGTACATCCAACTAATTTATAACCCATTTTTTTAATGGGTTTAGCTAATGAATCAATTACGCTCTGATCATCATCAACTGCGAGTATTTTATATTTTTTATTCTTTTTTTTGATTTCCTTGGTAAGTCTTTTCATAAAAAAGCCCTCCATTTCTACCATTTGAGTAAATATTTTATTAATCAGAAACTTATATCTTAAACTCTTTCAATAATTCCAAATCCTAGTAAAATCATTACTAATAACAAAGCAGCATAAAGTAAATATTGGCATCCTTCTTTTAGTACACTAATAAACATTCCTTTTTTATCTTCTTTAGCCATTACACATGCTATTAATCCTAATAATAAAATTGATACTAAATATGTAATTAACAAAGTGATTGGTTCACTAAAAATCCTTATACTATTTATAATAATAATTGAAATTCCAAAAAGGATAGTAATTATAATCTTTTCCTTATTTTCTGTCATGAACTCTTTACTAATTTTATTTTTGACTATATTTTTCAATACTCTTATAATTGTTGAAATTATGTAAGCTACTAAAAGTAGTACTCTTAAAACTGTTGCTAAGGATCTTAATACATTAGTTTCTGCTAAAGTGAAAGTAGCAGTATCATCATATTCTTTATTTTCTTCAACAGCATCAGATTGTGGCATAGATACTTCTTTTGGAAGTCCATCATAATAAAACTTATCGTTAGTTGCTTCGCATACAATTACATTAGCAAAAAGGCAAATTAGAAATGTTATTATAAATAAATATTTTTTCTTCATAATAATTCTCCTTTATTTACTCGCAAAAAAATATATAATTCCAACTATTTCTGCAATTAGTATTGTTGGCATGCCTACTGTAAACTTAAGTTTTTTAGTTTTATGTCTAAAAGTATACATTCCAAGTATAGTACCAATTCCTCCACCTAAAGCACAAATCCCCATAAGAGTTGCCTCAGGAGTTCTCCATTTATTTCTTTGAGCTTTCCATTTATCCCAGCCCATTGCAATAAATCCTAAAATATTTATTCCAATTATGTATAAAACTATATTATTCCAATTTGCATTTGCTAAAATATATTCTTTCATAACTTCTCCTGCTTTTATACAAAAAGACTCATTTGATTAGATTTTGTCATGCCTTTTAAGCATCCAAATTTATCTAATAATTCTGTAACTGATTTTCCAACTTTTGCTCTTACTTGCATGTCTTCTATACATTCAAATGGTTCTTCTAATCTGGCTTGGTATAAGCTTTCTGCAGCTATTGGTCCTAGTCCTGCCATACTGTTTAGTGGTGGACGTAGTTTTCCGTCTTCTATTAAAAAGTTCGTGCTGTGAGATTTATATAAATCTATTGGTAAAAATTCAAATCCTCTTTCATACATCTCATTTACTAATTGAAGATCATCGTACATATCTTTATCTTTGTCTGATGCATCGTTTCCAAGGTTCTTTATTTGTGCCATTTTTTCTTTTACCTTTTTTTGACCATATATCATATATTCAGCATCAAATGCTTTTGCTCTTATTGAAAAATAAGCAGCATAATATGCAAGTGGCATATGTACTTTAAACCAAGCGATTCTAACTGCATTTGTAACATAAGCAGCAGCATGCGCTTTTGGGAACATGTACTTAATTTTTTCACAAGATTTTATATACCAATCTGGAATATCGTATTCTTTCATTATGGCTTTAAAACTTTCCCATTTCTCTGGATCTTTCAAAGCTTTTCCTTTACGTACAGTTTCCATTATCTTAAATGCTTTATCTGGTGGTAATCCTCTTTTCATAAGGTATACCATAATATCATCTCTACAGCATATAGCTTCTTTTAATGTTACAACTCCATCTTCAATTAATGTTTGGGCATTACCTAACCATACATCAGTACCATGTGACAATCCAGAAAGTCTAATAAGTTCATCAAATGTTGTTGGATGTGTATCCAAAAGCATCCCTCTTGCAAATTGTGTACCAAATTCAGGAATTCCATAAGTTCCAACTTCTGAATCTATTGATTCTGGAGTAACATGTAATGCTTCTGTAGAATTAAATATACTCATTGTTTCTTTATCATCAAGTGGTATATCTGTTGGTGCAATACCTGATAAATCTTGTAACATACGAATAACTGTTGGATCATCATGACCTAGAATATCAAGTTTTAATAAGTTACCATCTATTGAGTGATAATCAAAATGTGTCGTAATGATGTCTGATCCAGAATCATCTGCTGGGTGCTGAACTGGTGTAAATTCATATATTTCTCTTCCTTTTGGAACAACGATAATTCCTCCGGGGTGTTGACCTGTAGTTCTCTTAACTCCTACACATCCTTTTGATACTCTGGCAATTTCTGCATTAGGCTTGTGAATGTTCTTATCTTCATAATAACCTTTTGCATAACCAAATGCTGTCTTTTCAGCAACTGTACCAACTGTTCCAGCTTTAAAGGTTGTACCTTTACCAAATATTACTTCAGTATATTTATGTGCTTTTGCTTGATATTCACCAGAGAAATTCAAGTCAATATCAGGCTCTTTATCACCATTAAATCCTAAAAAAGTTTCAAATGGGATATTCATTCCGTCTTTTGCAAGTTTTGTTCCACATTTTGGACAGTCTCTATCTGGTAAATCATATCCGTTATCATATCCAAAATCCGAAAAGTCTGAAAACTTACATTTTGGACATCTATAATGTGCTTGAAGTGAATTAACTTCTGTTATACCTGTCATAAATGCAACAAGCGAAGATCCAACAGATCCTCTTGAACCAACTATGTATCCATCTTCATTAGACTTCCAAACAAGCTTCTGTGCTATAATATACATAACTGAATATCCGTTGCTAATGATAGAATTTAATTCTTTATCTAATCTTGTTTGAACTATTTCTGGAAGTGGGTCACCATATAATTCATGAGCTTTTTTATAAGCAATATTTTTAATATCTTCTTCGCATCCAGGAATGTGTGGGGGACATTTTTCTGGTGAAATTGGCCTTATCTTTTCACACATGTCAGATATTTTATTTGTATTTGTAACTACTATCTCATAAGCTTTTTCTTTTCCTAAATATTCAAATTCTTGAAGCATTTCATCTGTTGTTCTTAAATATAATGGTGCTTGATTATCTGCATCTTCATATTTTTGACCAGCTTGCAAAATTCTTCTATAAATTTCATCTTGTGGATCCATAAAATGAACATCACTTGTTGCTACAACTGGCTTATTTAATTTTTCTCCTAATGCTACAATTTTTTTGTTGAAATTTCTTAAATCCTCTTCTGATTTTACTTGTCCTTCACGAATTAAATGGCCATTATTTCCTATAGGTTGCACTTCTAAATAATCATAATACTTTGCAATTTCCTCTAGCTCTTCATCTGTTTTCTCTGCAACTATTGCTCTATATAATTCACCTGCTTCACACGCACTTCCTATAATTAATCCTTCACGATGTTTGTCTAATACAGTTTTTAAAATTCTAGGTTTTTTGTAAAAATAATCTACATGTGAATATGAAACTAATTTATATAGATTTTTAAGTCCAACATAATTCTTTGCTAAAATTATCATATGATATGTAGGTAATTTTCTAAAATCAGTTTCAAAAACATTATCAAAATCATCTATTGTCTTTGCATTATTATCTTTTGCTTTTAAAATCATTTCTTTAAAAACTTGTACTAATGTTTTAACATCATCTAATGCTCTATGTGCTACATCAACTTTTATTTTTAGTTTTTCAGCAATATATCCTAAATTATACCTTCCAAATTCTGGATAAATTGCTTTTGCTAGACGCAAAGTATCAATGTGAGAATTATCAAATTTTAATCCTAGAACTTCACAATTATATTTTAAATATCCAATATCAAAATCCGCATTATGTGCAACTAGAACACTATCACCTATAAATTCTAGAAATTTAGGCATAACTTTTTCGATTGTTTCGCTATCCTTTACCATATCATCTGTAATATGTGTAACATTTACAACTTCTTCTGGAATTGGTTTTTCAGGATTTACAAATGTTTCAAAAGTATCTACTATTTCTCCATTTTTTATTTTAATTGCACCAATTTCTGTAATTTTCTCTGTAATATGAGAAATACCTGTTGTCTCCAAGTCAAATACGCAATATTCTGTATCTATATCTTGTCCTTTTGAATTTGAAACACATGGATCTTTATCAGGGCAATAATATGCTTCTACTCCATATAATACTTTTATTTTGTCTCCAACTTTTTGAAGTAAATGATGTGCATCAGGAAAGCTTTGAACAACGCCATGGTCTGTAATAGCAATTGATTTCCATCCCCATTTAATCGCTCTTTTAATCAAATCTTCACATGGTGTAACTGCATCTAATTGGCTCATTTGGGTGTGCATATGAAGTTCAACTCTCTTTTCTTCTGCTTTGTCTGTTCTTTCTTCTTCTTTAAAACCGATAGACTCAATTATGGTATTTGCCATTATTTCTACTTCTTTAGAATATGTACTATATTTTGCATTTCCTTCTATTCTTAAGCCTTTTGCTTTTGAAATTCTATCTTTTACTACTTTTGCCTTTTCTTTATCTAAAAATGCTTTTACGCCAATAGTACTTGTTCCATCAAATAAATTGAACATTAAAATAGCTTTTTCATTTTTAATGTCTCTAGAATCTAGTGAACCATCTAATATAATGCCATCAACACATACTTTCATATCTATTTCTTCTGTCATCGGTATAGATTCTATTTTTGTCAATTCTGTTCTTATAACTAAATTTCTTCCTAAAATTAGTGGTGAAACCACATCTTTATTTTCTTCTTTTTCAGCCTCATATGCCTCTATCTTAGCTGCAAATTCTGGGCTTTGTTCTTTTACTTTTTCTTTAATAGTATTTTCTTCGTCTATTTTTCTTTGCTTTTCTTTTTCTGCTTGAATTCTTCTTCTCTCTTTTTCTATTTCAGCATCTATAACAGCTTGTTTTTTCATTTCTTCTAATGCTATTTTTTCATCCTCTTGCTTTTTTAGTTCAAGCATTTGCTTTAATTCTTCTGAATCATTTTCAATAAATTCAACAGAATAAGTCTTATTATATAAATTTCCTAATAAGTGTTCTATTCCTTTATCAAATTTTTGAGCAAGCAAAAAAGAAGCACCCTTCATTGGAAGCTTTACTTTTACAACTTTATCTTCAAGTTCTACTTTACTATTAGAAAGAATTGATTTACTAAAAGGTTCTTTTTTAGATATATAACTAATAATACTATTCCAATCTTCAGAAATATTTTGTTTTATTTCTAAATCATGATAATTTATATCTAAAGAGGCTTTACTAACTTTAAATCTTCTTACTAAATAATCTTCAAACTCGTCAATTTCTGGCAAAGTAATTTCCTTTGATGATGCTATTCTCACTTGTAATTTATTTGTTTTCTTATATAAATCGACATTCTCAATTTCTGCATCTATTAAATTACTATTTACTTTATAATCATTGAAAACTTCTTTTATATATTTTGACATACTTCCCTCTTATTTTATGAATTAATTATTTCAGATATTTGTTCAAGTACTGTTTCTGGATCTTCAACATTTTTTATTTGGAAACCGTTTAATAATGTTGCACCAGGTAATGTTCCTTTTGCATAAACACATAAATCTCCTAAATTTGTTCTTTTTTGGCTAAAACTTGGTTTATATATTAAAGCTTCTGTTATATTTTCATATTTAACTGTCTTATCGGTATTAATAACCCAAAAATGAAATTGATAAACTACTTTTGTATCATAAAATACAGCTTTAGTTCCTTTAGCTATTCTTTTATCAAGAAAAAGTAATAATCCCATAATTACAAAACTTAAGCATACTAAGCCTAAGCTAGCTAAAAACTGTGCACTAGAAATACATACTATTATAGAAAGAACTAAAACAAGAATTACCCACATATATCTAAGCAAATTGTATTTAATAGAATATTTTCTTTTTACAACAAGTCTTTCATTTACATCATCTTTTAATTTTTCTTCTTCTTGATACAACTTATAACAATTGCTACAAATATCGCCTTCTTTAGCTAATTTTGCTCCACATATTCTACATCTCATTTTTATTTCCTCCTAAAACAATCTTAATATATCTTGGTATGTTACATAAAATGCAATCATTATCAATAAAAGGAATCCCATCGATTGTATCTTCATTTCTATTTCTTCACTAAGTGCTTTTCCTCTAATTCCTTCAATAATTAAAAGTACTATTCTTCCGCCATCTAGTGCTGGAAACGGTAAAAGGTTTGTTACTCCTAATGATAAAGAAACTAAACATAATAAATGTATAAAATTAAAAAATCCATTAGTATTAACTACTATTTCTGAAATTCCAACTGGTCCTGTCATTTGGTCTAGTCCTATTTTACCTGTAAATAATAATTTCAAAGATTCTATCATTGATAAAATAAAACCTATTGTATTTTTAAAAGCAAAAACAATTTTATCCCAAATACTATATTCTACTTCTAATCGGTAGAACAGAGATAATATAAAGAATGCAATTAGTGCAAAAACTATATTTACAACTCCACCAGCGGCAACAATTAATATTCTATGCAAAATACTTGCTTTATTAAATGCGCCTTCAGCTTCTGACCTTTCGTTTTCTCCAGTCATTCTAACATAGCCACCAAAAGGAATTGCTCCAATTCTATATAATGTATTGTTCTTTTGTTTTGAAAAAATTATTGGTCCAAAACCTATAGAAAACTCTTCAACATTTACTCCAAACGTTTTGGCAGCTAAAAAGTGTCCACCTTCATGAATTAATACTAAAAAACCTAACAAAAATATAATTTTAATAGCATTAATAATTAACATTTAATCATTTTCTCCTAAATAAAATGTGTTAATAATAAATAAGCAAATGGTGCAATAAACATTACACTATCAATTCTATCTATCATTCCACCATGTCCTGGAAATAGTTCGCTAAAATCTTTTATATCAAAACTTCTTTTAATTACAGATGCTGCGAAATCTCCAATTTGTCCAATAATGCTTAATATAAGTGTAATAACTCCAATTCTTATATATGAAATATCTAGTCCCATATATTTATTAAGTCCCCAAGTAAGAATTAATGTCAGAATTATTGCTCCAACTGTACCTGAAATACAACCTTCCACTGATTTTTTAGGACTTACTTTACTAAATTTAGTTTTGCCTATTCTCATTCCTAAAAGATATGCGAATATATCTGTTCCCCATGCTGAGAACATGATAAACCAAACTAATACTTTTCCAGACACAGCTCCTTCATAATTATAGGTTAATGGGAAAAACACCAAAAGTCCAACAATATATAATATTCCAATTAATGTATATGAAATATCTTCAAAAGTGATTTTCATATCTGTAACTATTACACAAAAAAATAGTATTAATAGTAAAATTGGAATTCCTAATTCTATGAATAATATATTTGGAAAAAGAGGTATAATTCCTACTAATAAAGAACAAGCATAACAAATCCACTTTATAACATTTATTTTAGTTGATACACATTTAATATATTCACTCATACTGATAATAGCTATAATAGTTAACATTGCACTGATAATGTACTTATTTCCATAAATCAATAATAATGCTACAATTGGTAATCCAATTATGCCTGTTAAAAACCTTTTAATACTCATTTACTTAATTATCCTTTATAATTAATTTGCTCCAAAATTTCTTTTTCTTTTATTAAATTCAACTATTGCATTATCTAAATCATCACTATTAAAGTCTGGCCACAGTTTTTCTATAAACAATAACTCTGTATATACTGATTGCCATGGTAAGAATCCGCTCAAACGGATTTCTCCACTTGTTCTAATTAACAAGTCAGGATCAGGAATATTATATGTATATAAATTATCAGAAATAGTTTGCTCTGATATTTCATCAATACTCATTTCTCCTGAAGCAACTTTTTGTGATATCTTTCTTACTGCATGAACAATTTCATCTCTTCCGCCATAATTTAATGCGATATTAAATACTATTCCATTATTATTTTCTGTTCTTCTTACAGCATCTTTTATTCCAGCTTGTAATGATTTTGATAAAGCAGTTAAATCTCCTAATACCCTTATTACAATATTTTCAGTATCTGCATCTTTTACAAAGTCATCTAGATACATTTGTAATAAATTCATTAAACTATTTACTTCATCTTCACTTCTTTTCCAATTTTCAGTTGAAAATGCATAAACAGTAATATATTTTAAACCAATTTTATTTGCATAACGAACAACAGCTTTTAAAGTTTCTGCTCCTTGTTTATGTCCCATTTTTATTGGTAAATTTCTGCTTTTTGCCCATCTTCTATTGCCATCCATAATAATAGCAATGTGTTCAGGCATTTTCATGTTTTCCATATTCTACTCCAAAACTATATACTCATTATTTCTTTTTCTTTATTTTCTAACATTTTGTCAACTTCTTCAATATATTTATCTGTTAGTTTTTGAATTTTATCTTCAAATACTTTTTTCTCATCTTCAGCTGCAATCTCTTTTGCAGATTCCATTCCGTCTCTTCTAATAGAACGAACAGCAACTCTTGCTTCTTCTGCAACTTTTCTAATATCTTTTACTAAATCTTTTCTTCTTTCTTCTGTTAATTCTGGAAAATTAAGTCTAATTACTTTTCCATCATTATTTGGGTTTAATCCAATATCAGATGCTAATATAGCTTTTTCTATTCCTTTTAAAGCACTTGCATCCCATGGTTGAATAACAATCATTCTAGCTTCTGGAACAGAAATTCCAGCAATTTGATTGATTGGAGTTTGAACTCCATAATATTCAACAGTAATTTTATTTAATATAGCTGGATTAGCTCTTCCTGCTCTAACCTCAGCTAAGTTTTCACCAAAAACATCTATTGTTTTTAACATTCTTTCTTCTAATTCTTCTAATTCCATAATTTTTACCTTCCTTTTTCAAATTAACAACACCAAAACTTAATTATTTTTTAACTTACTATTGTTCCTATTTTTTCACCCTTTATGACTCTAACTATATTTTCAGGATCACTAATTGCAAAAACTCTTAATGGAATATTATTATCTTTGCATAATGCTGTTGCTGTAGAATCCATTACTTTTAAATCTTGTGCTAAAACATCTTTATATGATATTTCATCATATTTTTTAGCATTTGGATCCTTCTTTGGATCTGCTGAATAAACTCCATCGATTGTTTTTGCTAGTAATATAACTTCTGAATCTGTTTCTGCTGCTCTTAAAGCCGCTGCTGTATCTGTTGAGAAAAATGGATGTCCAGTTCCACAAGCAAATATTACTACTCTTCCTCTTTCTAAGTGTTTTACTGCTTTTCTTTTGATAAATGGTTCTGCAATCTCTCTCATTTCTATTGCTGTTTGGACTCTAGTAAAAATCCCTCTTGCTTCTAGTGCTTCTTGTAATGCCAAGCTATTCATTGCTGTTGCTAGCATTCCCATATAATCTGCTGTTGATCTATCCATTTTTTCACCATTTCTGGCACCTCTCCAGAAATTTCCACCACCTACTACAATAGAAACTTGAACTCCCAATTCAGAAATTTCTTTAATTCTATCACAGATTTTTCCAACTACATCTGGATTAATTCCGTGGCCAGTTTCTCCTGAAAGTGCTTCACCACTAAGTTTTAATAAGATTCTTTTATAAGCAATCATACATTCTCCTTTTTAAATTATAAATTTCCTATTATATATCGTTTGTATTCTATCATATATTTTTTATTTTTACACTATTTTTTATAAATTTTTTTAATCAATAAAACAAAAAAGATGGTTATAAATTATAACCATCTTTTATTATCTATAGGAATCTATTATATACGTGCTTTATTTTTTGATTGATAAAATTTTTAATTTTACAATTCCGGCTGGAGCTTGAACTTCTACAATATTATTTTTCTTTTTGCCTAATAAAGCTTGACCAATTGGTGATTCATTAGAAATTTTATTATTGGCTAAATCGACTTCTGTAGAACCTACTATTGTGTATTCTATTGTTTCATCGAATTCCATATCCAATACTTTTACAATATTTCCTACTTGAACAACTTCTGTATCTATTTCAGATTCATCTATAATCTTAGCATATTTTATTTTTTCTTCAAGTTCTGCTATTTTTATTTCATTAGCTGCTTGAGCATTTTTGGCTTCATCGTATTCTGAATTTTCAGATAGATCTCCAAAACCTAAAGCAACTTTTATTCTTTCTGCAATAGCATATCTTTCTTCTGTTTTTAATCTTTCTAATTCCTTCTCTAAATTATCATAGCCTTCTTGTGTTAATAAAAATTCCTTTTCACCCATAACGCAAGACCCCCTTTTTGTATATTTTTATTACTACAATATAATAAGTTTATTTTATTTATTTGTCAAGTTTTATTCAAATTTTTTTATTCAATTTTAAATATTCACTCTTTCTAATAATACCATTTTGTCCACTTAGTAGATTAATTGCAATTTTATCATTTTCTATTTCTTTTCTAATATTTTCTGGCAAAGTATTTTTATAAATAAAGCTTTCATACAAAATCGATTTGTCAAAATCATTAATCCATTCATCATAATTATATTTATCTGGCAAACCAATATGAAATGAATATACATTTATTCCATTAAATGATTTAGTATGAATTTTTATTTTATTATTAACATTAATAAAACTAGCTTTAGGATATACATAATATTTATTAATATCCTCTTCAGAGAAATCATAATTAATTACAAAATCACTTTTTCTAAGACTTTTCTCATAGTGATTTGTTATATTTAAAATAATACCATTTTCCTCATATAGTTTTTTCTCAATTTTTAAAAATTTATTCTTATGCTTTGTTATAATATTAATCTCTCTAACCTTTAACGCCAAATTATATATTGTATTCATGATATCCGCATTTATATCATTAGTTAAAATAGACACTTTTTGATTTTCCATTTTATCTTTTTTATTCAAAACAATATATTCTACAATTTTCGAAACTAAATATTTAAAAAGCCAATTACCATTAAAATAATATATATCTTCTTCATTAAGCAATTGAATAAAATCGTTGTTATTCCTTAGCTCATCTGAAATACAAACAATGTTTGTACAGTTTAGCTTGAAAAATCTTTTTAGTCTTTTGATAGTTCTTTTATTAAGATCATTCAAAATAATTAATTGATGTTCCCTATAATTCATTATTTTGAATTTGTTATTTTTTATAAGATAATATACTTTCTTTAAAAAATTATTTTTGTCTTCATATTTTTTTAGTGTTATATATAGCAAAAAAATCACCTCTTTTAACTATATGAGGTGATTTTTAATTTATTCTTTTTGTCCATCATCAATACGATTTTTTCTGTTTGGCCTTATGCGTCTTTTTCGCATCGTATTTGATTCTTTTAATGCTAACGGATAGAATTCTTGTTTTTCATATTTTAAAGATTCCAGTTCGTGTATAATTTCTTCTTGTGAATATCCCAATTTTAATAATTTTTGGCCAATTCTCTTATAAGTTCTATCATAATATTGAACATAGTCTCCTAATTGAGTTATCTCTTCATTATTATCTTTAACATTTATTTTAGCCCTTTGGGTTTCTAAACTTCTTAATCTTGTTAATATATCTTTTGCATCTTCAATTGTATGCATCTTTGAAATATCTTGCCTAAATGCTTCTTTCATTAATTTATCTTGTGTTTCAGATAAATAATATAATCTATTTTTTACTAAGTCATCATCTTTTTCATATTCTAATACATTCATTCTTATAGTCATAAATGTATATAAATCTTTTCCGTATTTTTTTATAAATTCATGTGGAAATTCTCTTGTAGAAGCAAATTTTTTATCATAGCTCTTTCGCCCCATAATTATTTCCATTTGTCTTAGTAAACAAACTGCATATTTATAAGTATCAGCTCGAAAATTAAAAATAGCAAGCGATGGTTTTCTAGTTTCTTTGTATAAAACAGCTCGAGACATTTTAGGAAAGCTTCTTTCTACTGCTAAACTTTCTGCTTGAGCTTCAGACATAATATCATCTAGATTGCTCTCTTTTTCTTCTGTAAGCATATCTTGAATATAATGAATAAACTCATGAAATCTTGATGATTTTGCTTCTCTAGAATTTGTAGCCAATTCGTTTTCATTAAAAGCAATATAATGTTTATCTCTCTCATAATATCCTTTCATTAAAGAATCTTCTGTATTACCATCATGTGAGTGATAATATCTAATTGAAACACTTTTTATTAGCTTTATAATTCTTCCTATTGGAATCCTTTCTTTTGCAACACTTGCTAGCCACAAAAAATTTGCTATTTGTTCTTTTTTTAGTGCATTAGCAATATGATCTGGAAGATTATATAATTTTGGATTTGTGTATATATCTTTAAAGCTAGTTTCTATTTCTCCTTCTTCTCCAATTAATTCATCTGCATCAATATAATCTTTACCAACTTTCATGGTATTATAAAAAAGTATTCTTTCTGTTCTTTCATCAAATGGTTTAAAAACTCTATATAACTTTTTATCATTCCATTTTCTGACATCTACAAGAATTCCTTTAAAACCTCTCATTGTGACTGGCTTAATTAATTTCCTACTCATATTATCTCCATATTAAAAATAAAAGATATAGATTTATGTCTATATCTTTTGTGCAAATTTGGCTCGGGTGGTTAGATTCGAACTAACGAATGTCGGAGTCAGAGTCCGATGCCTTACCGCTTGGCGACACCCGAATAAATTAAATACATTTAAGATTATACCTTTTATTTTCGCATTTTACAAGTATTAAGAATTATTTTTTTAAATACTATGGACTTTTTTATAAATTTTGTATATCATTAATATAGTGTTTAAAGGAGGCCACTTATGTCTAGAACAATTAAATTAATATTATGTATATCACTTATTTTTATATTTTTAATAAGTTTTAATATTGTAAATGCTACTGAGGAAAACTCTTCTGAAGCTAGTGAAGTTACTCAAGAAGAGCCCGAATCTGTAATTACTGAAAATGCATCTGACATTAGTAACCTTTCAGTACTTAAACCAACAAATAATTCTAAGGTATCAAGCATTAACAGTTATGAACAAGCAAATCTTAAACTAAACAATGTATTATGTATTATATTGATTGCTATTGGTACTATATTAATCTTGTTAGCTTTAGCAATTTTAATTAGAGCAAAATAAAAAAAAGCCTTCGTGTTTATTTCACGAAGGCCTTTTTTTAGCTATTATTCTGTGTTGCATAATACCATATTGCGGCAATAATAATTATTGCTGCTACAGATAATATAATCCACATCCATGTTGTTGTAGTCATTGTATTCATTCCACTTCTTTGAACTGTACTTTCTGTTGTTGTTTGTACTGTATTATAATCATTCACTCCTGATTTTACTTCATTTACTGTGTCATCAACAATATTCATTGAAGTTAAATTTTCAAAACTTTGTCCAGTTTTATCAATAGATTGCATAATCTCATTTCCTAAAGTTACAGAGTTTCCATTATCGGCAGCAAAACAAGTTGAACTACATATACAAAGAACTATTATAGCTAAAACGGAATATAATAATTTCCTTGTCATATTTTTTCCCTCTTTTCAAAAAGAAATTTGTATGTTTTTCATACATTTTTATTATGAATCTTTTTAATAAATTTATTCTAGTAAATTTTTGATATATTATTGTTCGGATATATTAATATTTTTTATTTCTGTATCAAATTCTCTTGTAACAATATTTTGTATTTTTGCAATATCTTCTTTGGTTAAATTTGTTGATTGAATAATAACATCAATATTTCCATTATTTGCCAAAATTACTACATTTTCAAAACCTTTATTCATAATTAAATTTTCAGAAACCATTATCTCATTTTTTATTTTGGTTATATTATTTATTTCCTGCGCTGCAACCATTTTTTGATCTTCTGGTGTTTCTTGGTTACTAATAACTTTTTGATATATTTCAACCATTTCTGAATACATTCTATCTCTTTCTAATTTTGTTTCCTCAAAATAATTATTATCTCTATAAATATAATTGTCTGATATAGTTTCTTCAATTTCATCATTTGGAACAATATCACTCTCAAAATTTTCCTCAACTGGTTCAGTACTTACTAACTCTACATCTCCTAAAGTGTTCTCGTTGTCTCTTGCAGACACTTCTATTATTTCTGCATTATCATTTGTGTAATTAAAATTAAAATAACCAATAAAAATTAATAATAATGCTAAACAAGTTAAAACTAATTGTTTTATTTTTTCTTTTTGAAATTTACACATATTATTCATCTCCCATCTCATAAACTTGTATTTTATGTGTAGCAATTCCGTGTTACAGCTTCAACAGCAGAAATAATATCTCCTCTAATTGTAGGATTACTAGCACCTTGAGCAATTACAAGTGCACCTTCTATTTGTGGCATAACAGTTTTCTCCGTAAGCATATTTGAACTGGCATCTTTTACTACTTCTTTTTCTTCACTAGTAGTCTCAGTAGTCTTTTTATTTCCTGATTCGTCGTTTTCTTCTGTTTTACTTTTATTTAAATTTGTATTATATATAGGTATAATTGATTTACTTTCAGTATATGTAATTAATACAGATACTTTTCCAACACCATTTATTTTAGAAAGAATTTTCTCTAGCTTTTGTTCTAAATTATCTTGACTCAAATTTTCACTAGAATTAGTTGAAACTGCAAGTTCAACTCCTGTTTTATTAGTATATTCTCTTTCATCTTCTTTTTTTAGAATTCTATTAATTATTAATAAAGTTACAATTAAAATAATCAAAAAAGAAATTAGGTTCTCTACTCTTTTTTCTTTATTTGTAAATATACTCTTTATTTTATCAATCATTGACTACCTCGTATTTCAATATTTTGCTCATCAACAAAATAATTATTTTTTAAATATTCATATATATTATTTGTGTTTTCAGAAAACTGATTCAAAACAATATCTACATGATTTATTGTTTCATAATTTGAATCTAATTGTATTTTTACATCTTTTATGTCTAATCCTCTTTCAATTAACTCGTTTTTTATGCTATCTTCTATTCCTAAAATATAAATATCTTTTATATTTGTATCCATATCTACATATGTTTCTTCAATACTTACATTAAAAATCGAATCTATATTTATTTTATCATCTAATAAATCTAAAATTGGATTTATTATCACATATAAAATATAAATTCCAATTATTACTTTAGCATATTTTTTATTGTTTCCTTCTGGTATTAGCATTTCAATAATAATTGAAATAATAATAACTACTATTAAGCCTTCACACCATTCTTTTAATTTATAAATCATCATTTACCTATACATTAAAACACTATTTGTTATTTTTATAACAATTGTAATTCCAATAATAAACATTGTAGAAACTGAACATAAAATTGCAAATAATATTTTATAACCATCTGCTATCTGATCTAATAACTTTACAATTTTATCATCTGCTATTGTTTCACAAACTGCTGATGTTAGTTTAAATGTTAGCCACATTACTAGTATTTTAATAAGTGGCATTAAAACAATTCCTATAATTATTATTACTCCAACAATTCCTACTGAGTTTTTCAAGATATTACTACAGCCCATTACAGTATCTACAGTATCTCCAAGTATTTTTCCAACAACTGGTATTATTGTAGAAACAGCTGTTTTTGCAGTTTTAGAAGTTACTCCATCTACACCACTACTTAATGTTCCTTCTAATGATAATATACAAGTAAATAAAGTTAATAATATTCCCAATGTCCAAATGATGAATGATTTGAAACATTTAGATAGTTTATCAACTTGTACTTTATCGGAAATGTTTGAAATTATTGATAATACAATAGATATCATTAATAACGGTATTAATAAAACTTCTATAAAATTTCCAATAAAACTAGATAAAAAAATTAGTATTGGTTGGAATGTATTAGTTGTAATAATGCTTCCAGTTGTTAACATTAATGTCGTCATTAATGGAATTAGTAAATTCATAAAATTAGTAAGGTTGTTTATTGTTTCTTTTGTAATATCAATTATCATAATAAACTGGTTTACTATCATTGTCACAATTATTAGATATTGTACAAAATAAACTATTTTACTGCTTTCTGTATTTTTTAATCCATCTATAATTGTTTTAAATATAGTATGTATTATTATTACAACTAAAATTGCTGACAAAAAACTTATACTTTCCCTTAGTTCTTTTAAAAATATTTTGCTTATTGCATTTTCTCTTAAAAGACTATTTATGTTTCCGCTTAGTGATACTGTAAATAGTTTGTCCAAATTCATTTCTGGAAAAACAGTTTTTGTATATTCTTCTGACGAATCTAAAAACTGATTAATACCAAATTTATTCATTTCAGATGAAATTATCTCATTCATTTTTATCTCCAATTATGGCAATAATTTAACTAATATTTCTAATGTGTTGGAAATAATTGGAATTGAAAGCGAAATAATAATTATTTTACTTCCAAAATCAATTTTACTTGCTATTGATGTTTCTCCAGAATCTTTGCAAATACTCATTGCATATTCAGATAGAATAGAAATTCCTGTAATTTTTAATAGTAAATTTATAAAATTATTATTAGAAACATTTTTTACAAAAGAAAAAATCTCTTTTATTGTGTCTATAGAATATAAAATAATAATAATTCCACAGACAACAAGAACATATACTGAATATTCCTTTTTATATTCTTTTAAAATTATCGATAAAACAAGTGCAAGAAAACATATTCCAATTATTTTAAAAATATCCATTATAAATTAAACACCGTCCTAACAGTTTCAAAAAGAGAGCTTATTTCTTTTACAACAACTGTCATCACTATAACCATTCCGGCTAGTGTAATCATCATTGCTTGGTCTTCTCTACCTGCTTTTGTTAAAACTTGATGTAGCACAGCAATTAGTATTCCTATTCCTGCAATTTTTAGCAATAAATCAATATTCATAACCCTCTCCTAAATTAAAATAATACAAATTCCAAGTCCTATAATAACTCCTAATGTCTTATATAGTTTTGAAGATTTATTTTTTTCAATCTCTGCATTTTGAATCTGAGTATTAATTAGATTTTTCGTGTATTCAATACTGCTTAATTGTCCTTTTATATCAGTTTTTCCGAAGCTGTTTTCCAAATGTTTTTATAATTTCTTTATCTTCTTTTGTAAAACTGTTATCTATTTTTTCAACTGATTCACACCAAGACTCAAAAAATTGATTATTTCTCGAATTAACATTTATAAAAATATTATCCTTATCTGAATAAATAACTTTTGAAATATCTTTGAATATATCTCCTAAAGGTTCATGAGTAAACTCAATTTTGCTTTTTAACATATTTAAAGAATTATTAATTTTTTTCAAATTTTCTTCTCTACACTCGAATGTTTTTGCTTTAAGAATTCCTAAATAAGAACTAATTAAGCAAATAAAAAGGAGCATTATTAATTTTATTATTATCATTTATTCTCCAATAATTTTTTTATTAATATTCTCATTATCCAGTTTTTCATACTGTAATAATTTCTTGTTTAACACATATATTTCTTTTGATTTTCCTTTTTCTTTTTCATCTAAAAAAATCATAACTTCTACTAAATGTGAATTTATTAATTCTTTTAAAATTGGATTCAAATATAAATCATCAAAACAATTTCCATGTGCTGTGTATATTCCTTTACATCCTGAGCACATTGCAAAATTTATTGCTTCTACATCTTCTTTATTTCCTATTTCATCTGCAACAATAATTTTAGGAGCCATTGATCTTACTAGCATTTTCATTCCTATACTTTTAGATACATTTTCCATTACGTCTGTTTTTATTCCAATTTCATTTTCAGGCATTCCTTTATACAATGAAGCTATTTCACCTCTTTCATCAACTAGCCCAACATTTAATCCTCTAAATTTTATAATTTTTATTCCATTAGAGACTTGTCTAACTATATCTCGTAGTAATGTTGTCTTACCGCGAACCAGGACTGGATACAATTAGAGTATTAAATATTGAATTATTTTCAATATCTAAAATGTTTTTTATAATAAATTCACTACATCCTATTATTTGTCTTGAAACTCTAAAATTTAAGCTATTTATATAATCTATATTTATAACTTTTTGATTTTCAATAACACATGTTCCGGAAATTCCAACTCTATGTCCACCATCAATAGTAATAAAACCTTCTGCTATTTGATTTTGATATGAATAAATTGAATTTTCGCATACGAGTTGTAGAATACTTAATATCTCATCAGCCGAAATTAAATATTTTATTATTTTTTCCATATTATTAAACTTTAAAATTATAGGTTTTTGAACTCTTATTCTTATCTCTTCTAAACTGCTTGTATTGTTATCAATATTCTCTTGTAAAATATTAGAAATTGCTTCTGGGAAATAATCTAGTATGTTTCTCATAAGTTCTCCTCTTTTATCTATATATGCAGAAAATTAAAAAATAGAACAAAAAAAGTAATAAAAGGAGATAACTATTTGTTATCTCCTTTTATTACTTTTTCCAATTATTCAAAATCTGATTATTATATTTTACTTCTTCCTCTTCTTTTACTTCTTTCTTTTTAAATAATCCTTTTTTTTCTTTAGAAATGTTTGGACTTTTCGACCTTGCTATTGCTTCTTCAACAGTTAACGTTCTTTCAAATTCAATAATGTTTTTAACTGGTTTATTATATACACCTTCAATATGAGTGACTCGTTTTGGCTTTTCGTTAATATCTATAAATCTTTGATAAGCTTCAAGAATCTTTTTATCTTTTCTACTTAAAACTTCATCACCCTCTTTTAATGTATTATATCTCCAAACAACATGTCTTTCATAAGAAGAAAAAGGCGAATTAGCTAAATCATCATAATCATATTCAACTTTAAATTGAGTATTTGAAATAGTGATATTTATATTACTCCAAGGCTTCTTTTTTGCTTTTATAAAGCATTCTCTTAAAAGTTTTATTGAATTATATACATCTGTAATTAATTTATAATACTGTTCTTCATCTATATTAAAAATATTTGGAATTTCATATCCATTTACATATTTCTTTTTAATAATTCCTTTTGGCAAGTAGTAAAAGAACATTTCACCAACTGGCTTTTGATTTGGCACATCAATAACAGAAGCATACAAATATATGCTTTCCCACTTTTCAGGAATGATATAAAATAACTTTTTTTGTATATCAGAATACAATATTTTTTCTTCTGGTAAACCTGTCATAATACACCTCTTAAGGATTAGTTCTCAATTAAACTTTCACCTGTCATTTCTTCTGGCTTTTCTAATCCCATAATATCTAACATTGTTGGTGCTAGATCTGCTAAACGTCCTTCTTTTAGTTTTTTAGCACCTGGTAACCCAACAATAGCAAGTGGAACAGGATTTGTTGTATGAGCTGTATGTGGTTCACCTGTTTTGTAATCAATCATTTGTTCAGAATTTCCATGATCAGCTGTAATTAATAAAACGCCACCAACTTCATTAATAGCTGTTACAACTTTATCTACACATTCATCAATTGCTTCTAAAGCTTTAATAGCAGCTTCTAAGCTTCCTGTATGTCCAACCATGTCTGGATTAGCAAAATTTAATATAATAGAATTATATTTTTCTGATTTGATTGCATCTACAACTTTTTCAGTAACTTCATATGCACTCATTTCAGGCTTTAAATCATACGTTTCAACTTTAGGTGATGGAACTAAAATTCTATCTTCACCTTCATATTGTTTTTCTTCTCCACCATTAAAGAAGAATGTAACATGTGCATATTTTTCTGTTTCTGCAATTCTTAATTGTTTTAATCCTAAATTACTAATATATTCACCAAACGTATTTTTTAATTCTTCTTTTCTGTAAGCTATTTCAACATTTGGCATTGTTTCATCATATGGAGTCATGCAAACAAAATAAATATCATTTAATTTCTTTGTTTCAAACCCATCAAAATCTTTATCTACAATACTTCTAGTAATTTCTCTTGCTCTGTCCGGTCTAAAGTTAAAGAATATAACAGAATCTCCATCTTCAATTTTAGCAATAGGTTCTCCGTTTTTAGTAATAACTGTTGGTTTAATAAATTCGTCAAAGATTTCTTTTTGATAAGATTCTTCAACTGCTTGATCAGCAGTAATTGCTTTTTCTCCTTCACCATTAACTAAAGCATTATATGCTAAGCTAACTCTTTCCCATCTCTTATCTCTATCCATAGCATAGAATCTTCCTGATACTGTAGCTATTTGTCCTACGCCTTTTTCTTTTATTTTTTCTTCTAGTTCAGATATAAAACCTTCTCCAGAAGCTGGTGGTGTATCTCTTCCATCCATAAAACAATGAACAAATACATTATCAAAATCTTTTCTTTTTGCAAGTTCTAGTAAAGCATATAAATGTCTATTATGGCTATGAACTCCACCATTAGATAAAAGTCCCATAATGTGAAGTTTTGAATTATTTGCTTTACAATGTTCTATTGCTTTAACAAATTCTGGTACACTAAAGAAGTTTCCATCTTCAATAGCTTTTGTTATTTTAGCTAAATCTTGATAAACTATTCTTCCTGCTCCAATATTTGTATGTCCAACTTCAGAGTTTCCCATTTGTCCTTCTGGCAAACCAACTTCTAATCCACTTGTGTGAATAATTGTATTTGGATTCTTTGTAAGTATCTCATTTAGATGTGGTGTATTAGCAAGTTTTACAGCATTTCCTTCTGTTCTTTCATTAATACCAAAGCCATCTAATATCATTAACATTGTTAGTTTATTATTCATTATGCATCCTTCTTTCTATTTAACTATTCTTTATCCCAATTAACTATTTTAGCAAATTCATCTGGTTTTAAACTTGCTCCACCAACTAATCCTCCATCAATATCTGATGTTGAGAAAAGTTCTTTTGCATTTGAAGATTTAACACTTCCACCATATTGAATAATGATTTCATTTGCAACTTCTTCACCATATAATTTTCTTACTTCTTCTCTAATTGCTTTTATTGAATTATTAGCATCTTCTGATGTAGCTGTTTTTCCAGTTCCTATAGCCCAAATTGGTTCATAAGCAATTATTGTTTCTTTAGCTTGTTCTGGTGTTAAACCATTTAATGCTAAACGAGTTTGAGAAGTAATTCTTTCTTCTGTTTTTCCTGCTTCTCTTTCTTCTAACGTTTCACCAACACAAACGATTGGTTTTAAACTATTAGCAAATGCTGCTTTTAATTTTGAATTAACAGATTCGTCTGTTTCATTATAATATTGTCTTCTTTCAGAGTGACCAATTATTACATATTCAACACCGATTGATTTTAACATTGATCCTGAAATTTCTCCTGTATATGCACCTGTTTCTTTAAAATTCATGTTTTGTGCACCTATTTTAATATTTGTTCCTTGTGCATTCATTAAGCAATAAAATAAATCTGTGTATGGAACACATAGTACTACTTCTGCATCTGCTTCTTTTACTAATGGTTCAAATGCTTGGATGTAGTCAATAGCTTCGTTTGGAAGCATATTCATTTTCCAATTTCCTGCAATAACTTTTCTTCTCATAATTTTAATCTCCTTTATATTTTTACTTTATTGGTTCTGAACTTACCCAGTAATAATTTTCTCCGTTCGCTGTTTTTTTGAATGTATGCTTATATGTTGTTAAATTATTTTTATATTTATCGTAAATCGCTTTAAATGTTTCTAAGCTTTTTAGTCCATCTCCAAATTCATCAATATTTTCTAATTTACCTACTTCTTTCGTCATATCTGAAGAACTATATATGTGCACATTGCCATCACTCGCATCAAATGACACAAGGAATTGTAAAAAATCTATACAGACATATTTATCATAAATATATATATTGTTATCATCTTTTTCAACTTTTTGTATTTCAGAGTATCCATAATCTAAAACACCAGCTCCTCCACCTTGATAACCATGTTTATAATATTTATCATCACTAAATGTAAAAGCACAGCCACTTCCATTATCAATATCGTCAAATGAAATATCTGATATATCTTCAAATATATTATCTGCTGTTTCTTTTATATTTGAATAAATAATAGCACAATCATAATCCTCATGTAGTGGTCCTTTATTAATATAAGTAGAATAATCTAATACATTTTCTTTATATAATAATTCCTTTATAATCTCTTCATCTTGTGGAAAAGTAAAAGGTCTTTGTTCAGAGCAATTCATTATACTTAGCAATTTTCTAACATTACTTAAATCTTTATATTCAACCTTTTTATCCATATGAAAAGATGTTTTTACATCATATATTGAAAATTTATTCATTGTATCATAAAGATAGCCATTCTCAGAAACTACATCATATAATTTTGCAATTCCTTTACCATATTTACTATCTATTTCTTCATCTAGCTTATCTTTATCACTTAATGCTTTTTGAAATTCTGAAATAAATTTTTTATTATTATCCTCTGTTTGTGTATTTTCTACCTGTGTATTAGAAATCTGATCAGATAGCCCCTTAACTTGATTTTTAAATCCTTCTATTTCTTTATTTTGTTTCATAATATAATAACCTAATACGGCTATAAGTAAAACAATGATAATTAATATTAAGATAAAGTTCCCAAAGCTTATTTTTATAGAATTTTTCTCTTCCATATTTTCTCCTTTTATGATCAGTAATACTTTAACAATTTTCTATTTATCATTTAATGCTTCAATACCAGGTAATTTTTTACCTTCTAAGAATTCAAGTGATGCTCCACCACCTGTAGAAATATGTGTGAATTTTTCTGCTAATCCTGCTTTTTCAACAGCTGCTGCAGAATCACCTCCACCAATTATTTTAATACAATCTATTTCAGATAATGTTTTTGCTATTCCATTTGTTCCTAATGCAAATTGATCAAATTCGAATAATCCTAAAGGTCCATTCCATACAACAGTTTTTGCTTTTTGTAATTCTTCTGAATATAATTTTATTGTTTCAGGCCCTATATCATATCCTTCCCAGCCATCTGGTATTTCATTATAAGCAACAATTTTACTTTCTGTATTTGGATCAAATTCTCTTCCAAGTTTAGTATCTACTGGAAGCATTAATTTTACACCTTTTGCTTTAGCTTTTTCCATTAATTCATTTGCTAAATCTAATTTATCTAATTCACAAATTGAATTTCCTACATTATATCCCATTGCTTTAAAGAATGTGTAAGCCATAGCTCCACCAATCATTAAAGTATCTACCTTTTCTAATAATGCATTTATTACTCCAATTTTATCAGATACTTTCTTTCCACCAAGTATTGCTACGAATGGTCTTTCTGGATTTTCTAAAGCTGTTCCTAAGAAATTTAACTCTTTTTCAATTAAGAATCCTGATACTGCTGGTAAATATGAAGCAACACCTGTTGTTGAACTATGAGCTCTGTGAGCTGTTCCAAAAGCATCATTTACATATACTTCTGCTAAAGAAGCAAATGCTTTTGATAATTCTTCATCATTTTTTTCTTCTCCAGATTCATATCTAACATTTTCAAGAAGCATTACTTCTCCTTCTTTTAAGCTTTCAGCTAGAGCTTGTGCATCTGGTCCTACAACATCTTTTGCAAGTTTAACTTCTTGTCCTAATAATCTTGTAAGTTCTGTTGCAACAATGTCTAATGAAAATTCTGGTTTTACTTCTCCTTTTGGTCTTCCTAAGTGAGAACATAAAATTACTTTACAATTGTTTTCAATTAAATATTTGATAGTAGGTAAAGCAGCTACTATTCTTCTGTTATCTGTAATTACTCTGTTCTCATCATATGGAACATTGAAATCACATCTAACTAAAACTCTTTTTCCTTTCAAGTCAATATCTCTTACAGTCTTTTTGTTCATATATATAATCCCCCTTTAATAAATTATAAGCATATTTAAAAATACGTTATCGCGTAATTTTACTTACATATTCTATAACAAAAAAGAATACTTTTCAAGTATTCTTTTTTATTTTTATTTTATATAATTATCTTGCACCATGTCCACTTTGTCCTGAATAGTTTTTTCTTGGTCTAAAATCTTTAAGTTTTTGCGTTTCACTTCTTAAAACATCATATGCTGACTCTGCATTTGCTAAACTAGTTTTGTACTTTGCGTTTCCAAACAATGCATATGAAGCATCCTTTATAATTCCCATTCTATTTAAAATAACAACTAAATTTCTCCTTTTTTCAGCTTCATCAAATTCTGAAATAATATCTTGAATAAAATTGGGTTCAAAACTTCTTTTGCTTAGTTGTTGTACCATTGTTCCTACATTTTGTTCTTCTCTAGTACACCCAATTCCTCTAAGAGGAAGTGTAAAATAAGTAATTGGAGCTTCCATCTCACCATAATAATCAAAATTGCTAACAACATTTTCTTTTCCATATAGGTAACGATTAGTTCCTATGGGAATTTTATAACTTATAATAGGAGGTCTTTGCTTTCTTGCCTGTCCATATGCAATAGTTTCTGCAGTATCTTGAACTGTTGTCTCGTCAATTAAGTCAAAACCCATCGCAACATAATCTAAAGCAGGTCCATTTATATTATACGTCCTTTGCACAGTATTTATAAAGTTATTTATATCATTAGAATACATGTCGTGTACTATGTGACCTAATTCATGAAAAGTATATAATTTTACTCTTTCTGTTGGAGTTAAAATGCCTTTTCTAGGTAAATCTGGATTCACATAAACTATTTTTCGTTCTATGTCAGTTAATCCATATGCCCCCCTCATATTAGGTGGAAGCGATCTTATTGCAGACAATTGATATATTTGACTAAGTATAGCGTCTCTATTTTGAACGTTCATATATCCAAAATCTTGTAATCCTTGCACATATTCTTCGATAAAGTGAATATATAACTCTATCCTTTTGTGTTCTACAGGATTGTTTGTATAAGCAATACTTCTAATATATAAATTATTTAGAAATTCAGTTGATAAAATCTGTGGTCTATGTTTAAAACGATACATAATGTCTCTCCTTCTTATGTAAACTATTATACCATAAAAGTGCTATATTATGCAATATAAGCAAAAAGATTAGTTTAAAAAACTAACCTTTTTTACTATTGTTTTCTACCTTCGTCACTATTATCACCTAATATAATCATATGTCTCCTAGATATTAAATCTATTCTTTGTAACATAATATTTATTACATTAGAAGTTACAGTTGATTCATTTGCTATTTGTCTATATGCCATAATTCTACTTTTTATATCTTCTTTTTCTTCATGAGTAATTACTGGGTTATCTAATATCTTTTTTATTCTTGAAACAATACCATCTGCTCTGGTTCTTATAGCATCTCTATCTGCATATCTTTCTTCTTCCAAAGAAAAAATTGTTATAGGCTCATTTTCTTCATTATATCCTTCAATTCCACCTTTACTATTTAGTAATTTAATATGCTTTGCAGGTAATGTAGCATCTTCTTTGTGAACTAAAGTACCATCTGGATTCATTCTTACAATATGGAAAGCTCTTTTTTCGGTATATGTCATACCTGCAAATCCCATTTGCATATTATAAAATCCATAAACTATAAATCCTGTTTTTCCTTTTAGTGCTTCTAAAGAATCTACTTTTTTTACAATCATTCCATATTCTGCTAACCTTCGTGTAAATGAATCGTCTATGCTAATTCCTTCAAATTCTAATTCAATCTTCTCAGGTACACCAATTGCAAACCCTAGACTGTTACTTTTGTTTATTTGCCCTTCTGCATTAAATTGTTCAACTGTTAGCATGTTAGTTTTTTTATCTTCCATATCTATCTCCATGTTTTTACCCTATAATAATTTTACCCTAAAACATAATCCTTTGCAACAATTACAAAAAAAGATGATAAGATTTTTCTTATCATCTTTTTATTTTTACTTTTCTAAAGAGTGTCCCTTTAGTTTCAAAGTGGAACTAAAAGGAACGTCCCCGTGAAACTCTTAGCCTAATTCTGCAAAATATTTGATTGTTCTAACCATTTGGCTTGTATATGAATTTTCGTTGTCATACCAAGCAACTACTTGTACTTGATATAATCCATCAGTTACTTTTGTAACCATTGTTTGAGTAGCATCAAATAATGATCCATAAGTAATTCCTATAATGTCTGAAGAAACTAATGGTTCTTCTGTATATCCATAAGATTGATTTGCAACTGATTTCATATGAGCATTTATTATTTCTGGAGTTAATTCTCCATCATATTTAACTGTAGCAACAAGAATTGTTGTAGATCCTGTTGGAACTGGAACTCTTTGTGCTGATCCAATTAATTTTCCATTTAATTCTGGAATAACTAGTCCAATAGCTTTAGCTGCTCCTGTTGAGTTAGGAACAATATTTACAGCAGCTGCTCTAGCTCTTCTTAAATCTTCTTTTCTATGTGGTCCATCAAGTACCATTTGATCTCCAGTATAAGCATGAACTGTTGTCATGATACCACTTTGAATTGGTGCTAAGTCATTTAAACCTTTAGCCATTGGTGCTAAACAGTTTGTTGTACAAGAAGCTGCAGATATAACTGTGTCCTCTTTTGTTAATGTTTTTTCATTAACACCATATACTATTGTTGGTAAGTCTTTTCCTGCTGGTGCAGAAATAACTACTTTTTTAGCTCCTGCTTGGATATGAGCTGATGCTTTTTCTTTAGATGTATAGAAACCTGTACATTCTAATACAACATCTACTCCTATTTGTCCCCAAGGTAAATTAGCTGCATCTTTCTCTGCATATATTTTTATTGTTTTTCCATCAACTGTAATTGAATCTTCTCCAGCTACTACTGTATCTGCTTTATCATATCTTTTTTGTGCAGAGTCATATTTTAAAAGATGTGCTAGCATAGTAGGACTTGTTAAATCGTTTATAGCTACGATTTCATATCCTTCTGCTCCAAACATTTGTCTAAATGCAAGACGTCCTATACGTCCAAATCCATTTATAGCTACTTTAACTGCCATATAATTCCTCCAATTCTGATACTCGATGTATTTATTTAAAGTATCAACAAAATTTTTTAAGTCTTTTTTTAAAGACCGTTCATATTCTATAACACTTTAAAATATTTTTCAAGTGTTTTTTAGAATTTATAATTCTATCAAAATAATAAAAGCTAGTACATTAAATTTGTACTAGCTTGTTATATTAATTAACTGTTAATCTACTTGGTCCACTTATGGCTTCAACATCTGGATTGTAGTAATCATAAAATCTTATCGCTCCTCCTGTAATTTCCTCTGGATATAAAGCTCTATATTTTACATCTATTATGTATGAACTTTCTCTATTCATGTTCCTAAAGTATATGTTTATTGAATTATAATTATATTCATATTTTTCTATAAGTCCATCATATTTTAATTTTAATAGAGTATCTTCAATTACTGATGCCCCTTGTGGAATATTTATTTTTAATAATCCATTTTCTACATTTTTATTTGGTTTAACTATAATTGTTTGTGTTATCTCACCATTTACATTAGTAGTATTAGTCATTGTGTAATTTAATTCTATATCTTCATTTGATTTGATATTAGAATAATCCATAGCGTATTTTTCCACAACTTCGTATATAATTTTACCTTTTTTCATTCCTATTTCTAACTTATTTTCTTTTGAAATATTATCAAATTCCACTTCATAAACATCTAAGAACTCGTCTTTAATATCGATACTTGAGTTTTTTCCATTTAAGTTGATTGTTATAGTTTGTTCTGAAACATCAGAAGTAGCTGAGAATTCATTAATTGCCTTTAATGCAAGTATTGTACTTTGCGTTGTTCCCCACGTTCCACCTTGAGACTTTTTAGCAATTATATAATTTATAAATTCTGCATTATTTTTGTTTTCTTTATTTAATTTTGATAAAGCAAGTGAAGTTAATGCTGTAGTTTGTACATCTTGATAACGTCCATAAGATCCATAGTAATCATAGATTCTAGAACCTATGTATGCTCCGTCATCAACAACTGTAACATTATCCATTAATATTTTAATAATGTCTGTTGTGCTTTCATTTACATTTGCAAAAACATTTGCAATTAAAGCTAATGTATAATTATCTTCTTTAGAATAGTTTAGATTCTTTAGATAATTTACTGATTTGCTTAATCTTGAATCATCAGGACATACTGTTGATAATGCCCATGTAATATAAGCATTCATTGCTGTTTTGCTTGTGCTTGATGAACCGCCTATATATGTAGATGAATAATCAAATGTACCATCCATATTTTGAACACTAAATAGATAATCAATCATATTGTTTATTACTTTTTCATCAATTTCATAAACATCTTTTAATTCATTAAATTCCATTAATCCAAAAGCTGTTATAACTGGTTCAGCTGGTGCATCTCCATATAAAGAATATCCACCTTTTTGGCCTGGGACTTCGTATGTAAGAAGTTTTTGATATCCTTTTGAAATATAATCTAATGCTTTTGTTCTTATTGCTTCATTATCCGAATTGTTTGATTTTAAATATTTCAATACTAATATGTCTGGATATAATGATGATGATGTTTGTTCAAAGCATCCTGTTGGAAGACGTAGCATTGCTTCTATATTATCAATAGCTTGAATCATAGGTGAAGGGAAAACTCTTACCTTCATCTTTTCTGTTCCAGGAATATAATTTTCATCAAATAATATATCCATTGAATAATTTTCTGTTATTATTCCACTTGAAATATTTTTTTCAACTTCTAAGCCATTTATTTTTACAGTAAGATTTTTTTCGACAATATCAGCTCTTCCATTGGCTTTACTTTCAATTCTTAATGTATTTATTCCTTCTTTTGTTATTTCAATTGGAATATAAATCATTTGTGTACCTTTAGCTGATACATCAATTGCTCTCTGGTAATTTCCAATAGTACTCCAATTATTTTCAACCACATTTAAATCAACTTGTAAGTTTTCTTCTGTATAGTTATAAATTGTAACTGGAATACTCACTTTATCACTAACTACTGAATTAGTTGGCAATGAAAAGTCTATAAAATAATCTTTAAATACTTTGAATTGCGCATTGGCATATCCAATATTTCCATCTTTCGTATTTCCAACTGTTTGAATACTCCATGTTGTTATATTATCACTAATTGGTACATTTAAGTCAGCTGTGCCATTTGAAGTAATTAGTTCAGGTATAAATGCCATACTTTCTAAGAAAATATTTCTAACTTTTGTAGCTTTTTCTGAGAATCCTGTTTCTGAATTCTCTCTAAAACCATTTTCATCTGAATAATTTATATCTTCATTTTTTGAACTATTTACCGTACTTGAAAAACTTTTAAATCCAAATATTGATTGATCGCCTGATGCTGTTCCTGTTGTATCTGAAGCTGATGTATCAGCGGGCATAACTGTTCCCATACTGTTTTTCATTTGAGACATCACATCTCCATAATCAGAACGTGGCATTACCATTTCTTCATCAACAGACATACTTGATAAGCTATCAGTAATAGTTGACTGAGCACTATTATAAATATATAAACCAACCATAACAATTAATATTAAACCAATTAGCATTCCTATTATTTCTAGTGTTGTAACATTTATAACAATCTTATTGTCTTTTAAAAATTCATCTGGTTTCTTTTTCTTTTCTATCATTTTATTCAAGAAAATAAATAATGTTAAACATATAATTAGTGAAATTGCTTCACTATCTATAATCTCTTCTGATAATATATAAAACAAAAATGCAAACGCACCAAATTTAATCATCATAATTAATAAGTAATCTAATATGATTAAAAATCTGCTCTTTAATTTTCCTTTTCTTTTCATTGCTGTTATTATTGTGAATAGCATTAATAGTGCTAATATTAATACATATATAACTATAGGATATGAATATTTGAAAATTGAATAAATAATAGCACCTATTGGAAATATTATAAGTGGTATAAATATTTGATATATAGTCTTAAATATATCATCTCTAAATTTATATAAAACTAAAACATATAACACAATTGATACTACAAGTACTGATAATAATATCAAAATAGAGTTATAGTCAAGTGCCCTGTAAATATCATAATATAAGTCTGTCATTTCAAATAATATAAGTATCAAAATAAATATTCCTAAAACATTTATTACAGGTACTACAGAGTTTAAAACAAATTTTCTAAATTTTTCGAATTTATTAATACATAATATAAATATTATTATTGCTGATACTAGTAGATATATTATCGCTTTAAACATTTCTATTTCGCTATCATAATTGTAAAAGCTTCTATTCACTATATTAGGATCTTTTCTGCTTTGTCTTAACAAAACGCTCATTAATAAAGTCTCTGATTCTTTTCCAATAACACTTGCATAAAGATCTGCAGCAGTTATTCCATCAGATAATTCTATATCTTCCAAAGCAATTTTTATATTGTCTATTGATAAATCATTATCTTGTAAACTTAAAATTGCTTCATCTAAAATACTAACTAAAAGTGCTGATTCAACAGATTGATTAGACTCATTTGTTGTTGTAAACTTAGCCTTTAATGTATCACCTGGTTCATACTCATCTTTTTCAAGATTAACTTCTATATTTAGAGCTTGATCAGGTTTTATAAATATTGTCTTTTTACTATAATTTGATCTACTGTAAGAATCATAATAATCATCATATTCATAATTATAATCATAATATGAATAACTATAATAGTTATTATTTTTTGATTTTGGTACATAAATATCTATTATACCTGTAAGTCCGTCTAAATTTACTTTTGTTTTATTTCCGTCAAATGTTACTGTTTTAATTAATTCTCTGCCTTTGTATATGAAAGCTGAACTATTGTTATCATCTATTTTCGAAACTAACTCAATTTCAATATCTTCACCTTTTTCATATTTTACTTTATCTGTTTTTATTAAATTAATATCATTTATGCATTTAAAACTTTTACTTTTTCTAACAGTTTGTTCATTCATATCTTTTGCGTAAACTGTTATGTCAACAGAAGAATATGAAGATAATTGTGATATTTCTGAGCTTGTAAAAGTCACTTTACCAATTCCATTTTCATCAGAAATTAATTGTTTTGTTAAATTTCCAATTGAAACTTGTGAATATGTTTTTACAGGATTTCCACTTGCTGTTTTAGTAAACACGTAAACATCGTTACTTACTTTATCAGCTATATCCCCATATTCTGGCAATATCTCTATTTCAAATACATCTGTACCACATGAAATAGTTTTCTCTGCTTCGATCATATAATTTGAAGAATCTGTTACAGTAAAATTTGTATAAAAAGTTCCGGCCTTATCCATTTTGTATTTATATACAAAATTTCCATTTACATCTGTAAATCCCTTTACTTCTTCATTATTTATTGTTCCAGTTACAGTTGCTCTAGCAACTGGCTCTCCAAAAAAATATTTACATGCGACTGTAATTTCGGCTTCATCATTAACCAAATAATCATCTTTATCTGTTAATATTGAGACTTCATATTTTGGAGTAATATATGGGTTTACATTAAATACTTTACTTACTTCTTGTCCATTAATATCTACACATATTTTATATGCTCCACTATTTACTTCATCAGCAAGTTTAAAACTTCCAGACAAGATTCCAAAATCTGATGTTTTTACTTTTTCTAAATATACTTTATTATCATTTCCATCATATATATATACAGAAACATCTGAACTTATTGGTTTGCTATCTCTTTTGGAAATTATTAATGCTCTATAATTTATCTCATCACCTGGCTTGTATATTCCTTTATCTAAAGAAATAATTACATCATTTTGAATAGAAGGATTTATTGTAATTGGGTAATCAGCTTCACTACTATATAATCCTTTTCCTGCTTTAATTCGTAAATTATAATTTCCCTTTTCTAAATCTTCAGGAAGTTCTATTGATACTTCTTCTTGATTGTTTCCATCTGCTTTACAAGAATACTTTACATTTTTGACTTTTTTGTCATCTGAATCAAAAAGTTCAAATTTGTAATTAATATTTTTACTAGATTTATAATCATCACTTTCTAAGCTTACTAACATTTCGATGTTAGAACCAGCATAAAAAGTATCTGATGATTTAACTTTAATTCTATATTTGTTAGTAAAAATATAAGAAAATAAATTCTTAAATCCCATAAATACGCAAAAAACTAAGATAATAATAGCTAAGATAGTTAAAATTTTTTTCTTTTTCATATAATCCTCCAAATTAATTAATATAAGGCAAAAAAACTCAGCAGAAATATCTACTGAGCGTATTAAATTTATAATAAATTATTTATTTTTCTTTGCAAATAAATTGATATCTTTAAAGAAAAAGTCATGTAATTCTGGAAATTCAATCTCTTGGAACCAAAAATCATGAACTTCTCTTAAAACTTTTGCTTGTTTTTCGGTTAGTTCTATTACAATTGGTCTATCTAAATCTATCTCTTTTAATAAGAAATGTTTAACTTTACTCCACATTCCAACTAAAACAGGTAAATTTCCTGCTGATGTACTATCTACTTCTTTTAAGTTATATTCTTTCATAATTAAGCTTTCCTCCTTAGTATAAATACTATATTACTTATTTTATACTACAAAAAGCCTAATTTATCAATATTTTAAAGTTTAAGTTTATATTAAGTTTTAATTACTATTTTGTAACATAGTACCAATTAGTGAAAGATTTTCCTGTTTTTCTACTATAACTGTTTTTATCATATTCTCAACATTTTGAGTGCTTCTACATTTTACTTGGATATAGTTTTGAGTATGTCCTTGATAATACTCATCTGTTTTTTCTTCGAAAAGCACTTCTACTTTTTTTCCAATAAGGCTTTCTAGATACTTTATTTCATTAGTGTCAGAAAGTTCTAGCAATATATTGCTTCTTTGTTCTTTTACTTCACCTGAAACTTGGTTAGGCATTAATTCTGCTTTTGTCCCTTTTCTTTGTGAATATTTAAAAATATGCATTTTGTAAAATTTTATTTTCTTTAAGAATTCATATGTTTGTTTAAATTCTTCTTCTGTCTCTCCTGGAAATCCAACTATAATATCTGTTGTCAAAATAACATCAGGATATACTTTTCTTAATTTTTCTACAATTTGTTCAAATTCATCAACTGAATATCTTCTATTCATTCTTTCCAATGTTTGCTCACATCCACTCTGTAGTGATAAATGAAAATGATGACAAATTTTTTCTAGTTTTTGCAATCTTTCTAGAAACTCATCTGTAATAAGTAATGGCTCAATAGACCCCAATCTAATTCTTTCTATTCCATCTATTTTGTTAATCTCTTCCAATAAATCAATTAAAGCATACCCATTTGTAAAATCTTTTCCATATGATGCAACATGAATTCCTGTAATAACAACTTCTTTTATTCCTTTTTTAGAAATTTCTTTTATTTCCTTTATAACACTTTCTGGTTTTCTACTTCTTACTCTGCCTCTTGCATATGGAATAATGCAATATGTACAAAATCTATCACATCCATCTTGAACTTTAATAACAGCTCTTGTTTTTTCTGTGTATGTAACTGTACCAAAATCTCCATATTCACGATTTTGCATTACATCATCAATTTCAATTTCTTCTCCATGAGACATGTTTGCTTCTATTATTTCTACTATATTTACTTTTTCATTAGTTCCTATTACTAAATCTATTTCAGGGATTTGCTCTACCTCATCTTTAGCAACCTGCACATAGCAACCACATGCAACTACCAATGCATTTTTATTTTTTTTCTTAGCTTGTCTCAACATTTGCCTTGATTTTCTATCTGACATATTAGTTACTGTGCAAGTATTAATTACATATATATCTGCTATATCATCAAAATCAACTAGTTCATATCCATTCTTTAAGAATTCCTGAATCATCCCATTTGTTTCATATTGATTTACTTTACATCCCAAAGTGTAAAAAGCAACTTTCTTCATTTCTACCTCTATTTTAATCTTAATATTATAAAATACTCACACTACATATAATGTGAGTATTTTACAATTGTATGTTTGGATTTTATTATTTTCTCATTCTATCTATATTATCTAAATTATCTAATGCTTTTCCTGTTCCTTTGGCAACACATGAAATTGCATCCTCTGCAATCATAACATTTATTCCTAATTTATCTTGTAATAATCTATCAAATCCATCTAGTAAACATCCTCCACCTGTCATATAAATTCCTTTGTCAGAAATATCTGCAGCAAGCTCTGGAGGTGTTTTTTCTAAAACCGCATGAACAGCATCTACTATTAGCATTGCTGGCTCTTCTAAAGCTTCTACCATCTCACTTGAATACATAGTAATAGTTCTTGGAAGTCCTGTTATAAGATCTCTTCCTCTTACATCCATTTCCATATCTTGAATTTTAGGATATACACATCCAATTTGTTGTTTTAATTCTTCTGCTGTTCTTTCACCAATCATTACATTGTGGCGTTTTTTAATATATTTAACAATGAATTCATCAAATTTATCACCAGCAACTTTAATTGAAGAGCTAACAACTGACCCTCCCAATGAAATAACTGCAATATCTGTTGTTCCTCCACCGATATCTACTATCATATTTCCACATGGTTTTGAAATATCTATTCCAGCTCCAATTGCAGCCGCAATTGGTTCCTCTATTAAATAAACTCTTCTAGCTCCGGCATTAGAAGCAGCATCAATAACAGCTTTTTTCTCAACTTCTGTTACTTGTGAAGGAATACAAATCATAATTCTAGGAGCAAAGAAAAACCTACCACATATTTTATTTATAAAATACTTTAGCATTTTTTCTGTAACAGTATAATCTGATATTACTCCATCTCTCAAAGGTCTTGTAGCAACAATATTTCCTGGCGTTCTTCCAAGCATTCTTCTAGCTTCATGTCCAACAGCTAGAACTTCACCTGTAACATTATTTACTGCAACAACTGATGGTTCTCTTAGAACAATTCCTTTGCCCTTAACATATGCAATTACTGTAGCTGTTCCTAAATCGATTCCAATGTCTTGTCCGAACATTAATCATTCTCTCCTTTGAAATAAACTAAGTTAATATATTACATTCACATTACAATTATATTACATCCACTTCTAAATATCAACCCCTTTTAAAATTAATTTATTAAATATTTGTATTAGTAAAAACTCTGTGATATAATGACTATGTTAAAATTTATTTGAATTATTGTAGGAGTAAAATATGGAAAAAATATCTGTAATAGTTCCTTGTTATAATGAGGAAAAAGCACTACCTTTATTTTATGAAGAATTAAGCAAAAATATTAAAAATTTTCCAAGCGAAGTAGAATTCGAAATTCTTTTTGTTGATGATGGTTCAAAAGATAAAACTTTAAAATTAATTAAAGATTTACAAGAAAAGAATCATAATATAAAATACATTTCATTTTCAAGAAATTTTGGTAAAGAAGCTGCTATTTTTGCTGGATTAGAAAATGCCAGTGGTGATTATGTAACATTAATGGATGCTGATCTTCAAGATCCACCTTCTCTTCTTTTAAAAATGTATGAAACTGTTACTCAAGAAAATTATGATGCTGTTGGCACTAGAAGAGTTGATAGGACTGGTGAACCTGTAATTAGAAGTTTCTTTGCAAGAATGTTTTATAAATTGATAAACAAAATGACAAGTTTTGAAATGGTTGATGGAGCAAGAGATTATGTTTTCATGAAAAGAGTTGTTGTAGATAGCATTATTTCTTTAAAAGAATATAATCGTTATTCAAAAGGTTTGTTTAGTTTTGTAGGCTTCAAAGTAAGATGGTTAGAATACAAAAATATTCAAAGAGTTGCTGGTGAAACAAAATGGTCATTCTTTAAGCTTACAAAATATGCTTTAGAGGGAATTACAGCTTTTTCAACAACACCTCTTATAGTTTCTTCAATAATTGGATTACTATTTTGCGTAGTTTCATTTTTATTAATCTTATTAATTATATTTAAAACATTAATTCTAGGGGATCCAACAAGTGGTTGGCCATCTCTTGTTTGTATAATATTTATGGTAAGTGGAATTCAATTATTCTCATTAGGAATTATTGGCCAATACTTATCAAAAACATATTTGGAAGTTAAGCAAAGACCAATTTACATAGTAAGAGAAAAAAATTTTTAAAATCACATAGTTGATTTATTATTTTTTGTTGAAAGACCATGAGTTCAGAAATTATTAAAATAAAAGTGAGAGATGTTCAGCTATGCTGAAAGAGGCTCACTTTTATTTTTTATAAGCTCTACGAAATTTTCTTAATCATAAAGTAATATAAAAATTTAATAAATCAACTTTCACAATATGTTTTTAAGAATCAATTCATCTTTCTGCTTAAAATGATTCAACCAATAAATAAATTCTTTTCCATTTATTAATGCCTGATTAAATTCTTGATTATTAGCATTTTCTTCAAGCATAATTAAACTACTTGTAACTTTCTCAAGTTCATCATGCTCAATATAATAAGATAAAATCTTTTCTTTTTCAAACCAGTCATTTTTTAGTTTCTCAATATTATTTTCATTTTCTCTTCTATATAATTTTTCTATTACTTCTTCAGCATCAGCAAAAATTAAATCAACTATTTTATTTGTATAATTTACAGTAATAATTTCTAAAGCAACAATTAGAATAATTATAACACCAACTAATCCTATTTCTTTTTTTATTCCCATCTGTTTCCTTCCTTTTTCTGGCAAAAAATAGACCCATCACCATTAAGCACAACAACCAAAGCTTCTTCGGGCTTCATATTGAATTTTCCCACTTCTCTTTCTAACCAACTATAATCCTTATTCAATTTTTCTAAATTCTCTAACATCACTTTACCATCAATAACCAAGTCATATGCAATTCCTTCATATGCTACATCTATATTAAAATCTTTCGGACATAAAGCTCTTTTTTCTGGCTTTAAAACTACACTTATTTGTCCGCTTGTCTCTAATATTGCAAATTCAACATCTCCAATATTACTTATGTTATTAACTCTTAATCTTTCTTGCAATTCATTTATTGTAAAATTCTCATCAACCATTGCTTTTTCATCTATCTTGCCTCTATAAATCAAAATTTTCGGTTTACCACATATTATTTCTCTAATTTTTATGCTTTTTAAATTTAATATTGAAATAATAATATGCAACATTAACAAGCTTAAAATCGGTATAATTCCATAAAGAAGTGGTGTACCGATATCACCCATCGGAGTTGAAGCTAAGTCCGCGATCATAATTGCAATTACCAATTCAAATGGTTGCATTTGGCCAATTTCTCTTTTCCCCATAAATCTTATAACAAATAATACCAACACATATAAAATAATTGTCCTGACAAAAATTAAAAACATGTTTTCCTCAAATTACAAATTTTATATGAATATTTTTCGCAAAAAAAATCAAAATATACTTATATTTGTTTAATTTTTTAATTATCAAATATACTTTTCTAATTAAGGAGGTTTGTCAAAATGAATAACAATAATTCAAGTGCTGAATCAAATAGTTCAATGAATACTGTTGGACAATTAATTGGAAGATTTGTTGTTGCTGCTATTATTTTAGGAATAACAGCCTTCTTTACACCTGGTTTTTCTATTAATAATATTTGGACATTAGCAATATCCGCTCTTGTTCTAACAGTTATGGATTATTTAATAGTAAAATTTACTGGTCTACACGCTATGGCTTTCGGTAAAGGTTTCGTTGGATTTGTACTTGCAGTTGTAATATTATATGCCACTCAATTTTTTGTTGCTGGATATACAATATCTTGGATGGCAGCAATTATTGGAGCATTAATATATGGTATAATTGATTACATTATGCCTGGCGAACAAAGAATGTAGTAAAAAGCGATGTGTTAAGCATTATTTAAATAATTTTTAACATATCGCTAAATTTTTTTAATTTTTTTAAAATTTTTTGTCACATTTTGCTACTCTGAATTGTTTTACTTATGAGAGGAGTAAAAATATGATTAAAGTTTTAATAGTTTGTAAACAATTAGAAAATGCAAAGAAAATATTCAATAATATTGTAAGTAAAATTAAAAATCTACATTTAATTGGAATTGCAAATTCGTTTCAAGAAGCAAAAAAGATATTAATAGATGAAGAAGCAGATATTATTATCACAACTTCGAAAAATACTGTTACATTTATAAAAAATAATTTTATTACATATAATCCTGGTATTATAATTATTGATAATATTCCAAGAATTGAATTTGATTATCGCAAAGCCTTAATTATTAGTAATGAGAAAAGTCTTGATGAAATAAAAGATAGAATACAATTCTTTTTAAGACACAATATTGAAAAATCTCAAAAAGAAACAATATCTTCCGTTTTAACTCAATTAGGCTTCAGCTTTAATTGGTCTGGAACAATATATCTTTTAGATTCAATTTTATACGCACATTCATATAAAGGCTCATATAGTTTTGAACGTGTTAAACGAGATATTTATTTTAATGTAGCTAATTCCAATAATACCACAAGTAGTAGAGTAAAATGGTCTATAGAAAGAGCAATAAAATACATGTACAGTAAGCATACTAAAGAAACATATAAATATGTAGAAAAATTACTAAAAATTAAATATCCACAAAGACCTGTTGCAAAACAAATTATCAGCATTGTAGCAAATTCTTTAGATTTACTTTAATTGGCAAGAGTTTCACAGTTTCACAGGGACGTTCCTTTTAGTGCCAAAATGAAACTAAAGGGACACTCCTTATATAAGGAGTGTCCCAAGTGTGTCAAAATAGAACTAAAAGGAACGTCCCTGTGAAACTGTGAAAAAATGAAACCGTGGAATTTTAGCTTAAATTATCTCTACAGTTTTCACATAGTGTTGGGTGCTCTGCATTTTGTCCTACTGTTTCTGAATACATCCAGCATCTTTCACATTTTTCTCCACTGGCTTTTTCAACTTTAACACCTAAATCTACTTCTTCATCTGCATTTCTTCTATTGCTTAATATTTCAACATCAGATACTATGAATACATCTTTTAATATATCTCTGTTTTCTTTTAAAAATTCATATTGATCATTTTCTTCCGCATAAAGTGTAACTTTTGCTTCTAATGATAATCCTATTTCTTTTTCTGTCCTTGCTACTTCTAGTTTTTTACTTACAGCATCTTTTATTTTTATAATTTTTTCCCATTTTAATGATAATGCTTCATCATCATATTTTGGATTTACTTTTGGATAATACTCAAGCATAACACTTTCTGTATTTTCTCCATTTTTATGTTGCATATAACTCCATATTTCTTCTGCAGTAAAGCATGTCATTGGAGCTAGTATTCTAACTAAACAAGATAATATTTCATACATTGTTGTTTGAGCTGCTCTTCTTTCTATAGATTGAGGTTTAGTTACATATAATCTATTTTTTATGATATCTAAGTAGAATTGACTCATATCAACAACGCAAAATTGATTGATTGCTTGATAAGCTTCATGGAAATCATAATTATCATATGCTTTCGTGCAAGTTCTTATTAAATTGTTTAATCTTGTTAAAGCCCATTTATCTATTTCTTGTAAATCTTCATATGCTACTGGATTGTTTGGATTATAATCATAAGTATTTCCTAATATATATCTAGCTGTGTTTCTTATTTTTCTGTATACTTCTGTTACTTGTTTTAATATATTCTTAGATACACTTACATCTGATTGATAGTCTGATGCAAGAACCCAAAGTCTTAAAACATCTGCTCCGGATTCCTTAATTATTTCTTGAGGAGCAATTACATTTCCTACAGATTTACTCATTTTTCTTCCTTGTTCATCAACTGTATATCCGTGAGTAACAACTTGTTTATAAGGTGCTTTTCCAAAATTTGCTACAGATGTTAAAAGTGAACTTTGGAACCATCCTCTATATTGGTCAGATCCTTCTAAGTAAAGATCTGCTTCTGGAAGTCCTCTTTCCTCCAATACTGAATGATATGTTGATCCGCTATCAAACCAAACATCCATAATATCTGTTTCTTTCTTAAATTCTGTACATCCGCATTCGCATTTAGCATTCTCAGGCATTAATTCTTTTTCAGATAAATCGAACCATGCGTTTGACCCTTTTTCTTTAAATATTTCTTGAACTTTCTTTAATGACTCATCTGTCATATATGGCTTACCGCAATCTTTACAATAGAATGCTGGAATTGGAACTCCCCATGTTCTTTGACGAGATATACACCAATCATTTCTATCTTCAACCATTTTTGAGATTCTTTCTTCACCCCAAGCAGGTATCCATTTTACAGTTTTAATTGCTTCTAATGTTTCTTTTCTAAATCCATCAACAGATGCAAACCACTGATTTGTAGCTCTAAATATAACTGGTTTTTTACATCTCCAGCAATGTGGATATGAGTGCATTACATCTTCTTCTTTTAGTAATAAATTATGTTCTTCTAACCATTTTAAGATTTCTTTGTTTGATTTAGCATAAAACATATCTTTAAATGGTCCAGCGCCTTCTCCTCTTTGAACACCTTTTTCATCAACAGTTACTATTATTTCACTATTTTTCTTTAATCCTAATAAATAGTCTTCTTTACCATAACTAGGTGCACAGTGAACTAATCCAGAGCCTGTTTCAAGTTCTACATTAACAGTATCTTCTGAACCATTTACAACTAAAGAATCTCTATCTAAAAATGGATGACGACAAACTAAACCTTCTAATTCTGCTCCATCAAACTCTTTTAATACTTTATATTCTTTTATACCAGCTTTTTCCATTACTTTATTTACAAGTTCTGATGCGATTACTATTTTTTCACCATTTTCTTCAACTAAAGCGTATTTGAAATCTGGTCCAGCAGCAATCATAGTATTTCCAGGTAATGTCCATGGAGTTGTTGTCCAAATTACAAAATAAGTATTTTCTTTATCAAATAATCCTTTACTATCTTTAACAGGAAATTTTACAAAAGCAGTTTGACTCATTACATCTTTATATTCGATTTCTGCTTCTGCTAATGCTGTTTCACAATCTGTGCACCAATAAACTGGTTTTAATCCTTTATAAATGTATCCTTTTCTATACATACCAGCAAACACTTCAACTTGTTTTGCTTCCATTTGAGGTTGATATGTTATATATGGATGTTCCCAATCTCCTAATACTCCTAATCTTTTAAATCCTTCTGTTTGAGCATCTTTATATTTTGATGTAAATTCTCTACAAGTATCTCTAAATGTATTTACAGGTATTTTACTTCTATCCAATCCTAATTTTTCTATTGCCTTTTTCTCTGTTGGCATACCATGTGTATCGTATCCAGGAATATAAGGAGTATAATATCCTTGTAAATTTTTATATCTAACAACAGTATCTTTTAATACTTTATTTAGTGCATGACCTATATGAATTTCTCCATTTGCATATGGAGGTCCATCATGTAGCACAAATGGTGTTTTACCCTCATTCTTTTTTAACATTTTTTCATATAAACCATTTTCAAATACTTTTTCTAGTATTTTAGGTTCATTTTCTGGTAAACTTGCTCTCATTGGAAACTCTGTTTTTGGCAAGTTTAGTGTTTTTCCATAATCTTTCTTTTCTTCACACATTTTAATATACTCCCTTTCTTATATTTTAATAAAAACAAAAAAGCTATTTCATCCTACATAGGACGAAATAGCTTGAAATTCCGTGGTACCACCTAAATTAATTAATTATCGAAATTAATTCACTTATTTTTCTCTTAACGCGAGTAAACGAATTGTTTTACTATTAATTCAAACAATCAGCTCTAAGGTGATAATAAATAGTTTATTATCTTGCTAAACTTTCAGCCCATGATTTAGCTCTCTAAAAAAGTTTTACACTATTTACCTTGTCCTTTTCTTTGCTTTTATTTATTAATATAATAATCTTAACACCATTTACATAATTTTGTCAAGTTTTTTAATATATAAAGAGGTGACCCGTATCTTACGATACGGGTCAAAGGTCTGTCAGTTAGATGTGTTCAGTGATCTCGATTTTTTCTCCGTTGTTTCTCATAATCCACATTTTGCCAACACGCTTGCTGACGATTTCTTTGTGAGTATGCGAAACAATAATAGCACAAGCACCAATATTTTCGATTATACTTTTGATGAAAGAAATAACGATTTCAGCATTCTGATCAGAAATATTTGACAAAATTTCATCAAAGATGAGTAGCTGAGGCTTATCAGGAAAACGTTCATGAGTTTTTTCAGCCATATAGAGCATCTGGAGAGCAACTAGTCTTTGTAAATCTGCTGAGTTTAGTTGTTTTGTAATCTTTGCTTCATAAAACTCAGATTCAGATTCAGGTATACGGCCTGCGATTCCCAAACCACTCGCAAGTTTCCTAATAAGTTGGAAATCAACATTTCCATTGATGGAAAAGTTTTCCCAAAGTGTAGTACTAATTGCAGTTTTGGAATCGTACAAGATTGCTTCAGGAATGATGTCTTTGATCAAGCGATTAAACCGACTCTTACCTGTTTCATTTTCGCCATCAAGCTGTACAATCATCCCCTTCTGGATGGTCAGGTCGCTCGAAATCTCATACCAGCTATCAGGCCTATCAGGATGTTTCACATTTGCTGTAAAGCCTTTCTTTACCCTCAAGCCTCGTTCTGACAACTCAACATTTAGTCTCTGCTTCTCTTGCAAATGCAGACGTTCAGATTCATCTCGAATTAGCTCACGCAGCTCCTTATCTCTCGAATACTTTATCATCTTTGTGACATCTTCAACGATGTTTCCAATGTCATTTGCAAATGATAAGACGTACCCATATGCAGTAAAGATGATATAAGAATACGAATATGGAGTGCCATTAGTAATCTTAACTTCTGCAATAGCCCACATCAATGCAACAAAGCAAACTACCTTAATCAACTCAGGAAGGAGCCTAAGTCCATTTTTCACAAGCTGAATGGTAATCTGTTTCCAGTAACTGCCCTCAACTTCATGAAGTCTTTCTTCTAACACATTTGTTGATATCATGAACGAATTCGATAGCAGTTCTTGCCTTGTCTGAATGTTTGCTCCAACATTATCAGCTCTCTGCTGGAGTAGTCCTCTCCGAATACCGCAAACAACTCCAATTGCAAGCACCGAAATTGCTCCGATAATCTGCGGAACTGTCATGTCAACAATCTTCATAATTACCACTGTATAAATCAGACTGATGACTGCCTGAATACTCTCAATAACTGTAGAAACTTTGGCATTCTCGTAATTGAATTTTCTAAGACAGATTTCTTTTTTCCCAGTTTGTATTACTCCATCAAAGCTTCTGAAGAAATTGATCTTTTGGACTTTGACAAGCCACATCTGAGAGAAAATAATCAGCAAAGTACATCCAATCGAAAGAGCGGTACTAGTAAGTCCAATTGTAAGATATCGATGCCACGCATCCATGTTTCCTTCCTGAACGCTCTTCTGAGATATAAGGTAATTGTAGTTCAGAATTTTCTCGATGACAACACAGCTGAAAAGCAGGAAGAACAGCATAATTAGCCGTTTTAGTCCCTTCTTTCCGAGAAATGCATAGTTTTTTACCATAGGTCGTTTCCTCTCTTTCTTTTGTTCTAGTTATAACATTGATGCTGCCAAAATTGAGTAATGTGTGACCAATCCTTTTTTTCCTCCTTTCAAACAAGTATTTGAAATAAATCAGACTAGCAATTGCTAATTCTAATTATTCCATAAAGGATCACTAGTTTAATTATACCACACACTGCAGCACCTTTTCAAGTTATGTAAACCAATAATAGATACAAAAAATAGCAGTCATATTTTATATAACCGCTATTTTCGTATTACATTACTCTTTTTATGCTATTTGCTGCTTTTTTTCCACTCGCTATTGCTCTACATACATATGCTATATTATCACAAACATCTCCACCTGCATATACATTTGGAATTGATGTTTTTCCGTTTTCGTCAATTTTTAAGTATCCTTTTTCATTTAATTCTAACCCTTGTTGTTCTAGCATATTCTTATCTGGTTTTAATCCTATAGCAAAAATAATTGTATTTGCATCTTCAGTGTATCTCCTTCCCCCCTCTTTATCAACAGCTTTATTGTCAATTATTTCAGTTTCAATACAATTTACTGAAATTATTTTTCCATCTTTCTCATTAGCTGACTCCACTCTAACTAATTCTTTAAAAATCACTCCATCAGAAATTGCATCATCTAATTCTATTTCTCTTGCAGGCATATGCTCTCTATCTCTTCTATATAAAATCTTTACAGTGTCTGCTCCCATTCGAATTGCTGCTCTCGCAGAATCCATTGCAACATTTCCCCCACCAATTATAACTGTATTTCCTAAATTTATTTTTTCTCCACAATGATATTTTTTTAAAAATTCATCTGAGTCAAATATATTTGATGATTTTACTCCAAGATTATATGTAGATGATACTGGAGCACCAACTCCTAAAAACACACTATCATATTTTTCAGATAATTCTTTAATGCTTATATTCTCACCAAGTTTTTGATTCAAATAGAAAGTAGCTCCTAATGATTCTATTTTACTTATTATTCTTTCAACTATTGATTTTTCTAGTCTAAAATCTGGTATTCCATATGTTAATAATCCACCTATTTCATTTTCTTTTTCATATATATCAACTTCGAATCCATCCAATAATAATTCATATGCACATTCTAATCCGGAAGGTCCACTACCAACAATAGCAACTCTTTTACCATTTGATTCTTTTTTATCTTCAACAAATTTATAATTATTTTTTTCAGCAAATTCATTAACAGCTTTTTCTATTTTTCCTATGTGTGTCGGTGTAAATTTAATTCCTCTTATACAATTTCCTTCACATTGTTTTTCTTGAGGACATACTAAACTACATATATGTGAAAAAATATTATTTCTATGTAATATATTAAATGCTTCTTCATAATTATCTGACTTTACTTCTTGAATAAACTCTGGAATATTAGTTTTCATTGGACATCCTTGGCTACATGGTTTATTCTTGCAATTAAAACACTCTTCTGCTAGTTTTTTTATATCTTCCATATTTACCTATCTTTCTGAGATTTCAACAACCTCATCAACATCATTTGATTTTGCTATGCTTGCAATTACTGCATTTGCATCTGCTCTATCTTTATATCTACTTAATAATCTTATTGCACCATTTTCAATTCTTATCTTTACAATTTCTGTATGATATGTTTCTAGTATCTTTCTAACTTCATCAATTACTTCTTTAGATTTATTTGTTTTAATGCTTAAATCTAAAATACTAAAATGATCAAACTTATCTGAAAAACTTCTAAAGTTTTTTAAAACCACAAATACTATAATTGTAGCAATTATAGCTCCTATATAATCACCAGCTCCAACAGCTAGACCTACACCCGCTACCGCAAGCAATCCTGCTGCTGTTGTTAGTCCTCTTACATTAAATCCATCTCTTAAAATTGTGCCAGCACCCAAAAATCCAATTCCAGATAAAAACTGTGCTGGTATTCTAGTAGGATCAGCACCTGTGTTATTATAAATGTATTCCCCACAAATCGTTACAAGAGTTGCACTGATTCCTACTAAAATGTGTGTTCTAAATCCAGCTGGTTTGTTCCATGCTTCTCTTTCGTATCCTATAATTCCTGATAATAGTACTATTAATAATAATTTAAACAGTGTATTAATTTCATTTACAGCTAATAGTGTATTTATTACTTCAATCATTTTTCAATTTTCTCCTTGCTTATTTTTTCTTTTTTGTTGCCTTATTTAGCCTTTCAGCATTTTCTTTTTGCTTTTCTGGTGCAACCCATCCAAATTCTGTTGGCACAGTTTCACCATATTCAGTAGTGTTCTTTTTCTTTTCTTTTTTTCCCATAATAATTACCTCCCAATAGTAATTATTATTTTCCATAATTTAACTTTTTATTCTAATTCTTCTCTCTCCATCTGTTGTTTTCTCATTTGTGATCTAACTTTTCTATTCACTAATTTTCTTAGCTTGTAATACTATTCTATATTTACTATTATTTGCACATGTTGATAATGTTAAAATTCTATCATTTTCATTAACATCAATTCCAAAATCATAAATGCTCTTAGAAACTGATCTTTTAATAAAATCTGAATAACTAATCACGTCAAAATCTGTTAATATGTAATATTCTTCTTCCTCTATTTCATAAATAGAATATACTTCATATAATGAATAATTATTTTCTGTAATAAATACTACTATCCTATTTTCGTCATTTGTATACCATTCAGGAGTCAAAATGTTTTTTAATGATGCAAACATGCTTCCATCTCTACGATTATGTCCATATATTACAATGTTTTTATCTGTACCATCAAATCTGTTTCTATAATCTGCAAATGCCCATCCAGCAGCATTATTTCTTTTTTCAAAATTATGTGTTAGATAATAACTGTTATCTGCACTTTGAACTACTGGAAATTCTACATTTGTTCCATATACTTTAAGCCAACCAACTGTATCATTATTAATTTCTTTTAAGCCGTTAAAATCTATTTGATATTTTGCTTTTTCATCTTCAACAGCACTTATAGAAACTTTACTTGAAACAGCTTCAATAATTTCCGCGTTTTCTTTATTGTTTAAATGCCATTTAATAATTTCTTTTCCTGAATAAACCGCTACTATTAAGCATATTATGAAGACTATCATCAAAAAAGTATCAGCTGCTTTTAATTTTATTTTTTTACTTTTCTCTTTCTTATATTGTTCTTCAACATCTCTGAAAACTGGCTGTTTTCTCCTTTTTGGCCTCATCTAATTTTCTCCCAAACTATTTAAAATAAGCTTAAGCAAACACAGCTTAAGCTTATTTAATAGAAAACTTATTATTTGCTTTATTCATATCTATCCATTTTATAGCTTAAAACTATAGCAACCATTATAACAGTTGAAATAGCAAAAGCTGTTATATAACCATCTATTTCATCTCCTGTCGCAGGGTTATTATTTCCGGTTGTAACCGCAGCTGTAGTTGTTACTGCATTTGTTGTAGTGCTACTTCCAGCTGTGTTTCTTACTGTATTAGTTACAGTGTTTGAAACTGTATTTGATGTTGTATTAGATGGTGTAGCTGCTGCAACTAAAACAGGTTTATTAATAGCTAATGCATAATATGAAAATCTATCTGTTTCAAAAGAAATTTTTCCGTTTAAAGCATTATATTTAGCATCTAATAGCTTAGCATCTGAATTATGATATACAATTGCCTTATATTTACTTTTTCCTCTATATAATTCTGGCAATTCAGCACTTATAGTAACTGGATTTTCTAATTCTGTAACTTCACTTGTCCAATATACATCATTTTGCACTCCTGAATAACCTTTGGTTATTCTATTTTTAACATTTATTTCTAAATAATCAATTATTAGTAAATCATTTTCTTCAGCTAAATTATCAAGTTTTGTTTTTACATCTGCAATAGGTTCTCCTTCTGTATAATCAACAACAACCTGACCTGATTTTATATTTTTGTTTCCAAATTCACTAAAAGTAAGTGAATTTATTTTTTCAACTTTTCCATTAACTAAATCTGCATTTGTTAATTTTTCAAAATTGTTTGATAAAATAATATTTTGTGATGGCATTTCAAATGAATACTCATTTTCTTCCTCACCTGCTACAAACTGAGCAGAATTATTGTCTTCAGCAAGGTAATTTCCAACAAAATGGTAACCATAATCAGGTATACAATAAATTGTAACTTTAGTACCTTCCACTATTTCGTATCTTCCACCTGCATCACTATCAACTACCTTTTTTATTCCTTCTCCATCTTTTATAGTAATTTTTCCATTTTTAATTGTATTATAGCTCCATGCAACAACGTAACTTTTTGCAAGTGTATTAACAGTATTAGTGTTTGTATCTGCATTTGTATTAGTATTTGGCTCTGTTGCATTAATTGTTGATACAAATACAACTGCAATTAATAATGCAATTAAAATCATTCTTATTATATTTTTTATCATATGCAATCTCCATTTAATTATAATATCTCAATTAAACTGTACCACTAATCGCACTAAAAGTCAGTTACAATAGTATTACTTTTTTATATCAATATTAAGACAAAAAAAGATAAGTGAATAATCACTTATCTTTTTAAATCTTATTTTATCATGTCACCTAAATTTCCTAACACATTATTTTTTGAAGAAATACTAGTATTATTTGCACCAGTAATTCTCGAATTTGTTAATCCATGTCTATGTTTAATAAAATCATCTTTTTGTATCATATTCTTTGTAGACGCTTTTGTCTCTTTTTCATGATAATGTCTTGCTCCTGTATTACGATACTTATTATATATATAAATATAATATCCAACACCTCCTATTAGTGTTATCCATCCATAATCAGTATCAAATATTTCATTTACATAGTTTCCTGTAAAGAAACAAGCAACTTCTATTAAGAACGAAATAAAAGCTAATTTTGGAATATGTATTGGAACACTACCCATTGTTTCATTAGTACGAGCATTTACTGCAACATAGTGAAGCAAGCCTTTTTTAGCTCCCTTCTTTTGCATATAACTATATAACCATACAGGCAAATATGCTGCTTTCCATTGTTGTCCTTTTATATGCATACTTTCTGATTGCCAACAAACCCCTCTGTCATAATGACCTAATGTATCATTTGCTTGAAATCTTGCAATATCTTTTGCTTGAGCTTCAACTAGACCAGATAATTGTTCAATGTTTGTGTCACGTTTTTCTGAAGTATATCCTCTCAAATAATTTGCGTCCCATTTTACACCATTCTCTATATCAAAAGGCATAATAGAATTAATAATATTATTTGTTTTTTGAGAATCATTTTTTAATTTATCTACACTAGATTCTATAGTTAATCCTTCAATTGTGATATCAAAATCACGTTCAACATGATAAAGATCTGCATCATAGTATGTTGTTTCATGATCACCATGTTTAACTGTATATCTTCTTGTTTGATGTTCACCTTCTCCTATAAGATCAGAATGTCCATTAATATCTACTACCATATAAGGAAGATATACACCCATTATATTTTCTGTAGTAAATTCTCTTCTAAAAGCAGGATGAGCATAAAATTTTCTTTTTCCAACAAATTCCTCAATTTTTTGTCTTGCTTCTTCTTTCTTTAATTTAAAAGGTAAAACTATATCTGGAACAGCACCATTTGGTACTTTTTGATTAATAGATAGAGTATTACGGCACCAGTGACATCTTGCCTGAGTTACTTCGCTTGTATCAATTACAACTTCTGCACCACAACTAGAACATTTTAATGTAATAATACTTTCACTATCATCTTCAATACTTTGTGCTCCAGAACCAATTACAGTTCCTTTTAAATTTTCAATATCTGTAACTAAGCCCTCAACTTTTTCAGGTTCAAATTCATGTCTACAAAAATTACATCTTAGTTTTCCAGTTTTAGGATTTAAAGAAATGTCTGTTGCCCCACATTTAGGACATTTTGTCTGACCGTCTCTAGAATCTCCTTCTGTTTTTACAACTTTAAACTCTGAATTTAAATCATCCATAAATTTCTCCTACGTATTAGTCTAAGCCTAATAATTTAGCTTTTGCTTTATCAAACTCCTCTTGTGAAATAATACCATCATCTAATAATTTCTTTAATGATGCAAGCTTTGTATATGGATCTTCTGCATTTCCTGTTGATGTATTACTAGCTGCTGCAGCTGGTTGTTGGTTAACTGGTGGTTGATATGTTGGTTGTTGTACAGCACCCATAACGTTTCCTGCTGCGTTCATTCCCATTCCCATGAATGCCATTCCAGCTCCTCCACCATTATTTCCTGCTGCTTCCATTCCTCTAGCAACTGATTGTTGCATAAATGAATTTCCACGAGCTCCAGATAATGCGTCTGCTTTCTTTACATCGCTTAATAGTTTCTTTGTATCTTCATCATATTCAATTGCTTGAATTGCAACTTTAACAATTTCAAGTCCACGATCTGTTTTCCATTGATATGCATCTTCAACAGCTTGTGATAAACTTTGTGCAAAACCAATTTGATCTCCTTGAATTCTTGTTATTCTATTTCCTTTACTTGGATCATTTGTATAATTTGAAAATGCTGCTGATAAGCTGCTTACAACTTCATTGAATAATTGTGCTCCTGCATCATTATCCATGTCAGCAAAATCAAATACAGGCGCTCCTGCTCTTAAATATTGAGCTGGAACAAAGCCTTTAATAAATAGTATTGGGTCTGTAATTCTTAAAGTATATGTTCCTCTTGTAACTGCACCAACTTGTGTTCCTAAAAATGCATCATCCCAATATATTTCTGATTGTGTTCCAAATCTATTATTAGGTATTTCTTTCATATTTACATAGAATACAGTTTGTGATGAACCTGGAATTCCACCAAATTTAAATCTTTCCCAAGATTGTTTTAATGAAGACATTACTCCATTACCAGCTAAAAATGATTGTGCATTTGGATCTTCTGATGAATATGTAAATCCTCCAGGTTCAGTAATAAGTCCAGTAACCGCATTGTCTTGCATCATTACCATAGCCCATCCTTCTGGAACTAAGATTTTACTACCATTAGTAATCACTCCAACTGATCCTTGAGTGTTTGATCCTCTTCCATTATTTGTTCCTGCAACTTCTCCTGGAGCTATTGCTGTTGTAGCTGTAATATTGCTACTAGGTCCTATAAAATCCTTCCATGAATCTGCTAAAGTACCTCCAATTGCTCCTGCAAATGCTTTAATAAATCCCATATTTACACCTCTTTCAAAATAAAAATTAAAACTAAAATAGTTTTCCACTAAAATATATCACGAATACTTTTTTTTATCAACACATTTTATAATTTTGTCATTTTTTGTCAAAATGTTGCAAATAAATGTCCAAAAAGTATATTTTCCTTTTTTATTTTAATACTATATTACTAAAAATAAAAAGAGGATAGATATCTATCCTCTTTTTATTATATGTATAATAATTTTATTTATTATTTGAAATTGGATCATTATCCTCTTCAGCTTTTTCTGACTCTGAAGTTGCTACTGGTTCAGGTTCTGTTGTAACAACAGCTTCTTCTTTAACTTCAGTTTCTTCAACTTTTGCTGCAACTGGTGTACCAGTTTTTTCTCTTAATTTATCATAATATAAAATTTCTGCAGTCATCATGTAAGGTAATAGCCAGATATATAATAATCCGAATGTTAATGGAGCTAAAAGTATCCATCCAATGAAACTTAATTGGAATACGAAATAATTCCATTTATATCCATCCATCATTCTCATGCTTTCTCTTATTGCATCATTTCCACTTAAATCTGTGTCAATTACAATTAGTAATGCCATTGAATAAGCTAATCCTTTAATGATACCTGGTATAACAAATAACATTGACCATAAGAATACATATATAGCAACTAATAATGAAGTGATTAATAATTGAAGCCATTTATTTTTTAAACAATCAATGATTGTATTGAAATCTGCTTCTTCTCCTCTAGTTAATTTCATAAGATAAGCTGTGTATGATGCTCCTAATAGGCTTGCTGCAATTGATATTAGTGAACTAATAATTGCTCCAATTGTCCCAAGTGAATTTGAAAGAGCTCCTCCTATTGAGCCTGCCAATCCTGATATTAAACAAATAACAAGTAGTGGCCACCAAATATTCCAAAGATTACCTTTGATTTTCTCTTTTGCAAGAGATTTAATTTCTACTCTATCCATGTAAAACCCCCTAAATTTTTTATAAAATAAATTTATACATATACAGTATATTGTTATATTTACAATTTGTCAATATTTACAGAAAAAAACTGTTTCATAATACTAATATTATATTTTAATACCATACTCTCCTAATTCTTTTCTTATATCTTCACTACTATTGGGAATTACTCTTCTACCTTGAATTCCTAATCTGTTTGCAATTTCATAACTTTTCCCCGTATCGTCATCATCAATAAATAAACATTCATCTGCAATCAAATTATATCTATTTAACAATATATTAAATATTTTTTCATTTGGCTTTTTTACATGTTCTTGAGCAGAAATTATAATCCCTGTGCACAGTTTAAAAAATTCATGTGCACGAAAATACTCATAAGTAGAATTCGCCATGTTTGATAAAACATAAAGATTATATCCTTTTGATTTTAGTTTTTTTGCAATTTCAACTACTTCTTCATTTATGTTTTGGGTTTTATACCATCTCTGCCAAAAATCTTTTGTCATTTCTAAATAAATATTATTTTCTCTGTTATTTATCAAATCACAAGCTTCTTTATTTGTTATTTTACCTAAGTCACACTTTTCCCATTCTGGAGCTTTAAAATTTTTTTCCATTAAGTAGTTTTTTTCCTCGTCAGTTTTGGCAAATTCATTAATTATTTTGTTTTTATCATAATTAATTATAACTCCACCTAAATCAAAAATAATATTTTTAATCATTACATTCCTCCATTTGCTGTTATCACTGTACTATTTATATAACTTGAATCATCACTTGCTAAAAAAGAGACTATTTTAGCAATTTCTATTGGTTCAGCAAAACGTTTTAGTAGTATTCTTTCTGATTCTTTTTTTATATATTCTTCTGCTAAGTTTCTATTCATTTCTGTATTTATCCATCCTGGAGCAACGCAGTTTACTCTTACATATGGTGCAAATTGCATAGCTAAATCATATGTTAAATTTATAAGGCCCGCTTTTGAAGCATCATAATCAATACTCTCTGGTGTATAACCATATAATCCATTGGTGCTAGAAATATTAATTATATTTCCAGATTTTGCCTCAAACATTTTGCTTCCAATCTGTTTGCTTAGTAAAAACGGAGCAATTAAATTTACATCTAATGTCTGTTTCCAATCATCAGATGTCCTTTCATTCATATTTTTATCTGTTACTATTGCAGCATTATTAACTAAAACATCAATTTTTTTAGCCAATCTATATGATTCATCTATCAAAAAGTTTACTTCATCTTCTTTAGATAAATCCGCTTTAATAGGATAAATTTTTATACCATACTTTCCTTCTAATTCTAATTTTAAATTTTCAGCTTTACCTAAACTATTTAAAAAATTTATTATTACATCATATCCTTTACTTGCAAAATCTCTTACAATTGCTTCTCCAGTTCCTCTTGTTCCACCTGTTACTAAAACTACTTTATTTGACATTATTCAATCCTCCTTAATTATATATCTATTTTTTAGATATAATATCTAGTCAAACTAAAATTATTCTATCATGTTTTAAATAGTAAAGCAATTAAAAAAGGATGCTTTTGCATCCTTTTACTTATTTTCTTACAATTAAATGATAATGATATGAGCTGTTTACTTTTCCATCTCTTTCAACAAAATCTTCTTTTTGATACACTTTTTCAATTATAAAATCTTTAAACAATTCTTTTATCAAATTATAATCTGCATAAAAATGTGGTATTCCTTTTTCAGGTCCTTCATCCATTCTTATTCTTGTATTAGGATCTGCTAAAGGCCAATCTTCTTGTTTAAATCCCCATGTTTCTTTAGATCCTAATGTCATATAGCATTCTCCATCTTTTTTCAAAATTCTTTTTAGTTCATTAATTACTTTTTTCATACCTTCTGTATCAGTATGAGAAATAACATTAACGCAAAGAATACAATCTAAACTTTCATCTTCATATGGAAGTTCTAACATGTCTCCTACCTTAAATTCAACATTTAGGCCTTCCTTCTCACTATACTCCTTTGCTCTTTCTATTGCATTCTCACTTAGATCAAATGCTTTTGTATTAAATCCATTTTCTGCTGCTAAAATTGTGTGTCTTCCAAGTCCACACCCTAAATCTAAAAGTTCCTTTTTTCCTTCAGACTTCCATCTGTTTAACACATAATATGACTCTACACTAGGTTCAAGCCAATACTCTGCTTTTTCTCCTTGTACAATTTTCCAGTTCCACCCCTTTGATTCTACCATAATAAATAATCCTCCTTAAAAAAATTAATATATTAAGAGTAAAATTATAAAGTTCAAAACAAGCTTATTTTTTCCCCCATAACATTCTAGTTGCATTAATAACTGCAATTATTGTGACTCCAACATCAGCAAAAACTGCTTGCCACATGTTTGAAAGTCCAAGGGCGCTTAAAACTAATACTAAAATTTTTACTCCAATTGCAAATACAATATTTTCTTTTACGATTCTCATTGTTTTTTTAGATATATCAATTGCAATTTTTATTTTTGATGGTTCATCTGTCATTATTACAACATCTGCAGCCTCAATTGCAGCATCACTTCCAAGTGCTCCCATTGCAATTCCTATATCAGCTAATGCAAGCACAGGAGCATCATTTACACCATCTCCACAAAATACTACTTTACCATCTTTATTTGATCCAATTAACTCTTCTACTATTTTTACTTTTCCATCTGGTAATAGTTCAGAATATACTTTATCTAATTTTAATTTTTGTGCTACATCTTCTCCGACTTCTTTTTTATCACCTGTAAGCATTACAACTTTTTTATTACTTGATTTTAATTCACTAACAGCCTTTTTAGAGTCTTCTTTTATTTTATCAGAAATTAGAATAAATCCTGCATATTTTTTATCAACAGCAACATATAATATAGTTCCTATATCTTGCGATTTCTCAAATATTATATTATTTTCTTGCATTAATTTTTCATTTCCAATTAATACATTTCTATTATCTATTTTAACTTCTATTCCCTTACCTGGAATTTCTCTTATATCTCCAATTCTTGTCTCATCTATTTCTTTCCCATAAGCATCTTTTACAGATTTTGAAATAGGATGGTTTGAATAGTGTTCAGCATGTGCAGCTATAGTTATTAATTCTTCTTCAATTAATTCTACAGGATTTACTTTTTGTACTTCAAACACACCTTCTGTTAATGTTCCTGTTTTATCAAAAACGACCATTTCTGTTTTTGATAATTCTTCTAAATAATTACTACCCTTTATTAGTATTCCACGCCTAGATGCTCCTCCAATTCCACCAAAAAAACTTAAAGGAATTGATATTACTAGTGCACAGGGACAAGATACAACTAAAAATGATAATGCTCTATAAATCCAGTCTGCAAATACAGCACCTTTTATTACAAGTGGTGGTATTATTGCAAGTAAAAGAGCAACAAGTACAACAGCAGGAGTATATACTCTTGCAAACTTTGTTGTAAATTTTTCTGATTTAGATTTTTTATTACTTGAATTTTGAACTAAATCTAGTATTTTACTTACTGTAGATTCACCAAATTCTTTTGTAACTCTTATTTTTAATAAACCAGTTTGATTTATGCATCCGCCAACTACAATGTCATTTTCTTTAACATCTCTAGGCATTGATTCACCAGTTAATGCTCTTGTATCTAAACTTGAATTTCCTTCAATAATAACACCATCAAGTGGAATTTTTTCACCAGGTTTTACAGCTATAATTTCGTCTATTTTAACTTCATCAGGATCAACTTTTTCCTCTCTATTGTTTCTAATTACATTCGCATAATCTGGTCTAATATCCATTAACTCTTCAATAGAATCTTTGGACTTATCAACAGCATAATCTTGAAATAATTCTCCTATTTGATAAAAAATCATAACAGCACAAGCCTCTGGTAGTTCACCAATTGCAATTGCACCAATACTTGCTATTGACATTAAAAAGCACTCATCAAAAACTTCTCTATGTAAGATATTTCTAATAGCATTAAATACTGTTTCATATCCAACAACAATATAACTTAAAAAGAAAATTACTTTTTTTATTATTTCATTTTGAAAGGGTACTAATATAGCTATTAAAAATAGCACTAATGAAATTACCACTTTTATAACTTCTAATTTAAAATTCTCTTTTTCTCCATGCTCGTGACCATCACAATGTCCATGGCAATGGTCATGACAGTCATCATGATGTCTATGGTTGTGACCATGCTCGTAATGTTCTTTTTCTTCTATATTATCTTTCATACTATTCTCCTTTATCACTTATGATTAATATGTTCTATACCAACTTCAAATACTTGTCTAACATGTTCATCATCTAAACTGTAAAAAACTTCTTTACCAACTTTTTTACATTTAACAATACCATTTCTTCTTAAAGTACTAAGTTGATGTGATATTGACGACTTACTCATATTAAGTACATTTGCTATATCACAAACACACATCTCATTTTTATCTAACGCATTTAATATTTTTACTCTTGTAGTATCACCTAATATTTTAAAAAACTCTGTTAACTTCATTAAAAGTTCATCATCTTCCATTTCTTTTAACGTTTTATTTACAATATCTTTATGAATAATATTACAATCACAAACAAATTCATTTTTCGACATTTTATTACCTCCAAAGTTGAAAGATTATTCAACTATACTAATTATAGTTGAATCTATATTCAACTGTCAATAGTTTTATCTTATTATTTATATGTCATTTTTGTAACAATAAAAAGAGACTTTATTTAGCCTCTTTATTGTCATCTGTTAATAATTTTTGATCTTTATCAAAGAAATTCCTTTTATTAAATCCTGCTGTTAAAAATCTTTTAAATGCCTTTGCTGTTGTAAGCCATTCTATTTTTGCATTATTTTTTGTATTTGTTATCATTTTTTCGACTAAGAATTTTCCAACTGTTTCTGGGGTATCTCCCAAAATGTTATAAACTTTTTTAGTTTTTTCTGCAAGTTCTATTTTATCATTTCCAAGTGAGTGTGTTGTAAATTCTGTTATCATAATTCCAGGACTTAACTTTCCAACAATAATACCTGCATCACGTTCTTTTACCTCTTGTGCCAAGCTTTCTGTAAAATATGTAACAGCTCTTTTACTTGTTCCATACATATTTAATCCAAGCATATGTGCATCATTGCTTCCATATCCTTCTATATTATAAATTGCACCTTTATGTTGTTTAACCATTTGTTCAACAGCAACTTTTGAACCAAATATAGCACCTTTTAAATCAACATCTATTATTGTATCTATTTCATCTTGAGTTAATTCCCAAATAGCTTTCTGAGGTTGATTTACTCCTGCATTATTGATCCATATATCAACTACTAAAAATTTTGAAATTGCAAATTTCATTAATTCTTGTAGATCATATATTTTAGATACATTGCATACTTTGTATTCAATTTTTCCATCAGATTTTATTTGTTCTAATTCTGATTTAGCTTTCTGTAAGCTCTCTTCTCTTAAATCACTAATTACTACATTAAAATTATTTTCTCTAAAAAATCTGGCCATATTATAGCCCAATCCTCTAGCACTACCAGTTATTACAACAGTTTTCATTTGTACCTCACTATTAATTAATTTACTAGTATTTTATCATAAAACGCTAAAAATCAATATAATTTTGTATAAAAAATTGACAAAACACTATAAAGATTATATATTATGCTTACACTTGGTTAAATACCTACTTTATGAATGAAAGGAAGTGATGCAATGATTATTGCCCTACCTAAAAAATTCTTCTACAGTGTTGGTGATCGTGATATGGCTTTTATAGAGAATAACATCTTATATGTCGAAGGTCGAGTGAATTTCGAAGATCTAATGTATTCGATAACCTATTCTCTAAAAGGATATAACCGTTGCAAATACTGTGGAAGAGAGCTCTTACGTAACAAGCGGACCCTGGATCACATGTACCCAAAGTATTTTGGAGGTGTAAGTATTCCAGATAATCTTGTCCCTAGTTGCCCAAGTTGTAATAGTAAGAAGAGTTGTCTAACTTCCCAGCAATTTTACCATTGGAGAAGCATTCAATCTACTGACAAACGCGAACGTGTCTTCAAAAAAATGCTCGAACAAAATATGCGGAAAATCAAAAATGGAATTTTGCTACCTAAAGAGTGGATTACATATTACGATATCTCAAAAGTGATTGAAGAAATCAGCTTCGAAGAAGTGAGCAAAGCTAAAGAAGCAAATGAGAGAGTTGAAATGTTCTACTTCCAATACCAGCATTATTCCAAGCCAATAATTGTTTCAAACAATGGATGGGTTTTTTCAGGATTCCATATCCTATATCATGCAAAACGCCATTCAATAAAAAATGTTCCTGCAATTGTCCTTGAAAATGTTGTTCATTTGTCTCACTAGCACAACAATAAAAGTGCCTATCTACGCTATGGATAGGCACTAAACTTTTTATTTTTTATCTTTCCTATAGAATCTTTGCCCAATACACATAATAATTACAGCAATTATTATAAAGTATAATACACCCCATTTATGAGAGTAAATCGCTGCTAGAACCATAAATAGAGATGATAATATAGCAAGTGTTGGAACAACAAATCTTTTTATTTTGCTTAATTCTGTAAGTGAAAACATCTTTGCAAATATTGGAATGTACATTGCATATAGCGTAACAATTGGAATTTCTGACGAATCAAAAGCAAACCAACCAACTGTATATACTCCTGCTTCTAAATCAAGAGTTCCAAGTAATCTTATAATCCAATTTGCAGTATCTGCACTATATGTTTTGATAAGTACAGTATCTAAATTAGCAATAAAGAAATAGAATAACCAAATTGCACAAAACATAAGTCCAATAACTCCAGAGTTAGTAGGCATATTGGTTTCTTTATCAACCTCTTTAAATATTTCAGGTTTTATACCTTGACCTCTAGCTGCTAGAGAATACATATTTCTAATATTTCCAATCATAAGACCATTTAATGTACCAAGACAAGATACTGCGATAAGTACATTTAAAATAGTTCCACATACATTTCCAAATACATTTTTAAATGCAGTTGTAGCTCCATCTTCCATAAGTGATTCAACACTTGCACCACCAGCAACACCAATATAGTATGCAATGTAAGCAACTACAACAATTATAGAACCTAAAATTAATGCTTTTGGTAAATTTTTCTTCTCATCTTCTATTTCAGAATTGATTGTTGTTGCAATAATCCATCCTTCATAAGCAAAAGCTGTAGCAACAATTGCACCAAATAATGAAGAAATTCCTGAATTTCCTATAGTATTAAAGTTTGATACTAGTATACTTGCTGTAGCTACATCAGATACTTTAACTATAAATCCATAAATTGTTCCAACAATAGCCATTAAAACTATTGGAATAAGCTTTAATACCGTTGCTGTTATTTGAATTTTTCCAGCTATAATAGGTGATAAGCTATTTATTGTATAGCTAATAATTAAATATAATGCACTTAGTGCTAAGCAAAGTCCTGTAGTAGGATCATTAAGTCCAAATATAACTAGAGTATATCTTGCAGATACCCATGCTAGAACTGAAGTTATACAAGGAATATATATAGATGTTATAAACCATCCAAGGATATAAGCATATTTTTCACCGCATGTTGCTTCTGCATAATCTACTAAGCCGTTTACTTTAGTATATTTTCTAGCTAGAATAGAAAATGCATATGAGCAAATAATCATAATTAAGCCACCGATTATCCATGCTAAAATTCCAAGAGGCATATTACCATTTGTTATTTTAAGAATAGTCTGGGCTTTAAAAAATATTCCAGAACCAATCACAATTCCAACTACCATACATGTTGCAGTAATCAGCCCAAATTTTTTGTTTAATTTGTTTTCCATATATAAAAAACCTCCTTTAAAATTTTATAAATATGCTTAGAGAGTATAAAAAAACCATCCGGAACATTTTTTTTTGAGTTCTAGATGGTACTTATAATACTCTTTTAGATTTTACTTAACTCATAAAAAATGATCCACATGCAAATAAACCTTGGAAAAACCATCCAAAGTAAAAATAAAATCCTAAATTTGCACATGAATTATTTTTCATAAATTACTCTCCAAACAAATTTATATTAATAATGTTAACATGATAGAAGACTTTTTGTCAAGGAAATGCTTAAAAAAATTTTTATTCAATTAGTTTCGATTTAGCATGGTAGAGAGTAGTCTCAGACCTAACCTCATCGGTAACTTTCTTTTTAAGTCTTCTTATCTTATAAGTTATTCAATTCAGATAATTCTTCTTCTATATTTTCCCAAGGATATACAGAAACAAGACTATAATTTATACCTAATCGTTCACATTCTTCTTTTGATACTTCTTTTGTTTCATTAGTAGTCATTCCCCAAGTAGTATAGCAAGTATTTTCTACACTATTTCTATGTGCATAATCTCTTGTTAATGAAACATAAATAATATTTGCATCATGTCCAAATCTTTCTCTTAATAGTTTAGCAGCTACTTTTGAAGTTGTTCCAGTAACATGATTACCTTCAACAAGTAAAATACATTCATCTTCTTCAAGTTGTGCATTTTTCAAATAATCTAGTCCAATTTTCAAATCAATTTCTTGAGTTTTACTATTATGTTTTAATTGTATAGGTAACATATCAATAACATTAAACATATGTGATAATTTAATAGCAGGAACACCACCACCTCTTAATATTGGTGAGATGTATTTTATTTTTAATCCTTCTTTATCTAAATAATTTTTAACATCTGAATATATTTTTTTAATAAATTCATCTATTCTTTCCCAAGAAATTAAATCTAAATCTTTTTCTGTATATATATACATAAGAATCACCTTCCTTATTAAACAACTCATCTTCTTCCTTTTGTTCATAATATCAAAATATAATGCACATCTTTATTCTTCAAACAAAACCTTTTGCATTTCATATGGATTATTTAAAAAATTTTTATATATTCTATAAACTTCTGTATCTTCATATTTTATTTCTTGCATATTGTTATTCATATCAATTATCTTTCCATATTTATAGGATAACAAAATAGGAGAGTGAGTTGCAATAATAAATTGAGAA
>JAEEGL015606739.1_pt1 | contig 82488 bp, 68 predicted proteins | sample 9134231 | NCBI WGS metagenome assembly JAEEGL01 (sample SAMN16246548, study PRJNA631951) | gut metagenome | biome: gut microbiome; feature: rumen; material: fiber-attached | host: Bos | place: Iran: Karaj | collected 2018-10
CTATCAGAAGTGTATCCGCACAGGCGATATTGAAGAAGTAGGTGACCCAAGTCATCTTACCTGTTTTGAAATGCTTGGAAACTGGTCGCTTGGCGATTACTTCAAAAAAGAATCTATTGCATATTCTTATGAATTCCTTACAAGCAAGGACTGGCTTGCCCTTGATCCTAAAAAGATTTCTGTAACTGTATTTGCAGGAGACGAGAATGCTCCTCGCGATGAAGAAGCAGCTCAGATCTGGAAGGACAACGGAATGCCAGAGGACAAGATTGCTTATCTTCCAGCATCAGACAACTGGTGGGCAGCTGGTCCAACAGGTCCTTGTGGTCCAGATACAGAAATTTTCTATTGGGTTGGAGAAGGACTTCCACCTGTAGGTTCAAATAAAGGTACAGACAGCGGAAACTGGATGGAAATCTGGAATAACGTATTCATGCAGTACAACCGCATCGACGAAAAAACTCTTCTCCCACTCGAGAAGAAAAACGTTGATACAGGTATGGGACTTGAGCGTACAAACTGTATCCTCCAGGGAAAAACTTCGGTTTATCTTACAGAAGTTTTTATGCCGATTATCAATAAAATAGAAGAACTTGCATCTTATAAATATGGTACTGATGAGAAAAAAGACAGAAGTGTCCGTATTATAGCAGATCACAGCCGTTCTTCAGTGTTTATTCTGGGTGATCAGAAAGGTGTAAGTCCGTCAAATGTTGGTGCAGGCTATGTTTTACGCCGTCTTATCCGCCGGGCTGTGCGTGAAGGAATGAAACTGGGAATTGATAAGGCATTCCTTGCAGAAATTGCAGCAACTGTAATTGAAAACTTTAAATGTGCTTATCCGGAGCTGGAACAGAATTCGGCTAAAATTGCAAAAGAACTTACAGCAGAAGAAGACAGATTCCGTGAAACCCTTAAAAAAGGTGAAATAGAGTTTCAGAAACTTTTGCCGAATCTTTTAAAAAATCCAAAAAAAGAAATATCAGGAAAAGTTGCTTTCAGGCTTTACGATACATTTGGTTTTCCTCTTGAGCTTACACAGGAACTTGGAGCAGAAAATGGATTTACAGTTGATGTTGCAGGTTTCAAAGAAGCGGAAAAAAAGCATCAGGAAGCTTCTAAATCGCTTGATGCAGGAAAGGCTAAGGGAGGTCTTGCTGAACACAGTGATGTTACGACAAAATATCATACAGCAACCCACCTGTTGCAGCAGGCCCTGGTTAATGTTTTAGGAAACCAGGTTGCACAGAAAGGCTCAAATATTGATAATGAACGAATGCGCTTCGACTTTACCTTTGAACGTCCGATGACTTCTGAGGAAATTAAAAAGGTTGAAGACATTGTAAATGAACAGATTAAAAAGGATTTGCCGGTTACAATGGAAATTATGAGTCTTGAAAAAGCAAAGCAGGAAGGAGCAAGAGCTTTATTTACCAACAAATATGGTGAAGATGTTAAAGTTTACACAATCGGACCAAAAGATGCCTGGTTTAGTAAAGAAGTGTGCGGAGGACCACATGTTCAGCATACAGCACAGATTGGAGACTTTAAAATCGTAAAGGAACAGTCTTCGTCTGCAGGTGTTCGTCGTATCCGGGCAGTTATTTCTGGCGGATTACCGTTAGATCCACAATAAAAAATGTAACTAAACGGCTTCTTTGCTGTTTTATAAACAGGTTGTTTGAAGAAGCCTGAATATTAAAATTTGATGAGGTTTTTTAATGAAAAAGACATTATTTTTTGTAGCAGTACTTTTAGCAGCAGGAACAGCACTGTTTGCTCAATCAGATTTACAACCCCTGGCAAATATTAAAATAGGCAACAAAACAGAAACGATTACACTTAAGCAGTTAAAAACTCGTGTAGATATTTATCAGAAGCAGGCACGAGGACAGGTTTTTACAGTAGACCAGAAAAAGGAAATCCTTGATGCCATGATTGATGAAAAACTGGTTTGCGGTGCAGCACAAAAAATGGGAATGGCTGTAACGGATTCACAGGCAAACGAGTATTTTCTTCAGGCTGTTGCCCAGCAGGTTGGTCAGCAGGTTACCGAACAGGAATTTGCAAAAATTGTAAAAGAACAGTCAGGAATGACACTTGATGAATTTTTTAAAGCCCAGGTAGGAATGAATGTTGCTGACTATAAGGCATATTTGAAAAATCAGCTGCTTTCTGAACAGTATATTCTTGCAAACCGGAAGGATGAAATTCAGGCAATTGCAGCAACAGATGCAGAAATCCGTGCTTATTACGAACTGAATAAATCGTCTTTTGTTCAGAGTGATATGCTCAAACTTTTCCTTGTGATTATTCCAAAAGTTGGAGACGGAAAAGAAGCAAGAAAAACAGCAGATTCTTTGATTGCAGAACTTAAAGGCGGAAAAACAACGCCTGCAAAAATTAAGGCAAAATTACAGGATACAAAGGCAAATTTGAATTATAAAGCCGGAGATATTCTTATCAACAAGAGTGCTCAGGCTTCTCAGCAGTTAGGAATTGATTACAGTTCTCTTCTGGAACTTTTTGGAAAGTCAAAAGGCTTCTATTCTGAAATAAATGAAAGTGAAGTTGACTGCCAGTTCTTTACAATTCTGGAAAAATATGATGCAAAGATGCTTACAATAAGTGATATAGTTCAGCCGGATACAACGGTAACGGTTTATGATTATATTCGCGGACAGCTTACACAGCAAAAGCAGTATCAGTATTTGCAGACAGCTGTGAAAGAAGTTACAGAAAAGTTACGAACTCCAGAAAACTTTCAGATGATAAAGTCTGGGGATGCATTAATCAAGCTATTGAACTGGTAGGAAAAAGTGGCACGTCGTAAGGGTAGAATTCTAGCATTTCAGGCACTGTATTCTCACGACGTGGGAAACGTGCCGCTTGATAATATTCTGAATTTTTCGTGGGTAGAAAGTTCAACATTAGAACGGCTTTCTTCTGATGATACTTTGACTTTTGCCAGATTAATTATTTCGGGAACACTTGAGCATCTGGATGAAATTGATACGCTTATAAAAAAACATCTGGTTTCCTGGGATTTTGACCGGCTGAACAGGGTAGATCTGGCAATCCTTCGAATGAGCATTTATTCGCTTTTGTATCAGAAAGATATTCCATCTCCGATTGTTATTGATGAAGCTATAGAAATCTCAAAGGAATATGGCTCTGATGAATCTTATACCTTTATAAATGCTTTACTGGATAATATAAGAAAAACGATATGAAAATAAAGCACATTCTGATTCTGGGTATCAGTTTGATTAGTTTTGCAGGCTGCAGAATGTCGGCAAGCAATTCTTCTTTTGATATTACCCTTGATACAATTGATTCAGTTATAGTGCAAAAAGATTTATCAAGTGCAAAAGTTCTTCTGAATAAAGCCGCAGACAGAAAACTTACAGAAAATCAGTGTTTGTCTCTGGTAAAACGATATTATCTTATTTCTGATGTGAAAGATGCACAGAAAATTCTTAAAAGAACCTTTGCTAAATATCCTGCAAGCATCAATATTACAGCCGCCTACACAGACTGTCTTTTGCGCCAAAAAAAATATGACCAGGCTATAAAGCCGTCACGACTTCTGGCAGGAACTGAATATGAATCTTTAGCTGCTGAGGTTATACTTAATTATAGTGAGAACAAAAAACATCCTTCTTTAACAGATTCCTATAAAATAGCCGGCATTGCAACAGGCAATACACAATTTTTAGTGAATGCTGCCTTAATTGAAGAAAAAACCGGAAACAAAGAAAAAGCACTTGTATATCATCCTGTAAAAATTTCTTTATATGATGATGAAGTTTTCTGGGCTAAGGTAGCTTATGATGCAGGCGATTATTTCAGGGCAATAGAAGATTTATCAGAAACACAAGATATTGAAGGATTTTTATTGAAAGCAGACAGTTATGTTCAGCTTGAAGAATATGATAAGGCACTTTCTGTCTGGCAGAAATTACTTGAAACTGGAAGGCGGGATTCTGTAGTACTGATGAATGCTGCCAGAGCAGCCAATGAAAATTTTGCATTAGCAAAAAATTACCTTTTTGAATTGGTAGAAAATTTTCCGGATTATTGTCCGGGGCTGGTTGCTTACGGCGATTTTGCCAGAAAAAACCGGGTTCTCCATAATGATGATTTTTTGACAAAAGAAGTGCGTAAATCCAGTTTAAAATCGCTTGATATGCTTGCTGATGAGACAGAAGAAAGAATCCCTGTTAGTGATGCAATTTTCAGAATGGATAATTTTCTTGAACGAAACAAAAAGGTACTGGAAAATCCGGAAGAAGCTGAAAAAGCACAGTTTTATGAGCTGGTTGTAGAAAAAGCCAAACTGAACTGGTTTATGAATGATGTGAATGATCCAAAGCAAAGAGAAACAGAGATATGGGCTATGCTTGAAAAATATGGGAATGAAACAAATCCATATCCAAAGTATCTGGTTCGATATGCTTCGTGGTTTTTTTTATCTAATGATAAGACTGGTGAAGCTGAAAGTCTTTTAAAAAATCATTTTACGCAGAAAATAGCCAGAAAAGAAAACGAAAAATCAGAAATTGACATAAATGCTCTAAATCTTGAGGATTATGCTCCCTGGGAAGCTGAATATGTTGCATTTATTGACTGTGTTAAATATCAAAAATATGATAAGGCAAAGCCTTTATATGAAATGCTCAGGCAGAAGAATAAACTGTCACGGACTGCAATGCTTAATCTTGGCGGAATTTATGAGGCAGAAAGTGATTATAATAAGGCTGTCAGTTTATATGCCGAAGCTGCCCGGAAAACAGAAAATTTGAAAGAAAAATCTGATATTCATTACAGAATTGCTCAGATTCAGGTTGCCCGTAATGATTTTGCAAGTGCAGAATTAAGTTTAAATTATGCCGTTCAGCTGGACAGCGGAAATACCAGGGCACGATTGCTCTTGAAGAAAATCAAATAAGTGGAAGATAAAGACGAGGATACAAAAAAGCCCCGAAACCGCTGAAAAAAGCGTTCGAGGCTGTTATCAGGTTAAACTGAAGCTTACATACAAGTGTATCCGCCGTCTACAGGAAGGTTAACTCCTGTTACATAGCTTGAATCAGGGCTTGCAAAGAAAAGGGTTGCGGTATCAAGTTCTCCTTCGTTACCATAACGCTCTTCTGGAATCATTGTTTTGGCATTTTCCTGGAAAAACTCTGAATCCAGAGTTGCACGGGTTAAATCTGTATAAAAATATCCCGGGCAAATAGAGTTTACAGTAATGTTGTATTTTCCCCATTCTGCTGCTAAGGCTCGGGTCAAGTTTACTACACCGCCTTTTGCTGCATGATATGGAGCGGAACCTGCAATTTTGTTTCCAACAAGACCATACATCGAAGAAATGTTGATGATGCGTCCATATTGTGCTGGTATCATTGCTTTTTTTGCTACAGCGCGTGCAACACGGAAAGAACCGAATAAATCTATGTTCATTTCGTTGTAGAACTGATCGTCAGTGATGTCTTCTGCAGGGGCAACGGCACCTGTTCCTGCATTGTTAATAAGAATATCAAGTCTGCCAAAAGTTTTAAGAACTTGATCAATACATGAATCAACTTTAGCAGTATCAGTAATGTCACACTGGATTGCCAGTGTTTTTACTTTGAATTCCTTTGAAATATTTTTAGCAACTTCATCGATTAATTCTTTACGACGGGCGACTGCTATAATATTTGCACCTTGATTGGCCAATGCTTTAGCCATTTGAACTCCAAGTCCTGTAGAACAGCCTGTTACAAGTGCAACTTGTCCAGTCAAGTCAAAATAAGATTTCATAAAAACTCCTAAGACGCATTTTTTGGTTAAATCATAAACTAACCAGACTAATACTAGCATAGACTTGAAAAGTTTTCTAAGAATAAAAGCGTGCTTTTATTATCTAAAACCGAGATTTAATTGTAAGAACTGACAAAAAAATAAAAGTGTGATAAAATAATAAACATATTTTAAATTGGAGATGTAGTCGTGACAGGAAAAAAATCTTTTTTTAATAGTGTTATAATTGGGGTAGGGCTATTCTTTTGTATAGCATTAACTGCCTGTGAGAATTTTTTATCTGGTGGTTTATTAAAAAAACAACTCCAAGCTGATATTGAATATGCAAAGGCTCCTTTTTATACAATAAAGGTAGAAGCTGTTGAAAATAGTGGAAAAATAAAAACTCCTGTATCTGGAGAGATAGAAAAAAAAGTTACAGATATGTTTACTGTAAAATTTGAACCTGCAAGCAATTATGAATTTATAAAATGGGAAGCATATTTTACAGATAAAACTGAAAGCGATGAAAAAATCAGTGATTATATTGAATTTGAAGATGAAAAGGAATTAGAAACAAAAGTAACGCTAAAGAAAGCATATCCTTCACTTGGTATACGACCTGTATGTCCAGAGAAACTGACTTATAATATTTTTCCTGGGAACGGAGAACAAGTGCCTCGAGACAGTTCTATTGAAATTACTTTTAATAAAACACTGGGCTCAACTGAATTAGGAAGTGAAAATAATTTTATAACCATTCAGGATCTTTCAGCACAAGAAGTATCAACATATTACAAGAAAGCTGAAATAAAGGAACAAAAACTAGTATTTTATGCAAATACTGAAAACGGATATATTCCTGTTTCTAATAACCAGACAAAAAAGATTGACGTAAAAATTGGCAAAGACTGTATTTATTATGTAAATACATATTATAGTTATCCAGTAACAGTAACACTGGATGAAGATATAGATAAAACCTTTTATGTAAATGCTTCTACATCAAAAAAGACGAAAATAAAATTTAAAATCAGAGAGGAAGAAGAGCAGCCTGTAGGAACATTGAAGATTGATGGTGAAGAGTATCATGGAGGAGAAAAATCCTACAGTGTAGGACAAACAATTGCCCTTCGTTATAAAATTCCTGATGAATATACTTTTGATAACTGGTATTTCTATGATGAAATTTTTACGGAACTACAGCCAGAAAACTTAAGTTTAGCTTTTGATGATGACGATGAAAATAATCTGATTCAAAGAACTATTAAAATAAATAACTATATTGAAGGAAGTATTCTTATTATTCCAGAAATATATAAGACATTAGAAGTATCTGACTTTAATCTTAAAGATTCCGAAACTTATTACAATCGTGACAGCGATATTATTCTGACTTTTAATGAATCAATATCGTCAGAGTGTATAGATAAACTTTCAATAAGTATAAAAGACCTTCCTCCTGGAAAAACTTCAGAAGATTATTTTGAACCACCTGTTCTTAATGGAAAAGTACTTTTAATAAAAGCTAAAAATTCTTTTGCAGAAGATTTAATTCCACTTTCAAAAAATGGAACAAATCTCATAACGATATTACTTGGAAAAGATGATTTTTTCTATAAAACTACTTCGACAACTGGTACAGAAAAAGAAGTAACATTTGATACTGATAAAATATTCAGTTATAAAATAGATTCACAGACAAAGAATAAAACTATGTTTAGATTTATTCTGGATGAAGAAAACTCTTCTGGAACAATAAAAGTGGATGGAGAATCAAATACAAATCAGGCGACAGGCTATAGTATTGGCTCTAAAATACTTCTTAATTATATTTTGTCTAAAGATGAGCAGAATGATTATATGTTTAAGAACTGGAAGCTTACTTATACATATATTGACGCTGAAGAGAACTTACAAACTGATACAATGGCGGTTACGGATACGGATGCTCTTAGTGCATTAAAAATTTCTTTTGTAAATTATTCTGTAGAAACATCAAACAATAATACAGTATATAGTGCTGAAATAACTGTTAATGGCAGTGTGGATGGAACTATAACTTTGCAACCTCAATTACAATATATTACAGACATCAGAGTAAAGATAGACGGAGAACATGGAAAATTTTCACCTGCAAAAGGATTTTATTTTTATAAGCTTGGACAGCAGAATCATATAGAATTTGAGCCAGACTCAGATTACGAGTTTATACGCTGGCAGTTGATAAATACAAAAGATGGAATTGAATTTGCAAGAAGCGATAAAGATGGTTCGTATGCGTATATACGCTCAGCAGACCTTCAGAAGGAAAAAGCAGATTTTGAAATAATAGAGTTGCCGGATGATGAAGATACTGTTTTTGAATTACGTCCTCTAATAGCAGAACGTCCTCAGATTATTTCTAATACACCAATAAATACCGCTTTAGTAAATAAAGATACAACAATTCAGGTAATGTTTGATTATGACATGGATGAAAGTTCTATTTATTACCTGGAAGAAGAAGTAAAACAGTTAAGACAAACATTGGGAATCCCTGAAAATGAATTATCAAATAGTGCTGCTGGAGAGAATCTTAATACTCTGTTAGTTACAACAATTGCTGGAGAACAAAAATATTACGGATATACTAAAGGAAGTGAATCATTTTTCAAAAATATTTCAATTACAAATAACAGAACTTCTGAGAACATAACAGGCTTTTTTGACAAGCCAGTATTTGAAAATCCAAGGACTCTTTCTATAAATGTAAAACGCGAAGGTGGTATTAAGCTTCTTCAGTATACTCAGGTATTGGTAAATATAGATAAAGGCTTTTCATATATAAAGGATGAAAAGGCTGTTTCGATGGCAGGCTCTAAAAAATGGGTTTATCAGGTTAATAATGAAACTGATAATGTTGGACCTGGTTTTTCGACAGTTGCTTTTAAAATTGGTGAACAAGCTTTGGAAGGAACTGAAAATGTGCCGGGAATAACTGAAGATGCTATTACAGTTTCTCAACTTCCGTACTATTCAAAAAATACATTCAATTTAAAATTAAAAGTTGATGATGGTACCGGAGGAAGTGCGGGAACAAACTTTACACTTGCATGTAAAAAAGAGTATGACGAAAACTATAATATTATAGAAAATCCAATTGTTACAAATGTTGGTATAGATTTTGATTATACTGCTGGACAAATAGCAGAGTATAATGGTAACTGTGCAGATCTCTATAAACTTTCTAGTGGAGTTTACAGTATAAGTATTATTGCCCGCGATAAATCTGGTAATGAAACAGTTTATACTCCTGCTGATACCGATCATCCAAATCTAAAAAATTACATCGTTATAGATAAAACTGGTCCTGCAATACCTAAAGAAGCTCTTACCTTTGCAGACCTTGAAGAGGAAAAGGCTATAAAACCTGTCTGGGATTATTCAAGTGTACCAGACTATAACCATGCAGATATTTATTATGCTGCTTATAATATAAGTAGCTATACTTATTCTCCAAATCAAAAATATACTGTTGCAAAGGGTGCTGACACAAAACTAAGCAATATTATAGCTGGAACAAAATACCGTTTTGATGTTTATTATTTTGATCATTTGGGTAATTCTACAAATAGATGGTATTATTACGCCTATACAATTCCTGCTAAACCAAAAAATGTGTCGGTATCTACAGATTATGGAACAAGTGAAACCATTACTGCAGGTAAGCCAGATGAAGGGGCTTGTTCTGCCATTAAGGTTCAATATAGAATTAAGGGTGAAACTAGCTGGACCAATACACAGGATATAAGCACTTCATCTTCGGCTTCTGGAAGCCTTACTGTTTCGGGTCTTTCAAAAGGGCAGATTTATGAATTTAATATTCGCTCTTATGATAGTGATAGTGGTAAATATAGTTTATCCTATAAAGATGACTCTGATAATTATCCAACATTTACAACAGTTCCAGATGCACCGGCTTCTATTGCTACTAGCTTCCAATCTTATACAAATCAGGGGAATGTTTCATGGACAGCTCCAAGCTCTGGCAGTGTTACAGGTTATAAGGTTTATTGCTCTACATCATCTTCTTATGCGGAAGATTCTACTCAAACATATACAGCTGACAGTTCAACATTTTCACATACTTTTACAAATTTAGTTCCTGGAACATATTACTATGTCAAGGTTCTTACATATTATGGAAATACAGATAATGTTTCTTCAGTAAAAACAACTTCAACTTATACAAAACCTGTAGCCCCTACGGATTTAACCTGTTCATCACGTACAGATAACAGCATAACTCTTTCATGGAAAAAGCCTGATTCAGGTTACTGGTCATATTATGAGCTCAAGTATAAAAAATCTTCGGATTCTTCATGGTCTACAGCAGCATCTTCCATCAATAAAGATGCTATACAATATACAATAAGTGGATTGTCTGCTGGCGAAACTTACAACTTCAATTTACGTTCTAAATATCAGACAGCTTATAGTACTGATGTCCAAGCCACATATCAGCTTTGCCCTGCTGCTGCGTCGAATCTTGCGGCAACAAAGATATCAGATACAAGCTTTAAGGCAAGCTGGACAGCACCTGCCGGTAATTATGATGGTTATAATCTTTATATAAGTAATACAGAAAGTGGACTAGCCTCTGTAGGTCCGATAAATTTAGGTAAGTCAACAACTGAATACACAAAAACAAATCTTACTTCTAAAGGCCTGTATTACATTAAGCTCGAAACTTATATTGGAACTTATAATTCTAATGCCAGATTAAAGACAGACACAGAAGTTTTGGGAATTTCTCTTGCCTTTGATGCCGTTAAGAGTCTTAGTACTTCCAATTTGACAAGCACAGGCTTTAATCTAACATGGACGAACCCAAGTATTTCTTTTGACGGAATCGAAATTTATAATGGCTCAACAAAAGTTACAACATTAAGCAATACAACTACATCTTATTCTGTTTCAGACCTTACTCCAAATACTTCATATACATATAAGGTTGTAACATATAAGGGTAGTGGTAGTTCAAGGCTTGCTGCTGAGGCAACTGTCAACAAAGTAACGCTTTCATCTCCTGTAACATATCCTTCTGTTACTGCTGTAAGTCCAACTTCTGTAAGAATAAGCTGGACAAATCCTTCAAGCTCATCTTATTATTCGTCAATATACATATACAATGCTACTACTGCAGAAACTATAGATGTTACAAAGGGGTCAACTTCTTATACTGTAACAGAGCTGGATGCTGGAAAGGCTTATACCTTCCGTGTCAGAACAAGAAATTCTTCAAACGCAGCTTCGACATATACTGCAAAATCTGTTACAACTCCTCCAGCTCCTGTAACTAGCCTTACTTCGCTTAGTACCGGAACAACGAGCAAAACTATCAGCTGGGTAAAGCCTACAGGAACCTTTACAGGAGTCTATGTTTATTACAAGCTTTCTAGTGCAAGTTCATATACACTTGCTCAAACTATAAGTAATACAACTACTACACAGGCAACTATTACTGGGCTTTCTGCAGGTAATACCTATAATTTTAAGGTAACAACTTATCTTTCTGGAGTAAGTAATGTTGGTACTTCTAGTGAAGCAACATTAACTTCATATACTGCACCTCCTGCTGTAACCAATTTTGCAGTAACAAGGGATTCAACCTATGGAAATTATCTTACCTTCAGTTGGACAAATCCTGCTGCTAGTAATTATGAATATGTAACGCTTTATTACAAGAAAGCAAATACAAGCTCCTGGTCTAGTACCCAAATTACAAAAGGTGATACATCAAAAAAACTTAATCTTTCTTATGGTTATAGATATGAAGCTTATGCTCTTACATATTATAAAGGCTATTCAACATATTCTTCTGTCTATACACCGTCTGCACCATTAAAAACTATGACAGTTCCATCTAATCCATATAATTTTACTGTTACTTCAAACCTGGGAAAACTGATTTTTACATGGGATATTGGTTCTGGAGAACACAATTACTATAGGGTACAATATCGACTATATGGAAATACTACATGGAATAACTTTGCTTGGATAACTAAATCAGAAGGCGCAGATGGTCAATGGGAAGTAACAGACACTGACAGAAATAATGGATTAAAATATGAATTTAGAATGTATTCTCAAATGGATTATAGTGATTATGGGGGAGAGATCGATTCTCCGTATTCAGGAACCCAAGAGTATTATACGCCACCACCGAAAATTGACTCAATTAGACAAGGTGTTGGATGGAACTCGGAAACAAACTCTGCGTTCAAATCTATCACTTTAACTAATTGGGCCAACATAAAGGATATTCCAGGATATGTGAATGTGTATGTAAATGGTGTCTATAAAACGTCTAGTGTAACAGTAGGCTCTAATTCCAGTTATGTAAAGCTTGGTTATGATGATTTGAAAAATGGTGATACAGTTTATATTGTTACATATCATAAAAAGAATGCAAATCATTCTGAGTCAATATATTTAGGAGGAAAGTATCTTTCAGTATGGTCAGATGAAACTTATGGAGAAATATTCTCTTTTACATGGAACTTTGACTAGGAACTTCGCAGCTTCCTGCTAATATTTAGAATACCGAAAAAAATACCTGAAAGCGAATCTGTACGATTTCATTGCAGACTGCTTATTAAAATCTCCACAAAAAACCCGTGAATTACTGATTCACGGGGTTTTGTGGTTTTTATGGCATGAAAATCAAAGCATTATTCAATAATTGCAACGATATCAGCAGCTTTTAAGATTAACAGTTCTTCGCCGTCTGCTTTGATTTTTGTTCCGGCGTATTTGTCGTAAAGAACGCGGTCACCGGTTTTTACCTTGATTTTTTCTTTATCATCGCCAATAGCCATTACTTTAGCGATTTGTGTTGTTTCCTGTGCTGTTTCTGGAATAATAATTCCACTTGCTGTTTTTGATTCTGTTTTTTCTGTTTTAACAAGAACTCTATCTGCTAATGGTTTTACTTTCATTTGTTTTTTGCCTCCAAATATACTTTAAATATACGAAAAAAAAGGGACATTCGTCAACAAAAAAGTTTATTTTGGGTCATTTTAATGCTGGTTTTCAGATTTTACGAATCAAATGGGTAATAATGACACAGTGAAGTTCTTTCAAAAAAAATAAATTGAAAAAATAAATTAAATCCTTGTAATACAATAAAATAGAAACTTAATAAAAAAGCTGAGTTGGCACAAAAATTGCTAAATATTAATTGGAGGCTCAGAATGAAAGCAGCAAAACAAAATGATGAAGTTTTAAGTTATTACATGAAGGATATTCAGAAAATCCCATTATTATCCAGAGAAGAGGAAATTGAACTGGCAAAAAAAGCACGAGCTGGAGATAAGTTTGCCAAAGATAGAATTGCCCGTTCAAATTTACGCTTTGTTGTCAGTGTTGCGAAAAAATATCAGAATCGTGGGCTTGAGCTTTCAGATCTTATCAGTGAAGGTAATCTTGGGCTGCTTAATGCCATAGAAATGTTTGATGAATCGAAAGGTTATCATTTTATTTCGTATGCTGTCTGGTGGATTCGGCAAAGCATTCTTAAAGCCTTGAATGAAAAGGTTCGTGCTATCCGTTTACCTGTTAACAAGATGTATGATTTAAGTCAGATTGAAAAAGTTAAGGCTCATATCCATGAGAATTTAAGTGAAGAAGAAGAACTTGCGGAAATTTCCAGAATGTGCGGACTGAAAAAGGATTATGTACGCGATATGCTGAATATTTCTCAGGATGTTTTATCCTTCGACCGGGTTGTGCATAATACAGATGGTACCGCAATGACTATGGGTGATTTTATTGAAGATAAAATTCACGAAAAACCGGAAGATGAAGCAATTGGAAAAAATCTTGTGGAAAAAATAGATGAAGTGCTTGCTACTCTTGATGACAGGGAAGCAGAGATAATCCGTTTACGCTATGGTCTTTCCGGAAGAAAAGAGTTATCACTTGCAGAAATCGGAGTGCAGTATAATGTTTCAAAAGAGCGTATCCGTCAAATCGAGAAAAAAGCAGTAACTCATTTACAAAGTCCGCGAAAAAGCCGTCAGCTTGAAGCATTCATTGCATAGGAAGCATGTTTTATTACAGAAGCACGGGCTTTCAGGAGAATTTCTGAATCTCTGACAGGATCTGCTATCCCAATGAGCAGATTTCCTGATTGCTGGATGCCTGAAACTTCGCCCGGTCCGCGTAAAAGCATATCCTGTTCTGCAATGTAAAAACCGTCTGTGGACTCATAAAGAGCTTTTAGTCTGGTCTTGCCTTTTTCAGAAAGATTATCAGAATAAATTAAAAAGCAGTGTGACTGTAAACTGCTTCGTCCAACACGGCCACGAAGCTGATGCAGGGCTGCAAGTCCGAATCTTTCAGCATGTTCAATAACCATACAGGTTGCATCTGGTACATCTATGCCGACTTCAACAACGCTTGTTGCTACAAGAATATCTATTGAGCCGTCCTTAAAATCGTGCAGAATCTGCTGCTGTTCTTCTTCATCAATCTGGGAATGAACCAGAGCCACTTTATATTCTTTGTATACTTTTTCTGAAAGGTATACAAAACTTTCCTGTGCGGATTTTAATGAGGCAACAGATTCTTCATCACTCTGTTCTATAAGTGGATAGACAAAGTAAGCCTGATGTCCTTTTTTTAATTCTTCACGAACAGCTTCATAAGCGTTTTTTTCGTTTCCCTGTTTTGTTAAATGGGTTTGTATCGGTAAACGGCTTTTTGGCATGGTTCTAATTATTGTAACATCCAGATCTCCGTATACGCTTAATGCCAGGGTTCGGGGAATAGGGGTTGCACTCATCATTAAAAGGGAAGGTACTGAAAACTGTTGTGAGTTTTTTTCTGGAGAAATGTCACCTGTATAAGGGGCTACAGAAGTGCGGCCCTTTTCGATTATTGCATTTCTCTGGATAACTCCAAAGCGATGCTGTTCATCAATAACAACCAGCTTAAGATTGTTGTAAATGACACCCTGAGAAAAAAGTGCATGTGTTCCGATTACTATATCTATTTTACCTTCTTTTAGTTCTGAAAGCAGTGCTGCCCTTCCTTTAGCCTTCAGATTACCAGTAAGAAAGGCAAGTCGTACGCTGCAGGTATTTTCAAGCATAGTTGCTGCATTATCTGCATGTTGCCTTGCAAGCATTTCCGTTGGACAAAGAAGCGCGCATTGTCCGCCGTAGTCAATCTGTCGCAAGGCTGCAAAAAATGCAACAAGGGTTTTTCCAGAGCCGACATCACCCTGTAAAAGTCGGGCTCCATTTAACGGCTGATTCTGATTTTTTGAGCGGTGTTCTTTTGAATAGCGGAGATCTATATCTGAATTTATTTCAAGAATTGCATACATCTGGTCTCTGGTAAGTGCAAAGTTCAGATGAGAAAGTAAAAGCTTTTGTCTTGGCGAAAGCTGTTTTGCAAAATCGCTTGTAGAAAGCTCTGGTCGGGTTTGTGAAAAATCTGATGTACCTGACAGAGTTTTCTGTAAATCTATTTCAGGTAATTTGCCATGTCGTTCAAAATATCGCTGGATAATGACTTTCTGGAATAAATAAAGCTGTTCAAAAATCAACGTGTATCGGGCTTTCTGGGCTTCGGTAAGGGAAGCAGGTTCATGTATTTTTTTTAAAGCTTCACACTTATGCATCAGGTTTTCTGATTGAATTACATCTGCAGGCAGTTCATCAGCTATACCAAGTGCAAACATTTTTAGTGCTTTTGAAATATATTTTCGCATCTGAAAAATTGTTATTCCAGATGTAAGCGGATAAACGGGAAAAACTTTTGAATCAGGAAGTGTTTTTGATTCCCAGTCAGAAATTTCACCGGAATGTGAAAGAACTTCAGCAGAAAAAGCAGAGGACTGTATTTCGCCATATTTAATCTGAAAAGTTCCGGTTAAACTGATAATGCTTTGAGGAGGCAGGGTTTTTTCCATAAAAGGACGGTTAAAGCATAATAGGCTGGCAGTTGTTTTTCCGTCCTGCACCTTTATTTTAAGGGTTCGCATCCGGCCATAACCGAACCATTCATGCGAAATTACTTTAGCAACAGTATGAATTTTTTTTGCAGTATTAAACTGGGATAGAGGAATTATTCTGGTTCTGTCTTCATATTCCCGGGGATAATGTTCAAGAAGATCTGCTACTGTAAAAATATTGAGTTTTGCAAGTTTTTTTGCGGTTGCACTACCAATTCCTGGAACAGCGGTTACTGGTGTTGTTATTTCCTGTAAAAACATAACTAAAAAGGCAGAGCAGAAAACGCCTTAATCAAAAGAAAAAACAGAATTCGAAGGATAATTGTCGTAACAATCAGGAAAACGCAGGTAAAAGCATTGAGTTTTTGTGTAGAAATTACTTTATTTGGAAAAAGCAGTTTTTGAACAAATGTTGTTATAGGTCTGAATGTAGAATCAAGGCTGTAAAAAATCGGACTTGAATCTTTTTTTATTAAACCGGCAATCAGGCGGATTATGAAAAGCAGAATTATAATTGTCAGAATTGAACTGGCAAGAGACCAGATCATACTGAGCAGGGTAGAAAGAATAATGCCAATCGAGATTCTTTTGTTAAGGGCAAAATTAGAAAACAGACTTGAAAAAAGAGTTAAAACGGCAAAGCCAACTACTGGTGAAAAATCAATGTTTTGAAACCGTAAAAATTTGATTTTCCGAAAGATATCTAAAAACGGATCGCAGATTTTACCTAAAAAGAGAGCAGGTTTGCTGTACGAATAACTTGGAATCCAGGATAACACGATTCGAATCATGCATAAAAAAGAATAAATCCCGATTAAAGCAGAAAGTAAATTAAAAATTACAGTCATTTGCCTACCTCCAATAATAAAAACATCAGTTTCGCCAGACTTTTTCTACATAATATTTATCAGAAAGGACCCTTATAAATTCATCATCACATGGGACAGTAAAGCGTGGTCCGCATTGAATTACATATGAATTATTTCCGCTTTCTATATGAAAATATAACAAACATTTACCTTCAGAGCCAAATAAAAATTCACGTAATTCAAACATTTTATCGTCATTTTTGACATTTCCTGATAATTTTACGTGAATTTCCTTGAAGGATGTTTTTCGCAGTTCTTCTACATCAATTATTGAATCAATAATAAAGGATGGTTCCCGGTTTTCATTGCTGGCATCAATTTTTCCGGTAAAAACAAAAACTTCATCATTATGCACAAGGCTTTTCATTTTTTCCCATGTATTTGGAAAGAAGGTAATATCGATGTTTCCATTTTTGTCTAACAGTTTTGCAAAGGCCATCGGAGTGCCTTTTTTGGTGATGATGGTTCTAAGTTCAGAAATCATGCCGAGAACTGTGTAGGTTTTTCCCTGTGTTCTGTTGCGCCAGTCATTTCCAGAGTCTTTGTTTTTCTTTGCACTTGATTTTGCAAAATTACATTCCATCGCGTAATTATCACTGGTAAGTGAAACTTTTTCAAAAACATTGCTGTAATCATCTAAAGGATGCCCTGAAACATAACAGCCTATAAGTTCTTTTTCCATGCGGAGTTTTTCAAGTTTAGGGCAGTCTTCGATTTCGTCATAAACATAATCAGCATATTCTTTTTCATCAGTGTCTCCAAATAAACTTACCTGACCATAAGAATTGCCGTTAAAGATTTTTGATACATATTCGAAAGCGCTGTCCAGATTTGCGAGCAGTGTAGGACGGTTTTTGTCAAGATTGTCGAAACCACCGCATTTTATAAGAACTTCGATGGCTTTTTTATTTACTGCCTGTTTAGGTGTCATGGATTTTTTCCCGTCTTCGGATATTTCCGGTTCTTCTTTTATCTGTACAATTCTTTCAAGAAAATCCATGAAATTTTTATATGGACCATTTGTTTCGCGTTCTCTGACAATTGCTCGGGAAGCTGAATCTCCCATGCCTTTGATACCTTTGAGTCCAAAAACAATATGGCCGTCAACTACGTCAAATATAGAATCAGAGCGGTTTACATCCGGCGGATCTACAGAAATTCCCATACGGCGGGCTTCTGCAATGTAAACAGGCAGGGTATCGGTGGATGTAATTTCGTTCGTGAGGTTCGCTGCCATGAATTCTGCGGGTTTATGGGCTTTTAAGTAGCCGGTGCGGTACGCAAGAACTGAATAGGCAGCAGCGTGAGATTTATTGAAACCGTATCCCGCGAATGGAACCATTATCTCGAAAATTACGTTGGCATGTTCCGGACTGTGTCCGTTTTTAACAGCGCCCTCAATAAAGTCTTTCCGTTTGCCTTCAAGAACTTCTGGTTTTTTCTTTCCCATGGCACGACGCAGCATATCTGCACCGCCAAGCGTGAATCCGGCAATTATCTGCGCAACCTTCATTATCTGTTCCTGATAGACCATAACGCCGTATGTTTCGCTTAAGGTGCCTTCAAGACTTGGATCCGGATAGTGGATGGTTTGTGGCTCCCATTTTCCATTGATATACTGCGGAATGTAGTCCATTGGACCAGGACGGTAAAGCGCATTAAGGGCAACAAGGTCTTCCAGTTTTTCAGGTTTAAACTGCCTAAGAATTTTTTGCATACCCGGGGATTCAAACTGGAAAATTGCAACAGAGTCACCGCGCTGAAAAAGTTTGAAAGTCAGTTCATCAGTTTCGCTGACTTTTGCAGTGCTGAAAGTCTCTTCATCCGGTTTTTTATGTTTATTGATAATATCTTCTGCATAACGGATAAGTGAAAGTGTTTTTAACCCGAGATAATCGAATTTAACAAGTCCGCAGGGTTCAATGATGTCCATTGTGTACTGAACGGCAACTTCACCGGTTTTTGCGTCTTTGAATACAGGAGCCCAGTCAGGCAGAGGCGTAAGCCCGATAACCATACCCGAGGCATGAAGACCTGTGTTCCGTTTACAGCCTTCAAGTTTTCTTGCCAGTTCAAATAGTTCTTTGTAATGCGGATATTTTTCGTAATCTGTATATGGAATAAGCTGGCCGTTGTCAGGATGTTTTTCATCTGGAGGTGTAAAGGCGTCTTTTAGTTTTGCCTTCGGATTATCAGGAATGCATTTTTTTAAGATTTCAACTTCAGACAGCGGAATGTCCAGAACGCGTGCAACATCAGCAATGCAGTTTTTTGGTTTTAATGTTCCGAAAGTTACGATATGTCCGACGCAGTCATCGCCATAAAGGTCACGGGTATGCTGGATTATTTCCTGACGGTAATCGTAATCCATGTCTATATCGAAATCCGGCATGGAAACACGTTCAGGATTTAAAAACCGTTCAAAGAAAAGACCGAACCGCAAAGGATCGATGTCTGTTATGGTCATTGCGTATGCTACAATGGAACCGGCGCCTGAACCTCGGCCTGGACCAATCGGAATGTAGTGTTTAGGTCTGTTGTTTATGTTATCCCAGTCAGATTTTGCCCAGTTGATGAATTCCCACACGATAAGGAAGTATCCGGAAAAACCCATGGTAAAAATAGTATTCATTTCAAAATCTGCTCTCTGACGAATTTCCGGAGTAATTTCTTTATACCGCTTTTTTAAGCCTTCTTCTACAATGTATTTAAGGTAATCGTTCTGATCAGACTGATAATCATCGCCGTGGGTACAAAACTCTTTTGGCAGTTCAAAGCGGGGAAGGCAGGCTTTTAATTCCGGGGTGCTGTATTCTTTTATTTCCAGATTGCACATTTCTGCAATTTTAACAGTGTTATCACAGGCTTCCTGATAGTCTGGAAAAAGAGAGCGCATTTCTTTTTCTGTCTTAAAATACCAGGATTCCGGATCCAGTTCACCCCCCATACGGGAATGCGGCTGATGCAGCAGGTTTTTAAAACCGATGCATCTGAGAGCATCCTGGGCGACGGCATCTTCTTTTTCGACATAGTGGATGTCGTTTGTAACTACCATCGGGATTTTCAGTTCTTCAGCGAGATTTATCAGCCGTTTTGCCACTTCTTTCTGTTCTGCAAGGCCATGATCCTGAAGTTCAATGTAATAATGATCGGGACCAAACAGAGCACTGTAGTCAAGGGCCAGTTTTTTTGCTTCATCATATTTGTCTGCCAGTAAAAGCTGCGGAAGTTCTCCCTGAATACAGGCAGAACAGCAGATTAAGCCTTCGTGGTATTTTTGCAGCAGTTCCCAGTCGATTCTCGGTTTTCCGTAATAAAGGCCTTCCTTAAAAGCAATGGATGAAAGCTGGCACATGTTTTTGTAGCCGGTAAGGTTTTCGCACAACAGTATCAGATGAAAATAATGAGCACGGCCGTTTCCGTCTTCACCTTTACGACTGTAAGGAACATCATTTTTTTCCAGATGGCTTCCGTAGGCAACGTAGAATTCTTCTCCGATTATTGGTTTAATGTTGTTTTTTTTGCATAAATGATAAAAATTCAGGGCTCCGAACATATTTCCGTGATCGGTAAGTGCAAGGGCTTTCATGTTTAAAGATTTAGCCTTTGCGACAAGTCCGTCTAAGGTGGCGCAGGAGTCCAAAAGGGAATTATCTGAATGTACGTGTAAATGCACAAAATTGGAAACAGGAGTTCCTTCTGGTGCATCCGGAAAAACTTTGTAATCTGCCATAATTAATTGATACCACCATTTTATATGAAAATCATGGATTTTACAATTAAGAAAAAGCGTTGTTTTATTGTTTTTTAGCTGGAAAAAAGTGCGTGTTATTATGTAAAAATTTGACTTTTCCGACTTTTGACCTTAAAATATTATGGATATGAAATTAAGAACAAAGTTTTCTTTTTTAGCAATAGTTCTCGCTGTTATTACAATTTCGGTTGCTTTTTTTCTGCTTAAGAATTTTTCAAGCATTTCTAAAGTATATGCTTTTCAAAATCATTTGCAGCAGGTGCGTTTTGAATTTCAAAATATTCAGACTTTTACAGACAGGGTTCGTTCCCGCGGTATAGATATTTCCAATCTTCGTGATGAATGGGTTAAAATAGTCGAAGACCTAGATGAAGATTTTGTTGACATTGCTGCACAGAATGATACAGTAAAAATCAGTGATGAAGCACATGAAATGGCAGATAACATGGTGTCTGCCTGGAGCGGTATGCGTTCCACCATGGATTCTATTGCAGCTCATTATGCAAATATTCAGAATATCGATATATCTCAGATGCTTAGAAACACAATCCTGCAGTCTGGTATTCAGGAAGGTATCCGTTACTATCGGGATTATGAAAACCTTGTGGATCTCGAAAATGAAATGAATCTTCTGGAAAATGAGCTTGTTTCTGTTGATTATGTCTATGAAAATTTCAGTAATATTTTTAACGATATTTCTGAAGAAATGGAATATGACATTGACGAGACACGAAGTTCGTTTTTTTTCTGGGGTATCATTGTTACAATTTTTGCGGGGCTTGCTACTTGCATAGTTTCGTTTATTCTGGTTTCACAGCTGATAAAAAAATTCCAGAAAATCCAGGTAATCGCCAGTAAGCTTGCCGACCGTGATTTAACTTATAAAGCAGAAGTCAAAGGTAATGATGAAGTTGCCGGCATGGTAAATAAGCTGAATGAAACAATCGGGATATTAAATGATTTTTTCCTGGTTGTAAAAAAGACTGCAGAATCTGCACGGGAATCAGGTGAAGGCATTAATAGTTCTGCTGCAGAAACGGCGTCGGCAAGTCATGAAATCAATTCTAATATCGATGTACTGGGCCGCCAGTTTGATATGCTCGGGGAAGCTGTTACAAGAACTGTAGAAAGTCTGGAACAGATGTCAACGATGCTCAGCATTCTTATTAATGATAACTTAAAGCAGACTTCTTTATTGCGGGACAGTAAAACTGCAATTGATGAAATAGCACAGACAATCGGAAATGTAAGCAGGCAGACTACAGAAAAGGCTGATGCTGCACATGAAATAGAAGAACTGGTTTCTGACGGAGATTTAAAAATGTCTGCGGCAGGAGATCTGCTTGCTCAGGTTACAGGGGAACTGGATGAAATTGATGAAATCATTGCCCTGATTAATGCAATAGCCGAACAGACAAATATTCTTTCGATGAATGCTGCAATTGAAAGTTCTCATGCCGGTGAAGCAGGAAAAGGTTTCAGTGTTGTTGCTGAAGAAATCAGGCTGCTGGCAGAAAGTACTGCAGAAAATGCACAGCGTATCAGCACTTCAATTTATAAGATTATAGAAAATGTACATAAAGCGGCTTCAACAAACTCAGATGCCGCCATGGCTTTTCACAGGGTAAGTGAGCAGGCTAAAGACATGATGAATGCCCTTCAGGATATCAATGGAAGCATGATGATTGTTGATACAAAGTCAAAGATTGTAACAGATCAGACAGCTCAGGTAACCCTTTCAGCAAATAAGATAAATAATTATTGCGATAAACTTAATGTTCAGCAGGACCTGGTTTCTACAGAAATGGACACAATGCGCCATATTTTCAGTGAAGTTATTTCTGGCATCTCTGAAATAAAACAGGGAACTTCTGATATTTCTGAACGCATGATGGAAGTAAAACATCTGTCAACTGAAAGCTGCTCAAAGATGGATGAACTGGGAGCTTCATTAAATGAATTTCAGACAGAAGAAGAAGAGTTTGAAATTCCTGATTTTTCTGAACTGCGTAATTCTTATGAAAACACATTGGAAGAAAACAAAGCCGAAAGTACAGAAAGCCGTCAAAGTTCTGAACGACCAGCTGTACAGGAAACATCAGTTTTTTCGGAAAAATCAAATTTTAATACCTTTGCTGCCTTTGGAACAAAAGCAAGTGAAAACAAAAATATCAGTACTGATGAACAAACAACTGAAGAAATTGAGGAACTTGAAGAAGTTGCAGAGCTTGAAGAAATTGAAGATGGCAGTATAGAAGATATTAAAAAAGAAGATATAAAAACGACAGATATTAAAGAGATTATAATCTGATAATCTAAAAGTTTGCGGGGCAAACTTTTTCAAATAATGGAGTGTTATTGTGCTGGCTATACCGATTAATCAGGATTCTTCACCAGAAGCAGTCATCGAATTACTTTTTAAACTTAAAGTAAAAGATGTTATGACTAAAGATGTAATTGTGGCAAAACCGTCAACCACTATGCGTGAAGTTCAGGTTTTGATGCGCGAAAACAGGATAACCGGGGTTCCTATTGTTGAAGAAGACAATACGCTTGCAGGCATTATTTCTATGGACGACATAGTCAATGCACTTGATGGCCGCTGGATTGATGAGCCTTGCGAAAAGCATATGACCAGAAATATCATTGTTCTTCAGGATACTATGCCCCTTTCTTTTGCTGTCAGTTACTTTAATAAATATGGCTTTGGACGTTTTCCTATTTTAGGAATTGATAATAAGCTTTCTGGAATTGTTACCTCCAGCGATGTTATTGGGGCGTTGCTTCTGGCGATGAATTCAGAAGTAGAAAGACTGGAAAGGGAAGCTGCAAACACGCTTGCCATAGCACAGGAAGAAAATTCTGATAGTGCAGAGCGACTTCAAATTTTACGGCGTGTACGGGATATGCATACACAGCCGAATCGGGTTATTGAGTTTAAAACAGAATCGTTTAATTTTGAAACCGCAGGTCAGGCCTCTACGGAATTAAAGAAAGTTCTAAAAAAAATCGGCATAGATTCCAGTCTTATCCGGCGAATCAGTATAGCCAGCTATGAACTTGAGATTAATCAGGTAGTGCATTCAACAGGCGGTGTTATGCGTTATTACATCAGTCCCGACAAACTTCGCATAGAAGCAACGGATTTTGGCCCAGGAATTCCAGATACACAGGCTGCCTTAAAAGAAGGTTTTACAACTGCAACGGAAAAGGTTCGGGCCTTAGGTTTTGGTGCCGGAATGGGATTGCCAAATGCAAAACGGGTGTCTGATTTTTTCAGCATCAGTTCAACTGTAGGAAAAGGCACAACAGTTCAGGCCGATTTTAATTTGACTGGAGGAAATAAAAATGACAATAAGTGAAATGGCTCAAAAATTTTCACTTGAAGTGATACAGGGCGAATATGAGGACAAGGAAATAAAAACAGCATACACATCCGACTTACTTTCCGACGTAATGGGAAATGCTGCAGAAGAATGTGTTCTAATTACAATACAGGCTCACAAAAACACTATAGCTGTTGCTACCTTAAAAGACAGCCCGGCAATAATTATCTGTAATAACAGGCCAATTCCAGATGATATGATTGAAGTTGCCAAAGAAGAAGGTATAGCAATTTTCCTTACCTGCAAAAATCAGTTTGAAATTTCCGGTCTGATTTATAATGCCTTGTAAAAAATGATTATAAAATGTGATTTTCACATTCATTCTTGTCTTTCTCCCTGTGGCGATTTAGCAATGTCACCTTCGATGATTGTATCGGTTCTAAAACAAAAAGGTATCGGTCTTGCAGCTTTAACTGATCACAATTGTGCTTTAAACTGTGAACCTTTTATGGAACTCTGTGCCAGAAATGGTATTATGTCTTTAGCTGGGATGGAAGTTCAGACTATAGAAGAAGTGCATATGCTGGCTCTTTTTAACAATGCTGAAACTGCTTTGTTATATGGAAAGGAACTTTATGCGGCAATGCCTGATATCCCTAATAATCCTGAAAAGTATGGTGATCAGGTTTATGTTGATACCGAAGAAAATATTTTGGGTGAAGTAGACAAATATCTGGCTACATCAGCAAATGTCACAATTGATGATGTTGTAAAACGAGTTCATGAGCTGGGCGGACTGGTTATTCCTGCTCATGTGGATAGAGCTGCATTTTCAATGACCAGTCAGCTTGGGTTTATACCTGCCGGAAATTATGATGCACTGGAGACTGTACGCATGAATCTGGCTGAGCTTCCGAAAGAATGTGAAGTTTCTGGATATGCTGTGACACATTCCTCGGATGCACATTATATAGAGCATATTGCCCGAAGATACACACAACTGGATTTTGGAAATGAGCTTCCAATAGAAAATAATGGAAGAGTAAAACTGGAACTGCTTAAGGAAGCACTTTTAAAACTGAGAGGCTAAAAGAAATAATCATTTAATAAAAATTGTAGTTCCTTTACCTGGCTCACTTTGACATGAAATAGTTTTTTCACATAAAGCCAGAAGGTTCTTTGCTATGGCAAGTCCAAGTCCGGTGCCACCAGTTTTTTTGTTTCGGGATTCATCGGTTCTGTAAAATCTGTCAAAGATGCGGGGAATATCTGTTTGAGAAATTCCTCGTCCCTTATCTGCCTCACTGATTACACCTTTTTCATACTTTAACGTAATCTTCGCATTTTCATCTGAATACTTGATGGAATTTGTAATAATGATACGCATTACTTCTGAAAGAATATTTCTGTCGCAGTTAAAATAGTCATTTTCGCCACATTCAATTGTAAAAACAGCTTCTGGTGAAACAATGGAAAAATCTTCTTTTACTTTTGTAAAGAACGACAGCATATGTATATTTTCACGATTTATCGGGTTATCGGCTGCATACCTGCCGTTATCGGTTCTGGCTAAAAGCAGGAGGTTGTCAATCAATTTTTTCATGGAGACCGCTTCACTGTGAATTGATTCAAGACTGTCCTGCAAAATTTTAGGATCGTTCTTGCCCCAGCGTCTGAGTAAATTTGTATGTCCCAGAATAACAGCCAGAGGAGTTTTCAGTTCATGTGAAACATCTGAAGTGAAGCGTTGCTCCCGTTCGTAGTCCTTTTGAAGTTTCTGGATTCGGTATACATAAGTTCTGGCAATTATAAAAGCAACTAAAACAAAAGGAATTGCAAGGGCTGTCCACCATAAAATAATTCGTCTTATTGTAGAATTAAAGTAGGGCTGATTTCCTTTATCAACGGTAACTTGTAAATAGATGGTATCAATGTCCAGTAGTAACATTTGTTTTGAATAATATACAATGTTAAGATCGCCGTCTGTATAAAAATTTTTTGAAAAAAAGTTTTTAGATTCATTGCGTTTGTCGGCAGTTACGGGAAGAACTGGTATAAAAAAATCGTTTGAAAATAAAATGTTGCTATCTTCAAAATTATAAACAGTGTAGGTGATGTAATAAGGTAGTTCTGCTTCGGATGCAAGTTCATAAGCAGTTTCATCATCAAATTTTAGTCCATTAAGCTGAAAATAGTTTTCTATTTTATTGAAAGATGATTTTAGTTCATGATCTATCCGGATTTTATCTGTCTGTTCCAGAATAATAAGTGTTACTGATGCAAAAAGAATTGCAAACAGAAAAATCAGCATTGAAAAAGAAAAAGTGATTTTTGTAGTCAGAGATTTATTTATCATTTAAAAAAGTCAGTCTTTGATAGAGTAACCGGCTCCGCGAACTGTAGAAATAATAGTTTCCTTGAAACGTTCGTCCACTTTAGAACGGATATAACGGATATAAACATCAACAGAATTATCATCAACATAATGTTCCGGTCCCCAGGCGTACTGGAATATTTGTTCGCGTGAAACAACATGATTTTTGTTTTCTAGCAGGCACTGTAATATTAAGAATTCTGTTCTGGTTAAATTTATAGTCTGATTATCAAAACTGACTTCCAGGCGGTCTGTATCCATTTTGAGTTTTTTGAATTCCAGAATATGCGGAGTGTCATTGTCCTTTGCCATAGAATTATTCATATTGTAACGGCGAAGTATAGCCCTGATACGGGCCAGAAGTTCTTCAATTTCAAACGGCTTGGTTATATAGTCATCTGCCCCGATATCAAGTCCGGTAACTATGTCCGGGGTTTCACTTTTTGCGGTAACCAGAATAATCGGTACTATAGAGATTTTCCGTATACGACGAAGAACTTCTATGCCGTTTAATTCGGGAATCATTACATCAAGAAGTATCAGGTCATATTTTGATGCATTAAAAAAATCTATAGCCTGACGACCAGTGGAAGCAATCTGGGTTTCAAAACCTTCATGTTCCAGTTCCAGTTTTATAAATTTTGCTATTTCAAATTCATCTTCTACAATTAAAATTTTAGGCATTTATACTCTCCAAAAATCAGTTTAGTTTTTTATTTTGAACAGGTTTTGCAGATACAATATAAGCATCTGTTATTCCAGACGGATAAATAATTGAAATGTTATATTCAGCCGGTAAATCACTTATCTCAGATTGTGATATTGTAATTCTGGCTTTTGTACCTGCACGGTTATATTTTATGTTTTCATCGTTATTGATTTTAACACCATTAACAATTATTTCTGCATTTGAAAATTCCAATGGATTTGCAGGGCCTGAAAAATAAATGTTTATTTCGATATTATTATTTTCTGCCTTTTCAACTGAATCATTCTGAGTAGTTTTTTTATCGTCTGAATTATTTGTACCAGAGGCTACTACAGAAATTTCTTTAATCTTTGCAGTTTTCTGCATGTTTTTAAGCGGAGAATTTTTTGAGGCAATCGGTGAATTGCTTCCGATGCGGTCTGCGGCCTTTACTCCTGGATTTGCTTTGAAACGAGTGTTTCTTTCAGAGCTGATTAAATTTCCGTCTTTATCCCGATAGCCTTTTGGATTTCGCTGGGGTGTTTGCGTTTTTCCAGAAAATGGTCTTTGTTTGTTTTCTCCATAAGGATGAGAATTATTTTTGTCCCAAGCAAAAACAGGACTAAAAAGAGAAAAGAAAAAAATACCCAATACAACAACAAAACAACGATTTTTCATACTACACTATTTTATCATTGAAATTTTGCTTTAACTTTAAAATCCGATTAAAAAAGAATAAAGAATCACCGAATAAAGATAAAGCAGATAATTGCCAGAGGAATCAGATAAAAAGCAAAATACTCTAAACGGCCTTTTTTTATCAGTTTAAGTAAAATTTTCAGGGCAAAAAGTCCAGATAAAAAAGCAGCCAGACACCCGGCAATTAAAGGTAAGGGCTGTACAGTTGAAGAAAGTGTATCTAAATCCTTCAGTTCCAGAATAAAGGCTCCCAGAATGGCAGGAATGGATAACAGGAAGGAAAATGTTCCGGCGGTTTCGCGGTCAATATTGCAAAAAAGCGCAGCGGAAATTGTTGAGCCGCTTCTGGAAATGCCGGGCAGTACTCCGATTCCCTGAGCAAGGCCTGTTATTGCTGCCTGATACCATGTTATTTTTTTGTTTTCCTGTATGGCTGAAGTGTGTTTTTTTCGTGAATAAACAGAAGAAAGAATCAGGACAAAGGCTGTAATCAAGAAGCCGGTAAAAACAGCCTGAACCGGCAAGTCTGGAATAAATCGGTTGAGAATTAAACCAAAAACGGCAGTTACGGCTGTTCCGGTTATTATGGCAAGAATCATGGATAAATCGAAAGAATCTTCGGATGTGGTTTTTCTGATAAAAAAGCGGCACAGTACACAAAGTAAGCGCCAGATGGTTTTTCTGAAAACCAGCAGTACAGCAAGTAAAGTTGCCAGATGCAGAATAATGTCAAATAAAATAGGAACTTCCTCAAGTGAAAAAAGTTTTTGAGCGAGTAAAAGGTGTCCTGAACTTGATACAGGTAAAAATTCAGCAAGTCCCTGAATTAGACCAAGAATAATTGATTGAAATAATGTCATATCCATAGAATAAAGGAATCTTTAAATAAATTCTATATTTCTGATATAATTATCCTGCTATGGACTTTTCTCAAAAACCGGTAAAAATCTTTTTTTCATATTATAAACCACATCTGGCATTATTTATTGTGGATATGTTTTTTGCACTTATATATGCTTCAATCGATTTAGCTTTTCCTCTTATAAGCCGTTATGCCCTCAACAAAATGTTGCCGGAAGGTGCCTACAAAGCTTTTTTTATCCTGATACTTATTCTTGTTTTTGCTTATATATTCCGGTCTTTTGCCTTCTGGGTGGTAACTTATCTGGGACACAAATTCGGACTTTGTGTTGAGTCGGATATGCGTCGTGATGCTTTTGCTCATATAGAAAAACAGTCTTATGAATTTTTTGATAAAAACCGGACAGGACATTTAATGTCAAGTGTAACCTACGATTTGTTTGATATAACTGAACTTGCACATCATGGTCCAGAGAATGTTCTCATTTCACTGGTAACTTTTACAGGTTCTTTTTTTATCATGATGCACATTCGCTGGGAACTTGCTCTTTCGGTTTTTCTTGTTGTTCCTTTTATGCTTGTCTTTACAATGAAGAGCCGCTATAACATGAAAATAACACAAAGAAAGGTAAAAGAAAAAACAGCCCAGATAAATGCTTCAATTGAATCAAGTATTTCTGGTATTCGTGTTACAAAAGTTTTTACAAATGAAGATTACGAAAATGAACGCTTTGAAAAATCAAACAGACTTTATTTTGATTCAAAGGTAATGACGCATCGTGCTTTTGCCGATTTTCATTTTTCAATAGAATTTTTTACTCACATACTGTATGTAGTTGTACTGGGGACAGGCGGCTATCTTATTATGAAAGGAAAAATTACAGTTCCTGATATTGTTGCTGCAAATCTTTTCGTATCCGCATTTTTACAGCCAGTACGCCGGCTTGCAAATTTTTCAGAACAGCTTTCTACAGGTTCTGCCGGTTTTTCCCGTTTTATAAAACTGCTTCAGACCCATGAAGAAACTGTAGAAAAACCTGATGCTGTAGAATTAACAAAGAATGAAGCGGTTCATGGAGATATTGTTTTTAAGGATGTTTCTTTTTCTTATAATGAAAAACAGAATGTTCTTTCCGGTGTAAACCTAAAAGTTCCAGCAGGAAAAACTTACGCACTGGTAGGGCCTTCCGGCGGCGGGAAAACCACGCTTTGCCATCTTTTACCACGCTTTTATGATATTAATTCGGGAGAAATTACAATTGCCGGTCGTGATATCCGGGATTATACCATTAAATCTTTGAGACAGCAGATTGGGATTGTACAGCAGGATGTGTTTTTGTTTGCAGGTACTGTCCGCGAAAACATAGCTTATGGAAAACCTGATGCAGGTTTTGAGCAGATTGTAGAAGCCGCAAAAAGAGCAGAGATTCATGAAGACATTATGAAAATGCCGGACGGATATGATACTGTTGTCGGAGAACGGGGCATCAGGCTTTCCGGCGGACAAAAACAGCGCATATCAATAGCCCGTATTTTTTTGAAAAATCCACCGGTTCTTATTCTGGATGAAGCAACCAGTGCTTTAGATACAGAAACTGAAATCAGGATACAAAAATCTTTTGATGAACTGATAAAAGGACGGACAACTTTTGTTATTGCGCATAGACTTTCCACCATAAAAAATGCTGATGCAATTGTTGTAGTTTCTGATGAAGGAATAAGCGAAACAGGAACTCATGCAGCTCTGCTTGCTTCTGGAGGAATTTATAAAAGTCTTTACGAAGCTCAGTACGGATTAGTGTAAGGAACAAAAAGGAGGTTACAGCTATATCAATGCTGTATACAAAAAATGAAAAACAAAGTATTTCTGTCTGCAGGTTTGGTGTGTGTGCTGATACTCTTAATAATGTTTTCAGCCTGTCTGTTTAATTTTGGAGAATATCCTTCAAAATATTATGATTATGAATGGACAGAAATATCAGAAGCTCAGGCCAGAGCACTTTGGGACACATATGACACTACCACAAAACTTCATAGCACAGCGACGGTTTATAAGGATTATCCAAAAAGAGGATATATTGTTCCTGAATGTGAGGTTATAAAAGATACTCTTCAAGATGAATGGGTGCTTGAGGTTATGGCAGAAATAGTTCCTCTGGAATTTAAATTTTCTGATTATGATGACAGGGATACTTCTGAAGAAGCAAAGTTTCAAATGCCTAAGTTTTATACCTGTAAAGAAGATTCTACTTTAGTAATGGTTGTTGGAGAAGGAGCCTGGTTTGATTCCCGTGTGTTTTCTAACGGCTGGATGGTTGAAGGCAGAAAAGACGCTGATTATGGATATAGCAAGGATCATGAATACTATCTTATAGTGTGGAAAGATTAGAATCTTTCTACACTATAAGGGAACCTCAAAAAACATCAGCTTTTCAAGGTTCCTTTTCCTTGCGGATATTATTTTACAATGATGTACAATACTTCGTTTTGATTTCTCGTACCTTGAGATGTGAATCGAACAGTTGTAGCATTATCAGTGGCTTCACCCCAGACATGGAGCTGGAAGGTATAAGGAGAAAGAGTCTGTAAGGCAGAAGCTGTATTGCTGTAACCAATTGCACCGGCATAAACTGAAGAACCCGAAACTGTATAATAATCACTTAAAAGAATTGGAGTTATAGAGTAGGTATAAGAGCCTAAAGTCTGAGAGAAAGATTTATTCCAGATTTTTGGCGAATTAGATACGCTTGTAGTTCCAGCAAAATCTGTATAGAAAAGAGATCTTGAGAATTCGAGCAGTAAAGTGTTTATTATCTCTTTATCTGTTATGTAGCTGGCAAAGTATCCCATTGCTCTAACTGCACTTGTAATCTGTTCGAGATTGTATTTATTGTTTGCGGACATTTCCTGAACCAGACTTAATCCGCCGTAGTTACGCATGAGGAAAGTTCCAAAAGCATAGGCATTTGCATACGAATAAAGGACATCAGAATTGTTTGTATCAGAAGAAAGCCAGGTGTTCAGACCGCTTAACATATAACCGCCGTTCAAAAAGGTGTTCAGACGGCTTTTTGGAGAATGTTCGTCTTCGATACCTAAATCCTGCTGTAAGATTTCCTCTGCAAGCATGGACATCATTTCGTTTGCCCATGTGCCGTCAGCATCAGGAGTGGTGCCAAGCGGCATATTTTTGTTCATAAAGCGTAGCATGTGCTGGAATTCGTGGAAAAGTGTTGAGTACATGGTATTTGTATCTGAATCCAGGAAAAATGAATCGATATAGAACATAGGACATTCATTGCTGTAAGAAATGGTTGATTGCGGATATAAATCTTTCGACCAGAAATAACCATAAATACCACCAGTCTGATTCTGAGAATAATCTTCATAGATGTCATAGATATAGATTTTTATCTTTGACTGTGGTGCAATAAAGCCTGAAATCTTTTCGCTGTAAAGCTCACCAAAGATATTTGTCATTTTTAAGTACAAAGAATCAAATTTATCACGGATAGCCTGAGCCTGAATTGTTGTAATTTTGTTGTCTTTGTCAGAAACTGATGTACTTGAATAAACATCATCATCAACATAAACTTCACAGTATTTTCCTGTAGCCCGAACAGTAGCAGTACGTGTTTTTTTGATACCTTTTGCTGTTTCAATCCAGAAAGAAGATGAGTTGCCGACGTTTGCCCTTGAAGTAACAGGCCGTGAAACCTTAGGATCATTTTTTATCAGTTCATTAATAGGGATTCTTGCCGGTAAGAATTCTTCCGGATATGTAATATTTTTTTCTTTCAGAATTGCATTAACTTCTTCATCAATCTGTTCTTTTATTGATGACAGGACAGGAGCGGATGAAGAAACGACACTGGCATTGAAACTGTTTACGGAAGCAACACTTGTTCCATTGCTTTTAGAAACAGTCGAAGTATCAGAGGTATTAATTCTTGTGTAAAGGATTTTTCTGCCCTGAACTCCATTTATACTGTACGAGGAGTCATTATAATAAATTGGTTCAGAAACAAAGAATTCGTATGGTTTATTTGTAGTGTGGTTAATTATTTCTGTTGTATTGTTATCATCAATTTTAATCTGCATATAGTATTTTGTACCGCTTTGCAGATTGTCAATTTTATAAACGGCTATATGCTTTTCCGCATCAAAATCTTCATCTGTGAATGTTTTTTCTCTGTATAGATTTGTTTCATTAGTGCCAAGCATCAGGTAGTAACGGTATACATTATTTACTTCTGAGAAAGCAATAGAGATAAAGTCTTCTCCGGCTGACATAACATCAAAAATAAGCGGAATCTTTATGTTAATGTTTACCGAGGCGCAGTTACTTGCAGAAGAATTTCCGTACGAGTTAACTGCCTGAATCCAGAAGTACAGGGTAGTGTTTGAAACCGGAGGTTTGAAGTAATAGTAATTATTTGAGGTAGCATTTAAATACTCTGCAGTTTTTGTAGAATTCTGATCACTAAAAAATACGTTATAATAGGATGCATCCGTAACGTTTTGCCAGGTCAGCTCTACTTCATTTGTGCGGGTATTGAAAGAGGCTGATAAGTTTTGAGGAACTGACGGAGCATTTCCAACAGAGCCCATATCACCAAGAATGTTTAATAGCAGTTCACAGCCGGAAAATAAAAAAACTGCTGCAAATAAAAAAGAAATAAATGTTAAAAATCTGATGTTTTTCATTGGATAATACTCCTTGTATAATTAATCATGTGGTTTAGCATTCTGTTCTGGAACTGGTTCAGGTTTTTCAATTTCTTTCGTTTCATTCAGTAGTTCCCATGAAACAACTTCCAGGTAGCCTAGTCCTGCACTTTCAGGCGGAAGAGGTTTGTCCTGTTCAAATGCAGTAAACAATCCATGAATACTGATAATGTTTCCCTGGGCTGCACGTAAAGCAAAGGAATCTTTTTTTTCCGCAATTAGTGTATAGACCTCATTGGTTTCAGTTTTAAAAACAATATAAGTATGGGGTTCGTTACCAGCTATAAGAATATTTCCAGAAATGTCAATTTCTGCAGCTTTTTTGGCTGATGCAAAACATGGAAAAAGACATAAGAGAGACAATAATAATGATGTAAAAATTTTCATAATAAAAATGATAGAACAGTTTTAATGATTTTTCAATTAAAAAAAATATAAAATCATGTTATTTTTATTTTACTAAAGTATAAGCTTTTATAAGGTCACAATCAGAAAAAAAAGACTGTCCGTTTTGTCTGGACAGTCCCTTTGTTCAACCGCTTTTCTTAGCGTGCATATTCAATGATTCGGGTTTCACGTATCATTGTTATTTTAATGCGGCCAGGATATTTTAAATCGGTCTCAATTTGTTTTGCAATTTTTCTAGCCAGTTCTTTTACGTCTCCGTCTGGAATTTTTTCATTATTTACCAGAACCCGAAGTTCACGGCCAGCCTGAATTGCATAGGCTTTTTCAACTCCTGTAAAACTTTCGGCAATTGATTCAAGATTTTCCAGACGTTTTACGTAGTTATCCATTGTTTCGCGTCTTGCACCTGGACGGGCAGCAGAGATTGCATCTGCAATTTGCACGATAATTGCTTCAATTGAAGAAGGTTCTATATCGTTGTGATGTGCTCCGATGGCATTGATGATAACCGGATCTTCACCGATTTTGCGGGCCATGTCCATACCAACTTCGGCATGGTTCTGATCTGAATCAGTTTCTGCTCCTTTACCAATATCATGAAGAATTGCAGCACGTTTTGCTATGTTCCGGTCTGCTCCTATTTCTGCTGCAAGCATTCCGGCAATAATTGCAACTTCTTTTGAATGATTCAGTACATTCTGTCCGTAACTTGTGCGGAAATACAAACGACCTAAGGCACGAACCCCATCCTGACTCATATTGTGAATTCCAACATCAAAGAGAGCTTTTTCACCTTCTTCATAAATTTTCTGCTGGATTTCGCGTGTAACCTTCTGTACAATTTCTTCAATTCTTGCCGGGTGGATTCTTCCGTCTGTAATGAGGCGTTCCAGAGCAACCTTTGCAATTTCTTTTCTGACAGGATCAAAACATGAAATAACAACTGCTTCTGGAGTATCATCAATGATGATATCGACACCAGTAAGGGTTTCGAGTGTACGGATGTTTCGTCCTTCACGACCGATGATACGGCCTTTCATTTCATCTGACGGCAGGGAAACTGTAGAAACAGTTATATCCCCGGTTACTTCTGTTGCCATTCGCTGAATTGTCGTGATAAGGATGTCCCGGGCTTTTTTTTCTGAAACAAGCTGAGCTTCCTGTTCAATTTTGTTCAGTAATGCCTGAGCATCATGGCGAGCTTCGTTTTCAAGATTCTGAATGATTAAGTTTTTGGCTTCCTGAGCTGTAAGACCAGAAATTTTTTCAAGTTCTTTCCGGTAAAGCTCCTCTTTTTGATCGAGTTCAGTCTCTTTTTTAGCTATCTGCTGTTCACGCTTTACAAATCCCTGTTCAGTTTCTTCAAGGGTTTGTGCTTTTTTATCGAGCGTCTCTTCTTTTAATATAAGCCGACGTTCCTGACGCTGTAATTCACCGCGGCGTTCGCGATTCTCCCGCTCCTGCTGATTCCGCTCTTGAATAAGTTTGTCTTTCGCTTCTAATAAAATTTCTTTTTTTTGAGCTTCTGCTTCTTTTATAGCATCTTGCTTTATGCGTTCAGCCCTTTGTTCTGACGCAGATAATTGAAATCTGGCATACAGCCAGCGAATAGTCCATCCAAGAACAACTCCAACAATCGGGAGAATAATGTACCAACCAAACTGTGGCATTGGTATCCTCCTAAATTGGAAATAGTTCAATTACTCTATAGAATAAAATAACATACAAAATGTCGATTGTCAAACGATTTATAAATGATTTACATTTATTTACATCGGTTTTTATCTATGTTATACTAAAGTATGAACAAATTTATAGTAAAAACCGCATTTCTTGTATTTCTATCACTTTTTTTGATGGTATCACTTTTTGGCTGCTCAAAAACAGATATTTCTTCTATTTTAAACAACGATGAAGCAGTTCGCGAAGGTGTTATTTCCTATGCAATTTTTCATAAACATGCAGAGCTGGTAAAACCTTTAATTGACTCCGGGGCTGATGTAAATCAGATGACTCACGAACATGTAACCCCATTAATGTATGCTGCCCGGCTTAAAAAGCCAAAGGCTGTAAAACTTCTTATAGATGCCGGCTGTGATGTAAACGCAGAAAGTTATGAAAAAATGACTGCATTTGATTATGCAATTATTGGTGAGAATAAACAGTGCATAAAACTTCTTGCACAGGCTGGTTGTGATGTGAATCATAAATCAGAAGGGGATATGACGCCGCTGATTTCTGCTTCGATTTTAAACAAAGCTGATATTGTAAAAATGCTGATAAGTTTTGGTGCTGATGTTAATTATACTGATGATAATGGAGATACAGCCTTGATATATGCTGTAAGAAATTATGCATATAAAGTTATCAGTGTGCTGCTGGAAAACGGGGCAGATCCTGAATTTAAAAACAATGATGGAGAATCGAGTCTGGATATTGCCAGAAGCTATCGGGATAAAAAAATGTTAAGTATCCTGAAAAAATAAGTCTGATGCAATAAAAAATCATACTTCAAAAAAAAGCACTTCACTGGCCGATGAAGTGCTTTTTTTTTATAGTTTTATAAACAGACTCAACAAGATTAGTATGATGTTCTTGAAGAAATCTGTCCTTTCTTGTTGTTTGATACTGTGCAGCTTGTAATTGTCATTTTTGCTGTGTTTCCGTTTGCATCAATACCATATGCGAGATTGTATTTTGCAGTACAAGAAAGAACTCTGTGTGAAACATTCTGTCCGCTTGAACCAAGCTTGAATCCGTTTCCATCACCATTTGCTGTTGTTGTGAGGGAAGAATCGCGGTATCCGTTGTAAGAAGCTTCACACTGATTCATTGTAACCTGATATGGCTGGCCATAAAGGTCCCATCCGTCATCAGAATTATATTTAGCAACACATTTGTTGAATTTGATGTTTTTTCCGCCAGAAAGCTTTGCAGCAAATCCGTCTGCGTTTTCTCCACCATTTGCACTGTCATAGTTGTAGTATGATTCACAGCCAGTTACTGTAACATCATGTGCTGCGTTATAAACCTGAAGTCCTGAGTCACCATTGTAAGTGAACTTACAGTATTCACATCTGTTGTTACCGCCAGACTGGAATACCATTCCGCAATCCTGTGCTTTAGTTACATAGAAGTTTTTAAAGTTGATGTAAGAACCGTTAACTTTTACACCCCAGCCGGAATATTTTGAACAGTTGATTGTGTATTTGTTTCCGTTTACAGTAATTGGTTTGCTTGAAGTTCCTGATTTTAAGAACTGAAGTTGTTTTGAAAGAGTAATGTTGGCAGTGATATTGATTGTATCGCCTGCTGTTGCATTACTTGCTGCACTGATAAGCTGGTCTGATGTAGAGCAGCTGTAAGTTGTACGACCTGCTGCATCAGTTGAGCCTTCAAAATCTGCAACTGCGTTGCTGCATGACATCATAGCAAATGCCATTGCTACCAAAAACAAAACACCGATAATTTTTTTCATAGTTTTCCTTCCTTTTTTTTGCATTAGTTAACAAAAACCCCTAAACCTGGAATTCGTTAAACCATGTTTTTTTGCGGATACAGCCAGCCTTTTAAATGGCCAGATTATGGGCTGACTGCATCCTGACTATCATTATCACTTTGATTATTGCACTTGCTTCTTTGATTTGTCTTTAATTGTTCTTATTACAATTTGTAATTTTCTGTTTTTTAGTGCAAAAATTTGTTAATCATATTAGAAAAATATTGAGACTATTAGCAAAATATTATTTTTTTCTCAAAAATCAGTAAAAAAAATGATTATAAAATATATAAATTTGCAATAAATTATAATCATTGTAATGAATATAATTTAAAAATCTATGCAATTATTTTATTAAAACAAGTTTAAATTTTTGGAGATAATAAAGATATTGCCTGCAAATAATAAAAAAAAGCCGTGGCTCTGGCCGGCCACGGCTTAAAATATCAAATTACTAATAAATACTTTAGGGGTGTAAATACTAGTACTTTGTACGGCTAGAAATCTGACCTTTCTTGTTGTTCTTTACAGTACAGTTAGAAATGCTCATTTTTGCAGTATTTCCGTTAGCATCAATACCATAAGCAAGGTTGTTTGTAGCTGTACATTTTACGAGAGTGTGTGAAACGTTCTTTTTGTTTGAACCAAGTTTGAATCCGTTTCCATCACCATTCTTTGTTGTTTTGAGTGATGTGTTGATGTATCCATTGTAAGAAGCTGTACAGTTTTCAAAGCGGATTGAATATGGCTGGCTGTAAAGGTCCCATCCATCATCTGAGTTGTATTTTGCAACACAGTCATAGAACTTGATGTTTTTTCCACCAGAAAGTTTAGCAGCAAAACCGTCAGCGTTTTCACCACCGTTTCCTGAGTCGTAGTTGTAGTATGATTCGCATCCTTTTACAGTAACATTGTATGCTGAATTGTAAACCTGGAGACCTGAGTCACCGTTGCTTTCAAATTTACAATACTGTACAGTGTTGTCGTGACCTGTCTGTAAAACCATACCGCAGTCTTTAGCATTTTTTACAACGAGTTTTTTGAAATCGATGTAAGAACCATTAACTTTGATACCCCATCCAGAGTATTTTGAACAGTTAATAGTTTTTCCGTTTCCATTAACAGTGATGTGTTTGCTTGAAGAACCTGAGTTGAGGAACTGAAGTTGTTTTGAAAGTGTGATGTTTGCATTGATGTTGATTGTGTCACCACCTTTTGCTTTTTTAGCAGCATTGAGGAGCTGATCAGATGAACTGCAGCTATATGATGTACGAGCATCATCACCTTCACCGATTGTTTCTTCATAAGCAACATTACTACAAGCAACCATTGCTAATGCCAAAGCGATTAATACTAAAACACTTAATACCTTTTTCATAATTGTTTCCTTCCTTTTTTTGGATTAATAAAGAAATCAGCATATTTTATAGGTAAGATATTTATTATCTGGCCAGAGATAAAAAATATTTAACTAATAGCTAATATCTTCTCCTTACGATGATTATTATTGCATTAAAATTTTAATATGTCTTTAATTATCTAAACAAGTTTTTGAAAAATTCTGTTATTTATTGCATTTTTTTGTCATATAAATTACTAAAATATGATTAAATTTGTTAATTTATTTTTAATTTACGATTAAATATTGATAAGATATTCTTTAAAAAGTTTGATATTTTAAGGTTGAGATATATAAAATTGTTTCAATATATAAAAATTAAAAGTCAAAAAATAATTCAGCATTGTGTCAAAAAAAAGGCGTTTCCAGACAAATATTGGATTTCAAAACCGCAAAATATTTTGCTACAACTGTTGTGCCTTGAAACTATTGAAGTTGACGCTAACGCGTCAGCACAACAGATTGTTTTTGAAATCCATATTTTGTCTTCTACGCCTTTTTTTTACTTAATCAAAAGTTTTTTTTTGATGTCTTTTAATTTTCATGCTTGCGATAAAGGTAATTCTTTTCTATGGCAAAGAAAAAAAAATCTAACAACTTTTCTTATGGAAAACTTATGCATTTAATGTTATGATTATAAAAATGAAGTTTTTTTCTAAAGTGCTTTTTTATATTATTGTTTTATTTTTTCTCATCAGTTTAATTTCATGTTCTTTAAAATATGATCAGGAAGAAATGTTTACAGATTCTGCTCCGGAGTTTACTTTTAAGGGACTTGAAATGAATCGTATTGAAGAAGGCAATCATACAGCAACATTAACAGCTCAGAAACTTGAACAATACAGAAATGATGATGCCATTTATGCAAGTAATGTTTCTTTTACGATTTATAACTCTGATTCAAAAATAGTAGTAACTGGTTCCTGTTCTCTTCTTTCGGCTGATACAAAGAATGAACTGTATTTTCTTGATGGAAATGTAGATGTAAACAGTCACGAACAAAATCTTCAGGTAAAAGCTGAACGAATAAAATGGAACGGAAAGACAGAACAACTGGTTTCCAGTGAAGATGATAAAGTTATAATTGGCAGTGGTGTTCCTGATAATTCTGATGAATATGCAAGCCCGGTTAATTCTTCATCTTCTAGAATTAATATAGAAGGAACAGGCTTTTCAGCAAGCGGAGTAAGCATGTCTTATGTTTATGAAAATCACGTTCAGGGGACAATTCTGACAGATGTTGTAGAACAGAATGATGTTTTTCTGGAACAGGATTATTCTGATGATGTTATAGCACTGGAATCGGAAAGAGATTCGGATTTACTAAATAATCCTTAAAAGAGGAATAGTGTGAAAAAAATATTACAGTTTTTCTTTTTTGTTTTTTTGCTTTGTAATTTTACAGTATTTGTTTTTTCAGAAACGATTACTTTTAGTGCAGATAAAATGCAGGGCAACACAGGGGAATCAAATAAATTTACAAAACTTATCGGCAATGCAAATATCAGAACAGAAACTCTGGAAATATCTGCTGATGAAATAACCCTTTCTGGTGAAGACTTCAGATTTATCAATGCTAAAGGAAAAGTCAAGGGGAAAAACAGTGAAGCTGGCTTTGATTTTAGCTGCGGGTCAATGTCGTATGACCGAGAAACAAAGATAGCCTTACTTGAACATAATGTCAGTATGATTGATAAGGCAAATGACGTAAATGCATTTGCCCAGATTATTGAATATACACAGGAAACTGAAAATGCCGTTATGCAGGTAAATGTTTCGATAAAACAGAAGGAAAACGTTTGTTCTGGAGCAGTAGCAATTTACAGAAAAGCAGAACAGGTTCTGGAACTGACAGGAAATGCAAGAATTGAGCGTGGTAAAGATTTATTCCGTGCACAGGAAATACAGTTGAATATAAAAACCGAAGCTATCACAATGGATGGAAAAGTCCGCGGATCTGCCGCAAGTAATTCAGAAAGTAAATCGGGAGGACAATAATGCCAAGTGTTCTAAAAGTAAACAGTCTGTATAAATCTTTCGGAAAAAAAGAAGTTGTTCGCGGAGTAGACTTTCAGATGGAACCTGGTGAGGTACTGGGGCTTTTAGGTCCGAACGGGGCTGGAAAAACCACGACTTTTTACATGATAGTAGGTTTTTACAAGCCGACTCGTGGAGAAGTTTTTTTGAATGATACTTGTATTACCAAACTCCCGATGTATAAACGGGCGAGACTTGGCATTTCCTATTTGCCACAGGAAGCATCAGTTTTCAGAAAACTTACTGTAGAAGAAAATATCTGGTCGGTTCTGGAAACAAGAAGGGATATCAGTTTACAGGAAAAAAAACAGAAACTGGAACAGCTGATTGACGAATTCAGCATCGGTAGAATTCGAAAGCAGCAGGCTTATACGCTTTCTGGAGGAGAACGCCGGCGTACAGAAATTGCCCGGTCTCTTGCAATTGAACCTGAGTTTCTTTTGCTGGATGAACCTTTTGCCGGAATTGACCCTATAGCTGTAGCAGACATTAAGGCCATGATTAAGCTACTGGCTAAACGTGGCATTGGAATACTGATTACAGATCATAATGTACGTGATACACTGGAAATAACAGACAGGGCAATCATCATAAGTACCGGGCAGATTGTGGCACAGGGCGGTCAGCAGGAAATTCTTGATTCCCCGATAGCCCGAAAGATTTATCTTGGTGAAGAATTCAGGATGTAAAGGTCATGCAGAAATAGCTAGTATATATTTTCTATCATTTGCGTATTTTTTTATTGTGATGTATAATATGTAATTATGGCTGATTTACTAACGGATGTAGAGTTTGAACAGTTTCGCAAGGTTATATATGACGAAAGTGGTATCACCTTTTCGCAGATGAACAGGTCCATTCTGGACAGCAGATTAAAAGAAAGGCTTAGAGAAAAAAAACTTGCCACTCTGCAAGAATACTATAAACTCATAATGTCAGATAAAGAAGAAATGAGAATCATGCTAGATTCCGTTACAACGAATCTGACGCGTTTTTTTAGAAATCAGCCACATTTTGATGCTTTTATAAATTATATAATTCCGCATGTTGTTGAGTTAAAAAGAAAAACTGGTCGGCTCAATATCCGGGTGTGGAGTGCAGGCTGTTCAACAGGTGAAGAACCCTATACCATTGCAATGGTGCTTAAAGAACATCTTCCGGTCGGTTTTACTTTTGAAGTGCTCGCATCTGATATATCGCTTAAGTCGCTGATGGTAGGTAAACAGGGCTTTTATCCTGATTCCCGTATTGCAGGCGTTCCGCAAAATTATCTGACAAAATATTTTGATCATATCGAAAATGGATATCAGATTAAGGATGAAATAAAACGCTGTGTAAGATTTGACTACCATAATTTAAAATACGATTCAGGACAGCGGAATCTGGATATTGTTTTTTGCCGTAACGTGCTTATCTACTTTGATGAAGCTGCACAGAAGGCTGCGGTTAACCGGTTTTGGGATGCAATGGCACCAAAGTCATATTTATTCATAGGACATTCGGAATCTCTTTTTGGAATGGATACAAAATTCCAGTTTTTAAAAACAGATTGGGCTTGTCTATATCAAAAAAATCTGTAGGTGTGTATGACTGATATCAGTGTTCTTGTTGTTGATGATTCTGCTTTGATGCGAAATTTGATTTCTAAAATTGTCGAATCTACACCAGGACTGTGTGTTGCTGGAAAAGCAATGAACGGCTCTTTTGCTCTGGAAAAAATTCCACTTTTAAAACCTGATGTTATCTGTCTTGATATTGAAATGCCAGTGATGAACGGCATTGAGTTTTTAAAAGAACGAAAACGACTTGGAATTGATATTCCAGTTATAGTTTTGTCGAGTATTGCTACCGAAGGTGCTGCTGTTACAATGCAGTGTCTGGAACTTGGGGCTTCAGATTTTGTTACAAAACCATCAGGTTCGGTTTCGAATGACATTAATAAAGTTGCGGAGCGTTTGAGTGAACTATTGTTAAGCTTTGGTGGCAATTATGCAAAGCGGCACAATCGTGCATCCGTTTCCAGTGATGACATAGAAGCAGTTGTCCGCAGTTACAGAAAAAATGAAGAACATCATTCTGAAATAAACAGAACGGATATAGGGCTTCAGGATAAAAAAACAAACGGGAAAATTGAAAAGAAACCTGAACTGTCCTTTTTATCACGATATTCTGCATTAAAGGCCGCTGAAACAGGAAAACCTGTAGTTCCTTTACGTGAAAGCGGAAGAATTGATTTAATTGTAATCGGAATTTCAACAGGCGGACCAAACGCTTTGCGTGAAGTTTTTTCAAAAATTTCACCAGAGGTTTCACAGCCGATTATTGTTGTTCAACATATGCCTGCAGGTTTTACTGCGGAATTTGCGCGTAGTCTTGATAATATCTGTCCGCTTGAAGTAAAAGAAGCATCAGACGGAGATATTCTGAAAAGCGGAAGAATTCTGATAGCCCCAGGAAATTTTCATGTATATATCGAAAAAAAATCGCTGGCATATATTGTTCGTTTAAGTGATGGTCCTCAGCGAAACGGGCACAGACCAAGTGCTGATGTTTTATTTGAGTCGGCTGCCAGTTTATTTCAGAATCATGCCCTTGGAGTAATAATGACAGGAATGGGGCGGGATGGAGCAGCTCAGCTTGCAGAAATGCGGAGACAGGGTGCCTGGACTTTAGGTCAGGATGAGGAATCTTCGATTGTTTATGGAATGCCGAAAGTTGCTTTTGAAATGGGAGCCGTTCAAAAACAGGTTTCGCTTTCAAATATGGCAGATGAAATCAGTAAACTGGCTCTGGCCCACCGTTAGTTTTTGTCTGTGGAAAGTTTTGTCATGAATTTTTTAATAATCAAAAAATGATTATAAAAAAAAATTTAGTAACAGGAGTAAAAATTAAATGAAAAAAATTTTTATCGTTTTATGTATTTTTGCAGTTCTGTTTTGTGCTGTAAGCTGCAAAAAACAAAAGAACACAAATGTTTTAACTGTAGGAGCAACCCCTGAGCCACATGCCGAAATGCTGAATCTTGTTGCAGACGATCTGGCAAAAGAAGGAATTACGCTTAAGGTAATTGAATTTACAGATTATGTAACACCGAATGAAGCTTTGGAAAGCGGACAGATTGACGCAAACTTTTTCCAGCATCTTCCATATATGGATTCTTTTAACAAAGAACGCGGATATCATCTGGTTAATGCCGGCGGAATCCATATTGAGCCAATTGCTCTTTATTCAAAAAAAATTACAAGCCTTTCTGAACTTGCAGAAGGTGCTGTAATTGCAATTCCTAATGATCCTACAAATGAAGGACGTGCTCTGTTACTTTTACAGTCAGAAGGGCTTATTACTCTGGATGATAAGGGAGGACTGGAAGCTACAGTGATTAACATTGTAGAAAATCCAAAAGCATTGAAGTTCCGTGAAATAGAAGCCGCTTCTTTGCCACGTGTTCTTGAAGATGTGGATGCTGCTGTAATCAATGGTAACTATGCAATTCCTGCAGGCCTTAGTGCAAGCCGCGATGGACTTATTCTTGAAGGAGCTGATTCGCCTTATGTTAACATTATTTCTGTAAAAGAAGGAAAGGAAACAGATGCAAATATTGCGGCTCTTGTAAAAGCCCTTCAGTCTGATAAGGTAAAAAACTGGATTACAGAAAAATATACAAATGGTGAAGTTGTAGCTGTTTTTTAATTTAGAATAAAAAAGTGTACCTCCAGAAATTGTTTCCAGCTTTTGGTGTACACTTCATAGGTAACAGTTTTTTTTAACTGATTAAGCTCTGGATTTTTTTGAAGTTGTAATGTTTAAACTTAAAAAAAATCCAGGGCTTTTTTATTATTTCTGTGGAAATTTTTGTTTGAATTCTTCAAGAACTTTTTCCGGGGCTGGTTTTGCATCCACATCAACAAGGTTACCCTTTGCTTTATAAAAGTCTATGAGTGGAGCAGTAGATTTTCTGTATACTACAAGACGATTCTGAATTGATTCAGTTTTGTCGTCATCGCGAGTATAAAGAGTTCCGCCACATTTGTCACATTTACCTTCAACTTTCGGTGGATTAAATTTTACGTGGTACATCTGTCCGCATTCTTTACAGCAGACACGACCGCCTAGTCTTTCTACGACAGCTTCATCTGCAATGTCAAAGTTTACAGCAGCATCAATTTTTGCAAATTTTTCTAAAGCTTCAGCCTGAGGAATTGTTCGTGGAAAACCATCGAGGATGTATCCGTTTTTTGTATCAGGCTGAGATAGTCTGTCTTTTACAAGACCGATTGTTATTTCATCACTGACAAGCCCACCGGCATCGATGATTGCTTTTGCTTTTTTCCCGAGTTCTGTTCCGTTTTTGATATTTTCGCGGAAAATATCACCTGTTGAAATATGCGGAATATTATAAGCCTTTGCAGCTTCTTTAGCGAGAGTACCTTTTCCTGCTCCCGGTGGTCCTAAAAAAATGAAATTCATAATTTAACCTCGATAAATAATTATTGTGTGTAAAGTTTGGATAAGAAAATGCGATGCAAAATCTAACCAGTCTTTTCATAAAAATTATAGCAGAAAGAAAAGTGTAAAACAACTGTAATAATATTTGTGTAATAATTTCTGTTTTATTAAGCAGGGAAAGGTTTTAAGCTTCTGTTGCTTTAGTGCAGACAACTATGGCAATTGTACTGTTCCATTTAACTGTGTGTTTTGCACAAAGACGTAAAAATAAATCATGGAGTGAATTAAAATTATCTTGACCAAGTTCGGTCATAATAAATTTTGCATACGAAGAATGTGACGGATCAAACCATTTTTCAATATCGTTTGTATTGATGTATTTGTTTTCAGTAAGAGGCAATTCAGCCACTTTAGTTTTTAAGTTGTTTGAAATCAGGCTTTTTATAAAATCTTTTGAAGTCCATGAAAAATATGCATCAGTATTTTTATTGCCGGAGTTTCCAGTGTAAAACTTGTTTTCTGCAGAAAGCATTTTTTCAAGCAGTTCCCGCTCTTTTAAATTTGCAGTCCTGGCTTTTAAGAGCAAGGAAGACAGCCGTTGAGTTAACTGTGGAATTTTTTGAGTAATGACAAGAGTACAGTTTTGTGAACATAGTTTACGAAAATTTTTGGAGGTGAGTTTTTGAACAAAGTTTTCCAGTGAATCTTTTGTATTACACGGATCTCTGAAAAAAACTGTATCAAAAACTGTTCCGTTTGAAGTTTCGTTCAGTTCTTCTTCGTTTAGAACAAAAAGCGGTTTTTCCATTTCGCTTAATGTGCGGGCATATTGTTCCAGAGTCTGTTTTCCCTTTTGAGTTTTGCAAATGCCACAGGTAAACCCTTCTGGACAGCGGCGCCAGGCTTCCCATAAAAACAGTCCGTCATCGCAGTTATAAACAAGAACCCGGTTGTGCCGTTTTAAGTCTGCATTTTCTATTGCAGTATCCCGTAAGGAAAGCAGTACTTCTGCGCGGTTAGAATCAAGCCGCTTCTGAAAAGCGTCGCGTTGTTTTCCTCCCGGACTGAATGTCAGGTTTTCTTCTGTTTTTGCAGCAGCAGGAATTTCGGGAATGCCTGTTTTCTGGACGGATGCACAGCTTTTTGCTGTAGGAGAACGCTTAAATCTGGTTTCTGAAAAATCTGTTTTGGTTTCAGTTTCAAATGATAATCCGGAAGGTTCATAGCTTTCGAATATGCTGGATGAGTTTTCTGCTTCGAGCATTGCGGCTATCTGCATTTCACGGCGGCTTAATACATCAGCCTTGATGGATTTTTCATAGCCTTGATCTGTCGGTGTGTAAAACACTCGTCCAGCAAGTCCGTCTGGAAGATATTGCTGGGCAACCCAGTGATCGCGATAAGCATGCGGATACATGTAACCTGCACCGTGACCAAAGCCTTCTGCATCACGGCTTGCATCACGCAAATGATTCGGAACCTCGGCGTCTTCTTTTTCTACTGATGAAAGTGCATCGAAAAAAGCCATGGAGCTGTTTGATTTAGGGGCAGTTGAAAGGTAAAGTGCTGCATGTGCAAGATGATAACGGCCTTCAGGAAGTCCTACACGATCAAAGGCATCAGCACAGGAAGTAACAACAGAAATTGCGTAAGGATCTGCAAGTCCTGTATCTTCACAGGCAGAAATCAGCATTCGTCTGAAAATAAAATGCGGGTCTTCTCCGGCTGCAATCATGCGGGCCAGCCAGTACATTGCAGCATCAGGATCCCGCCCACGAAGACTCTTTATAAATGCACTGATAATATCATAATGATAATCGCCATCCCGATCATAAAGTACAACTTTTTTCTGAATGGATTCTTCTGCAGTTTCCTTACTGATATATATTTCTGAACCATCTGGCGGATAAGGTGGATTTGAATCCGGCTCCCATTTTTCTGGAGTTGTTTCTACGGCAAGTTCCAGAGCATTTAAAAGACTTCGGGCATCGCCGTTTGCTGTTTCTATTAAATGTTCTAAAGCGCCTTCTTCAAATATAACTTTCCATCGGCCATATCCGCGTTCTTTATCAGACAAGGCATTTAAGGCTGCTTTTTTTAAGTCATCAGCTGTAAGTGGTTTTAACTGAAAAACACGACTTCTGGAAACAAGTGCTTTATTTACTTCAAAAAAAGGATTTTCTGTCGTAGCACCTACAAGAATAAAAGTGCCGTTTTCGACCCAGGGTAAAAGAGCATCCTGCTGACTTTTATTCCAGCGGTGAACTTCATCAACAAAAAGAATTGTTTTTTTTCCGTACAGTTTTCTGTAATCTTCTGCACGTGTTATGGCATCCCTGATATTCTGGACGCCGGTTAAAACGGCATTCAGTGTGATGAAGTTTGATTTTGTAGAATTGGCAATGACTCTGGCCAGTGTGGTTTTTCCAGTTCCAGGAGGTCCGTAAAAAATAACAGAGGTGAGCTGATCAGCAGCAATGGCACGCCGCAAAAGTCTGCCTTTGCCGACGATGTGATCCTGACCGATATACTCATCAAGATTACGTGGCCGCATTCTGGCAGCCAGCGGACCTTCTGTTATTTTTGCATTTGTTTCTGCTTCAAATAAATCCATCGATATTAATTATATCACTTGTTGTTTTTATTCACAGTTCCATTCAGCCAGTTCACCGTTACGCTGTCTTCCCGGATAATATGCCCACAGAGCATTGTATTTTGAACCATAATCGCTGTTGAACTCATACATGGAAGCATAAATTGCTCCGATTGTGTCATCAAAAGCAAAAATCCCCATGGTGTAGTGAGTTGCAATTGTTACACCATAATTATTCTGTGGTGTTTCAGGACCCGATTCTTTTACAGAAGATGGAATAGTGCCGTCAGCATTAAGTGTAATTTCATAGTAGCCGTAGGCAGTTCCTACGAGAAGTTTTTTTGTACCGTTAAAATCGTAGTAGGAAATGGAGGAAGGTTCTATAAAATGTTCGTTTGAAAAATCAGTCCAGTTTTCAGCATCAGTTGAATAACTTATTGTTCCGGTTTTAGCTTTGTAAATAATTGTATAATCGCGGTTTTGAGTTACACATGGTGCAGAACTCAGTTTAGTTGAATCAATCTGTGAAAAATACTGTTTTCCATTGCAGGTTGCAACACCCTGAATTTCTACATAGGATGTGATTGATTTTTTTGAAGTAATGGAATTTGAGCCGGTTGCTTTAACAGAAGAGGTGTCAATTACACCATTTAAGATTTCAAATGCAACATCATTCGCACCATCAGTGTTTAAAATTGCATAAGCGTTCTTGCCGTCAGTGATGAGGTTTTTAAGGAGATAGTTTTCCGGAGTTTCAACATCTTCCCAGGAAGAAATACTTCCGTCTGTTTCTGGTACAGCCTTGTGAATAAAAAAAGTTCCCGGAATATCTTCATCTAAGTTTTGTCCCTGAATAGACATTGCATAAATTGTTGAACCATTGTCGCCATTGGCAATCCGAATCAGCATTGCAGAAATATCTGAAGAATAAAGATTATCCTCTAAAGGGCGTCTAACCTGCGACCAGGTTGAACTTTCATTTGTCCGGATTGCAGTTTTATCTTTTTTCCAGAGTTTTCCTCCTGCTGCATAAAGATAACCATTATGTTCAATTACATTATAAATCAGACCTGTAACTTTGTAGCCTAGGAGTTTTGTTTCGCGACTTACATCGTAGAACATTGGTTCCTGAGTACAGGAAATAAAAATTGAGAATATTGATAAAGCAATCAAAAGGACGGAAAAAAGTTTTGCAATTTTCATTTTTGGCTCCATAAAATTAGAAGTGATAACGAACTGTCAGACCAGTTGTTAAGATAACACCGGTATAATTATAAGAAGAATTTTCAAACCATTGTGGCATTATGTAGGCACTAACAATTGCACCTGCTGACCATTCAGTTTTCCAGCGGTAAAATAGTCCGATTTCAGGATTGAGTGTGAGTCCGCAATAGAGCCGGTCAACATAATTCTGGAAACTCATACCAAGTCCAAGCATAACAGGAATTTCAAAGCGGCCAATGGCAATCTGGAATACAGGCCGGAACATTACCGGAATAAAATAATATACATTGCTGCCTACAGTTTCGGAATAGGCAAAACTGAAGTCGCCGCCTAAAGCAAACCAGCTTGAAAGAAAGCGATAGAAACCTAAAGTTCCAGAGCCACCGACAAACATTTTGCTTGTATCAGGTTTTAAGGGAATATCAACTGCAAGACTCATTCTTATAAACGAGTCACCGCTCTGATTTTGTTTGTATACATATTCAAAATCATCACCTTCTGGAGGCTGAATTTCGTTTTCTGTTTCTGAAGCAAAAAGGGAACAGGTAAAAATAAGCAGCATAAAAAGTACTGATAAAAGACGTTTCATAATTCCTCACTTATAGAAAAAAACGCATTAAATTGATATTATAAATATACCTTATTTAAAGACTGATGTCCATAAAGCCGTTTTACAGAAAAACAAACGAAGCAGTAAAAAGATACGGTTTTAAAGTTATTTTGGAGGAAAAGATGTCTGCTACGATTATCGATGGAAAAAAATTGCTCAGGAAGTACGTTCTGGAGTTGCTCAAAAAGTTGCTGCATTAAAAGAAAAAGGGATAACACCCTGTCTTGCAGTTATTCTAGTAGGGGAAAATCCAGCCAGTGTTTCTTATGTGACAGGAAAGCGAAAGGCGCTTGCAGAAGCAGGAATGAACGACAGAAGTGAAGTGCTGCCTGAAAATACAAGCGAAGAAGAATTGCTTGGACTGATCGATAAATTGAATAAAGATAAAAGCGTACACGGAATCCTTGTGCAACTGCCGCTTCCGAAACATATAGATGAAGATAAAGTAATAATGGCTATAAGTCCTGAAAAAGATGTGGACGGTTTCCATCCAGTAAATGTAGGAAAACTTGTTATCGGGAAAAAGGCTTTTTTGCCATGTACTCCGCACGGAATAATTGTGCTTCTTAAACAGATGGGAATTGAAACCAGCGGAAAACATGCTGTTGTGATTGGCCGCTCAAATATTGTAGGAAAACCAGTTTCTCTTCTGCTTGCCCGTAAAGATACGAACTGTACTGTTACAATTTGTCATACAGGAACAAAAAATATGGCAGAAATTACACGCCAGGCTGATATTCTTGTTGTAGCCAGCGGAAGACCACACACGGTAACAGGTGACATGGTAAAAGAAGGTGCAGTTGTAATTGACGTGGGAGTAAACCGAATTCCAGATGCCTCAAAGAAAAGTGGTTTCCGTTTAATTGGAGACTGCGATTTTGAAGATATAAAAGAAAAGGCAAGTTTTATAACACCAGTTCCTGGCGGAGTAGGACCAATGACAATTGCCATGCTGATATATAATACCCTGGAAGCTGCTGAAACAGCTTTTGAGTTTTAACAGATTTTCTGAGTATTTTTGAAGAATAATCAGAAGCTGTTTAATTCCAGGTTATAAAAATAAAAGAAATTATTCTATTATAAACTTACTTTTATCAGCACCACATTCAGGGCATTTGTAAGTAGCAGGAACTTCATCCCAGCTTGTTCCTGGAGCAATCCCATTTTTTTCATCACCCTGATCTTTATCGTATACATATCCGCAATTATCACACTGCATTCTTTCCATATTACTAAGTCCTTAAAGTTAATTTTTTAGTTTTGTTATATTCTACCACTACTAACCGAATCGGGCAACGGAAAAATAAAACAGAGTTTGAAAAAAATAATTTTTTTCAAAAACCTATTGACTTAGTAGGAATAAAATGATATCTTGTATGTATAACCTACTTAATTGGTGGGTTAAATAAATGGAGATTGCTTTATAAGGCGGTATGGCAAATGAAAGAATACTTTGAAAAACTTGTTCGTGAGAATTTCAGATATGGTGTCATGCGTTCCTGGAATTCTTTTAATTAACTTTTTTTTCTAAATCAAAATTTTAAACAAACTAAATTAGAGGAGATTTTATTATGGCAAACAAATATCGTTTTGAAACACTTCAGTTACACGTAGGACAAGAGCAGGCAGATCCTGCAACTGACAGCCGTGCTGTTCCGATTTATCAGACAACAAGTTACGTTTTTCACAATTCTAAACATGCAGCAGATCGCTTTGGACTGGCAGATGCCGGAAATATTTACGGACGTCTTACAAACTCAACCCAGGATGTTCTGGAAAAAAGAGTTGCAGCTCTCGAAGGTGGAGTTGCCGCCCTTGCAGTTTCTTCAGGAGCTGCTGCAATTACTTATACAATTGAAGCACTGGCACAAGCAGGCGATCATATTGTAGCACAGAAAACAATTTATGGTGGTACTTATAATCTGTTAGCACATACCTTAAGTAATTTTGGTGTAGATACAACTTTTGTTGATGCACATAATTTACAGGAAGTTGAAAAAGCAATCAAAGATAATACAAAGGCAATTTATCTTGAAACTCTGGGAAATCCAAATTCTGATATTCCAGATATTGATGCACTCGCTGCTATTGCACATAAGCATGGACTTCCGCTTGTAATTGATAATACTTTCGGTACGCCGTATTTAATCCGTCCGATTGAACATGGTGCTGACATTGTTGTACACTCTGCAACAAAGTTTTTAGGCGGACACGGAACAACACTCGGTGGAATTGTTGTTGACAGCGGAAAATTTGACTGGAAAAAGAGCGGAAAATATCCGCAGATTGCAAGTGCTAATCCAAGTTATCATGGCATTTCTTTTGCAGATGCTGTTGGACCGGCTGCTTTTGTTACATACATCCGGGCAATACTGCTTCGGGATCAGGGCGCCTGTATCAGTCCGTTTAATGCCTTTTTGCTTTTACAGGGTGTTGAAACTCTTTCACTTCGTCTTGATCGTCATGTAGAAAATACAAGGAAAGTAGTTGAATATCTGGCAAAACATCCGCAGGTTTCTAAAGTAAATCATCCGTCACTAAAAGATCATCCGGATAATGAATTGTATCAGAAGTATTTTCCAAACGGAGGTGCTTCGATTTTTACATTTGAAATTAAAGGCGGAAAAGATGCAGCCTGGAAGTTTATCGATAATCTGAAAATTTTCAGTCTGCTGGCAAATGTTGCAGACGTGAAATCACTGGTAATTCATCCGGCAAGCACAACCCACAGCCAGTTAACTGAAGCAGAACTTGCAGATCAGGGAATTACACAAAGTACAATCCGCCTGTCAATTGGAACAGAACATATAGATGATATTATTGCAGATCTGGAGAATGCTTTTAATGCTGTGAACTAAAGCCATAGTTGTAAAGATAAATAATTAGCCGCTGGTTGAAAAATCAGCGGTTTTTTTATTGAGCCCCACAGTATTCCACAAAAGCATAGGCACTATGGTTGTGGATACTTTCGTAGTTTTCGGCTTCGACACTAAAATACTGGAAAGGCTTTGCAACAGGAAATTTTTTTAAGGCAAGATAAACTTCCCGTACTACATCTTCTACAAATCTCGGATTATTGTAGGCTTGTTCGGTTACATATTTTTCATCCTGTCGTTTTAAAACAGAATAGAGCGGGCTTGATGCACAGTTTTCTACAATACCGATAATATCTTCAATCCAGAAAAAATCTGTATACAAAAGTTTTACCTTAACGATTCCTCTCTGATTATGAGCTCCATATTCACTGATGGCTTTTGAACAGGGACATAAAGTTGTTACAGGAATTTCAATTGTGATAAAAAACTGTTTTGTCAAACTTGAATCAGATTCTTTTGTAACAGTTGCTTCATAGCTGCAGTTATATTCCATAATGCCTTTTGCGCCCGAAACTGGAGCTCTTTTTTCCATAAAATAGGGAAAACACAGGGAAGCATAGGCTTTTTGAGCATCCAGTTTTGTACGAATCTCTTCAAGCATTTCCAGAAAATGCTGCATTGTAATATCTGTATGATATTTGTGAAAAACTTCCAGAAAGCGGCTCATGTGTGTGCCTTTGTAATTATGCGGAAGGTTCACAAAAAGGTCGACTGTAGCATTTGTGGACTGATACTTGTTGAATTTATCTAAAACTTTAACGGGATATTTTACACCGCGGACTCCGACTTTGTTCAGGGGAATTTTTCGTGTGTCTTTTTCGTTTTGAATGTCGCGCATAAATTGAGTATACAGTGTTTATAATATTATTTCTATCAGGTTTTTATGATTATCAGTCAACTTAAAAATTCTGTGTAAAAACCTTCAGATTGAATTAGTTAAAGAGAAAAATGGAAAAAAAGAAAATTGCGGAAAAAACAAGAGTTTGATATAATTAAAGAGAATTTTTTCTATAAATAAAAAAGGGGGATTTTGATGGAAAAATTATTCAAACTTAAGGAGCATGGAACAACTGTAAGCCGTGAAGTTGTCGGTGGTATTACAACATTCCTTGCTATGGCTTACATTCTTGCTGTAAATCCGGGTATGCTTGGTGAAACAGGAATGGGCTTTGGTCCTGTGTTTACGGCAACAGCTATTTCTGCTGCAATTGCAACACTCTGTATGGCATTTCTTGCTAACTTACCGATTGCACTCGCACCGGGTATGGGCTTAAATGCATTCTTTACATATACAGTATGTTTTCAGATGGGCTGCACCTGGCAGTTTGCTTTAACTGCAGTATTCCTTGAAGGTCTGTTGTTTATTCTGCTTTCATTCTTTAATGTCCGTGAAAAAATAATTGCCTCTATTCCAGCTACAATGCGAAAAGCTGTTGCAGTCGGAATCGGGTTATTCATTTGTCTTATCGGATTGAATAATGCAGGACTTGTTGGTTCGGATCTTGGAACAATCATTGGTTTTTATAATTTGAATAAAACTACTGCCCTCGTTGCTGTTCTTGGTCTTATTATCACTATCGTGCTTTATATTCTGAAAGTACCAGGTTCAATTTTAATCGGTATTATTCTTACAACTTTGATTGGTATTCCTTTTGGCGTTACAGTAATTCCAGAAAACTTCAAGGCCATTAGTACTCCTGAAGCTCCGCATATGTTTGCATTTGAGTGGACCAATGTACTGTCTCTGAAATTCTTCGGAGTTTTCTTTACCTTCCTGTTCTCTGATATGTTTGATACAATCGGAACTTTAATGGGTGTTACAGAACAGGCTGGTCTGGTTGATGAAAAGGGCAATATTCCAAAAGTTAAGGGAGCTCTTCTTTCTGATGCAATCGGAACTGTAGTAGGTGCCTGTACCGGAACTTCAACTGTTACTTCTTTTGTTGAATCTTCTTCAGGTGTTGCAGCAGGTGCCCGAACTGGTCTTTCTTCAGTGGTGACAGCAGTTTTGTTTGCTCTTTCTTTATTCTTAAGCCCGCTTTTTGCACTTGTTCCTTCAGCTGCAACAGCACCAGCTCTGGTATTTGTAGGCTTTTTGATGATGAAATCTGTTACATCAATTCCATTTGATGATCCGACAGAAGGTATTCCTGCCTTTATTACAATTATGGTAATGCCGTTTGCATATTCTATCAGTAAAGGTATTGCCTGGGGTATGATTGCTTACGTAATCTGTAAATGTGCCGGAAAAAAATTCAAGGATATTTCTGTAGTTACATGGATTATTGCAGTTGTATTCCTGATTGATATTTTCTGTCAGGCAATGGGCTGGATTGGTTAAAATCTAAAAAAATATATCTCCCGATACGCTTTTTGCGTACGGGAGAAACTAAAACATAAGTCTTTCGTTTACCAAATACAATCTTAAATAACGCCTGCAATTTCGTGGTAATGACTATAAAGCATACCTGAGAAAGATATAATATCTGTTGAAACCACGATCCGCACAATAATCTTTATTGTTTATTATCTTCGTTCAGGGCTTTATCAATGTGGTTAAGTCCTTCAGTCAGTAAATCTGATACAGCATTTACAGCGGATGTTGTAGCATTTTTAACCCCATCTACAATATTGTTTAAAGTCGGTTCACTTTCTTTTTTAAACTTTTCAATTGAGTTTAATATTGTATCTGATAAAAACTCGCCAAAATCTGCCACAGGATTTGTAACCGGGACAGAAAAGGTTTTTGCTTCTTCGTTGATAATAACTGTAAAAGATTTTTCTTTTGCAGCTGCTTTTGCAGGCACTGTCAAATAAACTGTAGTTTCTTCTTTTGTGTACATTCCATACATCACTCTCTGTTCATTATTTAACAGTTCAAATACATCATTACTGTAGAGTGCAAGTTGTGCATTGTTGTAGTTTTCCAGATTTCCTGTATATATGACAGGCTTTTCATCACAGCTGCTGTATAAAAAAATAACTAGTAAAAGTGCCACCAGTAAAAATATTTTTTTCATTTTGACCTCCAGTATTTTTTTATTATAGCATATTACATATTGATATGCAAAAAAAAGCCGGCTTTGTTTTGCATATCAAAGTCGGCTTATTAGTTAAAGATATTTTTAGTTTCGGATTTCTATAACTTTTTTAGGACACTTTGCAGCACAATCACCACAGCCAGTACATTTTTCTGTATCAACAACCGGCAAATTGTTTACAAGGTGTATTGCATCATTTGTACAGGTCTTTTCACAGATGCCGCATTTAATACAGGCAACAGAACAGTTTTTCATAACATGCGGGCCTTTTGGACCTTTGTTGTTACAGCGTACAAAAGCTGTTTTTTTAGAAGCTGCAACTGTTGTCAGAATAAACTGCGGACAGGCTTTTGCACACATTCCACAGCCGGTACATTTTGTTTCGTCGATTTTTGGCAGGCCGTCATCTCCGATTGAAATAGCATCAAATTTACAGGCTGCAACACAGTCCCCGAAACCAATGCATCCGAAAGAACACATTTTATTTCCGTTGATTGCAAGCTTTACTGCTTTACAGGTTTTTACACCATTGTAAAAGCCTTTGATGGCAGCACAATCTTTTGATCCACGGCAGGCTGCAACAGCAACTTTACGTACTGTATCGGCTTTTACCCCCATAACGGCACCAATTGCATTTGCTGCTTTTTCACCACCGGCAGAACATTTGTTTACAGGGGCTTCTCCGCTTGCAACAGCTGCTGCGTATCCGTCACATCCAGGGTAACCACAGCCACCACAGTTTGCTCCAGGCAAACATTCCCGGATTGCTGCAACTTTTTCATCAACCGGAACATAAAAAATTTTTTTGAAAAATCCCAGCAAAAGACCAAGTATCAGAGCCAGAACGGCAGAAACGATTAATGTTGAAATAATTGAATTCATCTTTCTGTCTCCTTATTTAATCAGTCCGCTGAATCCGCCGAATGCTAAAGACAAAAGGCTGGCAGCAATAAACAGAATCGGTGTTCCTTTAACAAATTTTGGAACAGGAGCAATCTGTATTCTTTCCCGGATTCCTGCAAACAGAACCATTGACATCAGAAATCCGCCTGCAGCACCCAATGAATATACCAGTGACTGAATGTAATTAAATTCCTTGCTGATACAATTCAGGCAGACACCAAGAATTGCACAGTTTGTTGTGATAAGGGCAAGGTAAACGCCCATTGAACTGTAAAGTGCAGGGGCTGATTTTTTCAGGTAAAATTCTACAAGCTGAACAAGTGAAGCAATAACCAGAATAAACACAAGGGTCTTTAAAAACTCAATGTTTAATGGCGCAAGTATGTAATAATACAAAGGCCAGGTTACTGCAGTTGCCAGCATCATAACAAAGGTTACGGCAATGCCCATTCCTGTAGCTTTTCCTGTATCCGTTGTCATTCCAATAAATGGACAAAGTGCCAAATACTGAATAAGGATAACGTTATCAACAAGCATTGATTTAATGAAGATTTTCAGTAATTCGGTCATTTTGTTTCTCCTTGTGCTTTTTTAGCTTTTTTTGAATCCAGTGCACGACGAATTGAAAAACTCACGGCAATGAACATTGCAAAAACAAAGAAACCGCCAGGAGCATTGCTGAAAAATTTGATAGTGTATTCTTCTGGAATAACAGTGTGGCCCAGAATTGTGCCGGTTCCTAAAAGTTCGCGTACAAAACTTATTCCGCATAAAACCCAGGTATAACCAAGTCCCATACCTATTGAATCCAGAATTGATAAAAACGGATTTTCTTTTGATGCGAAAGATTCAACACGACCCATAATAATACAGTTAACAACAATCAATGGAATGAAAACACCCATAGATTTAGAAAGCTCAGGTAAATAAGCCTGCATCAGTAAATCAACGATTGTTGTGAAGGCTGCAATTACGATGATGAAAATAGGAATACGGATGGAAGAAGGTATGAGTTTTCTGAAAAGGCTGATTATCAGTTCACTCATCAGAAGTACAAAAGTCATTGCAAGTCCCATACCTATTCCGTTTGAAAGTGCTGTTGTGACCGCCAGTGAGGAACAAAGTCCTATCATAAGGACAAGAAGCGGATTTTCGGCAAGAAGGCCGTTTGTAAGGGTTTTTAAGTGCTTATTCATTTTCAGCCTCCGGAAGATATTTTATAGCTTGAGTTGTTGCGCTTTTCAAAATAGCAGCAACACCTTTTGAAGTTATTGTTGCTCCTGATACCTGATCAAAATCTTTTTTCAGTTCAAAATTTGAAACTGCAGTTTTGCCTTTGAACTGATCTGTGAATGATGGCAGGGTTGCTTTTTGTCCAAAACCTGGGGTGTCTGAACAGCTCAAGAATTTCAACGCAGTAATGTTTTTATCTGCATCAATTCCAACAAGGATGGTCGATGAATCGTATGTTGCACCAGTTGCCTGAACTACAACACCAGTTGTTTCGCCATTAAGTTTTGCAGTGTAGATTCCTTCAATTGTAATTCCATCGGTTTTTGTTTTTTCGAATCCGTCTGCAGGCAAAAAACTGTCTGCCTGTGTGAAAACTTCTTTTAATCCCTGATTAAGTTCTGTTTCTTTTACCTGTGCAATTTTCGGAGCTGTAATAGTGTTTACTAAAGCAAGTCCGACGCAGGCAACAGCAGAATATATCATCAGTACTAAACCGAGTTTAAGCATATCTTTCATATTATTTGCCTCCCTTCGGTTTTTTTACAAAGCCATATTTTTTCCCGATTAAACGGTTTAAGAAGGATACAGTTGAATTCATAATAAGGATACTGAACATTACTCCTTCAGGATATCCGGAGAACTGCCTGATAAGGAAAGTTATAAGTCCGCAGCCGATTCCAAAAATCAGTCTGCCTTTTTTTGTTACAGGAGTTGTTGCATAGTCTGTTACCATGAAAGTTGCTCCGAAAAGTAGGCCGCCTGTAAGAAGTGTCAGAAGAATGTCCTGTCCGATATTTGAACCTGTTACGGCGGAAGCAATTATTGTTCCGGTTAAAGCTGTACAAACCATTCCGACAGGAGCCCTCCAGTCAATAGTTTTGGTGCAGAGTAAGAAGATTAAGGCTATCAGAATAAGGAAGATTGCTGTTTCGCCGATACAGCCTGCACGCAAACCAAAAAAGTAATCTTTGAAATTGCTTATAGTTTGTGCTGGAAGTGTTCCGCCTTTTATCTGTGTTAAAAGTGTTGCGCTTGAAACTGCATCCACCTTATTTGCCAGAAAAGGCATTGTCCAGGTTGTCATCTGTGTTGGAAAACTTACTACCAGAAATGCTCGTCCGATAAGAGCCGGATTAAATACGTTTGCGCCGATTCCGCCGAAAAAGCCTTTAGCCACAACAATTGCCATGAATGAAGCAAGAACTATCCGCCAGAGATTTGACCAGGAACCCATAGCAGGAGGAAGAACCAGTGCCATAAGGATACCAGTTACAATCGCTGATAAATCACTTACACGAACTTTTTGATGTGTGAGTTTCTGAAAGCAGTATTCAAAAGCCACACAACTTGTAACAGATGTAAGGATTGCAACAAGAGACTGAATGCCGAATAACACGATTGAATAAATGCACAGCGGCAAAAGAGAAATAATAACCGTGAGCATTGTTTTTCGTGTTGAGGAACCGGAATGAAAATGTGGACTTGAAGAAAGATAAGTTTCGTTTACATCGCTTGGGGCTGCCATTATTTTCCTCCTTCTTTTTGTGTACTTTCAGCCTTTGCTTTTGCGGCTGCTTCCTGAGCCTTTTTTGCTGCAAGTTGTGAACGGAAAATATTTTTTCCGATTCTAAAGCGCTGAACAAGCCGGACGTGTGCCGGGCAGGTGTAAGCACAGGCTCCGCATTCTACACAGTCCATAAGCCCGTATTTGAGGGCGAGCGTCATGTTGTCAGCTTCAAGAGCCCGTTTTATCATCACAGGATTCAGGCGGCACGAACATGCTTCAAGACAGCGTCCGCAGCCAATGCAAGGATCTTCATCTACGAGATAGGTTTCTTTTCTGGTAAGGAACAGAACCCCGGAAGTGTTTTTTGCAACCGGGAAATTGGCATTAGGCATACAAAAACCCATCATTGGACCACCGGAAATTATTTTTGCAACTCCAGGATTCAATGTTACATTTGTCGGGATAAGGTCACCGATTAATGTGCCGACCGGGACACGGATGTTTTTTGGTGTAGCAACTGCACCGCCGGATATTGTAAGCCCGCGGTCAATTAAAGGCTTGCCTTCACGGAAAGCATCACTAATGGCAGTGAGTGTTCCGACGTTCTGAATTACACAGCCTATATCTGCCGGAAGCCCGCCGGAAGGTATTTCACGGCCAATGGCAGACTGAACCAGATTTTTTTCACCGCCCTGGGGATATTTTGTTTTGCAAAGACAAATCTCTACAGCATTACCTGTTCCGTCCGGGCGTGTTGCATCATTATTGTAGGCTTTGTTGATTGCTTCAATAAGAACCGGCATTAAATGTGCCTTGTTATCTTCAAGACAGATTATGCCTTTTGGAGCACCTGTAATTTGCATTGCAATTCTGATACCATCTATGATTTTATCAGTTCTTTCGATGATAGTTCTGTCATCGATTGTAAGATAAGGTTCACATTCTGCTGCATTTGCAAGTACGTATTCTATTACTTTGCCTGCTGGTGGATTCAGTTTAACATGGGTAGGAAATGCTGCACCGCCCATTCCAACGATGCCGGCATCTTTTACTCGCTTAAGGGCATCCTCTTTTGAGCATGTAAAAGGATCAAGTTTTTCCATGAATGCAGTAGCATTTACATCAGTTGAATCGTCCTGAGCTATTACAATGCAGGGAGCTTCAACGCAGCCTGTGAGGGTGCGTGTTTCAATTTTTTTTACAGTTCCAGAAATCGATGCATGAACAGGGGCACTCATAAATGCATCAGACTTGGCAATTATCTGGCCTCGAACTACGGTGTCACCGATTTTTACTACAGGTTGATTTGGAGCACCGCCCATTGTAACCGGAATATATACTGTTTTTGTAAACGGCATTATATCCTCGATAGGGAAATTTTCCGATAGCTCCTTTTGTTCCGGCGGATGAATCCCGCCTTTAAAAGTGTGCGTTTTCATATTCTTATTATACAACTAAAATTTGTACACTACAATAGAAAAAAGCCGATGCAAATTTGACTAATATGGTACGCTCTTCAGAAAAATCATAATCACAAATGTAAGGATACTTCATCTTTCCGTATTTTAAATCTTTTGTTATAATATACCTTACTATAAAATGTGGAGGAAATAATATGCTTAAAAAAATTGCGCTGATTTCTATTCTGGCGTTTTTTTGCTGCGCGTTTATAGCCGCTTATAATCCACAGTTTCTCGGAGAAGACATGTATCAGTTTGTATCTCCGGATGCTCTTTCAATAAGCGGTTCAGTTACAGGTGGACCTGTTCAATCTGTAGAAATTGAAGATATGGGAGTGAATCCGGCTTTGATTGCAGGTGAACAACGGCCATCCATTACTCTTTCTGGAAGTCTTTTGTTTCAGACAAATTCAGATTCATTTTACGGACAGCAGAAGGGTGGTGCTGCTCAACTTGGAATGCTTTATCCGACCCGGGTTGGGGTTGCCGCTTTAGATTTACAGTGGATTGATGTTCCGCAGGGAAGAATCAACTATGGTAACAGTTTTACAATTCGCGGGGCCTTTGCAAAAGACCTGATTGACGATGTTTACCTTGGTCTTGGTCTTTATGGAACATTCGGTGACGGCTGGGCTTTTGCCGGAGATTTAGGACTATGGTGCAACATTCATACTGTAAAATGGCTGCCTTTTATGAAGGACTGCCGCTGGGGTTTTTCTCTTACAGGAATGGGACGGGGATACAGGGCAAAAAATGCCGTTGGAATTGTGAATGCATCTGAAGCACTTTCAGGTACACCTTCGCCTTTTACACCACATTTAGGCTTTGCAGGTTCTTTTGTTGATGTGAAGAATTTTAAGGGCGGTTTTTCTTTTGATCTTTCAGCACCAACCTGGCAGAATGTGATTTTTAATCCGGCTTTGCAATTTGTTTTCTTCAATATGATAAATCTTAACTGTGGCTGGGATTTTAATTTGCGGGAATTTATTGAAACAAAAGTCATCTGTATTCCTGCTGTGAGCCTTTCTGTTCGCTTTAATTTTACAGCCTCTAAGAACAGTGATTCTTTTATTGCAAAGCAGGGCTGGGCACAAAGTGAAATGGATGTGTCAGGCGGATATCGTTATGTTACAGACGGCATACATGCAGTTGCAGCTGGTGTTACAATCTACACAGGCCAGAAAGATACAGAGCCTCCAGTTATAAATTTATGGGAGGAATAAGATGAAAAAACTATTTACTTTATTCTTAATTATTTTTGCATTATCAGTTTTCTGTTTACCGCTTTTTGCTGAAGAAAGTAAAACAGAAGTTTCAGAAGAAAAAATTGTTTACATTTCTCCGAACGATGATGGTGTTCAGGATAATCTGGAAGTACCGATAAAAATCAGTGATAAACGTTACATCAGTGAATGGGCTTTTGTTATTACTGATGAGCAGGGAAATACAGTTCGTACAATCGGCAACAAAGATGCCAGACCAGAAACTCCTAAATCTGTAGTTCGTTCAATTTTCAGTAAAAACTTTTTCAAAACTATTAAACAGCTTTTCAGTCCTAAAACAGGTGTTCAGATTCCATCAGTTGTTATGTGGAACGGAACTCTGGATAATGGTTTAAAGGCTGAAGACGGAATGTATTATTATTATCTTTCTGCAAAGGATGATAACTACAACGAAAGCAGAACCCAGAGTTATAAAGTTGTTGTTGATAATACACCGCCAGAACTTGATTTAGTTCAGCCTTCAGAGGGGGCAAAGATTTTTGGTGCTGGAAATAAGGCATCAATTAAATTTGAGCAGACAGGTTCTAAAGAAGATTTATGGCAGGGAACTGTTACCGATTCAAAAGGAAATTCAGTTCGTGTTTATGAATGGAAAAATTCAGAACCTTTGACAATTGAGTGGGACGGAAAAAATAATGTTGGTGTATCGGTTCCTGAAGGTGTTTATTCATATTCAATTGAAGCTGTAGACCGTGCAGGAAATAAAAGTGAAAGTGCCGTTGTTTCAAATATCATTTATGATGCAATTCCGCGTTCTGTGAACATGATTGTAAAGGGAAGCCCGTTCAGTCCGAATGATGACGGCAAGCGGGATACTGTTACAATTCAGCCGAACATGCCGAATGCTCAGGGACTTGTTTCCTGGGAAATCTCTGTAAATAATGCAGATGCAAAAGCAGTACGTACTTACACTGGAACAACAACACCGCCGGCAGACATTATTTTTGACGGCCGAAATGATACGGGTATTACTCTTGTTGACGGAGATTATCAGGTTAAATTTCTGGCCATGTTCAACAATGGACAGGAAGCTTTAATTTACAGAAATATCACAATTGATAACACAGCACCAGCAATTTCTGTTATGACAGACGGAAATACATTCGGTGGAGCCGGAAAGCCTGCCATCACAATTTCTCAGGAAGGTTCATCAGAAAAATTATGGTCAGCTCAAATAATTAATGCAAAAGGTGATGTTATAAAAACCTGGAGTTTCGCCGGAGTGCCAAATTCTTCAATCGAATGGAACGGATTGAATGACAAAGGACAGCTTGTTGATGACGGCTATTATACATATACAATTGTTGCAACTGATGCTGCAGGAAACTTAGGCCTGGCACAAACTCAGGCATTCCAGTTTGATACAAGTAAAACAGAAATTTTACTTACTGCTTCAAGCAAAGCTTTCAGCCCTAATGGTGATAAAATTTCAGAAAGCGTAACCTATACTCCGGTTACAAAATCTACAAGCGGAATAAAATCGTATGTCCTTAAAATTGCAGATGAAAACGGAAATGCAGTCCGAACATTCAGTGCAAATAAATCACTTCCTGCAAGTTTTGTATGGGATGGAAAAGATGATTCTGGAAGTAAGGCAAAAGATGGTGTATATTCTGCAGAACTTTCTATAGAGGCTGTAAACGGCAACTCAACAAGTGTTGCAGCTGCTCCTGTTATACTGGATACAATTGCCCCGTCAGTAAATGCAGAAGTGCCGTATCTTACATTCAGTCCTAACAATGATGGTTCAAAAGATGTACTGCCAGTTCTTCTGACAAATTCAACTTCTGAAACACAATGGAAAGCATCTTTCAGAGGAAAGGACAATAAGTCTGTAGCAGAGTTTACATGGAAAGGAGAAGCGGCTTCCTTTGACTGGAAAGGAACTGACGAAACAGGAAACATTGTTCCAGACGGTACATACAGTTTTGTAATCAGCAGTACTGATGAAGCTGGGAACAGTCTGGAAAAAGTTCTTCCGGGAATTGTGGTAGATAATCGTTCTGTAAAAACTTATGTAACTGCTGATTATAATGCATTCAGTCCAAACGGAGATAAATACAAAGATACTCAAAAGTTTAGTATCATGACTACTCCAAAAGATGGAATTGCAGACTGGACTTTTGCTATTCTTGGAAGTGATGGAAAAGCAGTCCGAAGCTGGTCATCAAAAGACACCAAAGATTTGCCGGCTTCAATTACCTGGGACGGATTTGATGATGGTGGAAAAATTGCGGAAGGTACTTTTACAGGCAGATTGGATCTTGAATACAGCAAAGGTGATAAGGTGCTGGTTTCTTCTTCTGATTTTATCAGTACAGTAACTCCTCCACAACTTACGGTTCAGACATCTCCAGATTATTTTAGTCCGGATAATGATGGCGAAGCTGACGATTTATTTATCAAACTTTCTGGAAAAGATACTGTACCATTCCAGAAATGGTCATTTGATATTCGTGATCCAAACAACAAATTGTTCTGGAGTACTTCCGGTAAAAAAGCAATTACGGAAAGAATCATCTGGGATGGTCGTGGTAAAACTGGAGAACTTGTTCAGTCTGCAAGTGACTATGAATACACTTTCACAGTTACTGATGAAGTTGGACTTACATCTACCGTAAAAGGAGTAATTCCAGTTGACGTTCTGGTTATCAGAATGGGTGATGTACTTAAGATGCAGGTTCCTTCGATTATCTTCAGAAGTGATAAGGCAGACTTTGGAATTACCGGTGAAAAAGATTCTTCTGGTGCAAAGATTGCTAAAGGTATTACTGCTGAACAGAAAGCAAATAATGAACGTGTGCTTAAGCGTATTGCAGAAATCTTAAATAAGTTCCAGGATTATCGTGTAACAATCGAAGGTCACGCAAATAATATTAGTGGAACAGAAGAAGAAGAAACTTCAACTGTTGTAAACGGGCAGGCAAATATTCCTCTTGAACCACTTTCAAAAGAACGTGCTGATTATGTAAAGAGCCGTCTTGTTAAGTATGGAGTATCAAGTTCCCGCCTTTCAACAGTTGGACGTGGAGGACGACAGCCAGTTGTTTCCAGAACTGATCGGGATAACTGGTGGAAGAACCGCCGCGTAGAATTCATTCTGGAAAAATAAACAAATAATAAAAAAAACAGCCTTCAAACTGTGAAGTGAAGTGCACCTCTAAAGTTGGACAAATAAAGTTAAATTTTAGGAGGTGCATTTTTTATGTAAAAAAGATACAGTCTATTTTGTTCTGCAGCCTGTGATGTGAGTAATTGCTACAGGGTTTCCAGCAGAATCTGCAATTTTAATATCATAAAAGACTAAAGTCCTGCCAGACTTTATTTCGAAAGATTCTGCAATTAATTCATCTGTTTTTGATTTGCCAACATATTTTATTGTGCTGTCTACAGAAACTATAGTACCATTGGTTACATCTCCATTTACAGCTACGGCAAAGCAAAAATCTGCAAGTGTAAAAATAGCACCGCCCATTACGGCTCCAACTGCATTCTGATGCCTTCTGTCTGTTTTCATGCTGCATTTTGAGTAACCAGGTTTTGCTTCGAGTATAATAATGCCTGCTTGCTCTGTAGCAAATATATCATTTTTAAAAAAGTCCTGTGTTTTTTTCAAATATTCATTCATTACAAATAATCTCCTAAATAAAAAATAGTATTCATGAAATTATAAGACACTCTGCAAGAACTGTTTTGTTCTTTCGTTTTTTGGAGAAGTGAACAATTGTTCTGGAGTGTCTTCTTCAAGAATAACCCCGTCATACATAAATAAAACACGGTCAGCAACTTCTCTGGCAAATCCCATTTCATGTGTTACACAAACCATTGTCATTCCTGCGCGGGCAAGATCCTTCATTACTTCCAGAACTTCTCCAACCATTTCAGGATCTAATGCACTTGTCGGTTCATCAAAAAGCATAACATCAGGATTCATTGCAAGAGCACGAACAATTGCAATCCTCTGTTTTTGTCCTCCTGAAAGAGTTGACGGATAGGCATCAGCTTTTTCTGATAAATCTATTCGTTTCAAAAGTCTGTAAGCTTCCTGTTCCGCTTCCTCTTTTGTTTTTAGTTTTAATGTAACAGGGGCAAGAGTTATGTTTTGCAGAACAGTTAAATGGGGAAATAAATTAAAGTGTTGAAATACCATACCCATTTTTTGCCTGTGTAAATCGATGTTGCATTTTTTATCAGTTATGTCAGCACCTTCAAAAGTAATAAGTCCGGAATCAGGGGTTTCCAGACGGTTAAGACAACGTAAAAATGTACTTTTTCCAGAGCCGGAAGGTCCGATCAAAACAACCTTTTCTCCTTTTGCTATAGTGGTGGAAACACCTTTTAAAACATGCAGGTTTCCAAAGCTGATATGTAAATCTTTAACTTCTATCACTTTTTGCCAGCCTTTTTTCAAGTAATGCAAATAACTTTGTCAATCCTAAAGTTAAAACCAGATAAATTACGGCACATGTTAAAAGTGGAATCCATGCATTGTAGGTTGCGTTACGAATCATATCACCTGATTTTGTTAAATCCATAACAGCAATAAAACTGGAAACCGAGGTTTCTTTTATTAAGACAATGAATTCACTTGTATATGTTGGAAGACACGCTTTAACTGCCTGTGGTAAAACAATTTTTGAGAGTGTCTGATATTTACTTAATCCTAATGAACGTCCGGCTTCAGTTTGACCTATGTCAATGCCCTGAATTCCGGCTCGAAAAATTTCTGTACAGTATGCACCGGAGTTTATTCCGTAAGCGATAATTGCAACAATCAGTCTGTCCAGTCCGAGGGGAGAGAGAATGACAAAATAAAAAATCATAAGTTGTGTTGCCAGTGGTATTCCCCGGATAACAGTTGTGTAAATTTCTGCAATTAGTCTTAAAAATTTTTTTGAAGAAATTTTCATCAGTGCAAAAATAAAACCAAGTACGGTTCCGATTAAAATTGCACATAAAGCTATAAGAACAGTGTTTCCCAGTCCGCGAAGCATCAAAAGCCAGCGTTGACCGGAAATCATAGTATTGTAAAAAGATGTAAACAAAAGAAAATCCTTAAAGAACAAAATGCTGCCATAAAATTCTTTGCAAATTTAACGGCAGCACTTTATATAACAATTATTGTTTAATGATAATTACCTGTTTAGAAGCATAGTATGGATCTGAAAAATCAACATTCTGTTTGCGTTCTTCGTTTACAGACATTCCGGCAGCAATAAAATCAATTGTTCCCGACTGAAGTGCAGGGATAAGACTATCAAAAGCCATGTCTACGATTTCAAGAGATGCACCTGCATCTGAGGCAATGCGTTTTCCCATTTCAATATCGAATCCGACAATTTTGTCACCGTCTACATATTCAAATGGAGGGAAAGCGGCATTTGTTCCGAGTTTTAATTTATCAAGACTAACAATACCAATTGTGTCTGGAATTACAATATTTCCGTCGATTGGCATAAAAGAATTAACAAGAGATTCATACTCGCCATTTTCTTTCATGGAAGCAATTGTATTATTAATTGAGGCAAGAAGTTCTTCATTTCCTTTTTTTACAGCGATAGCATACTCTTCTGTTGCAAGGTCTGTATCAACAATTGCAAGATCTGGATTGCGTTTTACAATTTCCTTAGCTGGTAACTCGTCAAGAACAATCGCATCGATTGCACCATTCTTAAGATCGAGGGCAGCGTCCATTCCTGTTTTGAATGAAGAAACACGTGCATCTTTTATGTTTTCATTAACATAGGATTCACCTGTTGTTCCAGCCTGAACACCTATCTTTTTTCCTGTAAGGTCTTCAACGCTTGAAATTGTTACTTTTTCTTTTTTGCATCCGAGTACACATAAAACCATGAGTACAATACAAAAAACTGACAAAATCTTTTTCATTTAAATTCCTCCTGATTATTCTTGTTGATTTAATACCAGAATAATAAATTTATTATAACATGACTTGAAAGATGTTTAAATATCATTGAGAAATAATCGTTTAATTATCCGGATTGTTTTGGAGTGCAGGTTTCACTGATGATTACAGAACAGAACATGAGCAGACAGCCTGTTGCGATTCGAACTGTAAATGTTTCGTGTAAAAAAATAACTGAAAAAAGCATTCCGAAAACACTTTCAAAACTCATAAGAATTGCGGCAACAGAAGGCTGAGTATATTTCTGGCAGACAGTCTGCAATAAAAAGGCAATCATTGTTGAAAGCAGTCCTAAGTACAACATGGAACCAATAACATTTTGTGCCTTAAGTCCCTGAACCGGAAAAGCACCGTCTGTAAAAGGTGCCGTAATCCAGGAAAGAAGGGCTGTTAAAGCTATCTGGATAATGCTTAATAGAATCGGATCATCATCAGAGCTGTAACGGGCTATAAAAACAATTTGTAAGGCGTAACAGACTCCACAAATCAAAGTGAGTATGTCACCAGTGTTCATGGTGAAATTTCCGCGTAATGATAAAAGAGCTATGCCTGTTAAAGAAAGTAAAGCGGCAAATACAGAAACTAAGGCTGGTCTTTTTTTATAGAGAGCCCAATTTACAAATGGAACCAGAATCACATAGGTAGTTGTAAGAAAAGCATTTTTTCCGGCTGTTGTATATTTACATCCGATTGTCTGAAAAGCGTAGGCAAAAAATAAAGTAAGACCAATGATTATTCCATGAATGAGAGTTTTAAGATTGCATTTTAAAAGGCGACGAATAAAAATTACAGAAAGACAAATTGCAGCAATTGAAAAACGAAAAGCCATCATCCAGACAGGAGGAATGTTATCAAGTGTGTTTTTTACGACAACAAATGCAAAACCCCAGATTATTGTTACAAATAAAAGTCCGGCTGATGCGAAAAAGGTTACAGTTTTTTTATTCATTTTTTTATTATAACAAAAATAATTATTTCTGCAAATCAGACTTTGAAGAAGCTTTAGAAATTCCAGCAGCGAACTTTGTGATTTGAATTATCATTGATTTGTTTTAATTGAGGTTTTTCTGTGAAACATTTTTCCTTGCATACGGGACAACGTTCTGCAAAAGGACATCCATTATTCAGTGATGTAAGTTTATTTACTTCTCCTTTTAAAATCTGAGAGTCTGTGATATCTTTTTGGTTTTTCTGTTTATTTTTTTCAGGTACACTCTGGAATAAAAGTTTTGTATACGGATGAAGTGCAGTTTTATAAAGTTCTGCAGCATCAGCTTCTTCCATAAGCTCTCCACGGTACATTACACCAATTCTATCACAAAAGTAGCAGGCAACTTTTAAATCATGAGTTATAAAAAGTATGGACAAATTTCTTTTTGTACGGAGTTCATGCAGAAGATTCAGAATTTGTCCTTGAATGGAAACATCCAGGGCGGAAACAACTTCATCACAAATGAGAATTTCAGGTTCCATAAGTAGTGCCCTTGCAATTGAAATTCGTTGTCGTTGTCCACCTGAAAAATCTGCAGGTCGTCGGTCTAAATCCTGAGAAGTAAGTCCGACTTCTTCGATAATTTTTTCTGCCAGTTCATATGCTTTTTTCTTTCCCGGCCATTTTGCTGAATGCTTTAGACCTGATAAAAGTACTTCGCAAACGGTCATTCTTGGATTTAAACTTTTTGCAGGATCCTGAAATACATATTTAACTTTTTGTCTGTATTCATTTAATGCTTTGTGTTTTAGTTTATTTACTTCAATTGTTTTGTCAGAAAAGAATTCAATTGTTCCTGAATCAGGCTCGTACATTTTGACAATCATTTTTGCAGTTGTTGTTTTTCCGCAGCCTGATTCTCCGACTATTCCATAAGTACTAGATTTTTTTAGTTCAAACGACAATTCATTTACTGCATATACATATTGACCCTGCTTTGCAAAAAATCCGGCTTCAAGATTAAAACGCTTTTTCAGGTTTTGAACTTTTAATATCTCATTCATTTTGTTTCCTCCGTATAAAAGCATGAAGACATATGCGTTTTATCTGATGCTGATTGTAGTACAGGCATTTGAGTTTTACATTTTTCCATGGCAAATAAACAGCGAGGTGCAAAAGGACAGCCTTTTTCTGGATTTGCAGGATCTGTTACTTTTCCAGGAATTGGTACAAGTAAATTTTTTAAATAGTGCTGACCAAATTCGGGTGCAGCACTTAATAGAGCTTTTGTGTAAGGGTTTTGCGGTGTTTGAATTATTTTTTCTGTTTCTCCGCTTTCCATAATTCTTCCGCCATACATAACCATGATTCTGTCAGAAATCTGAGATACAAGATCAATGTTGTGGCTGATGAATATAATTGAGATATTTCTGGTTTGTTTTAATTTCAAAAGCAGGCTGACAATTTGTGATTGAATTGTAACATCAAGTGCAGTGGTTGGTTCATCAGCAATTAATAATTCACAATCCTGTGCGAGTGCAAGGGCAATCCCAATGCGCTGAAGCTGTCCGCCTGAAAACTGATGTGGAAAATTCTTTAATCTGTCCCGGGCATTATCAATTCCTGTTTCGGTTAAAAGTTTTACAGCTTTTTCTTCTGCTTCGGCTTTTGTAATATCTGGATTTAAATTTTTAAAGGTTTCATAAAAAGCGCTGAACATATTTTGCAGCTGATCAAAACTTCTTCCTGGTTCCTGAAAAATGTATGAAATTTTTTTTCCACGATATTTTCTTAATTTTTCATTATTACCTTTGTTGAATAATTCCAGGAGATCTACACCATCGTAAAAAATATTACCTGTAGCTGATGTGTTTTCTGGAAGTAAACCTTCAATTGCAGAACAGGAAACACTTTTTCCAGAACCAGATTCCCCAACCACGCCCAGCACTTCACCTTTGTTAATATGAAATGAAATTCCACGTACGGCATAAATAGAAATTGATTTGTTGTTTCTGAACATTGTAAATGTGATGTTTAAATTTTTTACTTCAAGTAAATGTTCGGAAGGTTTTTCGTTGTTACCTTCTTCTTTTTTTGATTTTAATTTATCAGAATTCTTTTTTTTCTTTCGTGTAAAAACAAAAGCATAAGGATCAAAAAAATCACGAAGGGCATCTCCTAAAAAATTAAAACCTAATGTAACAATTAGCAAAAACCATACAGGCGTTAAAAGCCAGGGATAATTTTTTAAGTTTGAAAGAGTAGAAATATCTCTTTTAATGAGAGAACCCCAGCTGACAGCAGGGTCTGAAATGCCTAAACCAAGATAACTTAATGTTGTTTCACTCATAATAAATCCCGGGATTGAAAGTGCGGTGGAAACAATTAATAGACTTGCAATTTGTGGAATTATCTGATTAAAAATTATGGCAGTAGATGAGATACCTTCAAGCTGGGCATTTAAAATAAATTCTTCGCGTTTTACAGAATGTACAATTCCGCGTAAGGTTCTGGCAGTTCCCGGCCATCCGACAAGAGCTAGAATGATTGTAATAATCATATATGATTTTCCAGAGTCCATGCTGCTTGAAAGCAAACTTCTTAAAAATAAAATTAAATAAGTTCCAGGTATCAGCATAAAGAATTCAGCAATACGCATCAGAGTCCAGTCTGTTGATCCTCCGTAATAACCGGCCAGACCTCCGATTAGAATTGCAAGGGCTAAAGAAATTGCAGTTGCTATAAATCCTATTGTCAATGAAATTCGTGAACCATAAATAATTCTGGAAAATAAATCTCGTCCTAAGTTATCAGCCCCCATTAAAAACAGCGGATACGAATTACCGTCCTCATCAGAAGCAGAGGTGATAAAATGAATCGAGCATGGTATCAATCCCCATAATTTATAAGGTGTCCCTTTAGAAAAAAACTTTACGTCATGATAAAGATTTTTTACGCGGGCATATTTCCAGTTTACCGAATTGAGTACACGGCATTCCTGTACTTTTAAGCCATATAGTTTTTCTTCAGGAGAAAATTTAATTTTAACATTTGCAGGATGATAACTCATGTTTTCAAAGCTTTGTGTTGCGGAATATGGAGCGAAGAATTCTGCAAAAAGCATTATAAAATACAAAACTGCAAGAATTATAAAAGAGGTTAAAGCAATTGGTCTGGTTTTAAGATAAATAAAAAATTTTTTCATCAGTTTTCTCCTTATGCTTTTCCATATCGTATTCGAGGATCTACTAGTGCCAGTAAGATATCTGATATTACCATTCCAAGTAAAACTAAAAAAGAAATAAACATAAGGTTTGCCAGAACAAGATTAATGTCTTCCTGGAGTACTGCTTCATACATTAATCTTCCGATTCCCGGGTATGCAAAAATTATTTCCAGCACAAGGGAGCCTGAAAAAAGAGATGCCAGAAGATTTGCACTTCCGGTTATATATGGATTCAGTGTGTTTCTGAAGGCATGATTAAAATAAATCCGTTTATTACTAATGCCCCGTGCTCTTAAAGCTGTTATGTAAGGCTGTCCGAGCTGATCGAGCATTGTCGCTCTGATTGTACGCATTGTTCCTCCAATGCCGCCGAGAAAAGCAGAAAGTAATGGTAAAAAAATATGATGAATATAGCTGAAGGTAAATTGTAAGGGTGCTTCCTTAAAGGGAAATGCAGGATAACCTGTTACAGGAAATAAACCTGTGCTTGAAGCAAATAACTGTAAAAGGATTAAAAGAAGAATTCCCGGAAAGGCATGTAGTACAAGGGCAAAAAATGTAGCAGCTAAATCTAAATTTGTTCCAGCCTTTGTTGAAAACCATACCCCGAGAATGAAGGAAATGATTGTAATAAAAATCAGCGAGATGATATTCAGTATAACAGAATTTATAAGGCGCTGACGGATTAGAAAAGAAACAGGTGCCCTAGAAATTAAACTTATTCCTAAATCGCCATGTAAAACTCTGCCAATCCATTTGAAATACTGAATGTAAAAAGGTTTGTCTAAACCCAAGTCCTGACGTAACTGTGCATACTGGTCTTCTGAAAAATTGTTGTCATTTGTGGAGGTTTGTTTGCCTTCGGTGGAAGCCATCAGTTGTTGTGTCATCAGTTGATCTACAATGTCTCCCGGAGCAAGTTCCATTAATGCAAAGATTGCGAAACCTAAAATAAATAAAATTAAAAGCATTGTAATTAATCTGGAAAAAATAAATGCAGGAAGTGGAAATGTTGCTTTAAAAGAGTACCAGGGTTTCAGAACAGTTTTGAATTTTGAAAAAAAATTTTTAATTTTAAAACTATAATTCATATTAATTCTCCAGAATCAATTAATGCTGACGAAGTCTGTTACTGCTCCGCCAATATTATCATAATAAAAATTTGTTAAATCCCAGTTGTTTCTGATTGCAAAAAAACTTCTTGAACGAACAAGATAGATTACCGGACATTCTTCTAAAATAATTTTCTGATATTCATCCCAGATTTTCTGCGCTTTGTTTTTATCAATGGTACAACTTCCTTCGTTGTAAAGGTAATCTATGCGTTCTTCCCATCTGGTGTGTGGTTTTGTCTGTAGCGGATGCCACAAATGCAGGTTTCCTGTTGAGGGCCAGACATTACTGCCTTGTGTCGGAAAATAATTTGAGCCAAGACCAATCATCAGACTCTGCCAGTCGTAGGTTGAGGTAAGCTGCTCAACCAGTTTTTGAAAATCTACATTTCGAATTTTTACGGTAATTCCGATTTTTGCACATTCATCTGCAATAATGCTTGCGATGTCTGTATAGGTTGATGAATCTGAAACAATTGATAAATCGAATTCTACCGGATTGTTTTTTTTATCAACCATTATTTTTTGAGCATTTTGAGTAAAGCCAATTTTGCTCAAAAGTTCAACTGCCCGATCCGGATTATATTTGTATTCCAGTGTTATTTCTGGATTAAAAAATGGATTTGCCTCTGCAAAAAAAGAATATTTTGGTTCTGCAAGTCCTCTATATGCCTGACTTATAATTCTGTCACGATTTAAAAGACAACTCATCGCCTGTCTGAATTCTTTTTTAGTAAACCAGGAATAATAGATTTGTTCTGAGTTTTTTGGGTTTTGATTAAAACTCCATAGAGGAGCACTTAAAGAACCTTCCGCATTGAAAACAGTCCATGAGTTTTTTCTTTCGTGCTGGTTTTCTACCAGTTCATCTACATCTTCAGGTCTTGGGGAATAGGTTTCCTGTTGACCTTCTTTAAATAATAAAAACTGTGTATTTGTGTCTGAAACAATCTGTACGATTTTTTTCTCCGGGTAGGGTACAGAAACATTATTGTCGTCTTTCCGCCAGTAATCAGGATTGCGTGCAAAAACCAGTCTTTGTCCCGGAGTATATTCAATTAAAAACCACATTCCCATCGACGGTATTGTTTTTGGATCTGTTGCAATCGACAATAAATCCTGAACACCTTTTATACCGCCATTTCTTTTTGCTTCTTCATATAAAAATTTTGGACCAAAATTTCTGTTGGAAGACAAAAGCGGGTTTGAATCAATTCGAGGATAATGAAAGGCAAAAGTTTTTTCATTGAGCTTTTCTATAGTAATCCGTTCGATTGAACCATCAGGCATTTCAACAAATTGGGAATTGTAGGCAGAAGAATGAAAATTTTCATCACCTTCTATTTCATCGTACCAGAAGACTACATCATCAGCTGTTACAGGAATTTTTTTATCACTGTCATAATAAGACCAGAATAAATTATCCCTTAAAGTGTACTTGACTGTGAGTGTCTGTTTTTTTTCATCTACTGAAACTTCTGGTGTTGCACATAATGGGACAAATTCTTTTTTTATATAATCGTAATCAACAAGATAGTCATGCATGTGAGCCAGAATGGAAGCTGTTGAAGCGTCGCGTTCAGCAATTAAAAGATTAAAACTTTTTGGATCGGCTGTGATGGATGTATGCCAGATTCCTCCAACCTTTCCGCTTTTGTATTTTTGCCCTTTCCATGGTTTTGAAATTGTTTTTTCAATCAGTTCTGAAGTTCCAGATGTTTTTGCAATTTCGATTTCTTCCAGAGTCATTTCTGGAATTTTTGAACAGGAAAAAAGTGCAATCAGGAAGACTGCATTTAAACCTCTGGTAAAATGTGAAAAAGATTTTTTCATGCAATCCTCCGTTTTATTGTATTACTTAGATTTGTTTTAATTCAGTTTTGGTAACTTTCCAGATGTTTTGCTCTTTCTCAATTTCGATTATACCGTATTTTCCTTCAAGCAGTGCACCAGGATTCATCACTGTTGTTTTTCCGATTGTATCAATTCCTGCTGATTCGTGTATGTGACCGCATACAACTAATAAGGGCTGTTTTTTTTCAATGAATTTTCTGAATTCTTTTGAACCAACGTGAATTCCAGATGTAATAATATCACATTTTGTATCTAGAGGCGGATGATGCAGAATTAAAATCATGTTTTCAAAATCTTCACTCTGGGAAGCAAGATTCAAATCGCTTACAAGTTCTTCATCTGTTCTTTCGTTTGGTGTTGTGCCGGTAAATTTTATTGTGCCGCCAGAGCCCGCAATTTTAAGTCCGTCTCTGTAAACTAAAGTGTTTTCTACTGATACATCAAGATTTTCAAGCTCTGTCAAAAAATCCGGCTCATCACAGTTTCCGATAACACAAAAAAGAGAATCATGTTTTTTTATTAGAGTGTTTAAAACCGGAAGTCCAGTTTCTTTTGCTCCGAACTTTGCAAAGTCGCCCGCAAACAAAACTGCATCGCATTCAGCAAATTCATTATTGAGTTTTTCCAGATTGTTCAGGTCTCCGTGAATGTCAGATAAAACTAAGAACTTCATTTTATTTCCTCCATAATTTTTTGTAACTGATTCATCTGTTCTTCTGAACCAATTGTGATTCTTACATAATTTTCTATAACCGGAATCGAAAAATATCGGACTAGTATTCCTTTTGATTTAATGTATTCATAAATTTCTTTTCCAGTTTTTTCTTTACAGCCTGCCAGAATAAAATTTGTTTTTGAACCGATAACTTCCCATCCGCGTTTTTTCAAAAAAGAAATGAACTTATCTCTGACCCGCACAACTTCTTTTGCAGTTTGGCTGTAATACTCTGATTCATTACAGGCTGCAATTCCCGCAGTTTGTGTAATTCGGTCAACAGGAAAATGATTAAAAGAATTTTTTACAGTTGTTAAAGATTCAATTAATTCTTTACTGCCACAGGCAAAGCCCAGACGCATGCCGGCAAAGGAAAGACTTTTTGATGAAGTCCTGATAATCAGTAGATTTGGAAACTCTTCCAGAAGGCTTAAAGCACTTTCATCAGAAAAGTCAGCATAAGCTTCGTCTACGACAAAAACTTTATTCTCTGGATATTTTTTCAGCATTGAGCGAAGTTCATTATTTGAAAGTGCAATTCCTGTCGGAGCATTCGGATTAGCAAAAATAATTCCTGAACATTTTTTAAACTCTTTTTCCATTGCTTCAATATTGATGGAAAAATCTGTGTTCAGTGGAATTTTTTTTAAAGGAATATTGTAATAGCCTGCATATACCGGATAAAAACTATAGGTATGTTCAGGAATAATAACAGAAGCATCATCATTAAAGAAAGCGTAAAAAACGAAGGACAGAACTTCATCACTTCCGTTACCTGCAAAAATATTTTCAACTTTTAGTTTTTTTGACAAAGGTTTTGGATTAGAAAGTACGCCGCCAGTCTTGTTTAACAGGTCAGCATAAGCTTTTTTGAGTTCAGTAGAATCAGGATCCGGATATAATTTTAAAGTTTCTCCTTTTGTTTTGTCGAGCATTTTTTTAATTGCCTCAATTACATCATGTGGCGGAGCAAAAGGATTTTCATTCGCATTAAGTTTTATATATGGTCTGTCCTTAGGCTGTTCTCCCGGAACATAGGGTTTTAACTGATTCATTCTTTTAGCCTGCATTTTTTTCTCCAGTTTAGAGTAATATTATTATTGAGATATTTCACTAGCACGCTGTAAAGCTTCCGGGAAAGAACCGAAAATATTTTCCTGTCCTAAAACCTTTGTCATTCCGCTGCGTTCCAAAAGCAGATACGGCTGGCTGTGAACTCCAGAAAGAATGATTGTAATTTTTTTTCTGTCACAGATTTGTTTTAACTGTTCAAGGGCATGGATTCCGCCGGCATCGAGATACAAGGTGTTTCGCATTCTAAGGATAAGTGCTTTGTGATTTGTTCCGGCTCTTTGCGCAGCCTGTTCAAATTTTCTGATTGTTCCAAAAAACAGAGGTCCGTCAATTTCATAAACTAAAACACCTTCCGGCAAAATATATGTTTCTTCTTCATCAGTAGTTGAACTGTCAAGACCTTCAGCAAAGGTTCCCTTATAAAGTTTTACTTCGGAAACATCAATCATCTTTTTTATGAACAGGAAAGCTGCAAGCATAAGACCAATTCCGATTGCTACCGTCAAATCGATGAAGACTGTGATTAAAAATGTTGCAACCAGAACAGCAATGTCAGACTTTTGTCCTTTGAGTAAAGCTCGTACCTGAGGTAAGCCTGCCATGTTCCAGGAAACAGAAACAAGAACTGCGGCAAGAACAGGCATCGGAATAAAGGCTGCATATTTTCCAAAGAAAAGCATTATTATCAGAAGAACTAATGCATGTATTATACCAGCTACAGGAGTGCGGCCTCCGTTTTTAATATTTGTTGCAGTTCTTGCAATTGCACCGGTTGCAGGAATTCCGCCGAAAATCGGAGTAACAATATTTGCAATTCCCTGAGCAATCAGTTCTGTATCGCTGTCATGTTTTGCACCAATCATTCCGTCTGCAACAACTGCACTCAAAAGTGATTCAATGGCAGCCAGAACTGCAATAGAAACAGCGGTTGGAAAAAGCTGTCTTATAGTTGATAAAGAAAAATCCGGTAATTGCGGAGAAGGAAATTTTGTCGGGATTCCGCCATAACGTGTACCGATAGTTGCGATACCGAATTTTTCTGGAAAATTAAAGGCTGCCGATATAATTGTGAAAAGCAGAATTACAATTATCGAACCTGGAATTTTTTTGCTGATTTTTGGCCAGATGAAAATTATGGCAAGCGAAAGAACTGACATTCCTAAAGCAACATAATTTATCGTATCAAAAGTATGGGCATAAGTTTTAATTTTTCCGATAAAGTCACCCGGCATTGGTCCGGTGGTTAAACCAAAAAAATCACCGACTTGTGTTGTAAGAATCGTAACAGCTATACCGGCAGTAAAACCTGTAATGATAGTGTAGGGAATGAACTTAACTAAAACACCAAGTTTTAAGACTCCCAAAAGTATAAGGATTATTCCAGCCATGATTGTTGCAGTCATTAAACCTGATGTACCAAAGTCGTTTACAACACCGTAAACAATTACGACAAACGCACCTGTTGGTCCGCCAATCTGAACTTTGCTTCCGCCTAATGCTGCAATAATAAAACCTGCAATGATTGCCGTGAAAATTCCCTTTTCAGGGGTAACACCAGAAGCAATTGCAAATGCAATGGCCATAGGGAGTGCAACAATGCCGACAATTAAGCCTGCAATGAAATCGTTAAGAAAATCTTTTGCTGAGTATTTTTTCAGTGAGTTAATTAATTCTGGTTTGAACATGATAGTTTAATATTACAACTTTTTTATTTATGTAGCAAGTTTGCAGTATCAGTTACGGCCATATAAACCGCTCATGTTCTTAAGCCATTCTGCCTTTTCCTGCGAAAGCGCTCCAGAGAGCATAGACTCGTTCATCCGCCAGCTCCAGTTGAAGCCTCCCACAGTTGAAGGTTTATTCATTCTTGCTTCTGTTCCTAAAGACCAGACATCCTGCAGCGGAATAATTGCTGTGTTTGCAGTTGAGGCAAAGGCTAACCGAAGCAGGGCAGGTACCAGGTGATCCTGCGGAATTGTAATGCCCATGCATTCGCCTAAATAATTGCTTAGCATTTCCCGGGATGTTTCATCAAGAGAATCTATCCAGCCTTGAGTAGTATCATTGTCGTGGGTTCCAGTGTATATAACACAGGAGGTTTTATCGAACATGTGCGGTAAAAAAGAATTTGTGCATTTACCGTTTTTGTATTCACAAGGATCGAAGGCAAACTGCAGCACTTTCATTCCCGGAAAGCCGCATTCATCGCGAAGCTGTGCCACCTCTGGAGTGATTATTCCCAAGTCTTCTGCAATAATCGGGAGCTTACCCAGTTTTTCTTCCAGAGCTGTAAACAGTTTTTTACCGGGACCACTCATCCATTTTCCGTTCACTGCGGTTTTTTCTTCTGCAGGAACAGCCCAGTAACTTTCAAAACCGCGGAAATGATCTATACGGATACAGTCATAAAGCGTAAGTGCATTTTTGATGCGCTGAACCCACCATTCATAGTTGTCCTGTGCAATTGCTTTCCAGTTGTAAAGCGGATTTCCCCAAAGCTGGCCTGTTTCGCTGAAATAATCCGGAGGAACACCAGCTACAACTGATGGTTTTCCTTTTTTCAGCTGAAATAGTTTCGGATGGGATGCAACGTCAGCACTATCAGCAGATACAAAAATCGGAATGTCACCGATAATACGGATATTATTTTTATTGGCATAGGCTTTTAAGGCAGTCCACTGGTCAAAAAAGAAAAACTGTATGATTTTATGAATTTCTTTATTTTCAAAAGTTTCGGATTTTTTTTCACGCCGGCACATATAGAGTGCATAATCTTCGAGCCAGTAAGAATTTTTCCTTTTAAAAGCAGTGTAGGCTTTTTTATCTTTAGCTTCCGGATTTTTTAAAAATTCATGGGCAGCAACTGTTAAAAGCGGATTTTTCCAGCGTTTTACAAAAGAAAAATCAGCATAACCTTCAGCAGAAAGTTCATCCGGCGGAAGACAATCTATATCAGTCAGATAGCCTTTTTTTACAAGAAGTTCTAAATCGATAAGTAACGGATTTCCAGCAAAAGCAGAGTAAGACGAATATGGAGAATCTCCGTAGCCGGTTGGATTAAGGGGAAGTACCTGCCACAATGTTTGACCGCTTGCTTTAAGCCAGTCAATAAATTTATAAGCAGGTTTGCCGATGGTGCCTGTTCCAGGAGTGCCCGGAAGACAAGTGGGATGTAATAAAATACCGCTTTTTCTAGGGTTGTCACACATAGCTAAATCATAGCACAAATGCGCATTAGTCGACAACTGAAAAAATATTTAACGTCACAGCAGTATTTCTGCCGGTAAAAACTGAGAGCTTTCAGGTTTTTGTGCAAAGTACAGATAATGCTTGTGTTTTGGAGTGAGGGCATCAGCAAGGGCAGCCTGAAGTTGAACAGAACTTTCACCGCATATTTCAAAGCCGATTATTTTTTTGCAGTCCTTGAGTCTGCGGGCAGTGTGTTTTGCTGCTTCAATTCCATTTATCAGTTCATCTCCGCCCCATTCAGGTCTTGTAAAGTCCCAGTTTATAATTACCCAGATGTTTTTTTCTTCCAGTTTTTTTAATTCATCACGCAACTGAGCAAGATAGTTTTCGTCATATTCTTCTTCGTCGGTTTTTTCAACATCGCTCCATAAAATCTTCCAGTGTAAAAGATTCACCTTTTCCTCTTCAAGTTTTTTTAAGCTTGCTTCAGAGATAGTTCTGGATTCAACAGCTGCACTGATAAATTTTACCGGTTCATTATAATTATTCAGAATAGTTTTTCCGTCTGTCGTAAAATAGGCTTCCTGATTCATTTGTTGTGTATCCTTTTAAATAGAATAAGACCACCCGCCTGAAAAGCAAAAGTGGTCTTCTTGAGTGATTAAGAAGTTATCTTCAGCTACTCTGTCAAGATTCTGATAATTTCAGCTTTATCGTTAGTGTTTAAAATTTCCTGACGTTTTTCAGCACTCTTAAAAAGCAGACTAACTTCAGCCAGAAATTGAAGATGCGGACCTGTCTTATTTACTGGTGAAAGAGTCATGATAAAAATCCGGCAAGGTTCCTGGTCAAGTGAATCGAAATCAACTGGATTATCAGAAATACCGATACATGCAACTAAATCGCTGACCGTATCAGTCTTTCCATGAGGAATGGCAATTCCATGCTTCATTCCTGTAGACATTTTACGTTCGCGATCCAGAACGCATTCACGAGCTGCAGCTTTATCTGTAACTTTGCCGGCTGCAATCAAAATTTCCAGCATTTCATCGATGATTTCTTCTTTTGTTTTTCCTTTCAAATGAAGGTTAACTGTGTCAGTCGTTAGTACGGTTCGTAAATTCATAGTTTAATTTTAAGATTATCTCCTTTTAAAGTCAAGAAAAAATCACGAGTATTTTTTAAGTACTTCCTTCGAAGCTTTTATCTTAGGCGGAGGAAAGTTTTAATCTTCTTTTTCTACAGATTTCCGTTTTCTAAAAGAATGCCCATCATGCCTGAAAGCCTATCCAGCGGAAGGTCTTGTGAAGCATAATTTATCTGGTCGCGGATTTCACTCCAGTCGTCTTTTGTAAAAACTGATGCATCAGAAACTGAACCGTCAAAAAAGTCCAGTACTGTTCCAAGCCAGATTTTATGTTGTTCCGTTGGTTCCTGGTCTGTAGCATCAGAAGGATAAATGTATGTTGAAAGCCAGTAGTCGGCAATACCTTCGGCAAGTTCCTGTAATTCCGGCACTTCGTTTATAAAGCGTTTGGCAACTGTCTGAGAAGCACGCACTCCGTCATAATTTCCATTGTTATCAGCTCTGTCATGCTTTATGATTCTTGCCACATCAGCATAAAATTTTTGTGTATCACTCATGGCTTAATTCTATGTTAAGTGCAGAAAAAAAACAATTGTCAAAATCCTGGGGAGGTTTTATAATGTTTTTGAAAATTGGAAGATAGCATTTACAGAGTCTGATACATAAAAATGCATTCTCTGTCATATTTTGGTTTTATATGTGCATGAACATATTTTTCATCTTCTGGTGGAAGACGAGTAAAACCGAGAGTTTTATAGTATTTAATTAATTTCTCATTCGGTAAAGCATAAATGTATAAAGCTTGGATGCCTGTGTACTCAGAAAGTTCCTGAGTCAGTTGACGAATGAATGTAGTAAAGATATATGCTCCTAATTTAGTTATGTCTTTATGATTTTTTTTGTATTCTGAATTAACAGCGAAATTTGAGAGTTCTATAGCTGGAATAGAATTAAAAATATCATCCTCAGCGAGATTTTCTATCTGCTGGGTAATCATTCCATTTCGTAAAGAGAAATAGCCTGCAAGCTCTCCTGTGGTTCGATCTTTTATTAAATAAGTCCTGTTTGATTTTTCATCTTCGTCTGGAAATGCCCAGTATTTCAAAAACTGCTCAAGACCTTTTGCACTTTGTTTATCAACTTGGAAATTCTGAATCAATTTCTCATTGTCTTGAGAATCATAAATATGTTCTATAGAATAGTTTTTCTCATCTTTTATTTCAAAACCTTTAATCATTTATTAGCCACCGCCAGTGCTTCTGCAATTATTTTTCTGTCTTTTTCATGTTCAATTGTCATAGCTTGTTCAAACTCTTCAGAAATTTTATTTAATTCTGTAAAGTCTGGTTTTGGTGTACGTAGAATGCGGCCTAGAGGAGTATCAGAGTTTTTCAGGTCTTTTTTTGGATCATAAGTTCCTAATGAATAAGTCATAATTTTACCCCCGTTTCAATAGTAAAATCTACTAGTAAAAATATAGCATATTTCTACAGATTTTTCATCAAAAATATGTTATTTGATGAGTTTTGGTACCCTGTAAATAGTAATTCCCCACTTTCTGTCATAAATTGCAACATTTTTTATATATCATGGCGGGTGTAAGACCGTCATGAATTTTTCTTGGATAGTTGTTCATCCAGTCTTCTGCATGTTGAACTTCCTCATCCGTTATTTTTGAAAAGTCACAGCCTTTTGGGAAGAATCGCCGCATTATTTTATTATGGTTCTCATTTGTCCCTCGTTCACAGGCTGTGTATGGA